>Ga0209455_1000396_pt1 | contig 37514 bp, 32 predicted proteins | sample AraplaCol_mCL_r2_FD_184275 | JGI IMG/M metagenome (GOLD analysis project Ga0209455, IMG submission 184275) | Arabidopsis root microbial communities from North Carolina, USA - plate scrape CL_Col_mCL_r2 (SPAdes) (version 2) | ecosystem: Host-associated > Plants > Roots > Endosphere | place: USA... | reverse complement strand
CAAGACCGTCGAGCGGCTCAAGGCCCTCTACGGCAAGGTCAAGATCGGCAATCCGCTGGAGCAGGGCACGCTGATGGGACCGCTCATCGACGAGCCGTCGTTCACGCGCATGCAGGCCGCGCTCGAGCAGGCCAGGAAAGAGGGCGGCAAGGTCTTCGGCGGCGAACGCCACGTCGTCGCGGGCAACGAGAAGGGCTTCTACGTGCGCCCGGCCATCGTCGAGATGCCCGAGCAAAGCGAGATCGTGCTGACCGAAACCTTCGCGCCGATCCTGTACGTGCTCAAGTACGGCAAGTTCGAGGACGCGATCGAGGCGAACAATGCCGCGCATCACGGCCTGTCTTCGTGCGTCTTCACGACCGACATGCGCGAAAGCGAGCGTTTCCTGTCGGCTTCGGGCAGCGACTGCGGCATCGCCAACGTCAACCTCGGCCCGAGCGGCGCTGAAATCGGCGGCGCGTTCGGCGGCGAGAAAGAAACCGGCGGCGGCCGCGAGTCCGGCTCGGATGCCTGGAAGGCCTATATGCGGCGCGCGACGAACACGGTGAACTTCTCCTCGGCATTGCCGCTGGCGCAAGGCATCGATTTCAACGTCGGCTGACGCGCCTGCCCTCTGGAGCACAAGCTGTGAGCTCTCAAGTCGTTATCGCCGGCGGCGGGGTGATAGGCAGTTCGATCGCCTATTTCCTGCGCCTGTCGGATCCGACGATTTCCGTCACGGTCATCGAGCGCGATCCGACCTACGCGAAATCGTCGTCGGCGCTGTCGGCCGCTTCCATCCGGCAGCAGTTCTCGACCCCGCTGTCGATCCAGATGTCGCTCTACGGCATCGACTTCCTGCGCCATATCGGCGACCGGCTGCAGGTCGACGGCAGCAAGCCGTCCATCGACCTGCACGAGGGCGGCTATCTGTTCCTGGCCACGCCCGGCGGCGAGGCGACGCTGCGCGAGAACCATGCGCTGCAGACGAGCCTGGGGGCGGACATCGCCCTGCTTGCGCCCGATGCCCTGAAAGAGAAATTTCCGTGGCTCAACGTCGACGACCTCGCCGCGGGAACCTACGGGGTCAGCGGCGAAGGCTGGTTCGACGGCTACGGGCTGGTGCAGGCGCTGCGCAAGAAGGCGCAGGCGCTGGGCGCGCGCTATGTGGCAGCGGAAGTCACCGGCATCGAGCGCGACGGCCGCAAGGTCACGCATGTGCAGGCCGGCAACGGCGAGCGCTACGCCTGCGATACGCTGGTCAACGCCACGGGCGCGTGGGCGCGCCGCATCGCGACGATGATGGGCATCGACATTCCCGTGTATGCGCGCCGCCGCAGCATTTTCAACGTGTCCTCGCCGGCCAAGCTGACGAACAGCCCGCTGCTCATCGACCCGACGGGCGTGTACTTCCGGCCGGAAGGCAGGACGTACATCACCGGCACCTCGCCCAGCCCCGACAACGATCCGGACGACCTGCCGCTGGACGAAGTCGACCACGACCTGTTCGACGAAGTGATCTGGCCGACTCTGGCGCATCGCGTGCCGCAGTTCGAGGCGCTGCGCGTCGAGAACTGCTGGTCGGGGTACTACGAGTACAACGTGTTCGACCACAACGCCATCATCGGCCATCACCCGGACATCGAGAACTGCATCTTCGCCAACGGCTTCAGCGGCCACGGGCTGCAGCAAGGGCCGGCGACGGGGCGGGGGGTGAGCGAGCTCATCGTCAGCGGCCGATACACGACGCTGGATCTGTCCTCCTTGAACTGGGACCGGGTCTTGAACAACCGGCCCATCGTCGAGAAAAACGTCGTGTAGTCCAGACCTGCCGCGGCGGCTTCCCGCCGCGGCCTACCTTCGGCCCCGGACGGGCCGACGATGCCATGTACGCATACACAGCGCCTTTTCAGAATCCCGCGGGCTCGCCCATACGCGAGCTGTTCAAGTATTTGAGCGAGCCGGGGATGATCTCCTTCGCTGGCGGCTACCCCGCCAGCGACCTGTTCGACATCGAAGGGCTGCGGGCCGCGCAGGCGCGCGCCTACCAGGATCCGATCCTCTGCCTGCAATACGGCCCCACCGACGGGCTGCCCAGGCTCAAGGCGCAGCTCGTGGCGTTGATGGCCAAGCGCGGCGTCTCGTGCAAGCCGGAGGAAATGCTCGTCACGACGGGTTCGCAGCAGGGCCTGGACCTGCTGCTGCGCGTGCTGGTCGACCCGGGCGACGCGGTGCTCACCGAGCAGCCGGCCTATCCGGCGACGCTGCAGGCGCTAAGGCTGCAGCAGGCCCGCATCGTCACCGTTCCGGTCGACGGCGACGGCCTGGACGTCGGCAGGCTCGCGAGCATGCTGGCCGCGGGCGTCGTGGCGCGGCCCAAGCTTCTGTACACGGTGCCGACCTTCGCCAACCCGACGGGCGCGACGCTTGTCCGCGAGCGCCGCATCGAGCTGCTGCGGCTTGCCGTCCGGTACAAGTTCCTCATCGTCGAGGACGATCCCTACGGCGACTTGAGATTCGCGGGGGAGGCGGTCCCTTCGATTCTCGCGCTCACCGGCCAGGTCGACGGCTCGCGCGATTGGGTGGTGCATTTTTCCAGCTTGTCGAAAGTCGTCGCGCCGGGCCTGCGCATCGGCTGGACGGTGGCGCCCGCGGAAATCGCGCGCCGCTGCGTCGTCGCCAAACAGACGGTCGACCTGTGCACCACGCCGTGGTCACAGGCCATTGCCGCCGAATACCTGGCGGACGGCTCGCTGGAGCGGCATCTGCCGCGCATCGCGGCCGCGTACGGCGTCAAGAACGGCGCGCTGTGCGGGGCGCTGCGCGCGGGGCTGGGCGACGCGATCGAATTTCACCAGCCCGAGGGCGGCATGTTCGTCTGGGCGCGCATGCCGGGCGTCGATGCCGATGCGCTGCTCAAGCGCGCCATCGAGCGCAAAGTCATCTTCGTGCCCGGCAAGGCGTTCTTTGCGGATCAGCCCGACACGTCCGCCTTGCGGCTTTCGTTCGCGGCGCCCGGCGTCGAGGCTATCGAAGAAGGCGCGCGGCGCTTGAAGCAGGCCTGCGAGGCACTAGCCGCCTAGCGTCGACAGCCCCGGGGCTGCTTGCCTATGGCATCAAGAGGGCTGCCGCCCCGGCGCGGCCTGCCGGTTTCCCAGGCGGCGCGAACTGATGACCAGCGCCGCGACCGTCGCGGCCATCGCCAGCCAGAGCGTCCATTCGATCGCGTGAGCCAGCGCGAGGCCGTCGAACTTGCCGCCGCCGGCCGCGACATGCGCCGCGTAGGCCGACAGGATGACGCCCACCAGGGCGGTTCCCAGGCATTGCCCGAAGGTGCGCGCGATCGCCAGCACCCCCGAGGCATTGCTGCTGCGCTCGCGCGAGACGTTGGCCAGCATCTCGCGGTTGTTGGGACTCTGGAAGAAACCGAAGCCCGCGCCGCAAACCAGCTCGCGCCAGGCGATGTCCCAGATGGGCGCGTTATACGGCAGCAGCGCCAGGAGCGCGAGGCCGGCCGCGAAGACGATCAGGCCTGCCGTGGCGAGCGTGGCCGGCTTGTGCCGGTCGGCCAGCCGCCCCGCATAGGGCGCGACGAACACGATGGCGACGGGCCAGGGCGTAAAGAGCAGCGCCGACGCGAAGGGGCTGTAGCCGTAGGCGCTTTCGAGCAGGATGGGCAGCGAGATGAAGGCGATGCCCTGGCCGACGAACGAGGCCATGGACGTCAACGCCGCCATGGAGAAGCGCGTGGAAGCGAAGATGTCCAGCGGCAGCAGCGGCTCGGGGGCGCGGCGCTGGCGCCGCACGAAGGCCATGCCCGCCGCGACGGCGACGAGCGCGTAGACCAGAGGCACATAGGCCTGGCCGCCATTGCCCAGCTGCGCGCAGGTGTCGGCGGCCATGATCAGCGCGGCCATGGCCACGGCCGACAGCAGGGCGCCCGCGGCATCGAAAGGCAGGCCGCGCACGCGCGCCTTGGGAATGGCGCGCCGCGCCAGGATCGTGCCGACGATGCCCAGGGGGACGTTGATCGCGAACAGCCACTGCCAGCTCAGGGCCGCCAGCAGGGTGCCGCCCAGAAGGGGCGCGACGGCCGAGCTCGTGGCCACGAGCAGGGCGTTCAGGCCGAGTATCCGCCCCAGCAGGCGGGTCGGGAAAATCGAGCGGTGGATGGCGGGCGCGATGCTCAGCGTGGCGGCCCCGCCTATGCCTTGCAGCACGCGCATCGCGATCAGCCAGGGCAGCGAGGTGGACAGGGCGCAGCCCAGCGACGCCAGCGTGAACACGGCGATCCCGACGGTGAACTGCGAGCGAAAGCCCGTGCGCCGCGCCAGCGCCGAAAACGCCGCCAGGGTGACCGCCACCGACAGCAGGTAGCCGTTGGCCACCCAGACCGCCTCGCCGGTCGGGACATTCAGTGTCTGCGCGATCGGGGGCAGGGCGATATTGACGATGGAGCCGTCGAATACCGCCATGGCCGTGGCGATCATCACCGAGATCATGGCCAGGCAGCGCTCGCGGCCTGGCAGGCCCTCGTCTCCGGGCCGGTCAGCAAATAATTCCATGTTGAAAATCCTCGTCGTGGGCGGGCGGCAGGCCCGCCGGCGGCATTGCCGTAGACACCAATGTATCGGGGCGCGAGACATGGCGGAAGACGCACGGCTTGCATTGATAAAGTGCGCCGGACGCCATGTATGCCCATGCTAGGATCGGGCATGTTCGATCCCGACCTGAACCTGCTCGTCGCGCTCGACGCCTTGCTGGCCGAGGGCAGCGTGGCCGGCGCCGCGCGCCGCCTGGGGCTTAGCGCCTCGGCGATGAGCCGCACCGTGGCCCGGCTGCGCGAGGCAACCGGCGATCCCCTGATGGTACGCGCAGGGCGCCGCCTGGTGCCGACCCCGCATGCGCAGGCGCTGCGCCAGCGCGTCCGGGACACGGCCCGGGAGGCGCGCGCCGTCCTGAGCCCCGCGGCGACCGAGCTGGACATCGCCGCTTTGCGGCGCACCTTCACGATCCGCGCCAACGACGGCTTCGTCGAGGCGTTCGGCGCCGCCCTCATCACGGCGGCCGCGGCGGCCGCGCCGGGCGTGCGCCTGCGCTTCGCGCCCAAGGCCGAGAAGACGACGACCCCGCTGCGGGAAGGCTCGGCCGACCTGGAAGTCGGCGTCCTGAGCCAGATGGGCCCGGAAGTCCGGGTGCAGGCGCTCTTTCGGGATCGCTTCGTCGGCGTCGCCAGGACAGGGCATCCGCTCGAGGCGGAATCCGAGGTGAGCGCCGAGCGCTATGTCGCCTACGGCCACGTCGTGGCTTCGCGCCGCGGGTGGGCGGACGGGCCGGTGGATGCCGCCCTGGCCGCCCTGGGGCTCAAGCGCTCGATCGCCGCCGTGGTTCCCAGCTTTTCCGCCGCGCTGGCGGTGGCGCGGGCCTCCGACCTGGTCGCGCTCGTGCCTTCGTTCTTCCTGGGCATCCGCACGGCGCGCGGCGAGCCGGCCCGCACCGGCCTCTTCGCCTTCGAGCTGCCGGTCGAGACCGAAAAAATCACGGTGTCGCAGATGTGGCACCCCCGCCTGGGCGCCGATCCCGGGCACCAGTGGCTGCGGCAGCTGGTGCTGGCGGTATGCCATGAGGGCTTACAATGAGAACGTTTCTCAAATAAATCGATAGCTAATGAGCACCAGCACAATGTCCCTGCAAACCCCTATCCAAGCCCTGATATCGCGCCGTTCGACCAAACTCGTGCGCGGCCCCGGGCCTTCCGATGAGGAACTGGCCCAGATCCTGCAGGCCGGCATGAGCGCGCCCGACCACGGCGCGTTGCGCCCGTGGCGCTACGTCGTCATCCGCGGCGAGGCCGTGGGCAAGCTGGCCGACATGGCGATTGCCGCCGTCAAGCGCACGGGCGATCCGCGCATGACGCCGGAAAAAGAGAAGAACAACCGCGCCTGGCTGGCGCAGGTGCCGCTGGTGCTGGGCGTGGCGCAGAAGAGCTTCTTCGACGGCAAGATCCCCGAGCACGAGCAGATGCTGGCCGTGGGCGCGTCGGTGATGAACGTGCTCAACGCCGTCCACATGATGGGCTATGCGGCGTTCTGGAGCACCGGCCTGGGCACCAACGTGCCCGACGTGCAGGAAGCGCTGGGCTTCGATCCCTTGGAGTATCGCTTCCTGGGTTTTGTTGCCATCGGCACGCTGGCGGTCGAATTGCCCGCCCTGCGGCGCCCCGATTTCCGCGAGTTCGTCACGGAGTGGACGGGAGCTTGACGCGTACCTGGGCCGCCGGACGCCTACGCGTTTAGCGGCCCGGCGATTCGATCAGGCCGTCTCGTCCAGCACGCGCTGCGCTTCTTCGCGCACGCGCTCGGGGGCCGTGCCGCCGATGTGCTTGCGCGCCGCCACCGAGCCTTCCAGCGTCAGCACCTGGTGCACGTTGGCTTCGATGGCCGGGTTGTAGGCCTGCAGCTCGGCCAGCGTGAGATCGGCCAGGTCGATGCCGCGCTGTTCGCAGTCGCGCACCGCGTGGGCCACGACTTCGTGCGCGTCGCGAAAGGGCAGGCCGCGCTTGACCAGGTAGTCGGCCAGGTCGGTCGCGGTGGCGAAGCCCTGCAGGGCCGCGGCGCGCATGTTCTCGGCCTTGACCTCGATGCCGCCGGCCATGTCGGCGAAGATCGTCAGCGTGTCGCGCAGCGTGTCGACCGTGTCGAAGATGCCTTCCTTGTCTTCCTGGTTGTCCTTGTTGTAGGCCAGGGGCTGGCCCTTCATCAGCGTGAGCAGGGCCATCAGGTGGCCGTTGACGCGGCCGGTCTTGCCGCGGGCCAGTTCGGGCACGTCGGGGTTCTTCTTCTGCGGCATGATGCTGCTGCCGGTGCAGAAGCGGTCGGCCAGGTCGATGAAGCCCACGCGCGGGCTCATCCAGATCACCAGCTCTTCGGACAGGCGCGAGATGTGCGTCATGATGAGCGCGCCGGCTGCGCAGAACTCGATGGCGAAGTCGCGGTCGGACACGGCGTCCAGCGAATTGCGGCACACGCCGTCGAAATCGAGGGTGCGGGCGACGCGTTCGCGGTCGATGGGGTAGCTGGTGCCGGCCAGGGCGGCGGCGCCCAGCGGCAGGCGGTTGACGCGCCGGCGCGCATCAAGCAGGCGCTCGGCGTCGCGGCCGAACATCTCGGCGTAGGCCAGCAGGTGATGGCCGAAGGTGACGGGCTGGGCCACTTGCATATGGGTGAAGCCGGGCAGGATGGTGGCGGCGTTTTCCAGCGCCACCGTGGCCAGCGCGCGGCGCAGCTGGCCCAGCAGCACGACCAGGCCGTCGATCTCGTCGCGCAGCCACAGGCGCACGTCGGTGGCGACCTGGTCGTTGCGCGAGCGGCCGGTGTGCAGGCGCTTGCCCGCGTCGCCCACCAGTTCCACCAGGCGCTTCTCGATGTTCAGGTGCACGTCTTCCAGGTCCAGCAGCCACTGGAAGCTGCCGGCATCGATCTCGGAGAGGATCTGCTGCATGCCGCGCTGGATATCGGCGTAGTCCTGCGCGGGGATGATGCCCTGGGCCGACAGCATTTCGGCATGGGCCAGCGAGCCGCGGATGTCGTGGCGGGCCAGGCGCTTGTCGAAATCCACCGAGGCGGTGTAGCGCTTGACCAGGTCGGAAACGGGCTCGGAGAACCGGGCGGACCAGGCCTGCGCCTTGTTGGCGAACTGGTCTTGGGGGGTGTGTGCGTTGTTAGCCATGCAGAATGCCTCGTCTGGAACCGGAGAATTATAGGCGCAGGCCCGAGGCGGCCCGCCGGGGGCGCTTGCCGGGCTTTGCCATGGCGCATGCGATAATTTGCCCTGTCCCTTTTCCCATGCTTGGAACCGTATTGCCATGAGCGCCGCCCGTGTCGCCTTCGCGCAAATCAACACCGTCGTCGGAGGCCTGGCCGGCAATGCCGCCAAGATCCTGCAGGCGGCCCGCGCGGCCCATGCCCAGGGCGCCGACGTGCTGGTGACGCCCGAGCTCTCGCTCACCGGCTATCCGCCCGAAGACCTGCTGCTGCGCCCGTCCTTCATCGACGCGCAGGAGCATGCATTGCAGCAGCTGTGCGCCGATCTGGCCGATCTGGCCGGCCTGCACGTGGTGGTCGGCCATGTCGCGGTCAAGCATCTGGCCCGGCAGCAGCAGGTCGGCACGCGGTACAACGCCGCCAGCGTCCTGTGCGAAGGCCGCGTGCTGGGGACCTACGCCAAGCTGGAACTGCCCAATTACTCGGTGTTCGACGAAGACCGCTACTTCGTGCCGGGCGGCGAGCCGCTGGTGTTCCAGGCCAAGGGCGTGTCCTTCGGCGTGAACATCTGCGAAGACATCTGGTTCGATTACGCCCCGCAGGCCGCCGCGGCCGCCGGCGCCCGTGTGCTGCTGGTGCCCAACGCCTCTCCCTACAATCTGGGCAAGCAGGCCGAGCGCGTCGAGGTGGCCCGCCGCAGCCTGCAAGGCACGGGCTGCGCCCTGGTCTACGCCAATCTGGTGGGCGGCCAGGACGAGCTGGTGTTCGACGGCCTGTCCTTCGTGCTGGACGCGCAGGGCCGCCAGATGGCGCAATTGCCTGGCTTCTGCGAAGGGTTGGGCCTGGTCGAGATCGACGCGGACGGTTCGGTGCGCGCTCTGGGCGGCCTGCCCGAGGCGGTGCGCATGAGCGAGGAAGAAGAGGTCTGGAGCGCCCTGGTCCTGGGTGTGCGCGACTACCTGGGCAAGAACGGCTTCCCCGGCGCCATCATCGGCCTGTCGGGCGGCATCGATTCGGCCGTGGTGCTGGCCATCGCGGTCGACGCGATCGGCGCCGAGAACGTGCGCGTGGTGATGATGCCTTCGCGCTATACCGCCGACATCTCCGAGATCGACGCCGACGACATGGCGCGCCGCCTGGGCGTGCGCTACGACAACATCGCCATCGCGCCGGCCTTCCAGGCCTTCGAGTCCATGCTGGCCGGGCAGTTCGCCGGCCTGCCTCTGGACGCCACCGAAGAAAACATCCAGGCCCGCGTGCGCGGCACGCTGCTCATGGCGCTGTCGAACAAGACGGGCCGGCTGGTGTTGACCACGGGCAACAAGTCCGAGATGACCACGGGCTATTGCACGCTGTACGGCGACATGGCGGGCGGCTTCGCCGTCATCAAGGACGTGCCCAAGACGCTGGTCTATCGGCTTGCCGTCTGGCGCAATACGCGTAGCAGCGTCATCCCCGAGCGCATCATCACCCGGCCGCCCTCGGCTGAGCTGCGCCCCGACCAGACCGACCAGGACAGCCTGCCGCCCTACGACGTGCTCGACGGCATCATGTCGCGCTACATGGAGAACGAGCCGCTCGACAGCATCGTCGCCGCCGGCTACCCGCCCGCGGCGGTGGAGCAGGTGGTGCGCCTGATCCGCATCAACGAGTACAAGCGCCGCCAGGCGCCGCCGGGGCCGCGCATCACCCAGCGCGCGTTCGGGCGGGATTGGCGCTATCCTCTTACCAACGGTTTCCGCGAAACGATCTAAGCCATTACGCCAGGGAAATACATGAAACAAGTCACCGCCATCATCAAACCCTTCAAGCTGGACGAAGTGCGCGAAGCGCTGGCCGAAGCCGGCGTGAGCGGCCTGACGGTCATCGAGGTCAAGGGCTTCGGCCGCCAGAAGGGTCACACGGAGCTGTATCGCGGCGCCGAATATGTGGTGGACTTCCTGCCCAAGATCCGCGTCGAGGTGGTGCTGCCCGACGACCGCGTCGAAGGCGCCATCGAGGCGATCCTGAAGGCCGCGCGCACCGGCAAGATCGGCGACGGCAAGATCTTCGTCACGCCGGTCGAGCAGGCCATCCGCATCCGCACGGGCGAAAGCGGCGACGCGGCGCTGTAATTTCCGCGGGGTTTCGTTGAAACGGCCGGCATCGATGATGCCGGCCGTTTCTTTTGGTGCCGAGCTTGGCGCTTACCGCTTGGCGCTCACCGCGGCCGCCATGCCCTGCACAGGCGCCGCATCGACAAGCACCGGCGGCGCATAGCCCGCGGGCTTGTCGCCCACGGCAACGCCGCCGTGGATGCGCTCCTGCTGCGCCTGGTCGAAGAAGCTGTACGGAAACTGCTGCGGCAGCGCGGAGACTTCGTCCAGCTCGCGCAGGGCTGCGTCGGGCAGGGGCTTGTCGAGCGCGGCGAGGTTGTCGTCGAACTGCTCCAGCGTGCGCGCGCCGAGGATCACCGAGCCGATGGCGGGCCGGCGCGCGGCCCACTGGATCGCCGTCTGCGCCATCGACAGGCCGTGTTCGCGCGCTACTCGTTCGACGGCGCCCACGATGGCCCAGTTGCGCGGCGTGAACTTGTCCAGCAGCGACACCAGCCCGCTGCCCTTGAGCGCCTGGATGCGGCCGTCGCCCGTGCCGTCGTCGCCGGCCTGGCTGGGCCGGTACTTGCCCGAGAGCAGGCCCATGCCCAGCGGGCTCCAGGCTGTGATGCCGTAGCCCAGCTCCTGCGCCAGCGGCGCGTATTCCCGCTCGATGTTGCGTTCGGCCAGCGAATACTGCAGCTGCAGGTTCACCAGCGGCTGCAGGTGATGCGCCTGCGCCAGGGTTTGAATGCGCGCGGCATACCAGGCCGGCACGTCGGACAGGCCCGCGTAGCGGATCTTGCCCGCGCGCACCAGGTCGTCCAGCGTGCGCAGCACTTCTTCGGCCGGCGTGACGCGGTCCCAGGTGTGCAGCAGGTACAGGTCGATGTAGTCGGTGCGCAGGCGGCGCAGCGATCCCTCCACCGCGCGCAGGATGTTCTTGCGCCCATTGCCGCCGGCGTTGGGGTTACCCGGCTGGGCGTTGTAGCTGAACTTGGTGGCGAGCACGACGCGGTCGCGCGTGCCGGTCTGTTCGATGAACTTGCCCAGCATCGTTTCGCTGGTGCCTTCGGTATAGAGATCGGCGGTGTCGACGAAGTTGCCGCCGGCGTCCAGGTAACGGTCGAACATCGCGCGGGCGGTGTCCTCGGCCGCGCCCCAGCCCCAGTCGTCGCCGAAGGTCATGGTGCCCAGCGCAAGGCGGCTGACGCGCAGGCCCGAACGGCCCAGGGTGTAGTACTGATCGAGTGCCATGCTGCTCTCCTTGGTGGTGGTTGCGCTGGCCGCGGTTTGAGTGCGTGCGGTGCGATAGGCGTATCGTGCGCCTGTTGTTTTTGTTAAAAAATGGGGTAACGCTTCAAGAATAATGAAGCAATGCTTCATAATCGGGCGATGAACCCAACCCAATTACCGGCGCTGGCCGCGTTCGCGGCGGTGGCGCGCCACGGCAGCTTCACCCGGGCGGCCGGCGAAACCGGGGTGTCGCCGTCGGCGCTGTCGCAATCGGTGCGCGCGCTCGAGGCCCAGCTCAAGATCCGGCTCTTGAACCGGACCACGCGGCGGGTCGCGCTGACCGAAGCCGGCGCGCAGTTTCTCGAGCGCGTGCGGCCCGCGCTGGCCGAGCTGGCCGATGCCGTCGAGGCCTTGGACGAAACGCGCGACCGCCCGGCCGGCACTTTGCGCGTGACGCTGCCGCGCATCGCGAACGAGCTGCTCGTGCTGCCGCATCTGGGCGAGTTCGCGCAGCGCTATCCGCAGATCCGGCTCGAGCTGGCGCTCGACGACGGCTTCACCGATCTCGTGGCCCAGGGCTTCGACGCGGGCATACGGCTGGGTCACAGCATTGCCCAGGACATGGTGGCCGTCCCGCTGGGCGGCGACGTGCGGATCGCGGTGGCCGGCGCGCCGTCGTATTTCAAGCGCCATCCCAAGCCGCGCACGCCCGACGACCTGGCTGCCCATGACTGCCTGCACTACCGCTTTGCAACGAGCGGCGGCATCTATCGCTGGGAATTCGCGCAGCCGGACGACCCGCGCCGGGTGTTCAACGTGCAGACGCGCGGACATTTCGTGACCAACGATCTGCGCACCATGGTGCATGCCGCGCAAGCGGGCGTCGGACTGGTGCACGTGATCGAGGACTATGTGCGCGAGGAGCTCGCCGATGGGCGGCTGGTGCGGGTGCTGGACGATTGGTGCCCGTCGTTTCAGGGCTTCTTCCTGTACACCCCGGGCCGCGCGCAGATGCCGGCGAAGCTGCGCGCGCTGATCGACTTCCTGCAGGAGAAACGGGCTTCGGCCTTGCCGGGCAAGCCCCGCAGGCCCCGCAGACCTTAGAGCGCCGCTGAGGCGTCGGTCGCCTGTGCGTGAAAGATCTTGGCGCAGCGCGCGCGAACGGCCGCGGTGATGGCCTGCCGCGCCGGGTCGCGCCGCTCCAGCATGCCTATGGGCCGCGCGATACCCCCCAGGCTGGTCGGCAGGAACAGCACCCGCAGATCCGGCGCGCGTCGCCAATGCGCGCCGTTGAGCAGCGGCAAGAGCGTCACGCCCACCTCCTGGCGCACCAGTTCGACCAGCTGCTCGATGGCGTTCAGTTCGAGGAAGTCGTCGATGGAAACGCCGAGCCGGCGCAGCGTGCGCTCGATCTGCCGGCCGGTGCGCTGGGTGCGGTCAAAGCGCAGAAAGGGCGACTGGGTCAGCACCTCGCGCGCGGTCTTGCCGGGCGCCGAAGCCGGGGCCAGCACCACCAGCGGTTCTTTGTACAGCGCGGTCCAGCGCGTGCTGGCCGCGGGCCGGCCGGCCTCGACCAGTAGCGCGGCATCCAGCTCGCCGGCTTCGACCTTGTTGGCCAGCTCGCCCGACTTGCCCGAGAAAAGGTGGATTTCCAGGGCAGGGTGTTCGCGCTTCATGGCCGAGACCACCTTGGCCAGCGTGCCCATGCACGAGACGATGGCGCCGACCGAAACCGAGCCGGCCAGCATGTCCGGCGCGCCGGGAGGCAGCCGCATACGGTCGTAGAGCTCCAGCAGGTGCCTGGCCTCGGGAACGAGGTCGCGCCCGGCGGCGTTCAGGAGGGCCAGCCGGCCGCTGCGGTCGAAAAGGTCGCGGCCCAGTTCGTTCTCCAGGGCGCGCATCTGGAAGCTGACGGCAGCCTGGGTCAGGGCCACGTACTCGGCGGCCTCGGAAAACGAACCGTGCTGAACTATCGCCAGAAAGGTGCGCAGGAACCGCAGCGTGCTCATGGATGTCGCCTCGCGGCTGAAGGCGTTTTCACATTCATAAAAAATTCTTGAATAAGAAAACAAAAAATCAAATTGATCTAATTAAAGCACGAGAGTAACTTCGAAAAATTTGCAGCGGCATTCATGCCGCCGGCTCTTACCCGTTTCACACCGACGCAGGAACGCGCTATGAAGGCTTTCGACTGGACCAATCCCTATCCCTCGCGCCGCATTCCGGTCTTTGCGCGCAACGTCGTATCCACTTCGCATCCCTTGGCCGCCCAGGCAGGCTTGCGCATGCTGCTCAAGGGCGGCAGCGCGGTGGATGCCGCCATCGCGGCGGCGGCCGTCATCATGTTGACCGAGCCCGTGTCCAACGGCCTGGGCAGCGACTGCTTCGCCATCTTGTGGGACGGCAAAGCGCTGCACGGTTTGAATTCCTCGGGCACGGCGCCCGCGGCCTGGAGCCTGGACTACTTCAAGAAAAAATACGGCGTCGGCGCCGACGGCCTGGCCGTCCAGCCCAAGCGCGGCTGGGACGCCGTGACCGTGCCCGGCGCGGTGGCGGGCTGGGCCGCCCTGCACGAGAAGTTCGGCAAGCTGCCCTTCGACGCGCTCCTGGAGCCCGCCATCGAGATCGCCGAGCGCGGCTACACCGTGCCGCCCGTGGTCGCGCACAAATGGAAGCTGGCGGCCGACGAACTGCACTCGCAGCCCGGCTACGCCCAGGCCTTCATGCCCAACGGCCGCGCGCCTCGGGTCGGCGAGCATTTCCGTATTCCCGAGGCTGCCTGGACCCTGCGCCGCATCGCCGAAAGCCGGGGGCGCGACTATTACGAGGGCGAGATCGCAGAGCGCATCGTCGCCTTCAGCAAGGAGTGCGGCGGCGCCATGACCCTGGACGACCTGCGCGGCTACCGGCCCGCCTGGGTCAAGCCCATCTCGCAGTCCTACCGCGGCTACGAACTGCACGAGATCCCGCCGAACGGGCAGGGCATCGCCGCGCTGATCGCGCTGGGCATCTGCGGGCACTTCGACCTGAAGGGCATGGGCGTGGACACGGTGCGGTCGCAGCACGTGCAGATCGAGGCCATGAAGCTGGCCTTCGCCGACATCTATAAGTACGTGGCCGACCCGCGCAGCATGGACGTCACGCCCGAGCAGATGCTCGATCCGGCCTACCTGGCCTCGCGCGCCAAGCTCATCGACCTCAAGCAGGCTTCGTATCCCAGCGCAGGCCGGCCCGCCGCCGGGGGCACCATCTACCTGAGCGCCGCCGACGAAAGCGGCATGATGATCTCGTTCATCCAGTCCAACTACATGGGCTTCGGCTCGGGCATCGTGGTGCCGGGCACCGGCATCAGCCTGCAGAACCGCGGCGTGGGCTTCTCGATGGACCCGAAGTCGGCCAACGTGGTCGAGGGCGGCAAGCGGCCCTTCCACACGATCATCCCGGGTTTCCTCACGCAGGGCGGCCGACCGGTGATGAGCTTCGGCGTGATGGGCGGCGACATGCAGCCGCAGGGCCACCTGCAGACCGCCATCCGCATGATCGACTACGACCAGCAGCCGCAGGCCGCCTGCGACGCGCCGCGCTGGAAGCTCAACCGCGACCAGACGCTGGATCTCGAATCCACCATGGACCGCCAACTGGTCGACGGCCTGGCGAAAATGGGCCACAAGCTGCACACCGTCGACGATCCGTATATGGATTTCGGCGCGGGCCAGTTCATCTGGCGCATGTCGGCGGACGATAATGAAAAGGGCTATGTGGCGGCGAGCGATCCGCGCCGCGACGGCCTGGCAGCGGGTTTCTAAAGCCAAATCGGCACAAAAACTACTCGAGGAGAAATGGCGATGATCAAATCAGTACGCATCAGCCGAGTGTTGTGGGGGGCGCTTCTGGCCCTGGCGTCGGCATCCGCGTTGGCGCAGGAACTGCGCATCGGCCTGCAGGAAGACCCGGACACGCTCGATCCGCAGCGCGCGCGCACCTACGTCAGCCGCATCGTGTTCACTTCGCTGTGCGACAAGCTCATCGACGTCGACGACAAGCTGCACTTCGTGCCGCAGCTGGCCAAGTCCTGGTCGTGGAGCGCCGACAACAAGACGCTGACCTTCAAGCTGCGCGACGACGCGCTGTTCCAGGACGGCACCAAGTTCGACGCGGCCGCGGCCAAGGCCAACTTCGACCGCGAGATGACCATCCCCGAGAGCATGCGCAAGACCGAGATCTCGTCGGTCGCCAACGTGGCCGCGCCCGATCCGACCACGCTGGTGCTGACGCTCAAGCAGCCCGACGCCACGCTCCTGGCCGCGCTTTCCGATCGCGCCGGCATGATGCTTTCGCCCGCGTCCTTCCAGGGCAAGCCCGTCGACGCGGTGGCCCAGCACCCGGTCTGCTCGGGGCCGTACAAGTTCGTCGAGCGCGTACAGAACGACCGCATCGTGCTGCAGAAATTCAAGCGCTACTACGACGCCAAGGACTATCACTTCGATCGCCTGGTGTTCATGCCCATTCCCGACACCACGGTGCGCCTGTCCAACCTGCGCGCGGGAGACCTGCAGATGCTCGAGCGCCTGAGCCCGGCCGACGTGCCCCAGGTCAAGCAGGATGCCAGCCTGACCTTCGCGCCCGCCAAGGGCCTGGGCTTCCAGGAGCTGTTCTTCAACATCGGCAACGGGCCGATGGCGCAGCAGACGCCTTTCAAGGACGCACGCGTGCGCAAGGCGCTCGAGCTCACCATAGACCGCAACGCCATCAACCAGGTCGTGGGCAACGGCATCTTCGAGCCGGCCGGCCAGCCTTTCCCGCCCGCCAGCCCGTACTACAACCAGAAATTCGCGCCGCCGGCGCGCGACGTGGCCAAGGCCAAGGCGCTGCTCAAACAGGCCGGCGTGGCTTTGCCGGTCAAGGGCACGCTGTCTTTCGGCAACAACACCACGACCTCGGCCATCGCGCAGATGATCCAGGCCATGGCGGCCGAAGGCGGCTTCGACCTGAGCCTGCAGCCCATGGAATATGCGGCCATGCTGAGCCGGACACGGCAAGGCAATTTCGAAATGGCGCTGCAGGGCTGGTCGGGACGCGTCGATCCGGACGGCAACCTGGCGCTGTTCGTGGAATGCAAGGCATCGTTCAACGACGGCCACTATTGCAACGCCGAGGTCGACAAGCTGCTCAAAGAGGCGCGCCTGGTCCCCGACGAGGCGCAGCGCAAGGCCCTGTACGATCAGGCCCAGGCCATCCTGACCAAGGACGATCCCTACATCTATCTGTACTACCAGCCCTGGCCCTTCGTCCTGCAGAAGAAGGTCCTGGGTTTCACGGCATATCCCGACGGCATGATCCGCCTGAAGGGCGTGCACTTCGCCCAATAAGCTTGTCCGATAAGTTGTCCATCAAGGCGCCATGCTTCGACTGATATTGCGACGCGTGCTGGTGGCCATCCCGACACTGATCCTGGTGTCGATGATGGTCTTCATGCTGCAAAAAATCTTGCCGGGCGATCCGGTTCTGGCCATGGCCGGCGAGGAGCGCGATCCCGCCGTCATGAACTATCTGCGCGAGAAATACCATCTCAACGACCCGCTGCCGGTGCAGTACGCCGCCTGGGTCGGGCAGATTCTTCACGGCGACCTGGGCAAGTCGCTGCGCACCGACGTGCCCGTCAAGAAGCTGATCGCGGACAAGCTGCCCGTCACCACGCAGCTCTCGGTCATGGCCATGATCTTCGCGCTGATCCTGGGCATTCCATCGGGCATCATCGCGGCCGTGCGCAAGGGCACGGCCGTGGAGATGGGGGCCAATATGGCTGCGCTGTCGGGCATGTCCATACCCAGTTTCTGGCTGGGCATCATCCTCATCCTGGTGGTGTCGGTCCATTGGCACCTGCTGCCGGCCTCGGGCTACGTGCCGCTTTCGGAAGACTTCTGGCTGTCGCTCAAGACGCTGCTGATGCCGGCCTTCGTGCTGTCGCTGGCCATTGCGGCCTATCTCATGCGGCACACGCGCTCGGCCATGCTCGAAGCCTTGAGCGCCGACTACGTGCGCACGGCGCGCGCCAAGGGCGTGCCGGCCTACAAGGTGGTGCTGCGGCATGCGCTGCGCAATGCGCTCATGCCCATCGTCACCCTGGTCACCCTGTTGCTGGGAGAACTTTTGGCCGGCGCCGTGCTGACCGAACAGGTCTTCACCATTCCGGGCTTCGGCAAGCTCATCGTCGACTCCGTGTTCAACCGCGACTATGCCGTGGTGCAAGGCGTGGTCCTGTGCGTGGCCGCGGGCTTCATCGCACTGAACCTGCTGGCCGACGTGCTCTACATCGTCGTCAATCCTCGGTTGAGGCATTCATGAATACAGCTTCTTCCGCAACGGCGTCCGCCGTGCCGCCGCGCAGCGGCAGCCGCGCCTGGGCCAAGTTCCGGCGCAACCGCACCGCCATGCTGGGCGCGGCCATCGTGCTGGCCTTCGTCGTGCTGGCAATATTGGCTTCGGTGCTGGCCAACTACGATCCGCTCAAGGTCAATTTCCTGGCCGTGCGCAAGCCGCCCTCGCACATGTACTGGCTGGGCACCGACGAGCTCGGCCGCGACATCTACAGCCGCATGCTGTTCGGCGCGCGCGCCTCGCTCATGGTCGGCCTGGTGTCCGTCCTCATCGCCATTGCGGCGGGCGTGCCCTTCGGCCTGATGGCAGGGTATTTCGAAGGCTGGATCGACGGCGCGATCTCACGCGTCACCGAAGCGCTGCTGGCCATTCCCTTCCTCATCCTGGCCATTGCCCTGGCGGCCTTCCTGGGGCCCAGCCTGGTCAACGCCATGATCGCCATCGGCGTATCGGCCGCGCCCAAGTTCACGCGGCTCACGCGCGGGCAGGTGCTGGCGGTCAAGAACGAAGACTACGTGCAGGGCGCTCGCGCCCTGGGGGCGTCCGACCTGCGCATCATCGTGCGCCATGTCCTGCCCAACGTCATGCCGCCCCTCATCGTGCAGGCCACCATCACCATCGCCACGTCCATCATCGCCGAGGCCAGCCTGTCGTTCCTGGGCCTGGGCCTGCAGCCGCCGAACCCCTCGTGGGGTTCGATGCTGAACACGGCCAAGAATTTCATGAACCAGGCGCCGTGGATGTCGGTCTTCCCGGGCGCGGCCATCTTCCTGGCCGTGCTGGGATTCAATCTGCTGGGCGACGGACTGCGCGATGCGCTCGATCCGCGCCAGGAAAAATGATGAGCATGGATATGGATGCCAAGCGGGTCGCGCAAGTGGACGACCTGACGGTGAGGTTTTCGACGCCTTCGCGCGTGGTCGAGGCGGTCAGCGGCGTTTCGTTTCACGTCGACCGGGGCGAGACCCTGGCCATCGTCGGCGAATCGGGCTCGGGCAAGTCGGTGACTTCGCTTGCGCTGATGCGCCTGGTCGAATACGGCGGGGGCACCATCGCGGGCGGCGACATGCGCCTGCGCCGCCGCAACGGCCAGCTGCTGGACCTGGCCCGCGCCGACGAGTCGGTGCTGCAGCGCGTGCGCGGCGCCGACATCGCCATGATCTTCCAGGAGCCCATGACGTCCCTGAACCCCAGCTTCACGGCCGGGGTGCAGATCGCCGAGGCGCTGCAGCTGCACCAGGGGCTGGACGCCGGCGCCGCCCGCGCCGAGACCCTGCGCATGCTCGAGCGCGTGCGCATACCCGAGGCGCGCGCCATTCTGGACCGCTACCCGCATCAGCTGTCGGGCGGCATGCGCCAGCGCGTCATGATCGCCATGGCCCTGTCGTGCAAGCCGCAGCTCCTGATCGCCGACGAGCCGACCACCGCGCTGGACGTGACCATCCAGGCGCAGATCCTGCAGCTCATCCGCCAGCTGCAGGAAGAAATGGACATGGGCGTGATCTTCATCACGCACGATATGGGCGTGGTGGCCGAAGTGGCCGACCGCGTGCTGGTGATGTACCGCGGCAAGAAGGTGGAAGAGGGCACCACGGACGACGTCTTCGCCCGGCCCGCGCACGGCTATACCCGCGCGCTGCTCTCGGCCGTGCCGCGCCTGGGCGCGATGCAGGGCACGCTGCTGCCGGCGCCGTTTCCCTTGCTGCGCGTGGACGGCAGCCACGTGCCCGAGGCGCCCGACGCCGGCAAGGTCGACACGGTGCGCCGCGCGCAAGGCCCGATCCTGAGCGTGCGCGAGCTGATCGCGCGCTTCGACATCGCCAGCGGCATCCTGGGCCGCGTCGAAAAGCGCGTGCACGCCGTGGAGAAAGTCAGCTTCGATCTTTATCCCGGCGAGACGCTGGCGCTGGTGGGCGAGTCGGGCTGCGGCAAGACCACCACCGGCCGTTCGCTGCTGCAGCTGGTCAAGAGCCAGGGCGGCCGCATCGAGTTCGACGGCAAGGACATAGGCACCCTGCGCGGCGCGGCCATGCAGGCCGTGCGCCGGCACATCCAGTTCATCTTTCAAGATCCTTTCGCTTCGCTCGACCCGCGCATGACGGTGGGCGACTCCATCATGGAGCCGCTGCTCATCCACCGAGTGGCCCGCGGCCGCGAGGCGCGCGAGCGGGTGCGCTGGCTGATGGACAAGTGCGGCCTGGTGCCCGACATGGCCAGCCGCTATCCGCATGAGTTCTCGGGCGGCCAGCGCCAGCGCATCAGCATCGCGCGGGCGCTGGCCTTGAACCCCAAGGTTGTTGTGGCCGACGAGTCCGTTTCGGCGCTGGACGTGTCCATCCAGGCGCAGATCGTCAACTTGCTGCTGGACCTGCAGCGCGAGCTGGGCGTGTCGTTCCTGTTCATCTCGCACGACATGGCCGTGGTCGAGCGCATCAGCCATCGCGTGGCCGTGATGTACCTGGGCCAGATCGTCGAAATCGGCCCCCGCCAGGCCATTTTCGAAAATCCGCAACACCCCTACACCCGGAAGCTGATGGCCGCCGTGCCCATCGCCGACCCGGCGCGCCGCCATCGCCAGCGCTCGCTGCTGGTCGACGAAATCCCCAGTCCGGTGCGCAAGGTGGGCGATGAGCCGGTGGTGCTGCCTTTGACGCAGGTGGGCGAGGGCCACTTCGTGGCGCGCCATCCGATAGGCGTCTATGCATAAACCGGGGCTTCGACCGGCCCCGGGGGTAGGCTACGCCTAGGTTTCCGTAGATTACGGCTGGTGGTAGTCTTGGTGGTATCCCAAATCATCGGCCCATTCGGCAATCTCGCCATGCCGCCTACCGATATCGCTGCCAAGCCAAGAAACAGACCCTATACGGCCGCGCATCGTTTGCTCGAACTGGGGCGCAAGAGGTTCTCATTCGCGGCGCTTGTTCTTTTCATGAGCTGCGCCGCCCATGCCCAGGCCGATGTCCAAGAGCCGATCAGGCTGCAGATCATCGGCGGGCTCGCCGGCGTCACGCAGTACACGAAGATCGAGCAGCCTTTCTGGCAGTCCGGGATCGAAGCGCTGTCGGGCGGCAAGATCAGCGCCACGATCCGGCCGCTCAACGGCGGCGGCCTGCGCAGCCAGGAAATGCTCCAGCTCATGCGGCTCGGCGTGGTGACGTTCGGCACCGCCATCCTGTCCGACGTCGAGGGAGAGGTGCCGGAGCTCAATGCCGTCGACCTGCCCGCGCTCAATCCCGACGTGGCGACGCTGCGGCAGTCCGTCGACGCGTTCCGGGAGCATCTGCGCGAATTGCTGCGCGATCGCTTCGGCATCGAGCTGCTCGGCGTGTACGTGTATCCGGCGCAAGTCCTGTTCTGTGCCAAACCCTTCAAGGGACTCGACGATCTCGCAGGGCGCAAGGTGCGCACTTCGTCGGTCGGGCAGTCCGAGATGATGGCCGCCCTGGGCGCCTTGCCCACTATTCTGCCGTTTGCCCAGATCACCGCGGCCTTGCGCGACGGCATTGCCGACTGCGCCATCACGGGAACCCTGAGCGGCTACGAAATCGGCCTGCCGAACGTAAGCACCACCGTCCACACGTTCGCCATCAGCTGGGGCGTGTCGATCTTCGGCGCCAACGTGGCGTATTGGAACTCGTTGCCGGCAGACGCGCGCGGAATCATCCGGCACGGCGTGACCCAGCTGGAAGAAAAAATCTGGTCGCAGGCGCAGGCCGACACCGAACTGGGGCTGGCCTGCGACGCCGGGAAGGCAACCTGCTCTTTGGGCAAGCCCGAGCGGCCCATGACCGTCGTGCCGACCTCCGCCGCCGACAAGGAACGGCGCCGCAAGCTTCTGACCGACGTCGTGCTGCCGCACTGGTTCGCGCGCTGCGGCCCGGACTGCGTGGCGTCCTGGAACACCTATCTGAAGCCGATACACGACATCGAGGCCAAAGCGCCATGATGCATCAGCACCCCCTGTGAGTACCAATGCTCAATCGGTTTAAGCTCATGGTAGGAATCGGGATGGCGGTCATACTGGTGGCCGCCGTCCTGGGAACTGCGCATCTGGTCCAGCAAAGAAGGCAAATGGCGTGGCATGCCGCGGAACAATCGCTCGAAGGCTCGGCGGTGGCCGTCGAGAATGCGTTCGACCGGCAGATGCTGCAGGTCGACGGCGCCCTGGCGAGCTTCCCGAGCCTGTTCGACGTCGCGCAGATCTCGCCCAATCAAGATGAGCCCGCCAGCAGGCTGCTGCGCGGCCTGAACTTCCAGACGATGGCGTTTCGCGACCTGCTGCTCGTCGGGCCGGACGGCAACATCATCGCGTCCACCCGGCCGACCGGCACGCGCCGCGCGCTTCCGCGGGAGATCGCCACGCCCGGGCGCGCGCCGACGAAGCTGATCGGGCCGCTGCGCAACACCGTCACCGGCGATTGGTCGCTCTATGTCGCGCGCACCATTCCGGGCTGGAACGGCATCGTGCCGGTCGCCGAGATTCCGCTGGCCACGCTCATGAACCTGCTGGCGGAAACGGGCATCGACCCCGGCACGCGGATTTACCTGGAGCGCCGCAATGGCCAGATCGTCGCCGCATGGCCCTATGACGAGACGCTGATCGGCAAGCTCCGGGTTTCCGAGCGGCCCGAGCACCTGGAGAACGGCAAAGCCTTTGCGCAGGAGTCCAAGAGCGGCGGAACCAACTTGAAAGTGGTCCGCACTTCGTTCTACGGAAACATCCAGGTCGTGCTGTCCACGAGCAGCGCGAACTTTCTTGCCGACTGGCGCGTGGATCGGGACAGGACGATACTCGCGACCACGACCGCTCTGCTGCTCCTGCTGGCGTTTGCCGGAGCGGTCTTTCTCGTCATCCACCAACGCGAACGCGTCAATGCCGAGCGCAGGCGGTCCGCGGCGATCCTGGACAACGCGATCGAAGCCATGTCCGACGGCTTCGTCATGTGGGACGAAAACGATTGCCTGGTGACGTGCAATCAGCACTATCGCGATGCCTATACCTTGAGCGCGTCCTTCATGACCAAGGGCACGTATTTCGAAGACATCATCCGCGGCGGCGCCGCGCTGGGGCAGTACCCGCAGGCGGCCGGGAACGTCGAAGGGTTCATCAAGGACATCGTCAATTGGCATCACCAGGGCAGCGGCAGCATCGAACGCCTGCTGCCGGACGGCCGTTGGCTGCTCATCACGGAACGGCGCACGGCGGACGGCGGTATCGTCGGCATCCGCACCGACATCACCGCGCTCAAGGCGGCGCAGGCGGACCTGGCCGCCGCCAACGAACGCGCGAACGAGGCTGCCGACGAAGCGCAGCAGCAGAACGCGGCGCTGCTCGAGCAAGAACGCCGCATCCGCTTCCTGGCGCACCACGACGACCTGACGGGCCTGCAGAACCGACTTGCCTTCCGCAGCCAGATCGCGCAGGCGCTGCTGCGCACCGAAAGCGCCCACGAGCCGGTCGCCTTGCTGTTTCTCGACCTGGACCGTTTCAAGGACGTCAACGACACGCTCGGGCATCCCGTCGGAGACATGCTGCTGCTGTCCGTGGCGGAGCGCCTGCTGGCCTGCGTGGAGAACAAGGAATGTGTCGCCCGCCTGGGCGGCGACGAGTTCGCGGTTCTCAGCCTCGATCAAAGGCAGCCGCAGCAGGCCGAAACCCTGGCCGCCCGCATCATCTACGCCGTCAGCCAGCCTTATTTCGTCCAGGAACGGACGATCTCGATTTCGACCAGCATCGGCATCGCCGTCGCCAAGAGCCCGGACATCGACGCCGACCTGCTCCTGAAGCAGGCCGACCTCGCGCTTTATCAGGCCAAGGCCCAGGGGCGAGGCGTGAGCTGCGTCTTCACCGCCGAGATGGACGAGAAGCTGCGCGCCCGCCTCGCCATGGAAGAGGACCTGCGCAAGGCCATCGACGAGCGGCAGTTCAAGCTGTCGTACCAACCGGTCTATGACCTGAAGTCTCATAAATTGTGCGGCGCCGAGGCGCTGCTGCGCTGGCACCATCCCGCGTACGGCCTGGTGGCGCCGGCGGATTTCGTGCCGCTGGCGGAAGAAACCCGGCTCATCGTCGAGATCGGCGCCTGGGTCATCCGCCAGGCTTGCGCGGATGCCGTGCGGTGTCCCAACCTGTCGCGCATCGCCATCAACCTGTCGCCGGTGCAATTGGTCTTCGGCGACACGGTCGGCACCGTACGCGCCATCTTGCAAGAGTCGGGGGTCGATCCTACCCGGGTCGAGTTCGAGATCACCGAGACGGCGCTGCTGGCCAACGACAACCGCACCCTGGAAACGCTCAAGAGCCTCAAGGATCTCGGCGTGAGCATCGTGCTCGACGATTTCGGCACGGGCTATTCAAGCTTGAGCCACCTGCGGATCGTGCCACTGGACAAGATCAAGATCGACCGGTCTTTCGTGCACGACATGACGGCTCGCGACGATTGCAAGGCCATCGTCGCATCCATTGCCGCGTTGGCGAACGAGCTGGGGATGACGACCACGGCGGAAGGGATCGAGACGATGGATCAGCTCGATGCGGTGCGTCGGGCGGGGTGCACGGAGGCCCAGGGGTATCTGCTGGGGAGGCCGCAACCGCTTGAGATGGCCGAGTTTGCGATGCAGTTCAGTCCGGCTTAGAGGTCGAGCGGGTATCCGTTGAGCCGGGATTTCTCCCGGGCGGGGATATTTGATTGGGGGTGATTGCGCGGGCGCGACATAGCTGGGAGCCTTCGCTTTTTACTTGTGGTTCCCGCCAAGGCGAGCTTGCTTCTGTTTTAGATCATCCAGATATTGCCGGTAGAAATCGATGAAGCTTCGGACTTTCGCCGGCAACTGGCGCCCTGGCGGAAACACGGCATAAATGCCCGCTGGCGGCAAAGACCAGTCCGGCAGCAGGCGAATCAACCGTTTTGCGCTGATTCCTTCCAGCGCATTGAACTGGTCCAGCACCGATACGCCGGTCTGCTGCACCAGCGAACGCAGCGCTCCGGGTGAGTCGACTTTCAAGCGCGACTTGACGTGGAGGGTCTTTGTTTCGCCGTTGGGGCCAGTGAACTTCCAGGTGAGCGGCGCCGGGAGCAGGGTGAGCGCGATCCACTCGACATCGGCCAGAACCTCCGGGGTATTTAGTGCCTTAACGCTTCGCGCATATTCGGGCGACGTGACGACATATTGCTCGAAATCTCCCAGTTTCACCGCTCGAAGCGATGAATCTCTCAACCAGCCAAGGCGGATTGCGACGTCGATCCCCTCCTCAAGCAAATCGACGACACGATCGCTTGTGCGCAGGTCGATACTCAGATGCGGATAGTGCCGCGCGAATTCAGCCAAAGCGGGGGCAAGTATCAACGCGGCATGATCAACCGTACTGCTGATGCGGAGCGTACCGGCAAGCTCCTGCTTTCCGGAACCGGCCCGCTCGATTGCTTCCGTCAACCGATGCAGGAGCGGCCTGCATTCTTCGAAGAGCGCTTGCCCCGCATCGGTGAGGATCACCTTGCGGGTGGTGCGGCTGAACAGCGAAACACCCAGCCGGGATTCAAGTCGGCCGATCTCGACGCTGATCTTGGCCGTTGCGACGCCAAGCCGGGCCGCCGCAGCGGTAAATCCTCCCGTTTCCGCTACTGCTTGAAAGACCAGCAGATCATTCAGATCGATTTTTCCGGGCAGTGCCATCGTTTCTATTATTTAGAATTTCATATAAGTGAATTATTAATTAATCTCTATTTCTGTTCAATGGATTGTGTGACGATGATTCCATCGGCGAAGCGGAATCGGCCGCTTCGTCCACAGTCCACGGAGAGATGTCATGAAAGTTGCGATCATTGGTGCCACGGGTTTTGTCGGTTCGGCTTTGCTGAAAGAAGCGGCTGCGCGCGGCCACGAGATTACCGCGCTCGTGTCGCGGCCGAACAAGGTGCCCGTTTCCGGCAAGGTCACCGCGCAGCAGGTCGATGTCCTGTCGCAAGACGCCTTGGCCAGTCAATTGAAAGGCCATGATGCGGTCATCAGCGCATTCAGCGGCCACGCCCAGGCAGACGTGCTCGGCTACTACGTCAAGGGCGTGCAATCCATCATCTCGGCTGCAAAAGCGGCCGGAGTGCCTCGGCTGCTCGTTGTCGGAGGTGCGGGCGGGCTGGAAGTTGCGCCGGGTGTGCAGCTTATCGATACGCCGCAGTTTCCGGCCGAATGGAAGGGCACGGCGGAGGGCGCGCGCCAAGCGCTCAAGCTGCTTTGCGGCGAGCAAGACCTGGATTGGACGGTATTGGCTCCGTCTGCCCATCTTGAGCCGGGCGAACGCACCGGCAAGTTCCGTCTCGGCAACGACCAGTTGCTGGTCGATGAGAAAGGCGAGAGCCGTATTTCTCTTTCCGACTATGCGGCCGCGATGATCGATGAACTGGAAAAGCCGGCGCATTCGCGCGCTCGCTTCACCGTGGGTTACTGAGCCAGGAGAATAAATTGGAAAAGGTGCTTCACTATGTCTACGATCCTCTCTGCGGATGGTGTTATGCCGCGGAGGCGTTGATTGAAGCGGCCACCGGTCGCGCGGCAGGCCGGTTTGAAGTGCGCCTGCATGCGGGTGGATTATTCAGCAGGACCCGGTTATCGGATGCCAAGCGTTCGCAGATCCGGGTCGCCGACGCCCGTATCGGCGAGATGACCGGCCAGGTGTTCGGCGTAGCCTATTTGAACGGCCTGCTGCGCGACCCCAATGCACTCTACGATTCAATTCCGTCGATACGCGGAATTCTGGCCGCCGAGGCGGTCCAGCCTGGAAGCGGCCTGCCCATGTTGAAGGGGCTGCAGCGGGCACACTACCAGGACGGTCGTCGCATCGTCGAGTCGACGACGATCGCGGAGGTGGCCGAGTCCATCGGTTTGGACAAGGCTCGATTCATTGCGGCATTTGAAGCGATGAGCCAGGACGAGCTGGCGCAGCATCTGGGAAGCACGCACGTGCTGATGCAAAAAGTGGGCGCGCAAGGTTACCCAACATTCGTTGCACAGACCGGCGGGCATATCGAATTGCTGCCGCACGAGCGTTTTTATGGCAATGCAAAGGGATTTGCGGAATTGGTTTCGAGAGTTTTTTGAAATCAAGGACGAGGCCAGCGTATCGCAGGAGAGCTTCGGGCCGAGTAGGGGCGAGAGCGGCCAGTCGTGGGTACCTGCTTTCGGCCATCTCCGGCCGTTTGCGCGCGCTGCCGAGCGGGCATTTAAATGTCCTGTCCTGTCTGCTTAGCGGACGCTCGCGACAGTGTTTAATTTGTCGCGTTGCCGATCATTGCGAACTTCGCCCCGAAGAAGTCAACGTGACCGGCTCGGCTGAAGGCTTCGTTTCAAGCTTGATCCGGGGGAATGCAACCGAAACTGCTAGCAAAAGCGATATCAGCGCGAGACCCGACGAGACATAGACGAACGCCTTCATTCACCCAATGCAGCGTGCTGTCGGGCAACTTTGCGCCCGTCCACACGAAGGCAAGCAACGCGCCATTGATGGCGACGCGAAAGCCGGCTTTCACGTCAGGTACCGTGTCCACTTCCGTAAAAACTCACTGGCGGCGCTCATGCTGCTCACGAGGGCAAATCCCAACGCCATCACATAGCTCCGTCGATTTGTCGCAGAACACGCTTGCTTCCCTCGTTTATCCATCGGCCAAGAAAAAGATAAATTTGCTCTGAATCTGTGCTCTCAAACCAGCATCGACTGCTGGGCGAAGATGCCCGCCATCGCACCTTGCCATGATGCCGTGGTGACCGAGGGCATGAGGGGGTTGGCGAGGTCGCCCGCGGCGTAGATGCCAGGCACGCTGGTTTCGCGGCGCTCGTCGACTTTGAGGGCGATGCCGAGGGGCGTATCGACCGTGGCGAGTCCCAGTGATTCATGCAGGCGTGCGGACGGCTTGTTGCGTGGGTGCGCGAACAGGATGTCGACCGCGACTTGGGGGCCGGCATCGAGCTTGACGGTGGTGTTATGGCTCTCGTGATGGTCAATATCGGTGATCCGGCCATCGACGACAGGGATACCGCGGCGAGCCAGATCGGCTCGGATGTCGGGTGGAATGTCGTGACCATTGGCGAAGACCGTCAGCGTGTCGGTCCAGTCGTGGTACAGCCTGGCATAGTTGTGCGACGGCGGGCCGGACCAGACGAGGCCCCAATGCCGGCCGGCGACTTCAAAGCCGTCGCAATAGGGGCAGGGCACGATGGACGTGCCCCAACCTTCGGCAAAGCCCGGAATGCCGGGCATCTGGTCGGCGACGCCATAGCTTAGGATCAAACGGCGCGCTCTTAGGCTTTCGTTATCGTCAGTGACGACGCAGAAATCCTCGATGGCGCCAGACACGCTCTCGGCCCGGGCATTGACCAGCCTGATCGTTGGATAGCGCGCCAGCTGCTGCCGCGCCTCGACTAGGATGTCCAGCGGCGGCTTGTGATCGTGGCCGAGCAGGCCATGCGAGTGGTCGGCAAAGCGGTTGCGCGGCTGGCCGGTGTCGAGAACGGCGACCTTGCGGCGGGCCCGGCCGAGCTGCAGGGCGGCGGCGAGGCCGGCAAAGCTGCCCCCGATGATGATGACGTCATTCATGGTGATAGGCTCCGTGTTGGGGATGGAGGGGGGCTGGTCGTGGTGTGCAATATCGTCCGGTGATACGCGCTTGAGACGGTCAGCGAGCAGGGCTTCGGCATTGGCGAGAAAGTTGCCCCTGGCTGTATTGACCGGCTGGACAATGCCACATCCAATATCACCGGGCGGCCCCGGGGAAACCTGATTTGCACAACCGGTTGAAACCTGCCCTTGGCTTGCACATTTAAGATACTGCGTGGTATCGTAGTGCAAGTATTTTGATACTGTCAAGTACTGGAATTTTCGTGACCGAAAACAGCCAGGGCCGGCGCGGCCGGCCCGCCAACGAAGCGCTTCGCCAAACGATAGTCGACGCCGCCTGTGAACTCTTTGTGGAATTGGGGTTTCAAGCGACGACCATGGACAAAGTCGCCCAGCGGGCGAAGATATCCAAGCTCAGCATCTATCGGCACTTCGAGAACAAAGAGGCGCTGTTCAGCGCGGCCATGGCGGCCCACTGCCATCAGTTCGCACCACAGGCCCTTTTTGAAGGCGTCGACGGTTCGGCCGAAGATCAGCTCATGGCGGTGGGATCATCCCTGCTTCGCACGCTGTTGAGCCCGGACGTCCGCAGTGTCGAAGCCATGGTCTTGGCCGACAAGACGAATCAAAAGTCGTTGAGTAAGCTCCATTACGAAGCCGGGCCCGCCTATGTCATCGCCCAAATCGAGGCCCTGTTGCGTCAGTTGCACGCGAAGGCGGTTCTGAACGTGCCCGATCCTCTCCGGTCCGCCCGCTTGTTTGCTGCGCTTTTCAAAGGATCCGATCTGCTAGTTATCGCACGCTTCGATGTGGCGAGAGCAGAGGACGACAACGAAATCGAATCCTATTGCCGGTCGGCCGTCGCCATGTTCATCGCCGCGCACGGTGGCATCTAAAGGTGCGCTATTCCGCCTCGTATCTATAGCGACGGATTCACCAGCAAAAAATCATGAACGACATCATTGAAGATCCTGAAGCTAGGGAAGTATTAGCTCGCCTGAACGATCGCTTGTATCTCTCCGAAGCCATAGCAGATGGCAAGGTGGATTCATTGAACAGCGCACGCGCTATAGCGGCGTGATGAAGATCAAGGAACTTTTCCTTGGAAAGCGCTATTACAAGCAAGTCAACAGTTGGATGCCGCTGACAAAGTATGGCTTGTGCCAAGTGTGTCGGTGAACGAAATAATATCGGCAACCCGGCTAGATTCTCGCTAATTCTCTTCATTACGGGTTGTGTGCTCGAGTCATATGTTTGTCGATCACAAGCCACCTCCTGCCGCTCGGCGAAGCCTCCGAAAATCTAGCGTAAATACATAGCCAGAAAAGCCTGCGTATGCTGCGGCACCACCGCACCAACCTCGTTCCCACTTGCAGAACTGGTGCTTCATCGCCGTGCGCACGCCTGAAGCCAAAGCCAAGCTGCTTCCATTCGCTTTAGCGACCTAACCTGAGCAGGTTCCGCTGAGTCATTACAACAGCCACCTCCGGGCGGCTTTTTTGTTGTCCGCATCACGAACCAAACGAAAGGGCCGACCCCTTTGTTCCAAAGGAGTCGGCCCTTACTGACTATCGAATGGCCGCCAACTTATGGGCGGCGGAGAGTCAGATCAATTGAATCTGAGTAGCGCAGGGGCCTTTGGCCCCCTGGCCGGCAACAAACGACACTCGTTGGTTTTCTTCGAGTGACTTATGGCCGCTACCCTGAATTTCGCTGTAGTGCGCAAAGAGATCCTTACCGCCCTGCTCCGGCATGATGAAGCCGAAGCCCTTGTCGTTGTTGAACCACTTCACGATACCTGTTTCTGTCTTCAATGTAGATCCTAATGGTCTAGGGAAAAGTGTCCCTAAACCGTACTGTGGGTCTTATATCTCCGAAAAGATATGCCAGTTTCAAAATGATGCAAAAAAGGAAGCGCTAGCCCATTCGATATTGTGAATATCTCTTCGAGATAACTAGATTTCATCTAGTCGACTGTCGGCCGATTCTGTTGAATTGGTAATTGAGAGGTTCTCATTGAAATACGATGACGCGTCTTGGCATTACGGCGACGATCATTAGCGATTCGGAGAAATTCGACTTCAGCCTCAAGCTTTCATCAATAGTCGGTGTAGCCTTTTTCTCCGGGCGTATAGAAAGTCGAGGCATCAGGTGCTGCCAGTTCCTGGCCCGACTTGAGCTTGGATACAAGGTCCGGATTCGAGATGAACGGGCGACCGAAAGCCACCAGATCGCCACGTTGTGCTTCGAGGTCTGCGTCGGCACGTGCACGCTCATAGCCACCGGAAAGAATGTATTGTCCTTTGAACGCAGCGCGGATGCCTGCTTTCAGCGCCGGGCTGACTTCAGGCGCGCCCATGGCGCTGTGATCCACAATGTGGATATAGAGCAGGCCGAGCGCATTCAGCGCCTCGATCAGGCCCAGGTACAGCGCGTCCATTTCTGCATCCGGCGCCATGGCGTTGAATATGCCATAGGGCGAGATACGCATGCCGACACGCTCGGCGCCAATGGCGGCGACGGTGGCTTTCGCGACTTCGACGGCGAAGCGGATGCGGTTTTCGACCGAGCCGCCCCAGCGGTCTTCGCGCCGATTGGCGGCGGTGTTTAGGAACTGGTCGATCAGGTAGCCGTTCGCTGCATGCAACTCGACACCGTCGAAACCCGTCTGTATTGCCAGTCTGGCCGAGGCAGCATATTCGGCAATGCTCTCGGCAATGTCCGCTTCACTCATTGCCTGCGGCACCGGATGCGGCTGCATGCCATTCGCATCGGTCCACATATCGCCGGGCAGGGCGATCGCCGAGGGGGCGAGGATGCGGGCACCGGGCGGCAGGTTTGCCGGATGCGCGACGCGACCGGTGTGCATCAATTGCACAAAGATCCTGCCGCCGGCCTGATGGACGCCATCGGTCACGTGACGCCATCCCTGCGCATGCGCTTCGTTGAAGAGTCCGGGAATGCGTGCGTAACCCAGGCCGTTGGGTGAGGGCGAGGTGCCTTCGGTGATGATCAGACCGGCCTTCGCGCGCTGGCGGTAGTACTGCACCATCAGCGCATTGGGCACGTTGCCGATGGCGCGGCTGCGCGTCAGTGGTGCCATGACGATGCGATTTTTCAGCGACAGGCTGCCGAGTTGGGTGGGGGTGAATAGTGTGTTGCTCATGAGATTCTCTTATATGCGATGGTCATGCGGGGAATCGAGACGAGTGCTCAGGCTTGTGGTTGATAGCGCTCGGCTGCATGGGCTTGTCGAATGTCCGATAGCAGCCCCTGGCGCGCGGCTTCCAGCGCATCCCAGCGCTCGGCCACGTGCAGCGGCGGGATGGTGACCAACTCGCGACGGTCGAAGCCGACCAGTGCGGCATCGACCAGCTCACCCACTTCCATCACCTCGGGCAAAGTGTTGATGTCGATGCCGGCGCGCGCCCAGATCTCGGTGCGGGTCGACGCCGGCAACACGGCCTGCACGTAGACGCCCCTGGATGACAGCTCCAGGTTCAGGCCTTGTGACAGAAACAACACGAAGGCCTTGGTGGCGCCGTAGATCGACATGCCGAACTCGGGCGCGAACCCCACCACCGAGCCGATGTTGACGATCGCGCCCGTGCCGGTCTGCGCGAAGCGCGGCGCGACCGCAGCGGCGAGCCGCGTCAGCGCGGTGACGTTGAGCGTGATCAAGCTTTGGACGGTATCGGCGGATTGCGCCAGGAAGCCGCCCGATTGCGCCATGCCGGCGTTGTTGATCAGGACGCCGATTTTCGCGTCGTCCCGCAGCCGGGTTTCGAGTGCGGACAGATCGGCGGGGTTTGTCAGGTCGGCCTGCAGCACTTCGACGGCCACATTGCTCTTCGCGCGCAGGCGTGCTGCCAAGCTATCCAGGCGCGATTTGTCGCGTGCAGCAAGAATGAGGTCATGGCCACGGCGGGCAAAACGCTCAGCGTAAGTGGCGCCGATGCCACTGGAGGCGCCGGTGATGAGGACGGTCGGAAGGGTAATCATGGGGTTTCCTTTGCATGGATTGGTCTGGTTGGGGGAGTCAATACGGGGGGCATCACATCTGGACCACGACCTTGCCCCTGGATCGTCCCTGTGCAAGGTAATCAAGCGCTTCCTTTGCCTGCTCGAATGGAAACACCTTGTCGATCACCGGGCGGATGCGCTGCGCCTCGAGGAGATGACCGATTTCGTTGAGCTGCGCGCCATCGGGGCGCAGGAAGTGAAACAGGTAGGACACGTCACGCTTCCGGGCGAGGCGCATGATCTTGCGGCTCATCAGGCCGAGCACAAACCTGAGGACGAAGTTCAGCTGCTTGGCTCGCGCGAACGCCGCATCCAGCGGGCCGACGATGGAGACGATCTGGCTGCCAGGCTTGAGGATGCCGAGGGATTTCTCGATCGCATCCCCGCGCACCGTGCCGAGCACCGCGTCGTAGTCGCGCAGCACTTTCTCGAATTCCTGCTTCTTGTAGTCGACGATCTCGTCCGCGCCAAGGCTGCCGACCAACTCGACGTTGCCCGTGCTGGTGGTGGTGCCCACCTTCGCGCCAAAGTACTTCGCGAGTTGAATCGCGAACGTGCCGATACCGCCCGACCCCGCAGGGATGAACACCTTCTGGCCGGAGCGCAGCCTGAGGCGTTCCTTCAGCGCTTGCCATGAGGTGAGTCCGACCATCGGGATCGAGGCGGCCTGCACGAAGTCCAGATTGGTCGGCATCGGCGCGGCAGCGCTCTCCGGAACCACCGCGAACTCGGCAAGGGAACCGGTGCCCAGGTCGAAGATGCTGGCGAAGACGGCGTCACCAGGCTTGAAGCGCGTCACCTTGCCGCCGACCTCAGTCACCACGCCTGCCAGATCGCTGCCCAGTGTGGCCGGAAGCCGGAAATGCAGAACGGGTTTGAACATCCCGGTCGGGATCATGTTGTCGATCGGGTTGAGGCCGACGGCGCGGACCTGTACCCGGATTTCGTCGGCTTTCAGCGTGGGGCGTGGAACATCGGCAAACCCGATTTCGGGCGACTTGCCATAGCGTTTGAAGGTGAGGGCTCTCATGGTTTGGTTTTTCATTTCCGGTCTTTCATTCTTGTTTGATGAGATTAGTCAGCGAGGAAGTCCAGCACCGCAGGCACAAAGGCGCGGTGGTGCTGAAACACACCGCCGTGCCCGGAATCCGGGCAGATCGTGAGCTGGGCATTCGGCAGGCGGCGAGCCATGTCGGCCGACAGGCTGCTTTCGACCATGAGGTCACGGTCGCCATTCGCGACGAAAACGGGGTGGGTGATCGCCGAGAGGTCGTCGGGGGCGCTGAGGCCCGCGTTCTTGATCGCTTTCAGCTGCGCGATCCGCGCCTGCAGGGAAATGGGCTTGTCCCGGTTTTCCGTGCGCTCCTTCAGCCGCGAGAAATAGTCTTTCGCGGCACGCTTGCCTTCGAGGTTACGGGGGAAGAACAGGAAGTTCCTCGGGTCGCTCAGTGTCAGCGCCGCTTTGACATACGCCAGGGCCGCAATCCGGTTGATCCTGTCGATCCCGCCGCCGCCGCGGTTGTCGAAGGCGATCACGCGGTGCCCTGCGACGGTGCCGTCGATGCCTGAAGTGGCGCTTGTCGCCAAGGGGATACCGATCGTGTTCTTGCCCATCAATGAAGTCTCTGTGCCGGGTGGATTGCTTGTCGGCGAGGTGTTAATATCAAAACGATACTAACAATACTACCATTTTGAAAGTAAGTCACTATCAAAAAGATATGAACTGCAAAAATATTTCAGATGAGCCATGCCCTATCGCGCGCAGCGTGGCTTTCGCGGGCGACGCATGGTGTCTCCTGATCTTGCGCGACGCCCATGGCGGCCTGACGCGCTTTGATCAGTTCCGGAAAAGCCTCGGCATTGCGCCGACCATGCTGACCCGGCGACTGGCGATGCTGACGGAGGAGGGATTGCTGGAGAAACGGCGCTACTCGGAGCATCCGCCTCGCGAGGAGTACCTGCTGACCGAGGCCGGCCGCGATTTTCTGCCAGTGCTTTTCATCATTGGTGCATGGGGACGCCTGCACCGGGGAGGAGGCAAGCTGATCCGTTTCTTCGACGCGGAGAACGGAACAGAAATCAAGGCCGTGGCTGTGGATGAAGTGACCGGTGCCAAGATCGGGACGCGCCCGATCCGTATCGTCCCGCCCGAAGAGGGCTGACGCAGCGCTGCGTTGGGATATAGCAGGTTCGTGCCCTAAAACCTGCTAGGTATTTAATGCGCAGTGACTGTGTTGGCCGCTTTTGAAGGGGAGTGCAGTCTGCTCGGCGACTTTGCGGCGTGTTTGGCGCTGCAGCTGTTTATGGAACAGCTCCAACAGAGTGGCGCAATGGCAAACATTGATCTGGTCTTATCGGCCAGAGTGCGGCCAGGAACTGCCGCTGGCGTTAACAAAAAGCAGGCATCCAACGTTTGAGCTGAGGCGACCCAGGTGCCATGTCCTCGGGGCGCCTCGAGCGAAGGGTTGGGCGGCGCTGCGCGCAGACAGTGGCTATTACACGAAGAACAGCGCGATGCAGCAAGCCAGGCCGAGAGACCAGAGGGCCGATCTGAGGTTGGCCCGGTCGGAAACGTACGCGCAGATGAAGCCGATGCGCAGGACGATGAAGGCTGCCGCGAGAGCGTTGACGATGTGCTGGGTTGCGTGGTGATGCTGAGCCACCAGGACGCCGGCGATGAAGAGCGGCAATACCTCAAAGCTATTGAGTTGGGCCGCATGGGCACGAGCCTGCCAGCCCTGAAGGCCAGCCAGCCACTCTCTCGGATTGTGGTTGTCGAAACCGCCTTCGCGACGCGGTTTGCCGAAGCCCCGTGACTTGGCGATGCCAGCGCAGACGATAGGCAGCAAACAGGCAACTAAGATGCAGATTTCCGCGAGGGTCATATTGGCGATTCTTCTCTTGGTCCTAGCCGCCGCGTAATTTCACGACGCATGGGCGAACAGGCGATGCATTTTCGTGGAATAGGTCGTCGAGGTATTGCAGCAGTTCGTCAGGCGCAACGAACAGCGGAATCTCAAATTCCGCGCGATGCCGCTTGCCCTCCTGACCGATATGATGAGCCACCCATGTGTTGTTCCTGCGGACGACGCCGATGGTCCGACCGAAAACATCAAAACGATACTCTTCGTTCACAAGAGGATTCACGGAACTCGCCCCATTGAGTAGAGCGGCGCAGGCATCCAACAAATCATCAAAGTGATGCAGCAGGATATCCGGTGCGAGTTCGGCAGCCGGGATTTCGGTGTAGCCGAAATCGACCAATATCAACGGCGTTCCAGCCGCTCTCGCGGCTCCGGCATCGGTGTCGGCATCGCCGACCATGACGGTGCGAGCCAGATTGCCGCCTACGGCTTCCACGGCTTCGATCAGGTGTGCTGCATTGGGCTTGGCTGCCGTGACAGCGTCGATGCCCACCACGCCATCGAACAACGCCGCCATATCTAGCTTGGTCAACAAGCTGTGCGATAGGTCGGTAGGTTTGTTGGTGCAGACCACCAATCGAGCACTCGCCGCCTTGAGCGTTTTCAGGGCATCGACCACGCCGGGAAAGGGCAGGCTTTTATCTGCGATATGGGTGCTGTAGTAGCTGAGGAAACGATCGAAGACGGCGGCGGTGCGAGCGGCCGGCTCTTGCTCTCCAGAGATCTCGAAACCCCATTGCAGCAGCCATCGGGCTCCACGGCTGATGAAGGATCGCGCCTCGTCGTAGCGCAGAGGCTTGGCGCCTGCCTCGATCAGGACTGCGTTCACGGCTCCGATCAGATCGGGAGCCGTCTCGACGAGAGTGCCGTCCAGATCGAAAGCAATGGTTGCCCCGTCGAGGGCCACGAGATCGGTTACGGGATCCGCGTTCACTGTTTTAATCGAGCAGGCTATCCAGCCCCTGCGTCAGCGTCTCGAACGGCGGCATCCACAGCTCCGGATCGCCATCGGGCGCCAGCAGGTCGGTCCAGTCCGGCGCCAGGGCCAGCCGATCGGCAACCGCGGCAGGGTAGGCCGCCTGCGCCTCTTCGGCGCTCCAGCCCAAGACCTCGGCACGCGCCCGCCAGCATCCTAGGTGGACGAGCGAGGCCGGTTTGTCGAACACCGGCGAGGCTAAGGGTTCGGGCACATCAGCCAATGCAGCGATCAGCACATTGGGGAAGTGCCAGATGTGCGCCAGTTCGGACGATACCTGCCCGTAATGAAAGCCCAACTGCTCGCGCTCGACCTCGGCGCGCCGCGGATCGAGCACGCCGGCCTGCGCGTCGATGGGCTTCAGCACGTCGGGCGCCATGCACAGATGCATCTGCAACTGCCCGATGCCGTGCATCATGCTCAAGGTGAACACCATGTCGCCGTTGATTTCGGCGCGCTCGGCCAGCCAGCGCGCCGTGCAGGCCGTGTACAGCGTATGGCGCCAGAAGCGCGGCAGGTCGATGCCGGGCGTGTTGCGGAAGGCGGCGACCATGCCGCTGCTGAGCACGAGGTTGCGCACCATCACGAAGCCCAGCATGCGCAGGGCATCGTCCACGGTGCCGACCGTGCGCGAAACATGAAAATAGGCTGAATTCGCCAGGCGCAGCAGCTTGGCGCTCAGGGCGGGATCGGATGCGATCTGCTGCGCGATTTCGGTCGACGGGATATTTTCGGCGTTGAAGCTCTCGATCAGCTTCTGGACGATCTTGGGTATGGTCGGCAGCTTGCCGGGCTGGTCGACCAGGGTCTTCAGATCCATGCGCAGCGCTCCCAAAGGCGTTATATGCACCCGTAAATCGGGGTTTATTGTCGCAGGAAACCCCATCGCCGGTGCTATCGTCGATGCAAGCCATCTCCCGGATAGCGCAGCCATGACCTCCAGCCGGAAAACGCAGCAGCGCACACCCGAACCCACCTCGGGCGACGAACTCGAAGCCTATTGGGCCGATGCGCTGCAGCGCGCCTGCCTGTTCTGGGACACGCTCATCGAGCGCGGCAACAACTATGTCGAGCATCTCGACCAGGGCATGCCGCCTTTGCTCAAGTTCGAGCACGAGCTCGTGCTCGACGGGCGCACGCTGCCCGAGCCCTGCAATTATTCGCTGCTGCGCCTGGTGCCGCCGGCCGGCACGCCGGTCGACGCGGCCGCGCGGCCGGTGGTGGTGGTCGATCCGCGCGCGGGGCACGGCCCGGGCATCGGCGGCTTCAAGTTCGATTCCGAAGTCGGCATGGCGATGCGCGCCGGCCACCCGGTCTATTTCGTGACCTTCCGGCAGGAGCCGGAAGACGGGCAGACGCTCGTCAATGTCATGCATGCCGAGGCGCGTTTTCTCGAAGAGATCATCCGCCTGCATCCGCAATGCAAGGCCAGGCCGGTGGTGATCGGCAACTGCCAGGCCGGCTGGGCGATGATGATCGTCGATGCCTTGCGCCCCGAACTGTTCGGCCCCCTGATGATGGTCGGCGCGCCGGTGTCGTTCTGGGCCGGCG
>Ga0209455_1000395_pt1 | contig 37687 bp, 33 predicted proteins | sample AraplaCol_mCL_r2_FD_184275 | JGI IMG/M metagenome (GOLD analysis project Ga0209455, IMG submission 184275) | Arabidopsis root microbial communities from North Carolina, USA - plate scrape CL_Col_mCL_r2 (SPAdes) (version 2) | ecosystem: Host-associated > Plants > Roots > Endosphere | place: USA... | reverse complement strand
GCGGGCGAGGCCCGCCAGCAGAACGTCGTCGAATTCCAGCGCGGGGGCCGCGCCACGGGTGCTGATGTAACGCACGGGTCTCAATCCTCTATCACGATAGGCCGGAAGCTAGAGCCGGATCGTTTTAGATCGAATCACGCAGTGCTTCGACCTAAAACGTGAATCCGTCTCTACTCAATACGTTAGAGGGCGATTCACGTTTTAAGCGGAAGCAGGTCCGCTTCCGCTTAAAGCGATCGCGCTCTAGGCCGGCCATGTTCGGGGCAAGCTGCCGCCAAGGCCAATGAGAAATTGGCCACGGACCGATGCAGCCGGCAAATGACCCCGCAATTCACCTGGTTCAGCGCGTCATTCGCCCAGATAACGGCGTTTCAGATGCGACTTGAAAATATTGCTGTCCAAGGGCTTGCCGGTGGCCTTGGCGACGATTTCCTGGGTCGACAGGCTGGAGCCGAGGCCATGCACGTTTTCGGCAAGCCAGGACCGCAGCGGGCTGAAATCGCCCCGGCCGATGGCAGCCGGGATCTCCGGCTTTGCCGCCACGGCAGCGGCGAAGATCTGCGCCGCCGTCATCGCCCCCAGGCTGTAGCAGGGAAAATAGCCGAAGGCGCCGTCGAACCAGTGGATGTCCTGCAGACAGCCTTCGCGGTCGCTGGGCACCTTGAGGCCGAGCAGCTTCTCGAAGCCCTCGTTCCAGGCGCCCGGCAGATCGGCGACCTGGAGATCGCCGGCGATCAGCGCCTGTTCCAGCCGGTAGCGCAGGATGACATGGGCGGGATAGGTGACCTCGTCGGCATCGACGCGGATGAAGCCCGGCTTCACCTGGGTATAGAGCCGGCGCAGGTTGTCCGGCGCCAGGGCCGCCTCGTGACCGGGGAAGGTCTCGATCAACAACGGCGACAGATAGGTGAAGAACTCGGCGCTGCGGCAGGCCTGCATTTCCATCAGCAGCGACTGGCTCTCGTGCACCGTCATGCCCCGCGCCTGACCCACCGGCTGCAGGCGCCAGGACACCGGCAACTGCCGCTCATAGAGCGCGTGGCCGGTCTCGTGGATGATGCCCATCAGCGCATAGACGAACTGATTCTCGTCATAGCGGGTGGTGATGCGGACATCGTCCGGGGTACCGCCGCAGAAGGGGTGCAAGCTGGTGTCGAGCCTGCCGTGATCGAAATCGAAGCCGAGGGTCGCCATGACGCGCTCACCCAGCGCCTTCTGCTTCTCCAGCGCAAAGGGACCGCGCGGCTCGACCGGTGCCGGCGCCTTGGCCTGACGCTCCAGCACAGCAGCGAGGAAGCCGGGCAGGAAGGCAGCGTAATCGGCGAAGATCGGATCGATCGCCGCCACCCGCGCACCCGGCTCGTATTGATCCATCAGCGCTTCATAGGGTGAGCAGCCAAGCTGCGCCGCCTTGGCATCGGCCGCCTTGCGGGTGAGCGCCAGGAGCTTCTCGAGATGCGGCTTCACGGCGGCGAAATCGGCGGCCGGACGCGCCTGGCGCCAGACCGATTCGCAAGCCGCCGAGGCCTTGGTCAGGGCTTCCACCAACTCGGCATCGAGGGCGGTCGCATGCACATAGAGCCGGTGCATCTCGCCGAGATTGGCGCGCTGCCAGATATCGAGCTCGTTGCCATCGGCCGCCTGTGCCAGCAGGTCGCCCGTGGCGCTGGCCGTCAGCATCTCGTGGCTGACCACATCGAGCGCCGCCAACTGCTCGGCACGTGAACCGTGACCGCCTTCCGGCATCATCGCCGACATGTCCCAATGCAGCATGCCGGCGGCCTCACGCAGGGCCGACCAGCGGCGGAACCGGCCTTCCAGCCGGCGATAGGCGTCCATGGCTGTCACGATTGGCGCTCCTCAGCAGGCTGTTGCGCGGTGCCGGCCTGATCGACCGGACGGTAGTGATAGATAAAATAGATGACGGCCAGGGCCGCGGCCAGCAGGGCCCAGGTGATGGCATATTGCAGGTGGTCATTGGGGAGGTTGATGCGCGTCTGCCCGCCCATCGGATAAGTGCCGGGAATATCGCTGGCCGCGGCCTCGACATAGATATCGCTGCGGGCCTGCAATCCGGCCTTCGCCACCATGGCAGGCAGATCGAGGAAGAACCAGACATTTTTGTCGGGCTCGTTATCGGGCTGCAGGAAGGACTGGCGCTGCGACAGTCGGACAACGCCATCCATGGTAACAGGGCCGTTGAGCTGGCCCTGGGGCCGCGCCTCAGCCAGCTTCTTGGTGTCGGGCACCCAGCCACGGTCGACCAGGACCGTGCCACCGTTATCGAGCACGAAAGGCGTCACGATGTGGTAGCCGACATTGCCGTTCATCGAACGGGCGGCGAGATACATCTCGTGATCGTTCTGATACTGGCCGGTCAGGCGCACGCGGCGATATTCCGCTTCCGCAAGATCGGATCCCGCCGGCGGCAGGTCGATCGGTGCCGCGGTGATGCGGGCCTGGCGGTCGGCGATCAGGCCTTCCTTCCACTGCAGCCTTTCCACCTGCCAGATCGCGAGGCCGATCATGATCAGGACGCAGGGAATAGTGAAGACGGTCGGCCACAAGGTCGGCCGGAAGACGCGTTTGCTGGACGCCATGATCACACTCGCAACAATCAAGCCTGGTTGTCGTCGCGCTGTGCCGGTGCTTTGAAGCCTTGCGGCAGATGACGATATTGCAGGGCGATGAGAATGCCTTTTGCCGGACGCAGCAGGCCAAGGGAGCCGCCGAGAATCAGGATCGCCGCCAAGGCGAAGATCACCAGCGGCGGCAGATCGAACCAGACCCAGAGGGCAAAAACGAAGGGGACAGCCAGCGCCAGCACGATGAACATGACGAAGACGGCGGGACCGTCACCGCTATCGGCGGCTTTCAATGGCAGGCCGCAGACATCGCAGGCCTCGGCCAAAGTCAGATAGCCAGCAAAAAGCCTGCCGCGTCCGCAGCGCGGACAGCGGCAGGCTAAGCCGGTGGCAATGGGTGACGGGGAAGCGCTCATGACTCGTCAGGCCGCAATGGCGCGATGGAGAAGAACGCTCGCCCGCATCAACCCTGTCTTACTCTGCGTTGAAGGGGCCGGAACCGCCGCCCCAGATGTAGACGAAGATGAACAGGAACAACCACACGACGTCGACGAAGTGCCAGTACCAGGCCGCCGCTTCGAAGCCGAAGTGATGATCCGGCTTGAAATGGCCCTTGAGGGCGCGGAACAGGCAGACCGCCAGGAAGGTGGTGCCGACGATCACGTGGAAGCCGTGGAAACCGGTCGCCATGAAGAAGGTCGAGGCGAAGACAGTGTCCTTGAAGCCGAAAGCGGCATGGCTGTACTCGTAGGCCTGGCAGGCCGTGAAGCTGAGGCCCAGCAGCACGGTGATGGTCAGGCCCTGGATCAGGCCCTTGCGATCGCCCTCACGCAGCGCATGGTGCGCCCAGGTGACGGTGCAGCCCGAGGTCAGCAGGATCAGCGTGTTGAGCAGCGGCAGCTCGAACGGATCGAACGGGCGGATGGTCTTCGGCGGCCAGACATGGCCGATCGCTTCCTTGGGAAACAAGGCGGCGTCGAAGAAGGCCCAGAAGAAGGCGGCGAAGAACATCACTTCCGAGGCAATGAAGAGGGCCATGCCGTAACGCAGGCCGATCTGCACCACCTTGCTGTGATGGCCCTGATGCTCGCCCTCGTTCACGATATCGCCGAACCAGAAGAACATGGTGCCGAGGATGAAGACGATGCCGGGCACGATCCACCAGACCGGCGGCAGGCTGCCCAGTTCCTTGCCGTGCATGAACTGAACCATGCCGAAGGTGAACATCAGGCCACCGAGCGAGCCGGTCAGCGGCCACGGGCTGGGATCGACCAGATGGTACGGATGATTGGCCTTGTGGGCGCCGTCTGATGCACTCATTTCCACTCTTCCCTTCTCTCACCACCGCATGACACGGCGGCTACATCCCCATTTGCCACCCGCCGGATCATCCCCGCCGGGCAGTTCGTGATCAATTTACTGAACTCTTGGTCGCGGTGCCAGTTGCCGGAGCAGCCGTCCCGCTCGTCCCTTCCGCCGTCCCCACCTTGGTCGCATCGCCCTGATCGGCAGCGCGGAAGAAGGTGTAGGACAGGGTCACGTCATTCATCTGCGAGAGCGTCGGGTCCTTGGCCATGTCGGCATCGATATAGAAGCTGACCGGCATATCCACCTTCTGGCCCGGCTGCAGCGTCTGCTCGGTGAAGCAGAAGCAGGCGGTCTTGGTGAAATAGCTGGCAAAGGGATCCGGCGAAATATTGTAGGTGGCCCGCGCCTTGACCGGCACCTTCTCGAGATTCTCCGCCTCAAAGAAGGCGAGATAGCTCTTGCCGACCTGGACCACCATCTGGTGCTGCTTCGGCTGGAAGCGCCAGCCGAGACCCGAGGCGACATCAGCCGTGAAGGTCACCGTCACCATGCGGTTGACCGTCTGAGAGGAGTTCGCGCTGGCGATGCGCGGCGTGCCCTGATAGCCGGTCACCTGGCAGAACAGGCGATAGAGCGGCACGGAAGCATAGGCGAGCCCGATCATGCCAAACACCACACCCGCCAGGATCATCATCACCTGACGGTTACGGCGCTCACGCTTGGCCTGATCGATCCGCTGCGTCATCGCGTCAGAGACCCTTCAGTTTGACGATGGTGATGGCATAGACCACCACGACGAAAGCCGCGAGCGCCAGCAGCACCGCCCAGTTGCGGCCGCGCTGACGGCGGCGGCGTTCGGCCTGCACAGCCGGATCGAGCTTGTTCATGTTCTTTACCGGTTCAGCCATCGCGCTCACCCGATCACCCCGGCGATTCCCCCGGCCTGCAGCGCATGCACGAGCGCAATTGCCCGGGCGATGATGCCGGGGTTGCAATCGATCATCAGCAGCGTGAAATGCAGGAAGAGGTAGAGCAGCGAATAGCGGAACATGGCGCGCGCCGGCCCCATGATCCCCTGCGGGCTCTTCAGTACCCGCCAGGCATGGCGGATGAAACCGAGATTGAGCAGCACGGCAGCAACCGCATAGAGCGGGCCGGCAACATGCAGCAGGAACGGCACCAGCGCGATCGGCAGCAGCAACAGAGTATAGACCAGCATCTGCAGCTTGGTGGAGCGGGCACCCGCTACCACCGGCATCATCGGTACGCCGGCCTTGGCATAGTCGCCTTCGCGATAGAGCGACAGCGCCCAGAAATGCGGCGGGGTCCACATGAAGATCAGCAGGAAGAGCGAGATCGAGGCAAGGCTGATATCGCCGGTGACGGCGGCCCAGCCAATCATCGGCGGGAAGGCGCCCGAGGCGCCACCGATGACGATGTTCTGCGGCGTCCGGCGCTTCAGCCACATCGTGTAGATGACGACGTAGAAGAAGATGGTGAAGGCCAGCAACGAGCCCGCCGTCCAGTTGACGGCAAAACCCATCAGCAGCACGGAGAGGAAAGCGAGGACGAGGCCGAAGCCCAGCGCCTCGGTGGGATCGACATTGCCGGCAGGGATCGGCCGCGACTTGGTGCGCGACATGATCGCGTCGATGTCGCGATCGAACCACATATTGATAGCGCCCGAGGCGCCGGCGCCGACGGCGATGCAGAGGATCGCCACGATGGCGATCAGCGGATGGATCGAGCCCGGCGCCACGACGAGGCCGGCAAGGCCGGAGAAAACGACAAGCGACATCACCCGCGGCTTCAGCAGGGCGATGTAGTCGCTGACCCTGGGTCCAGCAATCGACCCGGAGAGGTCGCGCAGCGACAGCTCGGGGCGGGCAGTCATATGAAGGCTCTCGTCGGCCACAAGAAGTCCAGTTTCAACAAACAAATACGCAGAAAACAGCGGCGCCGGGTTAAATCCCCTCGGGCGCCAAGCACGGCGACGGCGGGAAAACCCGCCGTCGCCTGTCGCTTAGTGACCGCCAGCGGAAGCTTCGATCCGCGGCAGCTCTTCGAAGGTGTGGAACGGCGGCGGCGAGCTCACCGTCCATTCCAGGGTCGTGGCGCCAACACCCCACGGGTTGTTCGCATTGATCTTGCGACCAAAGAACACCGTGTAGACCGCGACCACGAAGAAGAACAGGGTTGCGGCATAGGAGATGAAGGAACCGATCGACGACCAGTAATTCCACAGCGCGAAGGCTTCCGGATAGTCCGGGTAACGGCGCGGCATGCCGGCCAGACCCAGGAAGTGCTGCGGGAAGAAGGTCAGGTTGACGCCGATGAAGGTCGCCCAGAAGTGCAGCTTGCCCGCCCATTCCGGATACTGCCGGCCCGACATCTTGCCGATCCAGTAGTAGTAGCCGGCAAAGATCGAGAACACGGCACCCAGCGACAGCACGTAGTGGAAGTGGGCGACCACGTAATAGGTATCGGTCATCGCCACGTCGACCGGCGCGTTCGAGAGGACGACGCCGGTGACGCCGCCAACCGTGAACAGGAAGATGAAGCCGACGGCCCAGAGCATCGGGGTCTTGAAGCTGATGGAACCGCCCCACATGGTGGCGATCCAGCTGAAGACCTTGATGCCCGTCGGGACGGCGATCACCATCGTCGCGGCCATGAAGTAAGCGCGGGTGTCGACATCGAGACCGGCCACGAACATGTGGTGGGCCCAGACGACGAAGCCGACGGCACCGATCGCCACCATCGCGCCGACCATGCCGAGATAGCCGAAGATCGGCTTCTTCGAGAAGGTCGAGATGATTTGGCTGATCATGCCGAAGCCCGGGAGAATGAGAATGTACACTTCCGGATGGCCGAAGAACCAGAACAGGTGCTGGAACAGCAGCGGGTCGCCGCCGCCTTCCGGACGGAAGAAGTTGGAACCGAAGTTACGGTCGGTCAGCAGCATGGTGATGGCGCCGCCGAAGACCGGCAGCGACAGCAGCAACAGGAAGGCGGTGACCAGCACCGACCACACGAACAGCGGCATCTTGGCGAGAGTCATGCCAGGAGCACGCATGTTGAAGATGGTGGTGATGAAGTTGATGGCACCAAGGATCGACGAGGCACCGGCAAGGTGCATCGAGAAGATCGCCATGTCGACGGCCCGGCCCGGCTGGCCGTCCGAGGAAAGCGGCGGATAGAGCGTCCAGCCCGTGCCGGCGCCACCATCGACGAAAGCCGAGGACATCAGCATGACGAAGGCGACCGCCGTCAGCCAGAAGCTGATGTTGTTCATGCGCGGGAAAGCCATGTCGGGGGCGCCGATCATGAGCGGCACGAACCAGTTGCCGAAGCCGCCGATCATGGCGGGCATGACGGTGAAGAAGATCATGACCAGCGCGTGGGCGGAGATCACGACGTTCCAGAGCTGGCCGTCGGGATTGGTGTCGGTACCAAAGAACTGGATGCCGGGATGCATCAGCTCGTAACGCATCAACACCGAGAAGGCGCCGCCGATCAGGCCGGCGAATACGGCGAAGATCAGATAGAGCGTGCCGATGTCCTTATGGTTGGTCGAAAAGAACCAGCGGTGAATAAAGCCGGGCTTATGGTCGCCATGACCATGTGCGTCGGCGTGATGAGTGCTAACCGGGCTCATGTCCTGTCCCTCTGTCTGATCTTAGTTGGCCGCGCCGGTGGCGACGGCGCCCGCCGTCGTGCTCTGGGCGACATCGGTGGTCGGCGGCGTACCGTCAGCCTTGGCGAACTTCTTCTTGGCGTCGGCGACCCACTTGTCGAAGTCTTCCTTGCTGACCGCGCGAACCGTGATCGGCATGAAGCCGTGACGGACACCGCAGAGTTCGGAGCACTGGCCGTAATAGACGCCCGGCTGATTGATCTTGAACCAGCTTTCGTTGACGCGGCCCGGGACACCGTCATGCTTCACGCCGAAGGACGGCACGGTCCAGGAATGGATCACGTCGGCACCGGTGATCTGCACGCGGATGGTCTCACCGACCGGCAGCACCACTTCGTTATCCGTCTGCAGCAGGTAACGGTCCTGCTGGTCGGCCGGCAGCTTGCTCTTGTCGAGCAGGTTGGCGTCGAAGGTGAAGTTGCCGTTATCGGGATATTCGTAGGACCAGTACCACTGATGGCCGATCGCGCGGATGGTGAGGTCAGGCTTCGGAATGTCGAGCTGCGTGTAGAGCAGCGGGAAGGAGAAAATGGCGATGCCGACCAGGATCAGCGCAGGCGCTACGGTCCAGATCACTTCGATCAAAGTGTTATGCGAGGTCTTTGATGGAACCGGGTTGCTCTTCTCATTGTAGCGGAAGATGCACCAGAGCAGCAGCGCCAGCACGAACAGCGTGATGACGGTGATGACCGGCAGCAAAATGACGTTATGCAGCCATTCCAGCTGGCTCATCAGGTCGGTCGCCGGCGCCTGCAACCCCATCTGCCCTGGCCGCGGCATCCCGACAACACCTTCGTCGGCCATGGCGGCGGTGCCGAACGCGATCCCGCCGACCAACCCCATGGCGGCAGCCTTACCAGCCAGCCGGGCCATTCCTTGCTTCAAGCTCATTCGAGTCATCCCATCCCTCGTTGATGCCGACCCGGGAACGGCCTGACGGCCTGAACGATCTCCCGGCTCAACCCTCCGGCCGTCCTGGCTACCGTCCCCCCGAAATGCCAGTCCGCTTCGCGAACCTAGCACGGGAATAGCCATGCCGACCGGACATAATCCGATCCTCCGGGTTTCCGCTTTTCCACCTTGAAGGGCGAAAGACGATTTCCCACATGCCGACGATCCGGCAGGGGCTCCCCGAATTAAGCCGGAACCTACACCCGCCCCTGACATATCTCAAGCGTTTCGCCACCCGCCAGGACGTTGCGGAAGGCTTTGATTCAGCGCAATTACTCAATGCGACGATCCGTCGCATCAATGCCCTCGGCGACGAGCTGGGGCGGTCAATGGGGCGAGCTGCATACCGGTTTGGGCCTGGCCGACAGCATTCCCGCGCGCTGTCATTTGATCGCCAAGCTCCTGGTCAAAACCCCGGATGGCAACCTATATCTACAGTCCTGGCCTGACCGGCCGATTAACCATATGGGAGCCCGCCATGTCCTCTCTTGCCACCACTGACCGGTTGTTTTTCGAGCGGGCCGGCCTGGATCTCAGCAAGACCCAGCGCCAGGTCAACGAGGCCCTGAACGGCGCCGAGGACGGCGAGCTGTTCCTGGAATACAGCCAGTCGGAAAGCCTCAGTTACGATGACGGCAAGCTGAAGAGCGCCGCCTTCGACACCACCCAGGGCTTCGGCCTGCGATCGGTGGCCGGCGAAGCGCACGGTTATGCGCATGCCAGCGATCTCAGTGAACAGGCGATCCAGCGGGCCGTGCAGACCGTCAAGGCGGTGCGCAGCGGCCATGGCGGCGAGCTGGCTTTGCCGCCGATCGGTACCAACCGCGTGCTCTACAGTGACGAAAACCCGCTCGCCGCCTTGGAATTCGGCCAGAAGGTTGCCGTGCTCGCCGAGATCGATGCCTATGCCCGCGCCAAGGACCCGCGCGTCAAGCAGGTGATGGCCTCGATCTCCGGGGTCTGGCAAGCCGTGCAGATCCTGCGCGCCAATGACCACCGGGTGGCCGATATCCGCCCGCTGGTGCGCCTCAATGTCTCCATCATGGTCGAGGAGAATGGCCGCATGGAGACCGGCAGCCACGGTACGGGTGGCCGCTATACGTACGACGCCTTGATCGATCCCGCCCATTGGAAGGCCAGTGTCGACGAAGCTTTGCGCCAGGCTTTGGTCAATCTGAGCTCGATCCCCGCCCCCGCCGGTGAGATGCCGGTGGTGCTGGGTTCCGGCTGGCCCGGCATCCTGCTGCACGAAGCGATCGGCCATGGTCTCGAGGGCGATTTCAATCGCAAGCAGACGTCTGCGTTCGCTGGTTTGATGGGTCAGCGGGTCGCCGCCAAGGGCGTCACCGTGATCGATGACGGCACCCTGCAGGACCGCCGCGGCTCGATCTCGATTGATGACGAAGGCACGCCCAGCCAGCGCACTGTGCTGATCGAGGACGGCATCCTCACCGGCTATATCCAGGACCGCCAGAATGCCCGGTTGATGGGCATGAAGCCGACCGGCAACGGCCGGCGGCAGAGCTTTGCCCATCACCCGATGCCGCGCATGACCAACACCATCATGCTGGGCGGCGAGCATGCACCGGAAGAGATCCTGAAATCGGTGAAGAAGGGCCTCTATGCCGTCAATTTCGGCGGCGGGCAGGTCGACATCACCTCCGGCAAATTCGTCTTCTCGGCTTCCGAAGCCTATTTGATCGAGGACGGCAAGATCGGCCCCGCCGTGAAGGGCGCGACCCTGATCGGCAACGGCCCTGACGTGCTGACCAAGGTCGGCATGATCGGCAACGACATGGCGCTCGATCCCGGTGTCGGCACCTGCGGCAAGGATGGCCAGGGTGTGCCGGTGGGCGTCGGCCAGCCGACGCTCCGCATCGATGGGCTGACGGTCGGCGGTACCGCCGCCTGAGGTCGCTCGCCGGTAATGGAAAAGAAAGAGCCGGGTCTCAAGGCCCGGCTCTTTTTCTTTGATCGATCGACGGAAGCCGCCTTATTGACCGGATGCCGCCTTGCGCTCGGCGATCCGTGCCAGGATGGCATGGCGCTGATCCGGCGTGGAGATCACCCAGTCGCGAATCTCGTCGATATTCCGCCAGCAGCCGATGCAGTAGCCGCTTTTGTTATCGATCTGGCAGACGCTGATGCAAGGCGAGGCCGGGCCGCTGGCCAGCAGGCGGCGACGCTCCTCGCGGCGCTTTTCCCGCGCCAACCGGTCGGCTGCAAGCCTGTCCGCTGAACGCGGTGCGAGATCGGGACTTTCCGAAGCCATTCTCGAGTCCATATAGTAAGGGCCGCAGCAAGACATCGATCCGATGCGGCCAGAGAGTATCGCAGGGTCTCTTATCATAGCTGCCATAGCCTGAACAGGCGCGGTCCCGGCGACCCAGCCTTGCAGGCACCACAGGACCACAGGTGTCGCCATCGCGCTTTCTCTTTCCCGCAACCAACTGATCAGCCGCACCCGGCTCATTACCGGCCTGGTGCTGTTTGCCTATGTTCTGACCCATGACCTCAATCACGCCCTGGGCCTGATTTCGCTGCCGGCGCTGGAAGCCGGCCGTGTCGTCTTTCTCGCCTTCTGGCATTTCCTGCCAATCCGCGCCATCTTCTATGTCAGCATCCTGCTGCACCTGTTGATCGCCCTGGAGGCGCTCTATCGCCGGCGCAGCCTGCGGATGTCGCGCAATGAAGCCTGGCAGCTGGTACTTGGCCTCAGCCTGCCGCCGCTGCTGGTGCTGCATGTGATCGGCACCGCAGTCGCCAACACGCTCTACGATTTGCATGCGACCTACAGCTATGTGATCTGGACCCTGTGGGTGGCGGTGCCGAGCTATGGTGTCATCCAGATCTGTGCCCTGACGGTCGCCTGGATTCACGGCTGCATCGGCTTGCGCTCATGGCTGCGGCTGAAGCCCTTCTATGCGGCATGGCGCGATGTTCTCTACGCTGCCGCGCTGATCCTGCCGGTCCTCGCTTTGCTGGGCTTCGTTACGATCGGCCAGCAGATCGCCTTGCTGGCACAGGATCCCAATTGGCTGGTGCAGATGTGGGCTGCCGCGGCGATACCGCCCGCCGCAGCGATCGCCCATCTCTATCACATCCGCACTGTCACGCTGGTCACCTATGCCGTCATCCTCGCTTCGGTCTTCGCCGCCCGTATGCTGCGGCAATGGCGCGAACGGCGTTCCGCCTTGACCGTGCATTATGCAGACGGCCATGAGGTCGTTGTCCGGCGCGGCACGACGCTGCTCGAAGCGAGCCGTATCGGCGGCATTCCACATGCCTCGGTCTGCGGCGGCAAGGGGCGCTGTTCCACCTGCCGGGTGAAAATCCTCAACGGCAGCGGCAATCTGCTCCCGGCCGGCAGCCAGGAAACCGCCTTGCTGGCCCGCATTGGCGCGGCACCCGGGACACGTCTTGCCTGCCAGGCGATTCCCACCGGCGAAGTGACCATCGCGCCTTTGCTGCCGCCGATGGCAGCGCCGCGGCAAGGCCTCGCCCATGCCGAACAGCATCATGGCAAGGAGCGCGAGATCGCCGTGCTCTTCGCTGACATTCGCGGCTTCACCCAACTCTCCGAGCACCGCCTGCCCTATGACGTGGTCTTCCTGCTCAACCGCTATTTCCGCGCCATGGGCGAGGCCGTCACCCAGGCCGGCGGGCGGGTCGACAAGTTCATCGGCGATGGCGTGATGGCCCTGTTCGGCCTCGATGTCGATCCGGCCACCGCCTGTCACCAGGCGGTCAAGGCGGCGGTCGCCATGTCGGTCAATCTGGAGCAGCTCAACCGCTTGATGGCGCATGACCTTCCTCAACCTTTGCGGATCGGCATCGGCATCCATGTGGGCCCGACCATTGTCGGCGAGATGGGCTTTGCCGGCGCGCAGGCAATGACGGCGATCGGCGATACGGTCAATACGGCAAGCCGGCTGGAAAGCGCCACCAAGGAATTCGGCTGCCAGCTGCTGATCTCCCGGCGGGTCGCCGATTTGTCGGGTGTCGATCTTGGCGCGGCAACACCGCATGATTTGCCATTGCGCGGCCGCAGTGGCACCGTCGCGGTCTATGCCTTGGCCGATGCGCGGGATCTTGCGCCACGCGCCGAAAGCAACGCGACGGCCGCAGCAGGCTGATCGTCCCGTCAGTGCGGCAGGTTGGCCTCGATCGCTTGCACCAGCTTGGGATCATCCGGTGCCACGCGTGAGGAGAAGCCGCCGATCACGTGGCCATCCGGCGCGATCAGGTATTTGTGGAAATTCCAGCGCGGCCGTCCCTCATCGCCGAGCTTTGCTTCCAACCATTTATAAAACGGATGTGCCTTGGAGCCGGTCACCGGCACCTTGGCCGTCAGCGGAAAATCGACATTGTAATTCGCCGTGCAGAACTGCGCGATCTCCGCTGCGGTGCCCGGTTCCTGAGCGCCGAAATCATTGCTTGGCACACCAAGAAGAACGAAACCGCGGTCGCGATACTTCCGCCACAGGGCCTGCAGTCCCTTGTATTGTGGCGTGAAGCCACATTTCGAGGCGACATTGACCACCAACACGGTCTTGCCGCGATAGGCATCGAGCGGCAGATCACCGCCTTGCAGGGCTTGGAAGTCGAAATCGAAACCTGAGTCCATTTCTGCCACCGCCGTCGGAATGGGTTTCGTGGAAATCATGCCCAGCGACAGAGCTGCGCTGCGCAACCAGATCTTAATCGTCATATCTCTCTTCAGTCCAAGGATCGCCGTGATTGTGATAGCCGCGTGTTTCCCAGAAGCCGGGCTTGTCGGCGGCGACGAAATCGATTCGCTTCACCCATTTGGCGCTTTTCCAGAAATAGAGCTTCGGCACGATGACGCGGAGCGGGCCGCCATGTTCGCGGCTGAGTTCCTGCCCCTCCCAATGCGTGGCAAGCAGTACATCCGCATCGGCGAATTCCGCCAGCGGCACATTGGTCGTATAGGTATCGTAGCTGGCCAGCACGACATGTTGCGCTTCCGGCAGTGGCTTCACCGCAGCGATGAGATCCCTTGCCAGCACCCCGCGCCAGCGATTGTCATAACGCGACCAGGAAGTGACGCAGTGGATGTCACTCATCGAGTCGCTCTGGGGCAAGGCCTGGAAGCCGGCCCAATCCAACCGCAACGGCTGCTCCACCAGCCCGCCCACCATGAGGCGCCATTTGTCGCGCGGGATATCGGGATGGACCCCGAGATCCAGCACCGGCCAGTTCTGTACCAGGCGCTGCCCCGGCGGCAGCCGGTCGACCTCTCGGCTGCTGGTACGGCCGGTCAGCAGCCGGCCCTCCGCCGCCCATTCCTGCTTGCGTTGGATCAGTTTCTGCCGTTTGCCCTCGATCGGCTCATCCGCCATTCGCCGCCACCCCTGGTCGTGATCGACATATACGTATTATCAATAATATAGAATGCCACATGGCGAGTCGTAATTGTCTAAATATTAACGAGCCGAGCCCGACAGTTTCCGCAGCTGTTCCTTCAAACGTGACCCTTTCGCTGGCGATTCTTGATGCCACAGGCCGATGAAATAGCCGAGCCGGCGCTCCGCGTCAGCCGCAGCCGATATGCCGAGCCTTTGATGGCAAATGCGGTCGGACTCATCGACATCGCCGTCATGGCAATTGCAACCTGCGCGCCGATCACCGCGATGGCCGGCAATCTACCCTTGGTCATCGGCCTCGGCTGCGGCATCTACGCCCCGGGCGCCTTCGTCTTTTGTACGATCATCATGACCATCTTCGCCATCGGCTATAACGCCATGTCCCGGCATATCACCACCGCCGGGGCTTTTTATGGCTATGTATCCCATGGGCTGGGCCAGACCATAGGTCTGGCGGCGGGCCTGCTGGCCTGCCTTGCCTATATGGTCTTCGAGATTTCCCTGGTTGGCATCTTTGCCTATTTCATCCAGCAATTCCTGCTGGCCGAATTCGGCATCGAAATCGGCTGGTTGGTTCCCGCTTTGGCCATGCTAGTGCTCAACTGGCTGCTGGCTTTTTACCGCATCAACATCGCCGCCAAGATCCTCGCCGCCTTTCTCAGCCTGGAAATCCTGAGCCTCCTCACGGTGGTGATCGCCAGCCTGCTGATGAACAAGGATCAGTCATGGCACCCCGCGGCGCTCAATCCGCTGGGGGCATTCCAGAGTATCCCGGGTGGCACCGCCAGTTTCGGGCTCATCATGGCCTTCTGGTCCTGGGTCGGCTTTGAAACCACCGGCATGTATGGCGAAGAATCGCGCGCACCAAAACGCATCATCCCGCAGGCGACGATGATCGCGGTGATTGGCGTCGGGCTGCTTTATATTCTTGTGGCCTGGGGTGCGATCGTTGGCAATGGCCACGATCAAAGCGTCGCCATCACCCAGGGAGCCAATCCGATCGATCTTTTGCTCAATCCCCTGCGGTTGCGCTTCGGCGACTGGATCGCCACCATCTTTCAGCTGCTCACAGTTACCGGCTCTTTCGCCTGCGGCCTTGCCTTCCACAATTGCGCGGCCCGTTATCTTTATGCGTTGGGCCGCGAAGGCATCCTGTTCCGAAGTGACCGGTGGTTGGGCAAGACCCATCCCGTCTATCGCTCGCCCTATATCGCTTCCAGTGTCCAAACCTTGTTCGCACTGGGAATCGTGCTGTTGTTCCGTTTCGATAGCCAGCTCGGTCCCTATGATTTCTACACCTTGCTGGCGGTGCTCGGCGTGATGGCGATTCTGATCGTCCAGACCGCCTGTTCGGTCGCCGTGATCAGCTATTTCTGGTTCACCCGACCGGACCAGTTCCGCTCTTGGCAAACCGGGATTGCGCCGGTGATCGGCGCCCTCAGCATGTCTTATGTCGTCTACCTGCTCTTTGTGCATATGGACGGGATCGTCGGCATCAAGCTGGCGGCAAGCGGTCTCTATTATGCGTTGCCCTGGATCGTCTTCGGCCTGGGCGGTTTTGGCCTGGTCCTCGGGCTTCTCATCAAGATGCTGGCGCCCGGCCGACACGCGCTGATCGGCCGCCTTGTCCTGGAGGATGTCGCCGCCGCGGACGCGGCGGGCTTGCAACAAGCCGGGCCGAAAGCGCCATCCCGCCCGCTTGCCTCCGTTAACTGACTGGAAATCCGCGCATTTGCGACGTATTTTCACGTCGCTTTTCGGCGATCCACAGTCGCGGCAATAGCAGCCGGGCTACCGGCCGGCGCCTAGAAATTCTGGCATGGTGATGTGGAGAAGACCGGGTAGGAGAGCGGAAGCAGCAGATGGCCGCCCAATCGGACCGAACCCTGTTTATCGCCTGCGGCGCCCTTGGGCGTGAGATCGTGGCGCTGACCAGCCAGCATGGCTGGAAGGAGCGGCTCGACGTCACCTGCCTGCCGGCAATCTGGCACAACTACCCCGACCGCATTCCGGCCGGGGTGAGGGCCAAGATCAGGGCAGGCAAGAAGAAATACGGCCGGATCGTCGTGCTTTACGGCGATTGCGGCACCGGCGGCATGCTCGACCAGGTCCTCCAGGAAGAGGGTGTTGAGCGGATCGCCGGACCACATTGCTACGAGTTCTTCGCCGGCAGCCGGGACTTCACCCAGCTTTCGGATGAGGAGCCGGGTTCGTTCTATCTGACGGATTACCTGGTTCGGCATTTCGACCGGCTGATCTGGCAGGGATTGGCGCTGGACCGCCACCCGGAATTGCGCGATGCCTATTTCGGCAATTACCGGCGAGTGGTTTATCTGTCGCAGATCGACGATCCGAAACTGCTCGCCAAGGCGGAAGCCGCGGCAGCGCGCCTGGGCCTGGAGTTCCTGCACCGCCGTACCGGCTATGGCGAGCTGGAGACCTATATGACCGATGCGCTGCGGCGGAACGGGGCAGCCTGACGCGGCATTGAAGCTGTCGCGGCATTGAGAGTTTGACCGGCGCGATCGGGGGCCGGGAGACGAAAGGGAGAATGATGGCGAGCTTGACCATCGTGTACTGGCGGGACATTCCTGCCCAGGTCATCGTCAAGAAGGGTCGCGAGACCGCCAAGGTGCAGTTGAACGAGCGCTTCGAAAAGGCGATCGACCGGGCGGCCATGCGCGCCAATCTGCGCGACACTGATTCCTACCTCGCCGAATGGCGTCGCGCCCCCGGCGTCGATGTCAGCGACGAGCTGCAGGCCGAAGCCGACAAGGCAGCAGCCAAGCTGGAAGCCGATTATCCCGATGATCGGCTGAAGGTGCTGGTCGAAGCCGGCGGCGTCGACGCCGCGAAAGCGGAGGGCTGAGCGCCATGTATGCTGTCCGGCTCTGGTCGGTGCGCCATGCGCGCGGCCTCAACCTCTTCTACAAGGGCTTCGAAAAGGCCATGATCGCCCTCCACCCGCTATGGAATGCGATCGGCTATCAGCGGCTGGAGAAGCCCTTCGAGGTGACCGAGAAAGTCGTGAAAGGCTTCCTCTTCGACTGCCAGATGTGCGGTCAATGCGCCCTCTCCTCGACCGGCATGTCCTGCCCGATGAACTGTCCGAAGACCCTGCGCAACGGGCCCTGCGGTGGCGTCCGCCCCAATGGCCATTGCGAAGTGAAGCCGGAAATGAAGTGCGTCTGGGTACAGGGCTGGGCCGGTGCCGAGCGTATGGCGCCCGGTTCGTCGGTCAAGGTCGGCGTCGATCCGATCGGCGACGTGCAGAAGCCGGTCGATAACAGCATCAAGGGCAAGTCCTCTTGGCTGCGCGTCGTGCGCATGACCAAGAAGATCGGTGAGTTTGCCCCGCCGCCGCCGAAGAAGCCCGCCGCCAAGCCGGCCGCCCCGAAGGCCGAGGGCGCCACTGGCGATGCCACCAAGAAGAACGAAGGGAAGGCCGCATGAATCCCGATCTTCCCCCGACATGGGATCCCGGCGCGCCGCTGCCGGACAAGGCCGGTCATTCGTCGCAGGGCCGTCTCGAGCGTGTGCTGCGTTCCGGCCGCTTCGCTGTCACCGCCGAGTTGAATCCGCCCGATTCCGCCGATCCGCGCGACGTCTATGACCGCGCCGTGGTGCTCTCGGAAGTCTGTGACGCGATCAATGCGACCGATGCCTCGGGCGCCAATGTGCATATGTCCTCGGTCGGCATCTGCTCGCTGCTGACCCGCGCCGGCTATGCCGTCATCATGCAGATCTCCTGCCGCGACCGGAACCGCATCGCCATCCAGGGCGACGTGCTGGGCGCTTCGGCCATGGGGGTGCAGAATATCCTTTGTTTAACCGGCGACGGTGTCCAAGCCGGCGACCAGCCGCAGGCGAAGCCGGTCTTCGATTTCGATTCGACCTCGCTGCTGGAATGCATCCGTGGCATGCGCGATACCGGCAAGTTCCTATCGGGCCGCAAATTGACCACGCCGCCCCGCGTCTTCCTCGGGGCCGCCGCCAACCCCTTTGCCCCGCCCTATCAGTATCGTGGCGTCCATATCGCCAAGAAGATCAATGCCGGGGCACAGTTCATCCAGACCCAGTATTGCTACGACGTGCCGCTGCTGCGGAGCTTCATGGCGCAGGTGCGCGAACAGGGCCTGCATGAGAAGGCTTTCTTCCTGATCGGCGTCGGCCCGCTCCCATCATCGAAGACCGCCCGCTGGATGCGCAGCAATGTGCCGGGCGTGCACATCCCCGATGCGATCATCGAACGGATGGAAAAGTCCAAGAACGAGAAGGCGGAAGGCAAGCAGCTCGCCATCGACCTTATCCAGGAGATCAGCGAGATCGAGGGTGTGGCCGGCGTGCATGTGATGGCCTATCGCCAGGAAGAATTCGTCAGCGAGATCATCCAGGCCTCGGGCGTGATGGCAAACCGGCAGCCGCGCCGCGCACCGCGTCAGGTAGCCGAGACCACGCCGACCGCAGAAGCCAATCCGGGCACGCCCAGCGCTGCCTGAACGTTACAGAACACAAGCTCTTCGTCTGAAAGGAAGACCAATGACCGATACCGTCGTCAGCTCTGCCACCAAGGAAGTCGTGATCGGCTTCGATCGCCCCTTCTGCGTCATCGGCGAGCGCATCAACCCGACCGGCCGTAAGCTGCTGGCGGCGGAAATGGCGGTCGGCGATTACAGCCGCGTCAAGTCCGACGCCTTGGCTCAGGTCGAAGCCGGCGCCCATATGCTCGACGTCAATGCCGGCATCCCAATGGCCGATGAGCCGCGCATCCTGGCGGAATCGATCCAGTTGGTGCAGTCGCTGACCGACACCCCGCTCTCGATCGACAGCTCGATTGTCGCCGCTTTGGAAGCCGGCCTCGCCGTCTACAAGGGTAAGGCGCTGGTCAATTCGGTGACCGGTGAGGAAGAGCGCCTGGAAGTGGTGCTGCCGCTGGTGAAGAAATACGGCGCCGCCGTCGTCGCCATTTCCAATGACGAGACCGGTATCTCGGAAGACCCCGATGTGCGTTTCGAAGTGGCCAAGAAGATCGTCCAGCGTGCCGCCGACTACGGCATCCATCACTCCGACATCGTCGTCGATCCGCTGGTGATGCCGATCGGTGCCCTCGGCCAGGCCGGCCGCGCCGCCTTCAGCCTGATCCGCCGCCTGCGCGACGAGCTCAAGGTCAACACCACCTGCGGCGCCTCCAATATTAGTTTCGGCCTGCCCAACCGCCACGGCCTCAACCAGGCTTTCCTCTCCATGGCGATCGGCGCCGGCATGACCAGCGCCATCATGAACCCGCTGCATATGGAAGAGATGACCGGCATCTGGGGCGCCGATACGCTGATGGGCCATGACGCCCATTGCGCCCATTGGATCAAGCGCTTCCGCGAACCGGCGCCGGAAGGCGAAGCGGCAGGTGCCCGTGGCCGTCGCGAGGGCCGTCGTCGTGGCGGCGGTGGTGCCACCGGTGGCGAGACCCCGAGCGCGTAAGAGTGAAGCGCCCCTGTTTCCACAAAGGAAACAGGGGCTTTTTCTTGAACGATGACTTTTCCAGTGCGATGCCGTTCTTGAAAAGATAATTGGCCCGTCCGTCTGTTTCAGCCGGACGGGTTTGCCGCTAAATGAAGCGGCGAATGAACAGCGTTCCGACCTATGGCCGAGTGAGAGTGAACCGTGACCGACACAGCAGATACCGAAACCGTCCACAGCAACGGCAATGGCAATGGGCATGACGATGCCCTGCTGGTCTTCATGCCTTCCGGTCGCCGCGGCCGTTTCCCGATCGGCACGCCGGTCCTGCAGGCCGCCCGCCAGCTCGGTGTCGATATCGATTCCGTCTGCGGTGGACGCGGCATCTGCGGCCGCTGCCAAGTCGTCGTTTCCGAAGGTGAATTCGCCAAGCTCGGCGTCACCTCGCGTGGCGACCATATGAGTGATTTCTCCGCGGTCGAGCAGCGCTATGGCGACAAGCGCGGCATGAAGCCGGGCCGCCGCCTCTCCTGCCAGGCGCATCTCCTGGGCGATCTCGTGATCGATGTGCCGGCCGACAGCCAGGTGCATAAGCAGGTGGTGCGCAAGCGCGCCGAGATGCGCGATATCACGCTCGACCCGATCGTGCGCCTCTATTACGTCGAGGTGCAGGAACCGGACATGCATGACCCGACCGGTGATCTGCAACGGCTGGAGAAGGCCCTCGCCGCGCAATGGCAGCTGACCGACCTCGATACCGATCTGCGCGTCATCCAGGGCCTGCAGGAAGCTTTGCGCAAGGGCGGCTGGAAAGTCACCGTCGCGGTCCATATGGGCAAGCAGATCACCGCCGTCTGGCCGGGCTTCCACGACAAGGCCTATGGCCTCGCCGTCGATATCGGCTCGACCACCATCGCCGGCCATCTCTGCGATCTCTCGACCGGCGATGTCGTCGCCTCCTCCGGCCTGATGAACCCCCAGATCCGCTTCGGCGAAGATCTGATGAGCCGCGTCTCCTATGTGATGATGAATCCGGGCGGCGACCAGGAAATGACCAAGGCGGTGCGCGAGGCGCTGAACGATCTCGCCGAGGCGGTCGCCAAGGAAGCCAAATGCACGGTGCGCGACATCCTAGAATGCACCTTCGTCGGCAATCCGATCATGCATCATCTGCTGCTCGGCATTAATCCGATCGAGCTCGGCGGTGCACCCTTCGCTCTCGCTTCCGACGGCCCCACCATGTTCTGGGCGACCGAGATCGACATCAAGGTGCATCCGAATGCCCGCATCTATGTGCTGCCCTGCATTGCCGGCCATGTCGGCGCCGATACCGCCGGCGTGATCCTCAGCGAAGCGCCGCATGAATCCGATGAGATGACCCTGATCGTCGATGTCGGCACCAATGCGGAAATCGTGCTGGGCAACAAGCAGCGTTTGCTGGCGGCTTCGTCACCGACCGGCCCGGCTTTCGAAGGTGCACAGATCTCCTGTGGCCAGCGCGCCGCCCCCGGCGCCATCGAACGCGTGCGCATCGACCGCGCGACGCTGGAGCCGCGCTTCAAGGTGATCGGCTGTGATCTCTGGTCCGACCACCCCGATTTTGCCCGGCAGACCGAGGCGATCGGTGTCACCGGCATCTGCGGCTCAGGCATCATCGAATGCCTGGCTGAGATGTTCCTTGCCGGCATCATCACCCAGGATGGTGTGGTCGATGGTGCGATGTCGACCATCTCGCCGCGCATCGAGGCCGATGGCCGGACCTTCTCCTATCTGCTGCATGACGGTTCGCCGCAGCTGAAGATCACCCAGAACGATGTGCGCGCGATTCAGCTCGCCAAGGCCGCGCTCTATGCCGGCGCCCGTCTGCTGATGGACCGCATGGGCATCGACAAGCTCGACCGCATCACGCTTGCCGGGGCTTTCGGCAGTCATATAGATGTCAAATACGCCATGGTCCTTGGCATGATCCCCGATTGCGACCTCGCCAAGGTGACCAGTGCCGGTAATGCTGCGGGCACTGGTGCCCGCATCGCGCTCCTCAACCGTGCCGCCCGCGACGAAATCGCCCGCGTGGTGAAGCAGGTCGAAAAGGTCGAGACCGCCGTCGAGCCGAAGTTCCAGGAACATTTCGTCGGCGCTATGGCCCTGCCGCACAAGACCGCGCCCTATCCGCATCTCGCTAAGGCCGTCAACCTGCCGACACCGAAAGTCGCCGCGACGGGTGGCGATGACGAAGGCGGACGCCGGCGCCGCCGACGCGGGTGATCGCATCAAGGCGTGGAAAGTAAGTCAAGCGAAAGCCCCGCAGCAAACTGCGGGGCTTTTCTTCATCGCAGGCGCTTGCCATGGCCCCCGCCGCTGACGCGAGGTGTTTCGCCCGGGTGTTGCTGGCTTTTCTCATGGCAACACGAATACATCTTCCCACCATCTGCTTGTAGGCCGCATCGTGAAGTCGTTGCCGCATATTGGCTGCAGCGCCGGCGCCACGTCTTTCCCGAACACGCTGTAGGTGATTAGCAACTTCAACACATTTTTCATCCTCTCACACCGCGGAGCACGCTTCTCATTCATATGAATGAGTGAGCAAATTCATCGGTGCATAAAACGCCAATATCCCGCGACGAAAGCGACAGCAGCGCTCACGCAATTCCCGGACAAGCTGGCGCATGCATATCATCCGCCCTAACCGTTGGGTTGTGAGGTGATGTAAAAACACCGCGTCACGTGGAGCTCTCACGCGGAGCAGCATCGTGAAATTCATTCCCTCATCCCTTGATAAACATGCCGACGCATCACATGACTCTCTTGTCACAACTTTGACTCTTGCCGCTGCGATTGCTGCATGAGTAAGTGGCACGACGTTCAGTGAAGCGGCATGACAATACCGACGATCTCATGTGCGGCATGACGTAAAGCGGCGCATGTGAGCGCCGCGCAGGGAAGTGCGTTGATCGAGCGCATGTCGGAATGCTCGATCACCTGTATCTGCTTGAAAGAGTTTCTCGATACGGCAGTGAGATGACCCGCATCGCCTGGCAGAGGTGATGCGCAATCGGTCACCGAGCTGACTTGCACCGTGCCTGCCGGATCGGCAAGCGCGCAGGTGGCTTTTGCCGTTCGGAGCTTGGGGCCAAGATCATGAAAAGCACGGATCGAACACTTTTTTCAAACCAGATCTCTCTCGCATATGGACTGTGCGCCGCATCACTCCGTGCAGCGCCCTGCGCCACCACGTGACTCGCTATTACGGATTTTCCGAGGAGCACATCAACGCATTCAACAACGACAAAGAAGGGGAGATACGGCCATGGCCAATACCAAGTCAGCAACTGCAACGCCGCATCCGGATGCAATCGCCCTCACCAAGACATCCGCAGCGCGGCTGAGCCAACTGACCGGCATCAGCGCCGACAAGCTCGCAGGACACACCATCGCCGATTTGCGCAAGGAACTGGAATGGCTCATCGATCCCAATCTGCTGCTGTTCCGCCGCATCTGCGGCCGAGTTGTGAAACACGACCCCGTCTCCGGCGATGATTGGGGTGTGCCCGGCGCCACCGTCCATGTCTACGACACCGACGTCAATATCTTCGGCTATTTCCCTGTCGGCTGGCATTTCGGCTGGTATTGGCCTTATTTCTGGCGTCGCGAGGAGATCGCCCACACCGTCACCGATGCCTGCGGCTATTTCTGCGTCTGGGTTCCCCGCTTCGATATCGACTGGATCCTGCGCTGGCGCCGTGAGCGCATTTGCTTCCCGGAAATTTTCACGAAACCCGATCTCGGCGATATCCTGAAGCGGCTGCGGGCCTATGTGGAAATACCGGTGCATATCGGTCCCAATCCGGATCCCGGACCGCTCGATTTCTTGCGCGGCGGCATCGGCTCGGCGGCAGTGCTCGCCCAGGCGATCGGCCCGCGGGCCGCGCAACAATTGCAGGGCGACTTCCAGCAAGGTGTCGGCCAGATGACCAAGGCGACGTCTTTGCTGCAGCGCCGTGCCTTCACGACGCAGGTCGCACCTCCCTTGGGCGATCATGTGCTGGAGCAGATCAAGGATCATCTCGGTCCCAAGCCGGAGAAGCGCTTCGAGATCGCCGGCGAGGTCGCCGCGGCGATCGGCCCGCGCTCCTGGATCGGTCCGTTCCTGCGCTGCATCGATATCTACGTACCGGAATTCCTGCCGATCTTCGACGTGCCTGACATCACCTTCGGCGTTACCCAGGATGTCGATGGCGACGGCACGGAAGAAGTTATCTATAGCGAGAGCCTGTTCGACACCCGCTGGGACGCCGGCTATATCCCGCCGGTCACCCTGGTCGCCAATCCGATTGCCTTCGCGACACCGACCTGTGGCCATCAGCCGCCGCTCGGTGCCTGCGCGGAACCGGAGATCGTCGTCCTCGGTCATATGCCGTTGCTGAACCCGACCGGCGCCGGTACCTTCCCCTTCATCGACATGACCAGCGGCTATGCTGTGCGCCCCAACCGGCCGCATTCCACCGGCCAGGTGGCACAGATACCGGCGGCGTCGGTGCATGCCACGGCGCCAGTTTCCGGCCTGCTCGAATTCTGGGGCTGCAACCATCATCTGAAGAACGGCACCGCAGCGACGCATTACCGCATCAATGCGCGGGTCAGTACTAACGGCGGCGTCAGCTTCGGCCCCTCGGCGCCGATCCTGGATACCTGGAGCAATTGGCGCGTGGTCGGCAGCCCGCCGATCCTGCAATACAAGGCGATGACGCAATTGCCGGGCGGCTGGTGGGAAGTGCTCAACCCGGCCGACCAATGGATTCCCGGTGATCATTATCTGCTGCAATGGCATAACGCGCCGAATGGCCTGATCGAGATGCAGCTCGAGCTCGGTAAACTCAGCGGCAGTACGGTCAATCCGATCGGCACGGCGGCGCCGGTGCGGATCGAAGTGGACAATTCCTATCCGGCACCACAGATCACCGCGCTCTATTGGCGGCTACCCGGTGGCGCCTTGCAGCCACTGCCACTGAATTGCCCGACTATCTTCCGCAACCACCAGGATATCGAGGTGGTGCTCGACGTGCAGGTGACGGCAACACATCTGCGCTCGGCCCAGCTGTTTGGCAGCGGTTGTGGCAACGGCAACCCGTCGTTGGTGAGCGGTTTCGAGGGATTGGAAGGCCTGGTCGCCGCGACGGCGGATTACTGGCACAAATCGCCCGGCGACAACGCGCTCAGCCGCCAAGTCGTCTGGTCGGTGCCGGCCAGCTTGTCCTCCGGCGCCTATGGCTTCGGCCTCACCGCCTGGAGCCGTGCCTTCGAGCCCGGTGACGGCCACGTCTATACACCGACCAATCCCGATGTCGGCTACGATCCGGGTCCGATCTGGAACTACGCCCAGATCACCATCGCCATCGTCGATTGAGGCCGGGGCGATCGAGACTGGACCGATTGAAGCGTGGGGGAGAGCGTGCCGGCGGCCCTGCAACGAGCCGCCGGCACGCATAAGAAAAGCCCCGCAGGGAACTGCGGGGCTTTTTATCCACTCTTTTGTCATCCTCGGGCTTGACCCAAGGATCCATAGCCACAGCGCGTTTTGTCGCTACCATGGATGCCCGGACAAGTCCGGGCATGACTATGAACAACTGACCTTAAGCCCGCACCAGCGGCTTGTACTTGATGCGGTGCGGCTGGTCGGCATCGGTGCCGAGGCGGCGATGCCGGTCGGCCTCGTAATCCTGATAATTGCCCTCGAACCATTCGACATGGCTCTCACCTTCGAAAGCGAGGATATGGGTCGCAATGCGGTCGAGGAACCAGCGGTCGTGGCTGATGATGACGGCGCAGCCGGCGAAATTGTCGAGCGCTTCTTCCAGCGCCCGCAACGTGTCGACGTCGAGATCGTTGGTCGGTTCGTCGAGCAGCAGGACATTGGCGCCGGATTTCAGCATCTTGGCGAGATGGACGCGGTTACGTTCACCACCGGAGAGGAGACCGACCTTCTTCTGCTGGTCGGCACCCTTGAAATTGAAATTGCCGACATAGGCACGGCTCGGCATCTTGATCTTGCCGAGCTCGATCTCATCGAGGCCATCGGAGATTTCCTGCCACACGGTCTTGTTGTCGTCGAGGCTGTCGCGCGACTGGTCGACATAGCCGAGCACGACCGTATCGCCGACCTTGAAACTGCCGCTATCGGGTTTCTCCTGGCCGGTGATCATGCGGAAGAGCGTCGTCTTGCCGGCGCCGTTCGGGCCGATCACGCCGACGATGCCACCTGGCGGCAGGCGGAAGGAGAGATCCTCGATCAGCAGGCGATCGCCGAAGCCCTTGTTGAGATGCTCGGCCTCGATCACGACATTGCCGAGACGTGGGCCGGCCGGAATGCTGATCTGCGCGACACCCATTTGCTTCTCGTTGCTCTGGGCAAGCAGCGTCTCATAGGCATTGATACGGGCCTTGGACTTGGCCTGGCGCGCCTTGGGCGATTGCCGGATCCATTCCAATTCGCGCTGCAAAGCCTTCTGGCGCGAGCCTTCGGTCTTCTCTTCCTGCTCCAGGCGCTTCTGCTTCTGCTCGAGCCAGCCGGAATAATTGCCCTCGAAGGGGAAGCCCTGGCCACGGTCGAGTTCGAGGATCCAACCCGCCACATTGTCGAGGAAGTAGCGGTCGTGGGTGACAGCGACGACGGTGCCCTTGTAGTCCTCAAGGAAATGTTCGAGCCAGGCAACCGATTCCGCATCCAAATGGTTGGTCGGTTCGTCGAGCAGCAGCATGTCGGGATTGGAGAGCAGCAGGCGGCATAGCGCCACACGGCGCTTCTCACCGCCGGAAAGCTTGGTCACATCGGCATCACCCGGCGGGCAGCGCAGGGCATCCATGGCGATCTCGACCTTGCGCTGGAGATCCCAGGCATCGGCAGCGTCGATCTTTTCCTGCAGTTCGGCCTGCTTCGCCAGCAGCGTGTCGAAATCGGCATTCTCGTCACCCATGGCAAGTGAGACAGCCTCGAACTCATCGAGCAGCGCCTTGGTCGGGCCGACACCTTCCATGACATTGCCCAAGACATCCTTGGAAGCATCGAGCTGCGGTTCCTGCGACAGATAGCCGACGCTGACGCCGTCAGCCGCCCAGGCCTCGCCGTTGAAGTCCTTGTCGATGCCGGCCATGATTTTCATCAGGGTCGACTTACCGGCGCCGTTGCCGCCGAGCACGCCGATCTTGGCGCCGGGCAGGAAGCTCAGCCAGATATTTTCCAGGACCTTGCGGCCGCCCGGATAGGTCTTGCTGAGGCCCTTCATCACATAGATGTACTGATATGCCGCCATCTGGCACTCCAACTGCGGAAATTGCGGGATTGGCCAGGGTTTTAGCCCAGGCAGGGGCGTAGGAAAAGCCCTGAATCCTGCTTCCCAGACCGGATGAAGGAACGATTCCGGCCACCCCGCCGCCGCCCCGCCTGGATTTCGGCAAGCCGCCTGATAGGATCGCCGCGCTACGGTGTGTTTCCCCTTTCTGCGAGGTAAGCATGTTGCCAATCGGCGAGCCCGACACGCCACTCGCCCGTCCCTCGGATGAGCGACCGGACATCTTCGTGCAGAAGATCGTCTCTGCCGATCGCAGTGGCCTCTTGCGCGAACTCGGGCCCGGCTTGATTACCGGCGCCGCCGATGACGACCCCAGTGGGATCGCCACCTATTCGCAAGTGGGAGCGCAATTCGGCTACCAGCTGGGCTGGGTCATGCTGTTCAGCTTTCCCCTGATGGCGGTCATCCAGGGCGTCAGTGCCGGTATCGGAGCCGTGACGGGCGCAGGAATCGCCGAGAATCTGCGACGGCATTATTCACCCTGGCTGCTGCGCCTCGCCGTAAGCCTTTTGCTGGTCGCGAACATCTTCAATCTCGGCGCGGACCTGGATGCCATGGGCGCCGCCCTCGGCTTGCTGATTCCCGGCCCGGAAAATTTCTATGCCCTGGGTTTTGGCACCCTCTGCGCCGCCTTAGAGATATGGATCAGCTATCGGCGCTATGTCACCGTTCTGAAATGGTTGACCCTGTCGCTGCTCGCCTATGTCGCGGTGGTCTTCGCCGTGCACGTACCTTGGAGCGAGGCTTTGCGCAGCACGATCTTGCCACAGATCGCTTTCGACCATGACCACGTGATGGCCCTGGTCGCTCTGCTGGGGACGACCATCAGTCCTTATCTCTTTTTCTGGCAGGCGGGCGAGGAGGTCGAGGAGCTGCACCGACGCCATCGCATCGGCCTGGGTATGGATCCGGAACATGCCAAAACCGAATTGATGCGAATCCGTTTCGACACGTTGGTCGGCATGGGTGCTTCCAACCTCGTCGCCCTCTTCATCATCTTCGCAACGGCCGCGACACTGCATGCCAATGGCATCACCAATATTTCAAGCGCTGCCGACGCGGCCGAGGCGCTGCGACCGATCGCCGGTCCCTTCACCTTCGCCCTGTTCGCAGCCGGGATCATCGGCACCGGCCTGCTGGCCGTGCCGGTCCTGGCCGCCGGTGGCGGCTATGCTGTCGCAGAAATGTTCCGCTGGACAGAAGGCCTTGATCGACGCCCGCGTGAAGCCAAGGGCTTCTACGCAACGATTGGCCTTGCGACCCTGGCCGGTATAGCCCTCGCCTTCTCGCCGATCGACCCGATGAAGGCACTCTACTGGAGCGCAGTGCTGAACGGCATTCTTGCAGCACCCTTAATGCTGATCATGATGGCTATCGGCCGGAATCGGCGCATCATGGGTGCTTTGGTGATGCCCGGCTGGATGGCGGTCACCGGCTATGCCGCCACCGCGGTGATGGCAGGCGCAACATTGGCGTTCTTCATTCTTTGACGGAACGGCGCGCGCACTCGTCCTCCGCGTCCCGTCCCCGCAAGCGAAAGGCCCGCCCGGCAAGCCGGACGGGCCTCTTTGACAGTTTAGCGACGTCTGGCCTTACCAGACGTCGATGCGATGGTCCTTGGTTTCGTGAATGAAGAAGATGCCGATCACGAAACAGACCGCCGCGATGATGATCGGGTACCACAGGCCGTAATAGATATCGCCCTTGGCCGCCGCCAAAGCGACACAGGTAGCAGGCAGCAAGCCGCCGAACCAGCCATTGCCGATGTGATAGGGCAGTGACATCGAGCTGTAGCGGATACGGGTGGGGAAAAGCTCCACCAGCATGGCCGCAATCGGGCCATAGACCATGGTCACCAGAATGACCAGGATCCACAGAACCAGCCAAGTCATGAAGTAGTTGATCTGTGTCGGATCAGCCTTGGCCGGATAACCCGCCGCCTTGACCGTATCCGTCACGTCCTTGGTGAAGGCATCCGTCTTCGCCTTCATGTCTTCTTTGCTGAGCCCGGTACCTTCGAAACTCTGGATCACCTTGTCGCCCACCTTGATGCTGGCGACCGTGCCAGCCGGGGCGTCTTCATGAGCGTAGTTCACCGAGGCCTTTGACAGCAGCGCCTTGGCGATATCGCAGGAGGTCAGGAATTTCGCCGTACCCACCGGATTGAACTGGAACGAACAGGCGGCAGGATCGGCAACCACGGTCACCGGGGCATTGGCCTGCGCTGCTTCCAGGCCCGGGTTTGCGAAATGAGTCAGCCCCTTGAACAGCGGAAAATAAGCGATCGCGGCAATCAGGCAACCGGCCATGATGATACGTTTACGGCCGATCCGATCACTGAGGGCACCGAAGACCAGGAAGAACGGTGTGCCGAACAAAAGTGCCAGGGCAATGAGAATATTCGCCGTGGCGGGATCAACCTTGAGCGTCGCCGTCAGGAAGAACAGGGCATAGAACTGCCCCGTATACCAGACAACGGCCTGGCCCATGGTGAGGCCGAGCAGCGCCAGGATCACAATCTTCAGGTTCGACCAGTTGCCGAAAGCTTCGGTCAACGGCGCTTTCGAGCCCTTGCCTTCTGCCTTCATGCGCTGGAAGGTCGGTGATTCACTCAGGCGCATGCGGATCCAGACCGAGATCGCCAGTAGCAGGGCCGAGACCAGGAACGGGATACGCCAGCCCCAGGCGCCGAAAGCCTCTTCGCCGATCGCCTGTCGCACAAAGAGAATGACCAGCAGCGACAGGAACAAACCAAGTGTTGCCGTCGTCTGGATCCAGCTGGTGAAATAGCCGCGACGACCATTTGGCGCATGTTCCGCGACATAAGTCGCGGCACCACCATATTCGCCGCCGAGTGCCAGACCTTGCAACAGACGCAAGGCGATCAGGATGATCGGTGCCAGGACACCAATCGATTCATATCCCGGCAGCAGGCCGACGATGAAGGTCGAACCACCCATGATCAGGATGGTGACGAGGAAGGTGTATTTCCGGCCGACGAGGTCGCCCAATCGGCCGAACACCAGCGCGCCGAAAGGCCGCACGATGAAACCAGCCGCGAAAGCGAGAAGAGCGAAGATAAAGCCGGCGGTCGGATTGGCAGCAGAGAAGAACTGCTTGCCGATAATGGCCGCCAGGGATCCGTAGAGATAGAAATCATACCATTCGAACACCGTCCCCAAAGACGATGCGAACACCACGGTGCGCAGCTCCGCGGCCGTTGGCTCGCGTGTTGCGACTGATGATGCAGCTGTAGTCATATAGCCTCCCGGTTTTATGATTGCCCACAGCATCCTTCTCGCCCCCGCCCCTCCTGGGCGGTATTCAGGCAATGGTGCTGTCTTTATTTTGTTCGGCCGGGTTCTTGAGGCGACCCGGACCTTACTTCCCCTCGCAATTAATCTTAACCTATCATTTCGGTGAGGCCCCCGCAACGCGACCGTTAGGAAATATGACCTAATTAGCCGCTGATTGGCGCTTGGAAGACGAAAACCGGCCAAAATTTGTCAGCTTCCTCTCCCGATAGCTCTTTGTGCGGCCGCGCACAGTTGGTCGGCGACTCGGCAGTCGCAGCTTGGCACCCGGGGATGAAGGCCGCACTATGCCGGCATATCTGCAACGACGGGCGGGATGTCATGCCGCCAGGAAACAGCTGATGGTTGCCCTCGAAACTCCCGGCGCCGGCGCCCAGCCGACCGGCGCCGCGCCCAGTCAGAACCCGCTGGATTTTGCCGCCGCGCTCAGCCGTTCCTTTGCGGCGACCCGGGATGTCGAGGCCACGGTGCGGCAGGCGCTGAATCGCATCGTCAAGCTGATGCATGTGGAGGCCGGCGCCATTTTCCTGCATGACGAGACGGCGGATGTATTGGTCTGCCGTGCCAGTGTCGGCCCGGTGAATATCGAAGGCCTGACCGTGCCGAAGGGCCAGGGCATCGTCGGCCGCTCAGTGGCGGAAGACGCGGTGCTGGTGGTCGAGCATGCCTACGAAAACGCCGCCTTCTATGCCGAAGCCGACAAGCATACCGGCTTCGTCACCCGTTCCATCCTCTGCGCACCGCTGACCGTCGCCAATAACCGGCTGGGTGCCGTCGAGGTCCTCAACAAGCGCGATGGCCAGCCTTTCGACGAAGCCGACCAGAATATGCTGAAGGTGATCGCCAGTTCGGCCGGCCTCGCCATCTCCAATGCGCGTCTCGCTGCGCGGCTGGTGGAGCAGGAGCGGTTGAAACGCGAGCTGGAACTGGCCGCCGCCATTCAGCGCAGCTTGTTGCCGGCAGCTGATCCAGAACTGCCGATTGCCGGGTTCAACCGGCCGATTCACGAGGTTTCCGGCGATTTTTATGACTTTTTCCAGCTGCCGGATGGCAGCATCGCCTTCTGTCTTGGCGACGTTTCCGGCAAGGGCATGAACGCCGCCTTGCTGATGGCAAAGACCTCCAGCCTGTTCCGCTGCCTTGGCAAGACCATCCACGATCCGGCACGGCTGATGAGCATCCTCAACCGCGAGATCTGCGACACCACCAGCCTCGGCATGTTCGTCACCATGGTGGCGGGGTCCTATGATCCGGCGACCGGCCAGGCGCGCTTCGCCAATGCCGGGCACATGCCGCCGCTGCTGAAGCAGGTGGACCACAGTTTCGAGACCTTTCCGGCCAAGGCACCACCGCTCGGCATCATCCGCGACGCCGTTTATGAGACCGAGACCGTCTCGCTCGATGGCCGGCAGTTTTTCCTCTATACCGACGGCATCACCGAGTTCCGCTTCGGCCGTGATGAGGAGTTGGGCGTCGATGGGCTCAGCCTGATGCTCGACAATGTCCAGGGAGCCAATCTGGTCGAACGGCTGGAACATGTGCTGCAGGAATTGCGCCAGGCCGGCTGGAAAGCGCGGGACGATCTCACCTTGCTGGCGATCGACGACGCCCTGGCTGCACCGATTGTCGGCCGGGAAACGCGCACCGGCCGCGAGGCACCGCCGGAAAGCGGTGAGTTCCTGGTCGGATTCACGCTCACGGCCGATCCAAGCCGGCTGAAAATCCTCCGTCCCGCCCTGCAGGCCGCCGCCGTTGCCTGCGGCTTTAATGCTGACGAGGTCCATGATCTCATGCTCGGCGCGGTCGAAGCGGTGGAAAATATCATGATTCATGCCTATGCCGGGCGCCGCGACGGTGAAATCACCGTCGCCATGCATCGCCTCCAGGACGGCATGATGCTCAGGATTCGAGACTTCGCACCCAAGGTCGATCCGGCTAAGATACAGCCGAGATCGTTGGAAGACGTGCGGCCGGGGGGTCTGGGCACGCATTTCATCCGTGCCGTCATGGACGACGCCACCTTCATTCCCTTACCGGATGGCGAAGGGAATTTGTTGGAATTGGTGAAGTACCGGACAGGCGGCCACGGCGGAAGCAAAGGGGCAAGCGGCGCGGCACTGCGGAAGCCGCCCGAGGGGAAGTGAGAGAATGGCAGTCGGCCAAATCAGCGAACAGGGCAGCTATATCGTCATCGCACTCGATGGCGAAATCGACCTCGAGACGGCGCCGGCCGTCCGCAAGGCGCTGCTCGACCATTTGAAAAAGGGCAAGAACCTGCTGATTGATCTGGCCGCCGTCAGCTATATCGATTCATCCGGCATCGCCAGCCTGGTCGAAGGGCTGCAGATGGCGCGCAAGCATGGCCATGACCTGGCCCTTGTCTCGGTCAGCCAGCGCGCCCATCGGGTGCTGGAATTGGCGCGCCTCGACAAGGTCTTCACCCTGTATGCCGATCTGGCAAGCGCGCTTGCAGCCGGCGGATAAGCATGATCATGCCGGCGGGTGCAAATCGCGATGATGCGACGGCGAGGGCGGCTTGATGACGGCCGTCGCGCGTTTCTTTGAAACTATTGGTCGCCGTACCGCCCAGAGCTTCGATGAAGTCGGCCATGGCGCCGGCCTGCTGGGCGAGGCCCTGTTCTGGCTGCTGCTGGGCCGGCGCTATCGCCAGCCGGTACGGATCGAAGCAACCATGCTGTCGATGCTCGCCTTCGGCGTCTCCGCTTTGCCGATTGCCACACTGCTCTCGGGTACCATCGGCCTGATGCTGGCGATCCAGAGCCTCTATTCGCTGGGCCTGTTCGGCGCCGAGAGCTTCGCCTATATCGGCATCGCCTTTGGCGTGGTGCGGGAGTTCTCACCCATGATCATGGGCATCCTGATTGCCGGTCGTTCCGGCTCCGCCATCGCCGCCCGCCTTGCCACCATGACCATCAACCAGGAAATCGATGCCTTGCAGGTGATCGGCATCAATCCGGTGCGCTTCCTGATCGCGCCGGTACTGATCGCCTTGCTGATCACGCTGCCTTGCCTTGCCATGTGGGCCAATATCGTTTCCATCACCTGCGCCGGGCTTTACGTCTCGGCATCGCTCGGCACGTCTTTTGGCGCTTATATCCAAGACACGATGAACGTGCTCACCAGCCACGACGTCTGGCACGGCATCGGCAAGTCGGCGCTGTTCGGCATCCTGATCGGCCTGGTCGCCGCGATCAACGGCGCCTCGGTCAGCGGCGGCGCCGAAGGTGTCGGCCGGGTGACAACGCGGTCGGTGGTGCAGTCGATCACCCTGATCGTCGTCGCCGACATGATCTTCGCTTATGTCTCCACCCATTGAGAAAAGCGGAAGCATGAGCGGACCAGCCGAACATATCCAGCATCTCGATCCCGGGCCCGTCATCTGGAAACCGAGTGCGGCCGAGCTTGCCGCGCGCCCGAAGGTGATCGAGGTCGAGCGTCTCGATTGGTCCTTCGGTCCACGCCAGGTGCTGTTCGACATCAATCTCGATGTCCGCCAGGGCGAGATCATGATCATCATGGGCGGCTCCGGCTCCGGCAAAAGCACGCTGCTGCGCCATCTGGTCGGGCTGATGCCGCCGCTCCCCGGCAAGGTCAAGCTGCTCGGCAGGGATTTCGGCAGCCTGAAGCCGATGGAAAAGCTGGATCTCCGCCGCAGGCTCGGCGTCGCCTTCCAGTTCGGCGCCCTGTTCAGCTCCATGTCAGTTGCCGAGAATGTCAAGCTGCCCTTGCGCGAGCTGACCAAACTCAATGAAAAGACCATGGACATCATGGCGCGGATCAAGCTGGAGGTGGTCAATCTCTCCGGCTTCGGCGACCTGATGCCCGCCGCCTTGTCCGGCGGCATGGTCAAGCGCGCCTCGATCGCGCGGGCGATCATCATGGATCCGAAGCTGCTGTTCCTGGACGAGCCCTCCTCGGGCCTCGATCCGGCGGTTTCCTCGGCGCTGGACGATCTCATTCTGCGGCTGCGCGAGGCGATGGACATCTCGGTCGTCGTCGTCACCCATGACATCGACAGTGCCTTTAAGATCGGCGACCGCATCACCATTCTCGATCGCGGCCGCATTCTCGCCTGCGAACGGGTGGAAGACATCCGCAACAGCACCAATGAACGGGTGCAGAATCTGCTGAACCGCCGGGCCGACGAAATCGAGGTAGACCCCGGTGAATATCTGCGCCGCCTGACCGGTGGTTGAGACGCCAAGAACACGGACGAACGGATGGGCGGCGCCAATTGGGGAAGCGCCGAGGGGAAGAAAGACGACGGTATGCGAAGTCACTTTTTGAACTACACGGTTGTTGGCGTCTTCGTCTCCGCCATGGTGGTGGCGCTGATCGTCGTCCTCATCCAGCTGAGCGGCCGCAGCGGTCCGACCGATCAATATTCCATCGTCTTCGACAATGTCAGCGACATGAAATACGGCACCGCCGTGCGCTATGAGGGCTTCCCGATCGGCGAAGTGGTGCGGATCGAGCCGGAACGGAAGGATAACCGCTATCACTTCCGCGTCTTCGTCGAAGTCAAGAAAGGCTGGCAGTTCCCCAAGGATGCAATCGCGCGCATCGCCGCCTCGAGCTTCCTTGCCGCTAAGACCATCGAAGTCACCGGCGGCCAGTCGCCAGAATTGATCGCCGTCGGCGGCGAGATCCCGGGCGGCTCACCGGCCGATATCTTCTCGCTGATGAGCTCGGTCGCCGCCGAAATCGGCGATCTCAGCAATTCCTCGCTGAAACCGATGCTGGCCAAGATCAGCGACATGATCGACAAGATCGGCAATTCCACTGACGCCAATCTCAACCAGCTCTTCGGCTCGCTGAATGCCATCGCCAAGAATGTGCAGGACAAGACGCCGGAAATCACCGACCAGCTGACCCGCTTCTCGGAGCAGATGAATGTCCAGATGGGTCAGGTCGCCAAGATGCTGTCAGACCGCAATGTCGAGCAGGTCGACCAGATCCTGGGGCATATCCAGACGGCTTCGGCGAACGCCGCCTCGGCAACCAATGACCTGCGCAACCTGTCGCAGCAAGCCAGCCGCCTCGCCGACCAGCTGACCCAGCTGGTTCAGAGCAACAGCAAGAATCTCGATAAATCGGTGTCGGATCTTGCCTATATCCTGCGCACGGTGTCACAGAATATCGATGCCATTACCCACAATCTCGACGGCACCACCCGCAACCTGAGCGAATTCAGCCGCCTGATCCGGCAGAATCCGGGCCTGCTGCTCTCAGGTGGCACGCCGAAACCCGATTCCGGACTTACCCCGGTCCCCGATGCGCAGAAGGCACCGTGACATGAGGTCTTACTTACGCCCGCTTCTTCCCCTTCTCATCGCCGGCAGCCTGACCGCCTGTGCGGCGCCGGAAGTGCCCAAGGAGCAGTACTTCCGGCTGGTGGCGGCGCCAGGCGACGTTCATGCGACGAAACCGCTGGATGGTGCGGTCGAAATTCCGCCTTTCGATGCCGACGGTGTCATGAGCGAAAGGCCGCTGCTCTTCACCGCCGATGGCGGCCACAAGCTGGAACAGCGCAACTACGCCTATTGGACCAACACGCCGCCGCAGATGCTGCGAGATCAACTGGTCACCTATCTCCGTGCGGCCCAGCTGGCCCCGCAGATCGTCCCCAGCGAGCTACGTGTCGATGACGTGAAATACTCGATCCGCGGCACGGTGCGCCGCCTGGAGCAAACTGCCAATCCCGATGGCGGCACCATCGAGATCGAACTGGCGCTGCTCGAGAAGGACAGCGACAAGCTGATCCTCAGCAAGGTCTTCCATGTCGACGAGAAAACCGGCAGCGGCAAGATCGATGATGCCGTCACGGCGCTCAATCAGGGCATGAATGATATCTACAAGGACTTCGTCGCCCTGGTCAGCCAGCGTAGCGCCGCCGCCGGCTGAACACCCGACAGTCACTCCGCCGGCGCCGGCACCATACTTGCCTCGTCGCTGCCAGCGCCCTGGCCGGCGATCTCGTAATCCTCGGTATGAACCAAAGCCCCGTCATCCTGCAATAGGATGATGCCATAGGCTGCCGGTTCCGGGACGGAGAGGCTGCAATCCACGCGCTCAAAATCCATCGGCTGCTGATGCACCGGGCTCTTGAAGATCGAGAACGGAATGCCGCGGGATGAGCCGCTGATGGTGCGGTGGACGTGCCCGGCGAAGATGTGGCGCACATTGCCATGGCGCCGCAGCAGGTCGTAGAACGCCGGGCCGTTCATCAGCTTGATCTCATCCATGCCGGGAAAACCGACATCATGCGGCGGGTGGTGCATGAAGATGTAGCACGGCCGCTCGCCTGCCTCGGCCAGCCGCCGGTCGAGCCAGGCCATGCGATCGGCACAGAGATAACCTGACGAATAAGGGAAATCATGCGGCGGCTCTATCAGCGTGTCGAGCAGGATCAAGCGTCCCTCCGCCGTCTCGATGACATCCTGCACATAGCCGGTGGGATCGACCGGAACTTCAGGAAATTCGGCCCGGAAGGCGGCGCGGGCATCGTGATTGCCGAGCAGCAGGCTGTAGGGAATCGTCAATTCCGATAGTATTTCGCGCAAGCGGCCATAGGAGACGGGGTCGCCCTTATGGGTGAGGTCGCCGGTACAGATCACCCGGGTCGCATCACTGTGATAGCGGTTGACGTGCCGGACGCCGTTCAGCAGCCGCTCATAGGGATCGAGGCCGATGATACGCCCGCCTTCCGGCAGCATGTGAAGGTCGGTGAACACGATCAGCTTGGTCATCAGGCGCGTCTCCAAAGATACCGGCGGGGTTGTCATCCCGGCCTCGGTTATCGGCGAAATCCGCCATGGCGGTCAATCACCGCCTGATGACACTCGCGGGAAGCTGGCAGATGGAGATCGGTGATGCTCAGAACAGGCCCGAGGCGATGTTGATGGTCAGGGCCAGCAGGGTGGTGTTGAAAAAGAAGGCGAGGATGCAATGCAGCAGGCCGGTGCGGCGCATTTCCGAGGTGGAAAAGGTGACGTCGGCGGTCTGCGCCGATGTCCCGATGATATATGAGAAATAGAGGAAATCGCCGTAATCCGGCTGGTCGGTCCCGGGGAATTGCAGACCGGCCGGCAGGCCGCGCAGCTGGGCCGTGTAGTAGTCATGTGCATAGTGCAAAGCGAACATCAGATGCGTAAAGGCCCAGGACGAGAGAATGGTGAGAACCGTCAGAGTGAGATGACTGTAGCGCTGGAATCCCTGCAAGTCCTTGACCATTGCCAATTCGACCACGATCGCCGCCAAGGTCGTGAACGTCGCCAGCACGACCAGCATCAGGACGACGACCCGTCCCTCGTCCTGCATCCGTGCCCGAAGCCGCATTTTTTCATGGTTCGAACCGAACATCATCCGAACCGCCAGGCCGAGATATAGCCAAGCGCCGGCATTCCAGCCGATGATCCAGCGGGTGATCGGCTGCTGGATCATCGAAGACGGTAACAGCAAGGCAACCGCGACGCCGATCAGGCAGGAGAGGATCAGCCGCGGCCGGGCCCGGAACTGCCGGATCAGAGGATGGTGATGGGCATGCGGATGATCCAGGCGGACGGCCATAAAATATTCCGGTCTATCTCGGGGCGTATTTCTGACCGAGAGCAAACCATTG
>Ga0209455_1000394_pt1 | contig 37885 bp, 36 predicted proteins | sample AraplaCol_mCL_r2_FD_184275 | JGI IMG/M metagenome (GOLD analysis project Ga0209455, IMG submission 184275) | Arabidopsis root microbial communities from North Carolina, USA - plate scrape CL_Col_mCL_r2 (SPAdes) (version 2) | ecosystem: Host-associated > Plants > Roots > Endosphere | place: USA... | reverse complement strand
GATGAAGACCAGCACCGAGACGATCAGCCCGACCCGCGCCATCACCTGCCGCAGGGGCGCGATGAGATGGGTGAGCTTGATCGCCTCATTGCCCGGCATGCGCGGTAGAAAAATGAGCTGCGCCAGCAGGACGAGGCCGGTCATGGCCGCGGTCACCGCGAAGGCCGCCCGCCAGCCGAAATATTCGGCGATCAGCGCGCCGGCCGGCACGCCGCAGACGGTGCCGAGCGAGATACCGGTAAGCACGATGGCGATCGCCTTGCTGGCCTGGCCCTTCGGCACCAGGCGCTGACCGGTCGCGGTGGCATAGGTCCAGAACCCGCCGACACAGATGCCGAGCAGCAGCCGGGCAACGAGAATGACGGCGAAGCTCGGTGCCAAAGCCGCAACGATATTCGAGCAGATGATGAGGGCCATCAGACAGCAGAGCACGATCCGGCGGTCGAGCCGCCCGGCCGCGATCAGCGCGACTGGTGCCGCGAAGGTGGCGATCGCCGCCGGCATCATCATGGTGAGGCCGGCAATGCCATTGGTGACGCCGAGGCCTTTGGCAATATCTGTCAGCAGGCCGACCGGCAGCAATTCACTGGTGACCATGACGAAGGCACCGACGGCAATCGACAGCACCGCCAGCCAAGCCCGTAGATCGGCGCGCGGCGGATTGGCGCAATCCGTCGCCTCATTCTGCTGCGCATAACCGGCGGTGTCATCGGCCTGATCCAAGCCGGATCCATCCATGGTAGCGACATCGCATTGACTGGTCATGATCTCTTCCAACTCCCCAAGACTCGGCCGGCGACAGGCAGCGCTGTAACCTCGCCCTCCCTAGCCGGCGGCCAAAATGCGTGACCTGGCGGAAGCCGCACTATCCGGACCTTGCTACCGACTGAGCGCAAAGCTGGCAGAGGTTTGCTGCTGGGAAACGCGACCCGGCACCGGCCGGATCAGCGCTGTCAAAATCCTGCAACAAGATCGCGCAGGCGGGATCATCTACTGCATGTTAAAGCGATGACTAACACGATCGCCAGAAGGCGTCGCCCATAAATAATGTGGGGACATGCAGGGACCAGCAGCATTGGCTCGATGTCATGCTTTTGATGCATGTCGCGGCCGCAGGAGGTGATTTTCGAGACAGCCCTTGCGGCGTCTCGCGCGGATTTCCCACGGCGCGTCCGCGTTTAATCTGGCGCCGTCATTGTTGCCTGGCGCTGACGCACCAGTTCAGGCATCCGATCGTATGTCCGGCTCGCCAAACAGCAATGCCTGCGCCGCTCGGGTGACATCCGCCTGACGCATCAGGCTCTCACCCACTAGGAAGGTCCGGACATTGGCTTCCGCCAGGCGCTCGATATCGGCGTGGCTGCCGATACCGCTTTCGCTGACGATGATGCGATCACCGGGGACACGCCGCGCAAGGTCCAAGGTCGTCTGCAGCGAGACCTCGAAGGTGCGGAGATCGCGGTTGTTGATGCCGATGAGTTTGGTACCCAATGCCAGGGCCCGGTCCAGCTCGGTTGCGTCATGCACTTCCGGCAGGATGTCCATGCCGAGATAGCGGGCGACGGCCACCAGCTGTTCGGCTTCGGCATCGCTGAGGCAGGCCATGATGATCAGGATACAATCGGCACCCCAGGCACGTGCCTGGTAGACCTGATAGGATTCGAACAGGAAATCCTTGCGCAAGACCGGCAGGACGCAGTTGTCCCGCGCATCCTGCAGATGATCGGCGCTGCCCTGGAAGGATGGCCCATCGGTCAGGACCGAGAGACATGCGGCACCGCCCTTCTGATACGCCTGGGCCAGGGCCGCTGGATCGAAATCAGCGCGGATCAGCCCCTTCGATGGACTGGCCTTCTTGATTTCCGCGATCAGGGCCGGCCGTTGCCGGTCGAGATGTTCCTCGATCCGGGCGACGAAACCCCGTGGCGCTGTCGCCAGGGTCGCCAGTTCCCGCATCGCTTCCGGCGCGATCCGCACCTTGGCGGCGGCAACCTCCCGCCGTTTGTAAGCCTCGATATGGGTGAGGATATCGGGTCTGCGAAGGGTCAGCTTGGTTCGGTTCGACATGGGAAATGCTCGCTTGAAGAGACAGGCGTTAAAACACCCCCCGCGATGACAGCGAAGCACGCCGTCTCAGGCAAAGCTATTCGGCATGCATTACGCCATCGTTTCAAACCAGGCCCTGCCCGGCTACGACCGTAACGTCGTGGCCGGTCATACTTGCTAAGGACCGTCAAGCGGCGGACCATCAAGCCCGTGTCAAATCACCGTCGACGCGCCGCCAGAGGCCGAGCGGATTTGCCGCCTGCAATGTTGCCGGCAGCAGGTCATCCGGGAAGCCCTGGTAGCAGACGGGCCGCAGGAAGCGCTCGATCGCCGTCATGCCGACCGAGGTGAAGCGGCTGTCCGAGGTCGCCGGGAACGGACCGCCATGGATCGAGGCGTCGGAGACCTCCTGCGGATGCGAGAAGGCGTTGACGACGATGCGACCTGTCCGCCGCTCCAGGATCGGCAGCAATCGTGCAGCGGCGACGCGATCGCCCACATCGAGATGCATCACCGCCGAAAGCTGGCCGCGAAACTGCCGGGCCACGGCGAAGAGCTGTTCGACATCCTTCAGGCGAACCAGCAGCGCGGCCGGGCCAAAGACCTCTTCATAGAGTGACGGCTTTGCCAGCATGTCATCGCCATCCACCTCGAAGAGCACGCTCTCACCATCCCATTTACCCTGCGGCGCCGGCCCTTCGGCGATGCGCCGGGCGCCGGCCTGATCCTGGCGCCCGAGATTGCGGTGATAGGCGTCGCTGATGCCGGGGGTGAGCATGGTGCGGGCACCCATCGCCGTCACCCGCGCGATCATGGCCCTCCGCAGCGCATCGAAGCCGGGGCCATCGACCGCCAGCAGGATGGCCGGCTTGAGACAGGCCTGACCGACCGTCACCAGCATGCGCTCGGCAAAGCCGTCGCCGATGGCAGCGCCACGTGCGGCAAGGGCCGCCGGCAGGACGAAAGTGGGATTGACGCTGGTCATTTCGGTGAAAACCGGAATGGGATCGGGGCGCAGCTGGGCGCGCCGATAGAGCGCCATGCCGCCGGCCTCAGACCCGGTAAAGGTCACGGCTTTCACCAGCGGGTGATCGACCAGCGCCTCGCCGATCGCATTGCCACCGCCGCGCAGCAGCGAGAAGACGCCTTCCGGCAGGCCGCTTTCCCGCACCGCTTCCTGGATCGCCCGACCCATCAGCTCGGACGCGCCGGGATGGGCGTTATGCGCCTTCAGGATCACCGGACAGCCGGCAGCCAGTGCCGAGGCCGTGTCACCGCCGGCGACCGAATAGGAGATCGGGAAATTACTGGCGCCGAAAATCACTACCGGCCCCAGCGCGATCTTGTGCATGCGATGATCGAGCCGTGGCCCTGGCTGGCGCTCCGGCTGGGCGGGATCGATCGTCGCCTGGGTGAAGCGGCCGTGACGTACCACTTCGGCGAATTGGCGGAACTGTGTCGCCGCCTTCAGTGCCTCCGCTTCCAGCTGCGCCGCTGGCAAGCCGGTTTCCAAAGCGGCCCGCGCCGCCAGCTCGGTCTTGATCCCCTCGAGCTTGGCGGCAATGAGATCAAGGAAAGCGGCCCGCTCAGGCAACGAGGTGTGGCTGTAGATATCGAAAGCCTCATCGGCAAGTTGTGCCGCGCGGTCAACTTCATCGACACCGCCGAAGGCGAAAACCGGGTCGATCTCCGCACCGGCAGCCGGATCAAAGGCGCGCATGGTTCCTTGCGTGGCGGCAAGTTCCGATGCGCCGATCAGCAGATTACCTGTAAGCATGATGGCAAGTCTCCTCTCCGGCCGCCGGATGCGGCGAGCGCTATTATCGGATCAGGTTGGATGTGCGTGGTCGGCGCTCAGCCTTGCGGCAGGGAGGCGATCAGTTCTTCGGTCTTGACGATGGCATGGGCATAAGTAGGGCCGTTCAGCTCATGCGCCGCATGCATCATCTCATGGGTGAAGGCGGCCGTCGCATCGCGCACCAAGGTGACGTGATAGCCGAGTTCCATGGCGAAACGGGCGGTCGATTCGATACAGGTATTGGCCAGCAGACCGATGGCGATGACATGGCTGATGCCGTGCTGCTTCAGCTGGAAATCGAGATTGGTATTGGCAAAGCCGCTTTGCGCCCAGTGTTCCTGGATGATGATATCGCCCTTCTGGGGCACGAAATCGGGATGCCATTCGCCACCCCATTCACCGCGCGCGAAGCTGTGGCGCTCCATGATCGCACGCTGGGTCGGATTGGGGTGGTCCCAGTCTTCGTAATCGCCCGGCTCCCAGCGGCGATGGGGAACGACAAAAAGCTGGATTCCCGCCTTGCGCACCGCCGCAACGATATTCCGTAGATTGTCGAGCAGGCCGACCTCCTTGGCGATGGGCTCGAGGCGCGGCCAGATCTTGCCGCCTTCCGACAGGAAATCGTTATAGGGATCGACCAGCAGCAAGGCGGTCTTGGCACGCTCGTAACGCATAATCCGCTCCTTTTTCGATAGACGCGGCCGCAGGACGCAAAGGGCTGTTCGCCCCCCGAACCATCGGCAGAGGTCCAGCGGCGCCGTTCACAAAATATCGCCCGGCCCGGCAATTCGCATCGCTACGATGGTATCGGCAATATAACTATGAAAATCATAGTTTCAAGTCACCGTGATCAAGAAAGGGGACGATTCCGATGCGGATCTCGTCGTCCAAGATCGGTTATCGGCATGGGTAGACGATGATGGCGAGCCCCCGAATCTTCCGTCGGGGAAGCTGCCGCCTTGGCTGAACACATCCTTGCGGAATATAGTCATGTCGTTCTTATGCTGGTTATGATTTTAGGGGGAAGTCATAACTACAAGGGGGGGAGCCATCCGCATGAAATATATCTATCTCGATAATTTTCGGGGGTTTTCGAAAACTAGCGTTCCTCTCTTGGACGTAAATTTCCTTGTTGGCGAAAACAGCACGGGCAAAACGTCATTGCTTGGCATGTGGCGGCTCCTCTCTAGCCCGAATTTGTTTTCTGGCGAGCAAATGGGTGGCGACGAATGGCCTCTTGGGCATTTCTCCGAAATGGTCAGCGCTCATTCAAGAGATCAGAGCTATTTTCGGCTAGGCTGGGCTGGCGAACAGAAAAACAGCAAAGGGGAAACGCGAGGGCTCGGCATATTAGTTACCTTTCAGAAGATCGAAGGCGTCTCTGCGATAACGCGCCTGACCTGCACAATGCCAAAGGGAGAGGTGCATATAAGGATTGAAGGGCGAAAGGTCTTTCATAAGTTTGAGACTTTACCCGCGACGAAGAATGCTGAGGAAATGCACCAGCGGCTTCTAGGTTGGGCAGAGGGACACCGTGCAAGGCGAAAGGGAGAATGGAAAGAGATTTCCGCAGCGCCGAGCTTGGCGCAGTTACGGCAAACACCATTTTTTATGTTTCTCGCAATTGCCAGCCGAGACCAGAATGCTAAATCGGATAGTGACGGCAGCTTTGAATTTGTTCTCCCTCCTATTGCACCAAGTCCAGCATGGATCGCGCCCATTCGGAGCAAGCCTCGACGAACATATGACGAGCCACCTATTGCTTATTCCCCTGAGGGAACGCATACACCGTATGCTATCCGTCGCATCCTCAATTCCGACAGTGAGCGGAAGAAATTCAATAAGTTCATTCAACATACCGGCAAAGCAAGCGGGCTCTTTCAAAGGATCGATGTCAAAACTTTTGGAGAATCTGACACCTCTCCATTCGAGCTAGATGCCTATCTCGACGATAGGGCATTCGGGATAAGCTCGCTCGGCTATGGTGTTTCACAGTCATTGCCAATTCTCGTTGAGTTGCTAGACAGACCGCGGCACAGTTGGTTTGCCATTCAGCAGCCTGAGGTCCATTTGCACCCACGCGCTCAGGCAGCACTTGGAGATGCATTCTTTGAAATGGCCTCTCAGGAACACAAGCGCTTTGTAATTGAGACCCATAGCGATTTTACAATTGACCGCTTCCGCATCAATTATCAGAAGAAAGGGAGCAAATCTAAGGCACCCACGGCACAGATCCTTTTCTTTGAGCGGCGTGATCAAGGGAATAAGGTCACCTCAATCCCGATAGACGAGAACGGCGATCTATCTGAGGACCAACCCGAAAGCTATCGCCAGTTTTTCATCCATGAACAGATGCAGATGTTGGGGTTGAAATAATGTGCCTCATAATCGACACCTGCTCGTTCTCCGCTGTGTTTCATCACAAAGTGGAGAGATTTGAACCAATCCTGAAATGGATATTCCAGGGGAAGGGCAAGCTGATCTATGGAGGTACGAAGTTCGCGAAGGAGATTGAGGGTCAAAGGACGGCAGCGCTGCTCCACCAGTTACAAACCGCCAGAAAGCTCGTGAAACTTCCGACAGCAGAAGTAGACGCGATGGAGAAGGCTATCAAGAAAAAGGAGCCGGCTAGAGATTTCGACGATCCGCACATCCTCGCGATGGTTGCTGTGTCGAAATGCTGCGTCGTCTGCACAGACGAAGAGAGGGCCATTCCCTATCTGAAGCGCAGGGACCTCTACCCAAAAGGAGTTAAGCCACCAAAGATTTATCGCAACGAGGACCACGCCGATCTTTGTTGCAAAAATCATATCGTGAAGGCTTGCGAATGACCCGCAAAACCGACGAGTTTTTCAGCGATAAAGAGGCCGCGAAACGACGCGCGTTCAGTCAAAGTTATAACTCGCCTCATCCCGAGGGGAGCCAATAGGGACGTAGAATGAGCGGCTAAGATTGGGTGGAGCGCCGTCACACCGGACGGCGCGGCACGACCAATTTGGCGAGCAATGTTTGCACGGTCTCGCCCTTCTGATTGCGGGTGATGCTGCGCAAAGTCACCATGCCGCGATCCGGTTTCGAGCGTGACGGCGTTACCGACATCACTTCGCTTTCCACCTGCAGGATATCGTCCGGCCGGGTCGGCTGTGGCCAGTTGATCTCCGCCCAGCCGCCGATCACGCCGCCGGCGATCGGTGCGCCGCCATCGAGCAGCAGGCGCATGGTGATCGAAGCTGTATGCCAGCCACTGGCGGCGAGGCCACCGAAGAAGGTGTCGCGCGCCGCTTCGGGATCGGCATGGAAAGGCTGCGGGTCGAATTGCCGGGCATAAGCGAGAATCTGCGCCTCATCCAAAGCATGGCTCCCGCTGGTGAAGCGTTGGCCGATCTCCAGGTCTTCGAGATAGTAGGGCCCGGTCTTGCCATCGTTCCGGTTCTGCATCGCGCCGACCGGCTCCATTGCGTCGCTCATGATGGTCTCCAGCATTCAGGCCCGTTCACCTGGTACCTGGGAACGCCGCCCGCGCGACACCAGGGAGGGCCGATAACTTGCATTATGATAGTATTGGAATTATATATCGAGTATGCAACGCAAGAGCTTTGGCAATATGCAGTGCCCCATCGCCCGCGGCCTCGACCGGGTCGGCGAATGGTGGAGCATTCTCATCCTGCGCGATGCCTTTCACGGCCTCACCCGCTTCGATGAATTCCAGAAGAGTCTCGATATCGCCCCCAATATGCTGACGCGGCGTCTCAGTTCGCTGGTGGAAGCCGGCTTGCTCGAGAAGCGGCAATACAGCAAGAAGCCGCCACGTTACGAATATGTGCTCACCGATCGCGGTCGTGACTTCCGTCCGGTGCTGATCGCCATGCTGGCCTGGGGCAACCGCCAGTTCGCCGAGGAAGGTGTCGCCGTCGATGTGGTCGATGCCACGACCGGCGAGGTTGCCGAGCCGGTCATGGTCGACCGCCATAGCGGCCGCGAATTGACTGAGCAGGACTTCACCTTCGCCCCCGGCCCCGCCGCCAGCGACCGCACCCGCCGCCGCATGGCGCTGGCGCAGGAACGCCGCGACAGCGCTGACCTCGAGCCCTCCACCAACTAGTGCCGACGCGATTGCTCGCTGCCGTCAAGCACCCCCGCGCCGACCGGCCCGTTACCGATTGGCGCGCTTTTTCCCTGTCGCAACTGCCGATGCCTGGCGGCTTCTGGCCTTGCCGTTAGCCTTGCTCCTGGCAATCAGCTGATCGAGATAGGCGCAGAACATATCACCCATCTCCATTGCCAGCCGGTCGACCTCGGCCGCTGAGCGGCCCAGTTCCGACACCTGCTTCCCGACACTGCCCAGCGACATCATGATGATATCCGCGGCCCGGCCCCGTTCCGCTTTCGACAGGCCGGGAATGGTCTCGCGCATGAAAAGCGCGACGCGGCGCATGCCGGCAGCGATGAGATCATGCGATTCCGGTGCATCGCGGATCAGCGGCGCCGCATCATGCAATGCGCCGCGCAAATCCGCCTCCTCGCACTCCGAGCGGAAGAAGGCCAGCGCCACCGCCCGCAAGCGCTCCTGTGGTGACCGTACTTTATCCGCCAGGATCGATTGCAGCATATTGCTGGTGCGCTGCCATTCATCCGATTGCAGGCGGAACAGGATCGCGCCCTTGTTGGGGAAATATTGATAGAGCGAGCCGATGCTGACACCGGCCATCTCCGCCACCCGTGCCGTGGTGAAACGCTGCGCGCCCTCGCGCTGCAAAACGCGAATAGCCGCCTCGAGAATATCGGCGACGAGTTGCGATGAGCGCTGCTGTTTTGGCTGTTTCCGTACAGAAATACGCGGTGTCTGGCGTGTCGTCATGGGGCTTCCGGGAATGCGATTAGCGGAATGCGATGGTTTGCTCATATTTTATCCGCAGACCGATAAACGCAAGACAAACAGAGGTTCTCATGACTGTACCGACAACACTGACCACCGCACCCGTAGCCCCCCTGCTGAAGCGGCTCTTCGCCGAGGCGGATGCGTCGACCGCCCGCCTGAACAGGCAGATCACCGACATCTCCGATGCCGAATTCGCCGAGCTGATGGGCAGCAAGACCGCCTATCGCGCCTTTTACGGCCGGGTCAAGGATGCCCATCTCGCCGTGTCACCGGAAGCCGGGCGCCTGCTCTACATGCTGGCCCGCAGTACCAGTGCCCGCCACATCGTCGAGTTTGGTACCTCCTTCGGCATCTCCACCCTGCATCTCGCTGCGGCCCTGCGCGATAATGGCGGTGGCCGGCTCATCGGCAGTGAATTCGAACCGACGAAGGTGGCGGCAGCCCGCGCCAATATCGCCGCCGCCGGCCTCGACGATCTGGTGGAGATCCGCGAAGGCGATGCTTTGGAGACGCTTGCCGGCAACCTGCCGACCGAGATCGACCTTGTTTTGCTGGACGGTGCCAAGGGTCTCTATCCGGAGATCCTAAAGCTGGTGGAACCCCGCTTGCGCCGGGGAGCACTGGTCCTCGCCGACAATGTCAAATGGAGCCCCGATTATGTCGCCCGGGTCCGTTCCGCTGACCAGGGATACCTCTCGGTGCCCTTCGCAGAGGACATCGAGATGTCGATGCGGATCGGCTGAAGCCGCGCCAAATTCAACCTAAAGCATTGGAATAGCTAAAAATAGTCGAAATCCTCCGGCATCTATCTCGGCTCGCCTGGTGGCCTCTTTTGTAACTTGCATTTTGATAGTAACGATTCTAAGTTACTATCATTATGAAAGCTTCAGACGAGGCCGCCATGCCGGATACCAGCTCAGAGACCAGTCGCCGGAAGAACCCCGACAGCGGGCAGGAAGCCAGCACGTCGGAAGTCGATACCGGTCTGACCGGTCCGAATAGCCAATGCCCGATCGGCCGTAGCCTGGATCGGATCGGCGATGGGTGGAGCCTGCTGATCCTGCGCGATGCTTTGCAGGGCGTGAGCCGCTTCGACGAGTTCCAGCAGCGTCTTGGCATTGCGCCCAGCATGCTGACGCGGCGGCTGAATTCTTTGGTCGAGGATGGGCTGCTGGCGCGGCGACCCTACAGCAAGCATCCGCCGCGCATGGAATATGTGCTCACCGAATGCGGCCGCGATGCGCGCATGGTGATCCATGCACTCTATGCCTGGGGCAGCAAGCATTTCGCCGCCGAGGGCCAGGCCCTGCGGATGGTCGATACCGTCACCGGCAATGACGCCGAACCGGTGCTGATCGATCGCCATACCGGCCTCCCCACCACAGACTCCCGCTTCGTCTTCGTTCCGGGCCCCGCCGCCAATGAACGGCTGCGGCGGCGCTATCCCACTTTGGAAGAGGTCCGCGCCAAGCGCGCGCAGGAAGCGGCCACGTCAAACGACACCACGATCGATACCGGGAAGTCGGAGTCATGAACGCACTCACTCCGGCCCTGGCCGATGGCGATATGCGCGCCACACTGACGGCAGCACCTGTTGCCAAGCCACAGCCGGCACCGACCTTGCCCGCGACCGAGCTGCCGCTGGCCACCAAGATCTTCGCCTTCGGCGTCATGTGCATCGGCTTCTTCATCGCGCTGCTGGACATCCAGATCGTTTCCGCGTCGCTGGCCGATATCGGCGGCGGCCTTTCTGCCAGCCCCGATGAGACCGCCTGGGTGCAGACCAGCTATCTCATTGCTGAGATCATCGTCATCCCGCTCTCCGGCTGGCTCAGCCGCGTGATGTCGACTCGCTGGCTGTTCGCCGTCTCGGCGATCGGCTTCACGTTCACCAGCCTGCTCTGCGGCTGGGCCTGGGACATCCAGAGCATGATCGCCTTCCGCGCCCTGCAGGGTTTCCTCGGCGGCTCGATGATCCCGACCGCATATACCACTGCCTTCTTCTATTTCTCCGGCAACCAGCGCGTGGTCGCGGCGGCGCTGGTCGGTGCGCTTTCCTCGCTGGCGCCGACCTTGGGCCCGACCATCGGCGGCTGGATCACCGACAGTTATTCCTGGCACCGGCTGTTCTTCATCAATCTCGTCCCCGGCATCTTCGTCGCCGTGACGGTGCCGCTGCTGGTCAAGATCGACAAGCCGAACTGGAGCCTGCTGCGTGGCGCTGATTATATCGGCATGCTGTTGATGGCCGTCTTCCTCGGCTGCCTGGAATACACGTTGGAAGAAGGCCCGCGCTGGGACTGGTTCGGCGACGACACCATCCTCACCACTGCCTGGATCACCGGCATCACCGGCCCGCTCTTCCTCTGGCGCAGCATGGTAGCGGCCCAGCCGATCGTCGACTTGCGCGCCTTGAAGAGCCTCAATTTCGCGCTCGGCTGCTTCTTCTCTTTCGTGACCGGCATCGGCATTTTCTCCACCATCTATCTGACGCCGGTTTTCCTCAGCCGGGTGCGCGGCTTCAGCGCCTATGAGATCGGCTGTGCCATCTTCTCGACCGGCTTGTTCCAGATCTCCGCCATCCCGCTCTATACCTATCTCGCCAGGCGCGTGGATCTGCGCTGGCTGATGATGTTCGGCCTCGCCTGCTTCGCTGCCGGCATGTGGCAGTTCACCTATATCACCAGCGACTGGGGCTGGCGGGAATTGCTGCTGCCCCAGGGCCTGCGTGGCTTCGCCCAGCAATTCGCCCTGGCGCCGATCATCACCTTGACTTTGGGGGGCCTGCAGCCGGAACGCTTAAAGCTGGCCTCCGGCCTCTTCAACCTGATGCGCAACCTGGGTGGCGCCATCGGCATCGCCGTCTGCGGCACCGTGCTGATCGACCGTACCAATCTCCATTACCTGCACATCGCCGAGAATCTCTCGGCCAGCAAGAGTGACATGGTCGCCAAGCTGCAAGACCTGGCCCAGTATCTCGCCACCAAGATGGATGGCGACACGGTGCGCGCCCATGCCGCAGCCGTGAAGGCCTTGTTCGGCCGGTCCTGGGGCGAAGCGCTGACCCAGACCTTCGCCGATGCCTTCCTCATCATTGCCGCCTGCTTCGTCATTGCCTTCGTCATGGTGCCCTTGATGAGCAAGGTCGCGCCGCCGAAGGCTCCCTCGGCAGACGCGCACTGATCGCTTACAACACCAACCAGGGATCCATCATGGCCACGCAAATGCGCTACAAGCTGTTCGGTCGGCAGACCGGCCTGCGGGTTTCCGAATTCGCCTTGGGTGCCGGTAATTTCGGCACCGCCTGGGGCCACGGTGCCGATGCCGCTGAATCGCGCCGCATGTTCGACGGCTTCGCTGCCGCCGGCGGCAATTTCATCGATGCCTCAGACAGCTACCAATTCGGCGAAGCGGAGACGTTGCTTGGCGACTTCATCGCGGGTGATCGCGATAATTTCGTCGTCGCCACCAAATATACCCAGGGCTCGAAGCCCAATCTCGGCGTCTTACGCACGGGCAACAGCCGCAAGAGCATGATCCATTCGCTCGAGCAGAGCCTGAAGCGGCTGAGGACCGATCGGGTTGATCTCTTCTGGGTGCATATGCCGGACCAGGTGACGCCGATCGAGGAGATCATGCGCGGCCTCGATGATCTGGTGCGCAGCGGCAAGGTGCTCTATATCGGCCTCTCCGATTTCCCGGCTTGGCGGGTCGCCCGCGGCGCCACCATCGCCGAATTGCGCGGCTGGGCGCCACTGGTCGGGCTACAGCTGGAATACAGCCTGGTCGAACGCTCGCCGGACCGCGAATTGCTGCCCCTGGCCGAGGCCTTCGGTTTCGGCACCACTGTCTGGTCGCCTTTGGGCGGCGGCTTGCTCTCCGGCAAATATCGCCAGGGCGAAGAAGGCCGGCAACAGAAGCTCGGCGTTCTCATTCATGGCGAGACCGATGCCCAGAAGACCGCCATTCTCGATGCCGTCCTCGCCATTGCCAAGGAAACCGGCGCCACGCCCTCGCAGGTCGCCATCGCCTGGCTGCGTGCTAAGGCGGCAAGCTCCAGCACGGCCCTGATCCCCATCATCGGCCCCCGCACCGTGGCGCAACTTGATGACGTGCTGGGTGCGCTGAATGTGGCCCTGTCGGCAGAGCACGTGCAGCGCCTCAATGACGTGAGCGCCGTGCCGCTCGGCTTCCCGCATCAAATTCCCATCACCGAACGCACCCGCAACCGGATCACCGGTGGCAAAGCGAATCTGATCGACCCGCCTTATCCGCCGGTCGCATAAGATATCAAGCGACGGAGGGCAGCGTTTCCGATTGCTGCCCTGCCGCCGCGCTTTCCTCCGCTTCCTCCCGGCCCTTCCTCAGGTCGTAAGGCGAATAGCCGAACAGGCGCTTGAAGGACTGGCTGCAGGAGGTACGCGAGCGATAGCCATTGCGGGCGGCAATGGTCGAAAACGGCAGATCGCTTTCGATGAGCGAGCGGCGCACGCGTTGCAGGCGCCAGCGCGTGAGGTAATCGAGCGGCGCCATGCCGACCCGTGTGCGGAAGCGGTCGGCGAAAGACGAGCGCGACATGCCGGCGGCATTCGCGAGGCTCGCCACCGTCCAATCGGCGGCGACATCATCGTGGAAGCTCTTCAGCGCCCGGCCGATGCGCGGATCGGCGAGGCCGGCAAGCCAGCTTGCCTCGTCGGGGCCGGTCGCGGCGAGATGTGCCCGCAGCGCCTGGACCAGCAGAACGTCACCCAGCCGGTCGACAATGACGGCCTCGCCCGGGGTGCCGCCGCCGAGCTCGGCAGTCAGCAGCTTCAAAGTCATGCGCAAGGGCGCGGCATGCGGCGAGGCGGCCGGGACATGGATGACCGGCGGCAAGGCCGCGCGCAGCCAGGCGGCGCCTTCCGCGTCGAAGACGAAGCGGCCGCCGATCGAGATCTTGTCCGGCGGCCCGTCGCCGAACCGCACCACACCATAGGCATCGCGGCGCTCGGCGAAGAATTCCTTGCCGTCGCGCTCGGGCAGGCCTTCGGCGGTGGCGATGCGATGCGGCTGGTTATTGGTCAACAGGTAGCAATCGCCGGTCTTGAGCTCGATCGGCTGCGCCTGACCCTCGACCCAGAGCAGCAACTCCCCCAGCAGCACGGCGCCGATCTTGAGATGTTCGAAGGCACCAAAACGGAAGGCATAGGCGCCGCTGCTCTCGCAGCGGGTCTGGTGCACGCGCTCGATCGTCAGCATGGTCAGCATGTCGGAAAGCGGATCCATCGGGCACCTTTCGGACGGTTGGATACACTTTATGGATCAATAGAGACACATCGTCCGATGCGCAAGGGGTGGTTTTAAGCTATATAAATCCCACGGCATCATCTTTCCGTCTTGAAGTTCTGCTTTGATGGGCTGGCCGGGTCCCCCTGATCCGACCGCCTGTGGCCATGGCCACCTCTACCCGCACCATCACCCGCACCGCGACCATCCGCACTGGAAACCTGACCAGATGTCCAATCACTCGACCCGTGATGCAATCGTCCTTGGCCTGCTGACAATGGTCAGCCCCTTCGCCATCGACATGTATCTGCCGGCCTTGCCGGAGATCACCCGCCTCTTCGGCGCCACCGAGCATCAGGTCCAGGCGAGCCTGATGTCCTTCATGCTGGCGGTCGGCACCGGCCAGCTGATTGCCGGTCCGCTTTCCGATATGTATGGCCGCAAGCGACCGCTTTATGTCGGCCTCGTCATCTTCCTGATCGGCAGCATCGGCTGCACTTTCGCACCGACCATCGGCACGCTCATTGCCTGCCGCCTGCTGCAGGGCCTGGGCGCCTGCGCCATCATGGTGATCCCGCGCGCCATGGTGCGCGATCTCCATACCGGACCGGAAGCGGCAAAGCTGATGTCGCTCCTGATGATGATCTACAGCGTCTCGCCGATCCTGGCACCTTTGGTCGGCAGCTTCATCGCCGATCATACCGGCTGGCGCAGCATCTTCGGCCTGCTGGCGGTCCTCGCCGCCGCCGGCCTCGTCATGCTGCGGCTCTTGCTGCCGGAGACCCGCCCGGCCTCGGCCCGCGCGCAAAGCGGGGTCAAAGCCGCCTTCCACAACTACCGCATCCTGCTCAGCGATCCGCATTTCCTCGCGGTCTCGGTCATCGCCTCGGTGAGCCTTGCCGGCTTCTTCGTCTATATCGGCAATTCCTCCTTCATCATGCAGTCGCATTATGGCCTGTCGCCAGCCGGCTACTCGCTGATCTTCGCGATCAACGCCATCAGCTTCGTCATCACCTCGCAGACCACCGGACGCCTGGCGCGACATTTCAGCTTCCGCAAGGTGATCCGCGTGGCCATCATCGGCCAGGCCTGCGCGACGCTTCTGCTGCTGGGGCTGATCCTCGCCGGCATCGATGCGCTGCCCTTGGTGGTCGTGCTGCTGGCGGCCGTGTTCGGCTTCATGGGCTTCATCCTGCCCTCGACCTTCGTGCTGGCGATGGAGCGGCATGCGAGCCGCGCCGGCACCGCCTCGGCCCTGATCGGCACGCTGAACTTCGCCGGCGGTGCCGCCGCGGTCGCCGCCGTCTCGCCCTTCATCAACGGCACGCCGCTGCCGATGGTGGCCGGCATCGCCGCCTGCGCCGTCATCGTCCTGCTGGTCGGCCTGGTGATGCTGGGGCGGCGCGCCGAGACGGAGACCCATAGCCCTGTCGCGGAGCGCAAGGCAGCGTAAACAGCCGTCACGGACTAGTTTACCGCTACCCGCCGACGGCGTTCCTTGCGGCCGGCTTGCGCCTGGCCACTGTTCTGCCGCCGCTTCAGCCAGCGCGTCAGTTCCGCGACCATTGGCTGGACCTCACCGCCGGCCGGCTCATGCGGCCGGATGATGGCGTTCCAGGAAATATCCAGTCCTTTGTTGAGATGCGCCCAGGCGATCTCGCCGCGTTCGAGGCTAGGCACCACCAGGTCGCGCTGCAGGATGCTGACGCCATAGCCCGATCGCACCAGCTCGACAATGGCCTCGATCAGCTCGACGGTGATCATGCGGCGCGGCAAGGTGCTGGCGGGCGCGAAGAAGCGGTCATATTCCCAGCCATTGGCGCGCTCGATCGAATAGGTGACGAAATCGTAGGGCCGCAGATCCGTCGCCTGGATCGAGCGCTTGCCGGCCAGCGGATGATCCGTCGCCATGATGGCGATGAGATCATCGCGGAAGAGCGGGATACGCTCGACGCCGCTCGGCACCATGCCGTCATCGATGATCGAGACATCGACCTTGCCCTGCATCAGCGAACTGTAGACCTCGTCGCGCTGCACCGTTACGAGCGTGATCTCGACATCGGGCCGCTTGGTCGCGTAATGCTCGATGAAGCGCGGGATCCAGCGGAACGGCCCGTAGGAGGTGACGCCGAGGCGCACGAAAGCGGAGACGCCGCTCGCCATCGCCCGCGCATCGCCCTCGGCCTCGTCGATGATGGCGATGACATCGCGCGCCGCGCGTTCCAGCCGGGCCCCCGCCGGGCTCAATCGTAATTTGCCGCCCGCCCGCTCGGTCAAGGTGACGCCGAGGCGCCGCTCGGCCTCACGGATGCGGTGGCTGACCGCCGAGGGTGTCACGCGCAGCCGGTCAGCCACCCCCGTCACCGATCCCGTCTCCGCCATCGCCCGCAGCATGGTGAGGTGTTCCAGGCTGAGCTTCATTTTCCGACCTGAAATAGATTCACAAAAACGCTGAATATTTTGAACGTGATTTGTGGCCGCGTGCAAGGCAAGTTTTGCAGCAAGACAACGAAGGCCAGGAAAAGCGGCGGATCACAGCCGTTTTCGTGAAAGGAGATGGCGTATCGTGAGCGAGACCGGGACTGCGTTCAAAGCCAGCGATATCAATGACGGGACAGCGCTCGCCGATATCCTCGACCTGCGGCTATACCCGATCTGGAGGCGTGACAGCGAGGCCTATCGGACACTCGTCGCAGAGGGCCGTGACCGCCTCCGCCGCGATGGCGCCGCCATCCTCCCGGGCTTCGTCAAGGATGCCGCCGTTCGGGCAATGGCGGCGGAAGCCGTCGCCCTGCAGCCGAAGATGTTCCGCTTCCACGAAGAGCACACGGTCTATTTCAAGCCGCAGGAACCGGAGCGGGATGCATCGCATCCGCTGCGGCGCATGATGGTGACCGAGAAGGATACGGCCGCCTATGCCGACATCCCGCAAGGCAGCCTCGTCCGCCGGCTCTATCAGTCGGATGCTGTGCTGGCCTTCATCAATGACGTGCTCGATGACGGCTCGCTCTACCGCCACGCCGATCCGCTGGCGGCGCTCAACATCCAGAATTTCTCCGCGGGGCAGCAGCTGGGCTGGCATTTCGACCGCTCCGATTTCAGCGTCACGCTGTCGATCCAGGCTCCCGAAGCCGGCGGCGATTTCGAATATGTGCGGATGCTGCGCAAGGACGGCGACGAATGCTATGACAGCGTCGGCCGCTTCCTCGATGACACCACGACCCAGGCGATCCAAGTGCTGCCGCAGGTGCCGGGCACGCTCACCATGTTCCGCGGCCGCTATTCCCTGCATCGTGTGGCACCAGTGATCGGCGATCGCTTGCGCATCAATGCCGTGCTGGCCTATGTGAACGAGCCCAATGTGGTGTTCAACGATTACGCCCGCAGGCTGTTCTACGGCCGCGCCACGGCCTAAGCCGCCCCCACTGATCCAACCAACGACTTAACCCACCGCTCAGCCCCGGACGGGGGCGGAGAGATGCGAGCTCAGCGCGACGCGGGACTGGGGAGACATCGCCTGCTTCTGAACCTCACAAGAAAACCGCCATCGAAGAACGATGGAGCAAACAAGCAAAGCTAAACTGGGAGATCATCATGTCAGATTGGTTCAATTTACAGCACGCCCTGTCGTCCGGAAAGGTCGATCGCCGCTCTTTCCTTAAATATGCAACGGCACTTGGCATCGGCTCGGTCGCCGTGCAATCGCTGCTGACCAAGGCCGGTTACGCCGCGGAGCCGAAAGCCGGCGGCGTGTTGCGCCTCGCCATGGGCGGTGGCAGCAGCACCGACAGCCTCGACCCGCGCACCATCGGCGATACTGTGCCGATCGTCACCGGCTTCTGCCTTTATAACAGCCTGGTCGAGATCGATGCCGACGGCAATGCCACAGCGGAACTGGCGGAGAGCTGGGAGCCGAAGCCCGGCGCCAAAGAATGGATCTTCAATATCCGTAAGGGCGTCACCTTCTCCAACGGCAAGACGCTGGATGCCGATGACATCATCTATTCGGTCAACCTGCATCGCGGACCGAACACCACCTCGGGCGGTGCCGCCGTCATGCAGGCGATCAAGGACATCAAGAAACTGAACCCGTACCAGATCCTGGTGACGCTGGACAGCCCCGATGCCGATATGCCGACCTTCTTCGCCGATTACCATATGCAGGTGGTGCCGAACGGCTTCACCGACTGGTCCAACCCCGTCGGCACCGGCGCCTTCACGCTGGAGAGCTTTCAGCCCGGCGTCCATATCAAGATGAAGAAGCGTGACGGCTATTGGAAACAGGGCCGCGGCCATCTCGACGGCATCGACCTCACCGTCGTCAATGACACCATGGCGCGGATCAACGCCCTGGTCTCCGGCTCGGTCGATTCCATCAACCGGGTCGATGGCAAGACGGCATCCTTGATTGCCGGGCAGAATGTGCAGTTGGTGCGCTCACCGGGCGCGCAGCATTACACCGCGCCAATGATGATCGACCGCAAGCCCTACGACAATCCCGATACCCGCCTCGCCCTCAAATACGCACTTGACCGCGAGGCGGTGCTGAAGACGGTGCTGAACGGCTATGGATCGCTCGGCAATGACCATCCGATCCGCCCCAGCGATCCCCTCTGCAATACCAGCCTGACGCAATATGCCGTCGATCTGGACAAGGCTCGCTTCCACGCGAAGAAGGCCGGCCTCGGCAACGCCCAGCTGACGCTGAGCTGTTCCGATGGCGCTTTCCCGGGTGCCGTCGACCTCGCCGTGCTCTACCAGGCGAATGCCGAGAAAGCTGGGATCAATGTCAAGATCGACCGCCAGCCGGCCGATGGCTACTGGGACAATGTCTGGCTCAAGGCCGCCTGGTGCACCAGCTTCTGGGTGGCGCGCGCCTCGGCAACCCAGGTCCTTACCATTGCCTATCAATCGGCTGCACCCTGGAACGACACCCATTGGCATAACGAGGGCTTCGACAAGTTGCTGGCGGAAGCCAAGGCGGAACTCGACGCCGCCAAACGAAAGGACAAGCTGTGGGAATTGCAGCGCATGCTGCATGACGATGGTGGCCAGGTGGTTGCCGTCTTCGCCGACCGGCTGGAAGCCTGCAGTACCGCTGTCGGCGGCCACACGCCGCACGGGCTTGATGAAATGGATAACGGCCGCATCGGCGAAAAGGCCTGGCTCAATAGCTGAGGCCGGCTAGACGGTCGGCCAGGGCCGATACCGCTTACTCCCTCCCAGAGCCTCGTCCTGCCCGCAGCCGATGTGGAGGACGGGGCCTTCTTTTGTGCAATACTGGCTGGCTAGCTTCCGGAAGGCTGCAGCAAGAAAAATGAAGCCTCCTTTAAATGGATGATGATCGTCATATATATTAAGGAACCGCCGCCAACCGGCGCAGGAGACGATCATGCCACGGGTATCCCAGGAACAGGCCGCCAAGCATCGCGAAGAGATTATCCATGCCGCCGCGAAATTGTTTCGCGAAAAGGGGATGAACGGTGTCAGCGTACCGGAATTGATGGAATCCGTCGGCCTCACCCATGGCGGCTTCTACAAGCAATTCGCCTCCAAGGACGAATTGATCAGCCTGGCCCTCGACGAAGCCTTCCGGCAGTCGCATGAGCTCAGCAAGAAATTGCGCCGCGAGAACGGGCATGATGCGCCAGCGACACTGCAGGCCTATATCGACTTTTATCTTTCGCCCGAGCACCGTGCCGCCGCCGGCGAAGGCTGCCCGAATGCATCATTCTGCACGGAAATCGGCCGTGCCGCGCGGAAGGATGCGATCCACGCCGATTATGCCCGCCATCTCGACCGGTCGATGGACAATCTGAGCCAGCTCATGCCTGAGCGTGACCCGGACGAAGCGCGCCGCAAGGCCCTCGCCACCCAGGCGCTGCTGGTCGGTGCCCTGGTGATGGCGCGTGCGGCCCAAGGTCATCCAATCTCCGACGAGATCCTTGAAGCGGCGAAAAGCGAACTGGTCGCGCGTTAAGGCCGTCTCTCCCGCCCATTGTCATTGCCGGACTCGACCTGTCGGCGGCCAGTCCTCGGAACAATCGCACTCTGCCTGGAATCCTCAGGTCAAGCCCGAGGGTGACATAAGAGTGGCCGGATAAGGGGTCACCCCCCTCCCACCCCTCCTTAGCTGCCTCAAAAAAACCTGGTTCCGACCTCTTGAATAAATAGATTATTATAATAATCTATTTGTTGTCAGACGATGCTTTTGGAGACCAATCTGGTCCGGCCGCTGATCAACCCTTTGACGGAGATGAAAATGACGACCTCGAAGACTTCAGCCGCCGGTACTGCCCTGATCACCGGCGCCTCGACCGGCATCGGCGCGGTCTATGCCGACCGCCTCGCCAAGCGTGGCCATGACCTGGTCCTGGTGGCGCGCGACAAGCAGCGCCTGGAAGCCCTGGCCACCCGTTTGCGCGCCGAAACCGGCCGTAAGATCGAAGTGCTGCCAGCCGACCTCGCCAATGCCGCCAATCTGCGCGCCGTCGAGGAGCGCCTGCGCAGCGATGACGCCATCACCACTCTCGTCAACAATGCCGGTATCGCCGTCACTGGCACGCTCGACACGGCCGATGCCGACAAGCTGGAGACGATGATCGATATCAATATCGTCGCCCTCACCCGCCTCGCTGCAGCGATCACACCGCGCCTCATTGCCCGCAAGGGCGGCACCGTGATCAACATCGCCTCGGTCCTGGCGCTGGCACCGGAAATGTTCAACGCCACCTATAACGCCACCAAGGCCTATGTGCTCTCCTTCACCCAGTCGATGCAGCACGAGCTCGGCCAGCATGGAATCCGTGTCCAGGCCGTGCTGCCGGGTGCCACCCGGACGGAGATCTGGGAACGCGCCGGCGCCGATGTGAATGCCTTGCCGGCGGAGATGGTGATGCATGTCGATGAGATGGTGGATGCCTCGCTGGCCGGTTTCGATGCCGGTGAGCTGGTCACCATTCCCTCGCTGCCGAACACCGCCGATTGGGACAACTTCGTGAAAGCGCGCCAGGCGCTTGGCCCCAATCTCTCGCACAACCATGCCGCCAGCCGGTATGGCGTGAAGCGGGTCGCCGCGGCCTGATCGTTATCGACTGCTGATGCCGGCCGCCCCTGCTGCAAAAGAGGGCGGCCGGTTCTCTTTACCGAGGCCACGTCAAAGACCGGCAGAGCGCCCTTTGATGGTGGGGGAAAGCCGGCAACCGAAGGTCAGAACTCCCCGGGCAGTGCCCCTGGGAACGCTGGCAGCGCCCAAGGATGGCGCTCGCCTTCAACACGCGAGGATACGGCAATGACGAAGGTTCTTGTCACGGGCGCCGCCGGCGATACCGGTCGCCCCACGGTGGAACGGTTGCTCAAAAAAGGCTTCGAGGTGCGTGCACTGGTACGCAAGGATGACGCCCGTGCGCAGCGCCTGCGTGATCTGGGTGCGGAGGTTGTACACGGCGACATGCTGAGCCTGCGCGATATCCGTCTGGCGATGGCCGGCATCCAGCGTGCCTATTTCTGCTATCCCCTCGCCGAGGGACTGGTCGAAGCAGCCGTGATCTTTGCCCAAGCGGCGAAGGAGCAAAACCTCGAACTCATCGTCAACCTGTCGCAGAAGCAGTCGCGGCCGGCGGCCCGCAGCAAGGCAACGCAAAACCACTGGCTGTCCGAACAGACCTTCAACTGGTCCGGGGTCCCATCAGTCCATCTCCGGATCACCTTCTTCGCCGAATGGCTGCTCTACATCGCCCCGCTGATTCGCCACGGCCGCTACGTCATGCCCTACAACAAGGAAAGCCGTTTTGCGCCAATCGCCGGCAGCGATATTGCCGCGATCGTTGCCGGCATCATTGCCAATCCGCAGGACTATGCCGGCCAGGCGATCGCGCTGCATGGCCCGGTCGAATACAGCCAGGAAGAACTGGCCGCTGAAGTCAGTCGCGTCCTTGGCAAGAAGCTGTCCTATGAGCACGTTACGGTCTCGACCTTCCTCGATCTGCTCGGCCTCCAGGATCAGCAGGCGGTGCGGCGCCACTTCGAGGCTGTGACGATCGACCAGCAGGAGGGCCTGCTTGCCGGAACCGACAGCGTCGGCACCACCATCATTGGCCGGCCGCTCACCACGGTCGAGGAATTCATCAAGGCAAACTGGTCCCAGTTCGTCCCAGAACAGCCCTTGGTCCTGGCAAAAAACGAGCGGCATACGGACCATCGGGTGCTCGAGCCGGTCCAATAGCAGAGACTGAGCGAAGATCGGACCAGGATGGGTCTCAGTGAAAAGCGCCGGGCAAGCCCCAATGCCATCCGGCGGCTGGGCCGGGGCCATCCTCGCTCTTATGTATGGGCGTACCAGAAGGCGCGCGCCGTCAGCAGCACGGCCCAGGCCAGCATCGCCCAGCGCAGGAAAGTGGGCGAAACGATATTCGAGAATTTGACGCTGAGATAGCCGCCGACGGCCGTCCCTACCATCACCGTCAAGGCTGAGTGCCACTGGATCGTGCCAGCCCAGGCATAGACGATGATGCCGACCACGGTATTGGCCGCGATCAACAGGTTCTTGATGCCATTGGCGCGGCGCAGGTTGAAATTGCCGAAGATCGAATAGGCGGCCAGCAGCACGATGCCCATGCCGAGCCCAAAATAGCCGCCATAGACGCAGAGCACGAATTCGACGAAAGCCAGCACCGCCGGATGCTGGTGGATGCCATGCTGGCCGAAGCCTTTCATCAGGGCATGGCGCATCAGTGGCGCGCCACCGAACAGGATGGTCGCCGCCAACAGCAGCCAGGGCATCGCCCGCTCGAAGGCAACGGCGCCGAAATGAATGAGCAGATAGGAGCCGATCAGCCCGCCGATCGTGGCGATGGCTGCGCGCTGCGGCACCTGGGCCGTGGCGAGGTCGACATCGCGGCGGGCGGCAATGACGCCGACCAGATTGGCCGGAAACAGCGCCACGAAGAGCGAGGCATTGGCCACCATCGGCGTAAGGCCGGTACCGATCAGCAGGGGAAAGAGCAGAAAGGCGGCGCCACCTGCCAGGGTGTTGATGAACCCGGACAGAACTCCACCGCCCACCAGCAGCAAATTCGGCAATAAAAATGTCATCACATCAATTCTGGCCGCGGCGCGCCTGCCGCTCGCTCGATGTCTGCCCCGGCCATCGACGGCGATCACATGCGCCAAACCCGCTGCCCGCTCCCCCGAACGGTTGACCAACCATCCCAATGACGGCTGCGGCAGCGAGATTAAACCGAGATGCGGTCGCGACACATCTGCAGAAAACGGGGGACGGGCCGGCTATTGATGGCAGGGCGCCCAGCTTATCCGCGATAATTCAGTGTGGCTCAAAGGCCTAAGCCAGTTCGTGCTGTTGCCGCGCATTCCGCGCCGCCTCATGCTGAGCAGCAAAATCGGCATCCTGCTGGCGGCATTGCTGCACCAGCGGGCGGGCGTTGAAGCGCTCGAGATAGCGCATGATCACCGGGTCCTCCGGCACCAGCTTGAACGCTGTCGTCCACCACAGCGCATTGCCCCAGAGCACATCGGCAACCGTGAAGCGCTCGCCCAGGAACCAGGGGCCGGCCCTGAGCTGATCGATCAGCACCCGCAGCATCGTCTCGTAATCGCCATAGCCGGCGCTTGAGGGCGGTGCCGGGTCGCGCTTCAGTGCCTTGTCCAGCAAGGCCGGCTCGAAACAGCCGGCGTAGAAGGCCATCCAGCGCAGATAGGGCCCGCGCAGGGCCTCGCCCATCTGCGGGGCAAGCCCGGTATCGGCATAGAGATCGCCGAGATAGATGAAGACCGCCACCTGCTCGCTGATGAGCTCGCCGAGATGGCGGATCGCCGGCACCTTGCCCATCGGATTGATGGCGAGATAGGCCGGCTGGCGCGTCTCCCCGGCCCGAAGGTCAAGGAGATGCAGATCATATTCAGCGCCCAGTTCCTGCAGCAGCATCAGCGTGCCGCCGGAACGGGATTGCGGCGCATGGTAGAAATCGACCCGACGGTTCATCACCGGCCTCCCCGCTTTGGCTTTCTTTGTTGTTCAGAACAAAATAAGAACCAAAGCCGGCCGGCAAGCAAGTGATGAACGCGTGATCCCGCCGCTCTTTGCTACTCTGCTGACTCGCTCCTGCCAGAGCCCCGCAATGCGAACCGAGGAACCCGTCGCCCATGAGCCCGATCTTCCAGCAGCCGCATCACATCTGCATCGTCGTGCCCGACATCGCTGCCGCCATCCGTTTCTATGAAAGCGCCGGCATCGGTCCCTGGCACGATTACCCATCGCTTGCCGAATATACCGAGCTGGAGATGCCGAACGAGGCGGGCTTCCGCCAGCTCATCTTCAAATATTGCGACCTCAACGGCTTGCAGTTGCAGCTCTGCGAACCGGGCCCCGCCGATACGCCGCAACGCCGATTCCTGGAGAGCAAGGGCCCCGGTGTGTTTCATCTCGGTTTCTCCGTCGACCATCTCGATACGGCCGAACAATCGGCCAAGGCAGTGGGCCTGCATAAACTGATGCGCGGCCGCCGGCTCGATGGCAGCGGCTTCACCTATTTCGATACGGCCGATAGCGCTGGCGTGATCCTGGAGGTTCGCAAGGCAAAAACCGTGTAGACTGCGCCGCGCAGCCGTCCGCGTTGGGAATCACAAAAAAAGAAGCGGCGGCCAACAGGGGAGGATCAAGATGGCAGTAAGCAGTGATTTCGTGCGGCAGATTTTCGCCGGCCTGGAAAAGGGCGACGGCGCGTCCTTCTTTGCCCATGTGGCGGACGATGTCGACTGGACGGTGAAAGGGACGCATCCGCTGGCCGGCCATTATCACTCGAAGGCCGATTTTATCGCCGGCACTTTCGCCAAGCTCAACAAGGTCCTGCCGAACGGCGCCGAACTCCATGTCGACCATCTTCATGTCGCCGGCGACACCGCCATCGTGGAACTGCATTCCGAAGCCGTTGCCAAGAACGGCTTCCGCTTCGACAACCATTATTGCTGGGTCGTCGTCTTCCGCGATAATGTCATCGTCCAGGTGCGCGCCTATCTCGATTCGGCCAAGGTCACGCTGCTCTTCATGCAGAATCCGATCCACGGGTAGCGGACTGCGCCGTTATCCCGTGAAGTAGCTTACGGCAAGCGCAATCGGCTCGCGGCGTGTGGCGCCAAGCTTGATCTTCGCCCCGCTCGTCGGCGACAATGCGGATATCATGGACCACCCGCTGCTGCAGATCGACCAGCTCCTGCTTTCCCCGCCGGCCCGCAGGCCAGTCCGTGGGACCGGCACAAGCCTTCCGCAACCCCTGTCACTGGATTTCGCCATCGGCCAGTTTCACCTGCTGGCGGGGGAAGACCTGGCGCCGCAGGCAGAGCTGCTGCGGGTAATCGCCGGTTATGATCCGCCAGCGCAAGGGCGGCTTGTCATGCGCGGGCAGCCTTTGTCAGGTATCCCGCTGGGGGCCCGTGGCATCGCCACGCTGACATCCGATCCGCGGCTGTTTCCCCAGCTCACCGTTGGCCGCAACATCCTCTTTCCCCTGAGCGGCGACCGGCGCATCGGCGATACCGCGACAGCCGTGGCCGGGGCAGCCTTGCGCGTCGGCCTCTCCGCCGCCGCACTCGATCGTTATCCCGACGAGCTCGACCAAGTGACACAGTTGCGGGCCGCCCTCGCCCGCGCCCTCGCCTTGGGGCCGAGCCTGCTGCTGCTGAGCGATCCCCTACGCGACCTGCCGGCCGGCGATGCCGCCAGCCTGCTGCAGGACCTGCGCCGCTTGCAGCGCGAACTGAGCCTGACGGTGATCTGCGCCACCGACCGCCTGCCGGCCTGGGCCGCCGTCGCCGACCGCGTCGTCCTGATCGAGACCGCCGGCGGCGCCATCCGCGGTGTCATCCAGAGCGGCAGTGCGGAGGACATCTATCTCAAGCCGGACAACCGGACCGCCGCCCGTCTCTCCGGCGCGGTCAACCTGTTGCCGGTGGAGATCACTGCCTGGGACAGCGAGGCTGTGTCCTGCCGCAGCCCCTTGATCGACCCACAGGATTTCACCCTGCCGCAACGCCAGGTTGCTTCGGCCCTATGGAGCGCATTGGCAACGGATGGACGGGACGCAGGAGGACGAGAGGCAGGCGTCACGACGGAAGCGAGCCTGCTTTTGCGGCCGAACCTGCTGCGCCCCGGCCTCGGCATCAGGCGCCAGGATTTCCGCCTTGAGGGACGCATCCAGGATCGCTTCAGCGATGGCGCCTCGGTGATGCTGCAGGTACGGGTGCCGGGTCTCGCCACGCCGGTCGTCGCCACCTTGCCTGCCCCCGCCCCCTTCCCGCTGGAACAGGGCATGGCGGTCAATCTCGGCTGGAACCGAGGCGAGATGCGCCTGCTCCCCAATGACACGGCATCGCGGAGCAGCGCACACAGCACCGCACTGGCCGATCCGAAGAAAGCCGGCTGAGAGACCCGCCGCCGATGGACCGAGCCCGCTTGCGCCAACCAGCGACACCGCCCCAGCCAAGCTCAGCGGCGCCGGTTATCCTCTGGCAGCCGCGCCTCGCCGTGCTCGGCATCGCTGTGCTGACGCTGCTCTTCGTCCTGCCGCTGCTGCTGACCCTGTTGCTCAGCAGCCAGGACACAGCCGGCACCGATCCCTTCGCCGGCCCCTTCGGCCTGGCAAGCTGGCGTGATTTTGTCACTGACCCGGATATTCACCTGCTGCTCCTGCGCTCGCTCGGCCTTGCAGCTTTGGTCGGCGTCGTGGCGAACCTGTTGGCGCTCGGCCCGGCTTATCTGGTGGCGGTGATCGGCGGCGGCTGGCGTCAGGTTGTGCTGCTGCCCTGCCTGCTGGTCCTGCTTGGCGACCAGGTCACCATTGCCATGGGCTGGTCGGAGATCGGCCGGCAACTGGCGCGCGCGCTGCTCGATGCAACGCCCGGCCTCGGGCGCGACCTACTCGCCGATCTGATGACGCTCTGCGCCGAGACCCATCGCGCTTTGCCGATCGCCATCCTGTGCCAGAGCTGGGCCATGCGGCGCCACGATCCGGCGCTAATCGAAGCCGGCCTCGAATGCGGCGCCGACCATTTCCGGCTGTTGCGCTGGGTGATCGGGCCGCTGCTGGGACCGGGCCTCGTCCTCGGCTTCTGCTGTGCCTTCGCGCTCAGCTTCGGTGCTGCTCTGGAGCCCGCCTTGCTCAATACCGGCGCCTTGTCCTGGGGCGAGAGCCTGCGCCAGGCCATCGATATCGATGACAACTGGCCGGCGGCCGCACGCTTCACCGTGCTGGGATGTCTGCTGCTCGCGCTGATGCTGGGCGCTGCGACCGCCTTCCTCGCCCGACTTTCCAACCGGCCGCGAAGCCGCAGACCACGTCAGCCGCACCCGCCTCACGCTTATCATCTCGGTCCACAGGACCCGCTGGCAATCCTCTCGATCCTCGCTTTCGCTTTCCTCGCTCTGCCGCTCGTCTGGATGCTGCTTCTCTCGGCGCGCTATCTCTACATCATCGCCGTCACTGCCGGCCCGCATCTCTTCCTGGAGGCGATCGGTGACGATCCGCGCCTGCTGCCATCGGTGATCCCGAGCCTGGTCAGCGCCTTGATCGCGGCCTTGCTGGCAAGCAGCGGCGGTGTCGGCCTCGCTGCCCTGTGGCGCCGCTGGCTGAAGCGGGAACCGATCACCTGGCGGCATTGGCTGTTGATGCTGCTCAGCGCCATGCCGTTCATCCTGCCGAGCCTGTTCCTCAGCACCACCCATCTCACCGCGCAGCTTTTCCTCGCCACCTATCTGCCCAATGGCCTTGGCATTCTCGCGGTTGCCCTTGGCGATGCGGTGCGCGCGCTGCCGCTGGCAGCGCTGGTCATGCTGGTCTTCTGGCAGCGCCTGCCCGATGATCTCGATGAGACGGCGGCGGAGTTCCTGCTGCCCGCCGAAAGGCTGCGGCGGCAGATCATCGGCCCCAGTCTGCGTTCTGCCTGGGCGATCGCGCTCGCCGTATCGGCATTATTGTCGCTGAGCGATTTCCAGCTCGCCAATGCGCTTTCCGGCGACCGGCCGATGCTGGCCCCGACTCTGCTGGCAGGCATCGCCACGCAAAGATCGCCGATCTATCTTGCATTGATCGGGCCACTGCTCGTCTTGACGGGCTGGGTCTGCCATCTGATCCTCGGGCGCCTGGATCGCCGTATACCCATCCGCGCGCCACAGGGGAGCGCCGGCGGATTCAGCATGAACATCTCTGCGAGGAAGACCTGATGTCCGCCGATCTTGATCTCTGCTACATGCCGGCCACCGAGCAGGCCGCCCGCATCCGCACCGGCCGCCTGTCGCCGGTCGACCTGATCGACAATGCGCTGGCACGGATCGATGAGGTCAATCCCAAGCTCAACGGCTTCTGCTTCGTCTATCCGGAAGAGGCACGGCAGATCGCCAAAGAGCGCGAAGCAGAGGCGAAGGCCGGCAAATTGCGCGGGCCTTTGCATGGTGTGCCCTTCGCTATCAAGGATCTGACCCCGACCAAGGGCAAGCGGACAACGCTCGGCTCATTCGCCTATGAACATAATGTGCCGGATCATGACGCGCCGATCGTGGAAGCGCTGACCAAGGCCGGCGGCATCCTGATCGGCAAGACCACGACGCCGGAATTCGCCTATTCCAGTTTCACCGAAAGCCCGCTCTGGGGCATCTCGCGCAATCCCTGGGATCCCGGCCGCACGCCAGGCGGTTCTTCGGGCGGGGCCGGCATTGCCGTCGCCACCGGCTGCGTGCCGCTGGCGGAAGGCTCCGACATGGGCGGCTCGGTGCGCATCCCGGCGAGCTTCTGCGGTACCGTCGGCTATAAGCCGAGCTTCGGCCGCATCCCCTTCACTATCCTGCCGAGCCAGTTCGACCAGTTCTCGCATTTCGGTCCCTTGGCCCGCACGATCGCCGACACCGCCTTGTTCATGCAGGTGACGCAAGGACCCGATGAGCGCGATATCCAGTCGCTGAAGCCGGCGCTCGATTTCAGCCAGAGGCCCAACCTCGATCTCAAGGGCCTGCGCCTCGCCTTGTGCCTCGATTTCTCCGACCGGGTCTGGCATCCGGAAGTGGAAGCGGCGGTGCGCAAATCGGCGGAGACCTTGCGTGCGGCGGGTGCCGAGATCGAGGAAGTGAGCTTGGGCAAGACCTGGGGCATCGATCTCGACGAGGCCTGGGCAAAGCATTGGGCGGTCTATCTCGCCACCTTCTTCCACCACGTGCTGCCGCAATACCGCGCCAAGATGGATCCGCGCGTGGTCGAGTACCTGGATCGCGGCCTCGCCATGTCGGCAGTGGAATTCAAGACGCTGGAGATCCAGCGTACCGAGGCCTGGAAGGAATTCGCGCCGATCCTCAGCCGCTGCGATGCCTTCCTCTGTCCGACCATGGCGCAGCCGGCGGCTCGCGTGGGCCGCGCCGATACCGACTTCTGGCAGCTCGACGCCCAAGGCAAGTATCGCTGCCTCGACGTCACCTCAGTGTTCAATTTCGTCAGCCAGTGCCCGGCCTTGTCGGTGCCCTGCGGCTGGGCGAAAGAACCGGCGACCCCGGCGGGTGCCGGCCTGCCGATCGGCCTGCAAATCGTCGGCCGCCGCTTCGAGGATTTGACGCCGCTCCGCATCGCCGCCGCTTTGGAACAGCGCCAGCCCTGGGCGCAGATGCGGCCGCCGGTCTGATTGGCAGCGCGCATCGTACGCACCCCCAGGTGCCGGAACCGAGCAGCTACTGGCCGAGTTGGGCGATGGCGTCGCGCAGCGGGGCGCTTGATATCTGAATGATGCCATTGAAAGGGCGCGCCAGTTCCAGGATCAGCAGAATGGCGGTCGACACCGAGAGCGCGCAGAGCTCGACCGCGACGATGGCGGTCGCATTGGCTGGTGCGAACAGCCCGAAACTGGCAAACAGCGCCGCCAGCCAGAATATCAAAATCAGCATGAACGGCATCGGGATCGCGGTGCCTTCCTGCTGGGCTGCCAGGAGCCAGCGCATGGAGCCAAGGCTCTGGCAGATATCCAGCGCCTGGGCCTGAAGCCGTCGCTGCATGTCGTTCTGCGGCACGAGTTCCTGGATCTTCCGGTAGAGCTCCCGGCCTTGCCAGGTGGTCTGCTGGTCATCCAGTTTCGGGGCCTGCGATGCCTTCTGCACCCAGGTCCGCCCCAGAAGTGCGGTGGCGGTTCGGCCGAGGAGGTCTCGCGCATCTTTCGTTTCCGTCCCATATTGCGCCAGCGAGGCATCGAGCAGGACGAGATCGGCCGAGATCTTGTTGAATTCGCTGATCGCATCGTCGTAGGTGCTCTTGGCCGAAGCAACCAATAGGCCGAGCACAAGAGCGGCCATGGTCGCCACCAGGCCCATGGCGACCCGCACGACATCCTTTGTGCCATCGTCAAGGTGATGGGCCGGCAATCGTGCCCGCAGGCGCATACCCAGACAGGCGCCGCCGGACAGGCATACGAAGACGATCAAAGAAAGCAGCCAGCTGTTCAAGACGCGGATCCCCCTGCGTTTATCTGCTTCAACAGCTTTTCTTTTTGGGAGGCAAAAGTACCATATTCGGTCGCCGGTCTGAACCGGGTGTCTTGAAACAGGCCAAATGAAAACCCCTCCCTGGCCAGGCATTCCTGGCTGAGGAGGGGTTCATGTCGATGACGGCGAGCCTACGAACCGGCCGGTGATCCGGTCCAGTGCTTCTCCGGCCTATTTCTTCCTGGCAGCCTTCTTGGCGGTTTTCTTCTTCGCCGCCTTCTTTGCTACCTTCTTCACGGCCTTCTTGGCTGCCTTCTTTGCTACCTTCTTAGCCGTCTTCTTCGCGCCTTTCTTCTTGGCGGCGGGCTTCTTCGCCGCCTTCTTCTTGGCGCCCTTCTTAGCGGCCGGCTTCTTGGCAGCCTTCTTCGCTGCCTTCTTCGCTGCCTTCTTCGCTGCCTTCTTCACGGCTTTCTTGGCCGCTTTCTTGGCGGCGGGCTTCTTGGCAGCCTTCTTCTTGGCTGATTTCTTCTTCGCTGCCGGCTTCTTGGCGGCAGCGGGAACGGCCGGAACGGCGGGCGCCGCTGTCACGGCCGGCGCTGCCACCGGAGCGGCAGGCGCTGCCGGCGCCGGCGTTGCGGCGGGCATCGCGGCTGTCGGCTCAGTCGGCTGATCTGGTGTATCGGGCATGATGATGACGAACCTCCCTATAGGCATTGGCTTTGCATTGGTGATGAACCGTCCCCCGGCCCATCCGATCCACGTCCTCACCCTCAACTGTATCCGTGATGCGGCATGCCTGCTTCGCACCGGGACTTCGTCTGGTTCCTGGACGCTCACTCACAGCGTTCCTCGGTCCTTACGGAAGCTCTCGCCGCGCTGATTGCCGGCAGGACATCCCGTTGGCCCGATGGCACGGCGGTTGTGTCCCACCGCCGGTACGCCGCTTTCTCCCCTCGCCCTTCCGAGCGGCATGACGACAAGATCGCCGATTCCGCATCATCGAGCGGCGGCATTCTGCCACAATCCACAGCACTTGTCGCAGCGAGTTATGCGAGCGGTGTCAAAAATGCGGCGTGTCGCAGCCGAGGCCTCCGGCCGCGGCGAAACCATTCTGCCGTGGTCGATTGCCGCCGGTGTTCCGCCAGCTCCGTCCCGGCGATCCGCCGTTTGCCTAGCCGCTTGCACGGGCTGCATGGCCCCGTCGCTTGCCTCCCCCCGCTGCCTGGGCTAGCAAGAAGCATCCTATCCAGCCAGCAGGGAAGCGGCGACGCCATGAGCACCAGCACCACCTCGACCCGGGACAACCTCCGTACCGGGGGCCAGGTCCTGATCGATCAATTGGCCATCCACGGCGTGGAGATGGCCTTCTGCGTGCCGGGCGAAAGCTATCTCGCCGCACTCGATGCCTTTTACGACAAGCGCGACCAGATGCAGCTGGTGGTTTGCCGCCAGGAAGGTGGGGCCGCCTATATGGCCGAGGCCTATGGCAAGCTGACCGGCAAGCCCGGCATCTGCTTCGTCACCCGCGGCCCCGGCGCCACTAATGCCGCGGTCGGCGTTCATACCGCCTTCCAGGATTCGACGCCCATGATCCTGTTCATCGGCCAGGTCGCCCGCGACCAGGTCGAGCGCGAGGCGTTCCAGGAAATCGACTTCCGCCGCATGTATGGCCAGATGGCGAAATGGGTGGCGCAGATCGACGACGCGTCACGGATCCCGGAATATGTCAGCCAGGCCTTCCACCGTGCCGTCAATGGCCGCCCCGGTCCGGTCGTGCTCGCCTTGCCTGAAGACATGCTGACCGACCGCGTCGCCATTGCCGATGCCGGCCCCTACCGGGTCAGCCGCGGCGCCCCCAGTGCCGACCATATGAGCGATCTCAAGGAACGGCTCGCCAAGGCCAAGCGTCCGCTGATGATCATCGGCGGTGGCGGCTGGGACTTCGCTGCCGTGCGCGATATCCGCGCCTTCGCCGAGGCCGCCAACCTGCCAGTCGGCTGCTCGTTCCGCTGCCAGGATCTATATGACAACAGCGCCCCGAATTATGTCGGCGATGTCGGCATCGGCATCAACCCGAAGCTCGCTGAGCGGATCAAGACCAGTGATTGCCTGATCGTGGTTGGCCCGCGCCTTGGCGAGATGACCACTTCCGGTTACACCCTGGTCAATATCCCGGTGCCGCATCAGCCGCTGGTCCATGTCCATGCCGACCCGGAAGAACTGGGCCGGGTCTACCAGGCGGTGCTGCCGATCAACAGCGGCATGGCGCAATTCGCCCATATGGCCGCCGCCCTCGGCAAGATCGATCACAGCGCCTGGGATGAGTGGACGGCAAGCGCCCGCGCCGACTACCTGGAAAACATGAAACACGGTGCGGTGCCGGGTGCGGTGCAGATGGGCGATGTCATGCAGTATCTGCGCAGCCACCTCCCGGATGACACCATCATCACCAATGGCGCCGGCAATTACGCCACCTGGGCGCATCGCTTCTACCAGTACAAGACCTTCCGCACCCAGCTCGCGCCGACCAACGGCTCGATGGGCTATGGTGTGCCAGCCGCTGTCGCCGCTAAGCTCGCCGCACCGAAGCGCACAGTCGTTTCCTTCAACGGCGACGGCTGCTTCATGATGAACGGCCAGGAACTGGCGACCGCCGTACAATACGGCGCCAATGTCATCTTCCTCGTCATCAATAACGGCATGTACGGCACGATCCGCATGCATCAGGAAAAGACCTATCCGGCCCGCGTCTCCGGCACCGACCTGCACAATCCGGATTTCGTCGCTTTGGCCAAGGCTTACGGCGCCCATGGCGAACTGGTCGAGAAGACCGAGGATTTCGCCCCCGCTTTCGAACGTGCCGAGAAGGCCGGCAAGCCGGCGCTGATCGAGGTCCGCATTGATCCCAACGCGATCACGCCGAAGCTCACCCTGATGCAGATGCGCGAAGCCGCGCTGAAGGCGCAGGGGAAGTAGGGGCAGGCCGCGTGACCGCATCCATCGCTCCTTCGCCCTTATCCCCTCCCCCCTTGTGGGGGAGGGTTAGGGTGGGAGGTGCGCCTGTAACGGCATGGTCTGATCAAAAAGCCCCGCTACATCTCTCCCAACCGTCAGTTGCCAGCATAGCCCCCACCCTTCCCTCCCCCTCAAGGGGGGAGGAGGAAGATCGCAACCGCCCATGACCGAAGCGCGCCTGCCAACCGACATCCTTGTTATGGCGACGATCCGGCGCTGCAATACTGAGGGCAATTTCGCTGCTGTGCTGCATCGCGGGGATGATTGGGGCGGCGCCATCATCATCAAGCTGAACCTGCTGGACGGCACCAGCAAGGTGCTGACGCAATCGCGCGATCTCGACGGCAAGATCGCCTGGCTCGCCGCCAATAAGGGCGCCCTCATGACCGAGGCGGAGGCCGGCGACTATATCGAGCGACAGGTCAAGCGCGATCCTGATCTCTGGGTGGTGGAGATCGAGGACCGCCAGGGCCGCAATCCCTTTGAGGGCAAAACTCTTTAGGCCGACATAGTTTTCACGCCATACTCGGCTTCCGATCCAGCCATGCGGAGGCCGCGGATATGACGCGAACCGATCTCTCCGACATCTATCGCAGCTACATCGCCTGCCTCAACAGCCAGGATTGGCCGAACCTGGAAAAATTCGTCCATGAAGATGTCGACTATAATGGCAAGCGGATCGGGCTGGCGGGCTATCGCGCGATGCTGGAAGGTGATTTCCGCGCGATCCCGGATCTCTTTTTCGATATCCGCGTGCAGGTTTCCGAGCCGCCGCACGTCGCCGCACGTCTGCACTTCGATTGCACGCCGCGCGGCCTGCTCTTCGGCCTTCCCGTCAACGGGCGAAGGATCCAGTTTGCGGAAAACGTCTTCTACATGTTTCAGGACGGACGGATCGCAAACGTCTGGTCGATCATCGACAAAGCCGCCATCGCCAATCAGCTTTAAGGCACCTGCTGCCCCGTCCGGTGGGAGCGGTTTACCGACGGAACGTGGATGGTACGGTCGCACCGGTGCGGCCGGCATGACTATCCAGGCGTCGATACAGCGGCCGTCTGAAATGACAAAGGCCCGACCTGAGGGCCGGGCCTTTCATTACGAACAGGATGGCGTTCGCTCAGACGATCTTGGCGATCTCGTTGAACTCAAAACGCGGCGAGCGCGGGAACAGCTTTTCCTGGCTGCCATAGCCGATATTGAGCAGGAAGTTCGACTTCACACTGGTGCCGGCGAAGAAAGCCTCGTCGACCACCGCGTTGTTGAAGCCCGACATCGCACCGCTATCGAGACCAAGGGCGCGCAAGGCGAGGATCAGATAAGCGCCCTGCAGCGAGCCGTTGCGGAAGGCCGTCGCGTTGGCGAAGTCGGCATTGCCGCTGAACCAGGGCTTGGCATCCATATGCGGGAAGAGGCGCGGCAGGGCCTCATAGAATTCCAGGTCATGGGCGATGATGGCCGTGACCGGCGCCGCCATGGTCTTCTCGATATTGCCTTCCGACAAGGCCGGCTTCAGCTTGGCCTTGGCTTCGGCGCTGCGCACGAAAACGAGACGCATCGGCGAGGAATTGACGCTGGTCGGCGCCATCTTGGCGAGATCGACCGCCTGGACGAGGAGCTCGTCGCTGACCGGCTTGTCGAGCCAGGCATTAAAGGTGCGGGCTTCCAGGAAAAGCTGGTCGAGGGCGCGGGCATCGAGGGCCTGGTGGCCAGCAGTCTTGAGGGGCGCATTCATGGCGGTCTCACGGAAAAGGTTACGGATGCAACAAGACATGCCAGCTTGCACCCATCGATCCAATCGGCCAAAATATGATCATATCCATCATAATAACCGATAGATGCTCGACAGCCTCACCCTCGACCAGCTCCGCATCCTGATCGCCGTGGCCGAGACCGGCAGCTTCTCCGCCGCCGCCCGCCGCCTCGGCCGCGTGCAATCGGCAATCAGCCAATCAGTTCAAGGGCTTGAGGCGACGCTGGAGCTGCAGCTTTTCGATCGCGCGGGGAAGACGCCGCAGCTCAATGAAGCCGGCCGGATGATCCTCAACGATGCCCGGGACCTGGTGCGGGGGGCCGAATTGCTGCGTGCCCGGGCCGAGACCATCGTCAATGCGGTCGAGCCGGAGCTCAGCCTCGCCGTCGATTCCCTTTTCCCCAGCCGCATCCTGACGGCGAGCCTCAAGGCGCTGAATGCCGTCTTCCCGCATCTGCCGGTGCTGATTTTCACCGAGGGCCTGGGGGCCGCCGAACAACGGTTGCGCGATGGTGTGGTGCGCCTCGCCATCTATTCCCAGCTGATCACCGGTGCCAGCGACCTCAGGGGCGAGCGCCTCACGGAAATCCCCATGGTGCCGGTGGTCGCTGCCGCGCATCCGCTGGCCAGCCTGCGCGGTCCCATCCCGCACGCCACGCTGGTCGAGGAGACCCAGCTCATCCTCACCGACCGCAGCAGCCTCAGCCAGTCGCTACGCGGCAATCTTATCAGCCGCCGGCAATGGCGTTTCGCCGATCTCCATACCAGGCTCGACTACCTGCTGGCCAGCCTCGGCTGGTGCAACATGCCGTTGCATCTGATCGAGCCCTATCTTGAGAGTGGGCAATTGGTGCGGCTGCGGCCGGAACAGGATACCAGCTTTATCGCGCAGCTCCATATCGTGCATGACCCGACGCGCCCACCCGGCCAGGCCGGGCGCTGGCTGATCGTCGATCTCAAGCAGCGTTTAAAGGCGGCCGGCCTCTCTTAGGCAGGCGGTACGGCGCTAAAACGATCCGGCTCTACAGCCAGCCGGATTTCTTGAAGCGCCAGTAGAGAATGCTGCAGATGCCGGCCATCAGCAGCAGGGCGAATAAATAGCCGTAATGCCATTTCAGCTCCGGCATGATGTCGAAATTCATGCCGTAGATGCCGGCCACCATGGTCGGCACCGCCAGCATGGCGGCCCATGCGGCGAGACGGCGCATGACGTCGTTCTGCCGCATCGATTCCATCAGCATCTTGGATTCGACCACGGATTTCACGGTTTCACGCAGTGCCTCGATGCGGTCCATCAGGATATTGGAGTGGTCGTAAATGTCGCGGAAGTAAGGCTGCGTGCCCTTGTCCATGGCCGGCACGTCATAGCGCATGATGCGCTGACAGATATCCGGCAGCGGCGCCACGGCGTGGCGCATGTCCAGGAGATCGCGCCGCAGCAGCGCGATCTCGCCCAGCACATCCCGGCCCTGGTCCTTGCCGCTGAAGATCGACTCCTCCAGTTCCTCGACCTTTTCCTCCAGCGCGTCGATCACCGGGAAATAATTGTCGACGATGAAATCCATCAGAGCGTAGAGGATGAAATCCTCGCCATGCTTCAGCTTGTCCGGTGCATGCTCGCAGCGATCGCGCACGGCGGTATAGCTGAGCGACTTGCCATGCCTGACCGAGATGATATAGCCGCGGCCGACGAAGAAGCAGGTCTCCCCCAAGGCCAGGCAATTGTCCAACCATTGGCAGGTCTTCATGGCGACGAAGACCGTATCGCCATAGACCTCCAGCTTCGGCCGCTGATGGGCGCGATAGGCGTCTTCGATGGCGAGCTCATGCAGGCCGAAGAGATGCTGCAACGGCAGCAGCATGTCATGGGTCGGCTCCAGCAGCCCGATCCAGATCAGCTGACCCGCCGATACCTTCATATGCTCGGTATCGTTGATATCGATGTCGCGGATTTTGCGGCCGCCCTGATAGAGCGCGCAGTTCACCACATGATTCATATCGCCATCCTATGACCGGGGCCGCCCCCATCTGGGCCATCCCACGAGAGCCGACCCGCGCGAGTCACTCCCCGCCGGAGTCTAACCCTGTCATCGGATTACGCAATTCACTGCTGTCCCGCAAGTGTGGGCTGTCACAGCACCCGCCCGAGCATGCCCTGCCGGCATGGAAAGATTACCCAAGCAGAACGCTGGGCCGCCCAATATGGAGCCGGCAGCCGGCTTGTCACGACGCGGCAGCGCTAATTGGTATTGCCGCCGTCATGATGGTGATGATTCCCATTCGGACCGTCGCCGCCAGTGCCGCCGTCGCCGCCGTCACCATCCCCCGGATGGTCGTGATGATGATGATCGCCATCGCCGTCACCGTCACCATTCTGGCCGTCACCATCGCCCGGATGGTCATGATGGTGATGGTCGCCATCACCATAGCCGCCGCCGGGATGGTCATGGTGGTGATGATCGCCATCGCCATAGCCGCCATGGCCGTGATGGTGGTGATCGTGATGATGGCTGCCATCGCCGTCCCCACCGGTGCCGCCGTCACCGCCATCGCCGCCAGTGCCGCCGTCACCGCCGTCACCATCGCCGCCGGTGCCGCCATCGCCACCCGTGCCGCCGTCACCACCAGTACCACCGGTCCCTCCCGTGCCACCGGTTCCACCTGTAA
>Ga0209455_1000393_pt1 | contig 37949 bp, 46 predicted proteins | sample AraplaCol_mCL_r2_FD_184275 | JGI IMG/M metagenome (GOLD analysis project Ga0209455, IMG submission 184275) | Arabidopsis root microbial communities from North Carolina, USA - plate scrape CL_Col_mCL_r2 (SPAdes) (version 2) | ecosystem: Host-associated > Plants > Roots > Endosphere | place: USA... | reverse complement strand
ATGAAGCCGGTCGTCAGGCGTCCGGCCTGGAAGCGCGGATGCGCCATCAAAGCGGAGAGGAAACCGATGTTGTGGCCGAGGCCGCGGATATAGAACGAGTCCAGCGCCTCGCGCATGGCGCTGATGGCAGCGCCGCGATCCTCGCCATAGGTCACCAGCTTGGCGATCATCGGATCATAGAACATGCTGATCTCGGCGCCTTCATAGACACCGCTATCGACCCGTACGACAGGTCCTTCGACCGGCTCACGGTAACGTACCAGGCGACCGGTCGAGGGCAGGAAATTGCGCAGCGGATCCTCGGCATAGACGCGGGATTCGATCGCCCAGCCCTTGAGCTTGATATCCGATTGCTTCATTGCCAGCTTCTCGCCGGCGGCAACCTTGATCATCTGCTCGACGAGATCGAGGCCGGTCACCATCTCCGTTACCGGATGCTCGACTTGCAGGCGCGTGTTCATTTCCAGGAAGTAGAAATTGCGCTTGCTGTCGACGATGAACTCGACGGTGCCGGCCGACTTGTATTTGACCGCCTTGGCCAGGGCGACAGCCTGCTCGCCCATCGCCTGGCGCGTGCGCTCGTCGAGGAAGGGGCTCGGCGCCTCCTCGATCACCTTCTGGTGGCGGCGCTGGATCGAACATTCGCGTTCGCCGAGATAGAGGCAATTGCCATGGCCATCGGCCAGGACCTGGATCTCGATATGGCGGGGATCGGTGACGAATTTCTCAACGAACACGCGGTCATCGGCAAAACTCGCTTTGGCCTCATTGGTGGCCGAGCGGAAGCCGTCACGCGCCTCCTGATCGTTATGGGCGATGCGCATGCCCTTGCCGCCGCCGCCGGCGGAAGCCTTGATCATCACCGGATAGCCGATCTCGCGGGCGATCTGTGCTGCCTCTTCGGCATCCTTGATGACGCCGAGATAGCCGGGCACGGTGCTGACGCCGGCTTCCTTGGCGAGTTTCTTTGATTCGATCTTGTCGCCCATGGCGAAGATGGCATGCGGATCGGGGCCGATGAAGGCAATGCCGGCCTTCTTCAGGGCCTCGGCGAATTTCATGTTCTCGGAGAGAAAACCGTAGCCCGGATGCACCGCTTCGGCACCGGTCTTGACACAGGCTTCGACAATCCGGTCGATCAGCAGATAGCTCTTGGCCGCCGGCGCTTCGCCGATATGCACCGCCTTATCCGCCTCGCGCACATGCAAGGCATCGGCATCGGCGTCGGAATAGACCGCCACCGTCTTGATTCCCATGGCCCGGGCCGTGCGCATGACACGGCAGGCAATCTCCCCGCGATTGGCAATCAGAATCTTCTTGAACATCTTGGCCATTTTTTCCTCGGCAATCCGCTTTCTCGACGTTCCGCTTCCCGACGATCCGTCTTGCCGGTCAAAGGGGGATATTGTCGTGCTTCTTCCAGGGATTGCTCAATTGCTTGTCACGCAACATGGCAAGCGAACGGCAGAGGCGCTTGCGGGTCGAATGCGGCATGATCACGTCATCGATGAAACCACGCGCACCGGCGACGAAGGGATTGGCGAATTTCTCGCGATACTCATCCGTGCGGGCGGCGATCTTGTCCTTGTCGCCGATATCCGCGCGGAAGATGATCTCCACCGCCCCCTTCGGCCCCATCACGGCGATTTCAGCCGAGGGCCAGGCGAAATTGACGTCGCCCCTGATATGTTTCGAGCTCATGACGTCATAGGCGCCGCCATAGGCCTTGCGGGTGATGACGGTGATCTTCGGCACGGTCGCCTCACCATAGGCGAAGAGCAGCTTGGCGCCGTGCTTGATGATGCCGCCATGCTCCTGCGCCGTGCCCGGCAGGAAGCCCGGCACGTCGACGAAGGTGATGATGGGGATATTGAAGCAGTCGCAGAAGCGCACGAAGCGCGCCGCCTTGCGGCTGCTGTCGATATCGAGGCAACCCGCCAGCACCATCGGCTGGTTGGCGACGATGCCCACCGTCTCGCCGCCCATGCGCGCGAAGCCGGTGAGGATGTTCTTGGCGAATTCCGGCTGGACCTCGAAGAAATCGCCTTCATCGGCGACCTTGCGGATCAGCTCATGCATGTCATAGGGCTTGTTCGGATTGGCCGGGATCAGCGTATCGAGCGACAGCTCGTCGCGGTCGATCGGGTCCGGCGTCACGCGGATCGGCGACTTTTCCCGGTTCGAGGCCGGCAGGAAATCGACGAAGCGGCGCAGCTGCAGCAGGGCTTCGACATCGTTCTCAAAAGCTAGATCAGCAACGCCTGACGTCTGGGTATGGGTGAGCGCGCCGCCGAGCTGTTCGAAGGTCACGGTCTCATGAGTCACCGTCTTCACCACATCGGGACCGGTGACGAACATGTAGGACGAATCCTTCACCATGAAGATGAAGTCGGTCATGGCGGGCGAATAGACCGCGCCGCCGGCACAGGCCCCCATCACCAGGGAGATCTGCGGCACCACACCGGAAGCGGTGATGTTGCGCTGAAAGACCTCCGCGTAACCGGCCAGCGAGGCGACACCTTCCTGGATACGAGCGCCGCCGGAATCGTTGAGGCCGATGACCGGCGCGCCAACCCGCATCGCCTGGTCCATCACCTTGCAGATCTTCTCGGCATGGGCTTCCGAGAGCGAACCGCCGAAGACCGTGAAATCCTGGCTGAAGACGAAGACCAGACGGCCGTTGATCTCGCCATAGCCGGTGACGACGCCGTCGCCCGGCACCTTGTTTTCGGACATGCCGAAATCAGCGCAACGGTGCTCGACGAACATGTCCCATTCTTCGAAGGAATCGGGATCCAGCAGCAACTCAATGCGCTCACGGGCGGTCAAACGCCCCTTGGCATGTTGCGCCGCGACACGCTTTTCGCCGCCGCCTGCACGCGCAGCGGCCCGCTTTTCTTCCAAGCGCTTCAGAATGTCTTGCATCTTCAATGATCCCCGTTCCGTCCGTTCATCTCAGCCCCGAATTTGAGATGTCGTCGTCTTTTCTTTGTCATGTTGCAGTAGCGAGAAGCTGCCATAGGCCAGGGGCTTTGCCTAGAAGAAATACACAGCTGTTCGTGCTGGGCTGATACGCCTGTTCGCGCTAACAGATTTCTATCCAAGTTATGACCCTGCGGGCTCGGTCATGCGAGCAAGGCCAGGAAGCGGGCAGCATCGGCGATGTCCGCGGCCAGAGTCTGCCTGCGCTGCACGGCCTCGGTATCGTCTCCCCAGCGTTCCGCCTGGAACAATTCGTCGAGCTGTGCCGCCTGCACCGCCTGCTCGGACGTCAGATGCCGCTCTAGGATCGCAAGGGCCAGAACCAGAGAGCCGGTCGAACCGGTGAGACTCGCCACCGCCGTCAGTTGCCAGGGACCGAGCGCCCGCAGGACCCGCTCATATTGCGCCAGGCTGGCAGGCGATTGTGCAATGGCGATGATCCCGGTGGTCGGCTGCAAGGCGGTGTCGAAACGATGATTGGCCCAGTCGAGCAGCGGCTGCCAGATCTGCGTCTGGCGCTCGGCCAGTTCCTCGGGATGGTCGACCCGGTAGCACAGGAGATCGCTGCCCGCATAGCCGGCTGCCTCCGCTGCAACCCTGTCCCGGTTATGCGCGACGCGATCGATCGTGGTGCTGGCGAGCTGCATCAGCGGCATCGTGTGCGGCACGACGTGCTCCTGCTGGGCATCCCACTCGGCCCGAACGGCAGCAGCCAGTTGCTCGGTCGGCAGGATCAGCTCGGCCTTGGCCGGTGACCGCAGGAACTTGCCATCAAGCGTGATCTGCCAGCCCTGTTCGGCCGGTGCGACATCGACCTGGCGATAGAAGCGCCGAGGAAAATTGGTGGTGGCGGTACTCAACAGAGATATTTCCTTCAGTTACCAAACAGCGACTTCAAGCCGGAATTGATGTCGTTACCGAGGCTCTTCGCGGCATTGCCCGCCCCTTCGCCAGCGCCTTGAATGACCTGCTTGGCGCCGGAGCCGACGGCTTCGGCGCCCTGCTTGATCTTCTCGCCGGGGCTCGCCTGCTTGGCACTGGCGGCGGAAGCGACGGCACAGGCATTGACCGAGGTCGCGCCCGAACCGAGACCGGTGACTTCGTTCAGCGTACCGAAGGTCACCGTATTCGCCGTGTCGACGACGAAGTTGCCGGTATTGGCAAGGGCGCCAACCGGATCGGGCGAGACGCTGGGATGTTGCAGGCTGCCGCTGATGAACATCGGCACGGCCAGCGCAGCGAGGCTGACCTGCTTCGATCTGGAATCGACCCGCATCTGCAATGTCTCGGCGCCGAGATTGATGTCGCCGATACCGAGCACCGCCGCGCCCGGCGTATCCATGACCAGGCTATGTGTCTTGGCAACACCATGGGCGATGTCGAACGCGCCGGCGAGGCAATTGATGCGGGTCGCATCTGAGGTGCCGCCGAAGGAAATCAGCTTGGTGAGATCTGCCAGCAGGAATTGTGCGAAACTATTCTTGAGGCTGCCGGAGCCGGTCGTAAAGCGCAGGCCGCCGTCGAGGCCCGCCATCAGCGCATGCTCGGAAACCGCTGGCCCCTTGACGGCGAGATCGAGATTGACGGCACCGGCGTTCAACACATCGGCAAGGCCTGCTGAGGCCAGCACAGGACCGGAGGCGATGTTGCTGCCTTTGACCGCCAGCTCCAGTACCGGCTGATCGGTCGCCGCTTTCAGGCTGCCCGTCGCATTGACCTGCCCTTGATCGATCTGGGCACTGAACGAGTTTACTGTCAGCGTGCCGTGATCAAGCTTCATCGCCAGCTTGCCATCCTTGAGGATCGATTGCCCGCGCAGCAATTCACCGATGGTCAAACCGATATCGGCATCGACACCACGCAGGAAATCGAAATGCCAGGGATCAGTTGAGAACAACCGGCCGTTACTGGCGGCCGGCGTGCTCTTGTTGTCGGCCGGGGCAAAGCCGAAATCGGCCAGATCGAGCCGGTCTGACGCCAGCTGCGCCTTGACCAGCGGCTGATCACCGGCGAGCGATGCCGTGACATCGCCGGAAATGTTGCTCTGGCCGAAGGCGATGGCGATGTGGTCGAAGTGATAGCCGCCATCCTGGTCGGCAAGATGGGTGGCGATCTTGAAGGCCGGGGTCTGGCCGAGATTGGTGCCGAGAAGCGGATTGAGCTTGGCGAGATCGCTACCGCTCGCCTCGAGGTCTATATCGAGGCCACGCAAGGTCGACAAACTGGCGATATTGGCGCGGCTTTGCAGCGCGACGTCGCCGATCGAGCCCTTGAGGGTGATGGGGAACGGCCCGTTGACCATTTGGCCGATCGACCCCAGGGTTCCCTTCAGATCGATGGCATTGCTGCCGATGGCGCCCTGCAGCAACCAGGAGATCGCACCGCCAGAGCCAGCAGATTCAGCACTGAATTGATCAACCACCAGCGTCCGGTCCAGGCTGTGGACCGGGTCACGGTAACGCAGCTGCACCTTCTCCAGCTTAACGCGACCGACGTCGGGCAGCGGCGTCGTGCCGCCGGCACTGCTGGTCGGCGTCGTGAAGCTCCAGTTGCCCCCCCCTTTATCGTTGCGCTCCAGGATGACGGCACCACCGCTCAGGGTCAGCTGGCGGATATGAATCTGCTCGAACAGCAGCGGCAGTAATTCGACGGAGGCATCCAGCTTGTCGACCGACACCATCTGCGGCTGGTCGCTCCAATCGGCATTGTGCAAGGTGATCTGCCGGGCGGTGAGGTGCGGTACCAGGCCGAACTCGACCGAGACATCGCCAGCAATCACCAGGTCGCGGCCGAGTGCCACTTTCACCTGCTGCGCGACCAGGTCCTTATAGGCGTTGAAGTCGATCGAACGGACGACCGCATAGATCACCAGTACCAGGGCGACCAGGAGAATGCCGAGAGCGGACAGGACGGTTTTCAGGCGCATGGGAGGTCGGGTTCCCCGCTGGAGATGTGCGTTTTCAGGTCAGCAAGACTGTAACTGGCCGCCCGGTAGACGGCAATCGGGATGGCTGGCAATTGGCGGGGTCCATCCCGCACCAGACGTCGTCAGGCGAGGCTCCGCAAAGCGCCAAACAGCTCGCTTGGATAGTCGATAATGGCCTCGGCGCCGGCCTGTGTCAGGTCGGCCCGGGCATGATAGCCCCAGGAAACGCCGATCGCCCGGCTGCCGGCAGCCCGCGCCATCTCGATATCGAAGGCAGTGTCGCCCAGCATGACCGCCTCCTCAGGCACCACCCCGGTCTCGGCCATCGCCTGCAACATCATCTCGGGATGCGGCTTGCCACGACGGCGGTCGCCGGTCTGAAGGGTGTGAAAGCGTCGTGACCAGCCGTGTTCGGCCAATACCGCCTGTAGCGAGGCATAACCCTTGCCGGTGGCAATGCCGAGAAAAACCGCGGGGTGATCCAGGCGCTCGATCAGCTCCGGGATGCCGGGGAAAACGGGCTCGGGCAGCCGCGGGCTCTGCTGCAGGCTGGAGCGCAGACGCTGGAAAGCGACAAAGACCTCGGCATGCATTCGCGGCTCGGCGTCCGGCAACATACGGGCAATGGCGGCCTCTGCCGAGAGGCCAACCTGGCGGCGGATCAGCTCGGTCGGCGGCGGTGTCAGGCCGATACTGGCAAAGAGCCGCCGGACCGCAGTGATGATATTATGCTGGCTGTCGATCAGCGTGCCGTCGCAGTCGAAGACAATCAGCCGGATCGGCCCCAAAGCCGCCAGGAGATCGTCACTGCCGGACGGCTGCTGTTCTATCGGCATGCGTCCTGCAGACATGGTCGCCGCAGTCAGAGGTCGAGATCGGCGAAGGGATCTTCGTCATAATCGCCGGCAAAGCCGAAGAAGCGCTGGGTCTCGCGCATATGCGGCGGCAATGGTGCCGTCACATCGATCATGCCTTTGCGCGGATGCGGCAGGATCAGACGGCGCGCATGCAGGTGCAGCTGCCGCGGCACCGATTCACGGGCGATAAAGGCACCGGCGCCGGCATATTTGCCGTCACCCAGGATCGGTGTTGCCAGCGCCAGGCAATGGGCCCGCAGCTGATGGGTGCGGCCCGTCATCGGCATCAGGGCCAGCCAGGATACCTTGGTGCCGACCTTGTCCAGCACGCGATAGAAGGTGACGGCGCGCTTGCCTTCGTCATCGATCTGCACACGCTCACGTCCCTGCCCGCCTTGCTTGGCGAGAGCGGCATCGATGCGGCCCTGGGAGAGCTTCGGCACGCCGATCGCCACCGCCCAATAGATCTTGCGCGCATCCTTGTGGCGGAAGGCGTCGGCCAGCCGTTGGGCGGCCTTGAGGTTCCGCGCCAGCACCAGGACGCCGCTGGTATCGCGGTCCAGGCGATGCACGAGGCGTGGCTTCTCCGCAGCATCGCCCTGCAAGGCGACCAGCAGGTCGTCGAGATTCTTGCCGATGCCGCTGCCGCCCTGCACGGCGAGACCGGCCGGCTTGTTGATGACGATGACATCGTCATCCTGATAGAGGACCGTCTCCCGCAGCATGCGGCTGTCGCGCTCGCTAGGACCGGTCGGCGCCCGCTTGGGTGCGGCAGGCCTCGCCGCCGTCTCATCCCCGCTTGCGCCACCCGTCTCGCCCAACGGCGGGACGCGCACCACCTGCCCGACTTCCAGCCGGTCACTGGCCTTAGCGCGCTTGCCGTCGATACGGATCTGACCGGTACGCAACAGCTTTTCCAGCCGACCATGGCCGACTTCCGGAAAGCGTCGCTTGAACCAGCGGTCGAGGCGCTGCTCGCCGTCAGCGGCGGCAACGGTGATTTGGGTAACGCCGGACATCAGATATCAGGCAGCGGCGCGGCTGCGGCTCAGCCAATCGAGCAATTGATCGGTGCCCATCAGATAGACGCCGATCTGGGCCAATTCATCGAGCCCGGCATCATTGGCGCCGGAAATGGCATCGGTCGCCAGCAGGATGCGGAAATCGCGATTGCTGGCGGCATAAACGGTGGAACGCGGTGAGGTCGGGAAATCGATGCCGCAGATAACGATGGTGGACACGCCGAGCGACTTCAAATGCGCTTCCAGAGGCGTCTGGAAGAAGGCAGAGAGGCGCGGCTTATAGCACAGCCATTCCTGCGGGCCGACTTCCTGCAACTTGCCGCTCAGCAGCAGATCCGGTTCGATGCGCGCGGCACCTTCCGGCTTCACTTCATCGATGAGCTCGGCACCGGACGTACCCGGCATGACGATACGCGCACCGGCCTCGATCGAGGCGCGATGGCAAAGATCGACATTGGAACCGTCACAGCGATAGAGACGCGTCGCATGGATAATGGGCGCACCGGCAGCGCGGAAGGCGCGCACCAGACGCTGAATATGCGGCACCGCCGCGATGGCGGTACTACTCGATGCAGCACCGGTCGGCAGAACGAAATCCCGTTGTACGTCGATCGTCAAAAGGGCCGCTCGATGGCGCTCCGGTGACAAATAGTCCTGCATCCCGCTTACCCAGCTCGCTGTTCATACCGAAATTATGACCGTCCCCGTTCGGTCAGCAAAAAACCCTAGCCCTAGTTATTGCGGCCGACAAGACGAATCCCGGCATGAGGGGACCAGCGGAACCGCAAGACAGCCATGCCGAAATCAGCCATCGCTGCCCTGCTTGCGCTGACGCAGGCGGTCCCAGTATTCCAGCCGCTTCATCAGGTCGCGCTCGAAGCCGCGTTCCACCGGCTGGTAAAAACGCTGCCGCGCCATACCATCGGGGAAATAGTTCTGACCGGAAAAGCCTTCCTCGGCATCGTGGTCGTATTGGTAACCGTCGCTATATCCGAGTTGCTTCATCAACTTTGTCGGCGCGTTCAAGATATGCTTGGGCGGCATGAGCGAACCGGTTTCCCGGGCCGCCCGGGAAACCGCGTTATAGGCCCGGTAGGCCGCGTTGGATTTCGGTGCCGTGCCGAGGTAGATGACCGCCTGGGCAATGGCCAGTTCCCCTTCTGGCGAGCCCAGCCGGTCATAGGCATCCCAGGCTGCCAGGCACTGGGTCAGGGCCGCCGGATCGGCCAGGCCGACATCCTCGACGGCAAAACGCACCAGGCGGCGGACGATGTATTTGGGATCCTCCCCGCCCGCCAGCATCCGGCCGAACCAATAAAGTGCCGCATCGGTATCGGAGCCGCGCAGGGATTTGTGCAGCGCACTGATGAGGTTGTAATGACCTTCCTGCCCCTTGTCATAAAGCGGGGCACGCCGGTTGACGGCCTTGGTCAATTGATTGACGTCGAGCTCGGTATCGGGCGGAAAGCGGAACAGCTCTTCTGCCATATTCAGCAGATAGCGCCCGTCGCCATCGGCCATGGCGATCAGGGCCTCGCGAGCATCGGCGGTCAAAGGCAGGCCGGCTTCCATGGTCGCCTCGGCCCGCGCCAGCAGCTGCGCCAAATCATCATGATCCAGCCGATTGAGGACAAAGACCTGGCAGCGAGACAACAAGGCGGCGTTCAGCTCGAAGGACGGATTCTCCGTCGTGGCGCCGACCAGAATGACGGTGCCGTCTTCCACATAGGGCAGGAAGCCATCCTGCTGGCTGCGGTTGAAGCGATGAATCTCATCGATGAAGAGCAAGGTCCCTTCGCCGATCACGCGCCGCTGGCGCGCCGCCTCGAAGATCTTGCGCAGATCGGCGACGCCACTGAAGATCGCCGAGAGCATGTCAAAATGCAGGTTGCTGCCTTCGGCTATGAGGCGGGCAAGCGTGGTCTTGCCGCAGCCGGGCGGACCCCAGAGGATCATCGAGGACAGGTGCCCCGATTGCATCATGCGTCCGATCGGACCATCGGCGCCGATCAGATGCCCCTGGCCGACGATCTCCTCGAGCTTGCGCGGCCGCAACCGGTCGGCCAATGGCCGCGGTGCTTCCTGCTCGAAAAGTCCGCTCATAGCTCAGTCGACCCGCAGCGTCTTGACCTGGCCGCCACGATTGATGGTGACAGACCATTGATCGGATGGCTGGCCGAGCAGCTTCTGCAGCGCCTGGGTATCCGCAACATCATGGTCGTTAAGCTTGACGATGATGTCACCGCGTTGCAAGCCGAACTGATCCGCATAGCTGCCGCGTTTCAATTTGGTCACGACGACACCGCTCCAGGCACCGACCGAGAGTTGATCGGAAAGCGCCGGCGACAGATTGGCGACCAAAGCGCCGGCCAAAGGCTGGCGGCCACTCAGCAGCTGCTCATCGGGTGCCGGCGTATCCGGCGGTGCGATCAGGTCGATCGTCGCGTCATGCGCGGCGCCGCGTGATAATACCTGCAAGATTGCCTGCTTGCCGGTTCGCTGCGTTGCCAGACGGAAGCGCAAAGCCTCCGCATCATTGACCGGCTTTTTGTTCACCGAGACGATCACGTCGCCCGGCTTGATGCCGGCACGCGCTGCCGGGCCATTGGGATAGACCTGCCGCACGACCACGCCGCCTGGCTTGCTAAGGCCGAGGCTGTTGGCGATTTCGGCTGTCACGGCTTCACCGGAAGCACCGATCCAGGGACGGACCAGTTTCCCGCCATTGGCCTCCGCCTCGACCACTACCCGCACGATGTTGCTGGGGATGGCAAAGCCGATGCCGACAGAACCACCGCTCTTGGAAAAGATCGCGGTATTGATGCCGACCACCTGGCCATCCAGGCTGACCAAGGCGCCGCCGGAATTGCCCGGATTGATGGCGGCATCGGTCTGGATGAAGAAGCCGAAATCATTGATGCCGGTCTGGGTCCGCGCCAGGCCGGAAACGATGCCGCTGGTGACAGTCTGGCCGACGCCGAACGGATCACCGATGGCCAAGACCAGGTCACCCACTTCCAGCTCGTCGGAATCGCGCAGCGGCAGCGTCGGCAGCTTCTCGCCCTTGGTATCGATCTTGAGAAGGGCCAGATCGAGCTGCGGCTCGGCCGAGATCAGCTTCGCCTCGAACTCGCGACCGTCGATCAGCACGACGGTGATCTGGTCGGCGCCCTGGATGACATGGTTGTTGGTGACGATGAGGCCGTCATCATGAACGATGACACCGGAACCAAGGGCATTCTGCACGCGCTCGCGGGTCGGACCGCCGGCGGCATCATCGCCGAAGAACTGGCGGAAGAACGGATCGTTGAAAAAGGGCGAGGCCATCTGCTCCTGGACGACCTTGCGGGTATAGATATTGACGACTGCCGGCGCCGCCTTCTTCACCACGGGGGCGAAGGAAAGCTGGATCTGCTGCGGCGAGTTCGGAACTGTGTCTTCGGCAATGGCAATAGTCGCCCCGGCCGTCAGGCAGCCGGTCAGGAGCAGCAGAAGAGACAAAGCGCGGCGCAGCATGGCAGTCACGTTCTCCATTTGGCGCGGCGCGGACGCCGCAAACAACCGATAACACGCGGATCATATAGCAAAAGGGCAGCCCGGAGGCTGCCCTTTCACCTGAGATCAAGTCTGCGAGGAATCAAGCCTCGGCAGCGGCCTCGTCACCCTCGGCAACCTGCTTCGGGCCGGAATCCAGGCCCTTGGCAGCCGGGTCACGATCAACGAACTCGATGATCGCCATCGGGGCCATGTCGCCGTAGCGGAAGCCGGCCTTGAGAACGCGGGTATAGCCGCCGTTACGGCTCTTGTAGCGTTCTGCAATGACGGTCAACAGCTTCTCGGCCATCTTCTCGTCCTTCAGCGAAGCTAGGATCTGACGGCGGGCATGCAGACCACCGCGCTTGCCCAGCGTCACCAGCTTTTCGACGATCGGACGCAGATCCTTCGCCTTGGGAAGGGTCGTCTTGATCTGCTCATGCTTAACCAGCGCGTGAGCCAAATTGTTGAACATCGCCTTGCGGTGGCTGCTCGTCCGATTCAGCTTACGGCCATTCAATCCGTGACGCATATGTCATCTCCTCTTTCCGCTTGGCCTCGCCCGGTCCGTCTCTTCGAGAGGGCAGTCGCGAAACCGATTACACATCCCGCCGCCGCGATCGGGGCGATCCCGAAGGATCGGCCCGTCATGTACGGCAGGTCAGGCCACCATGGCCCTATTTACGCAACTCTCAGGCTCAGTACGGCTCGTCGAGACGCTTGGCCATTTCTTCGATGTTCTCTGGCGGCCAGTTGGGGATTTCCATACCGAGATGGAGGCCCATCTGCGCCAGCACTTCCTTGATTTCGTTCAGCGACTTGCGGCCGAAATTCGGCGTGCGGAGCATTTCCGCTTCGGTCTTCTGCACCAGATCGCCGATATAGACGATGTTGTCGTTCTTCAGGCAGTTCGCCGAACGGACCGACAGTTCCAGCTCGTCGACCTTGCGCAGCAGGTTCTTGTTGAACGGCGGCTCGACCGACTTCGCCTCTTCCGTGGCAGCCGAGGGCTCTTCGAAATTGATGAAGAGCTGCAGCTGGTCCTGGAGGATGCGGGCGGCGATCGCCAGCGCGTCTTCCGGGGTCACGGCGCCGTTGGTCTCGACCTGCATCGACAGCTTGTCGTAGTCGGTGACCTGGCCGACGCGGCTGTTATCGACCTTGTAGGAGACCTTGCGCACCGGGCTGAAGATCGCATCGACCGGGATCAGGCCGATCGGCGCGTCTTCCGGACGGTTCTGCGAGGCCGGGACATAGCCCTTGCCGCTCTCGACGGTGAATTCCATCGACAGATTGGCGCCCTGGTCGAGGGTGCAGATCACGAGGTCCGGATTGAGGATCTCGATGTCATGGCCGGCCTCGATCTGGCCCGCCTTGACTTCGCCCGGGCCCTGGGCCTTCAGGCGCATCCGCTTCGGACCGTCGCCGCCCATACGGAGCGCGATGGTCTTGATGTTTAGGATGATGTCGGTGACGTCTTCACGGACACCCGGAACCGACGAGAATTCGTGCAGCACGCCATCGATATGGACGGCGGTCACGGCAGCGCCCTGCAGCGACGACAGCAGCACGCGACGCAGGGCGTTGCCCAGGGTCAGCGCGAAACCACGCTCCAGCGGCTCGGCAACGACAGTGGCGGCGCGCTTGGCATCGCTACCGGCATCAACCTTCTTGTTCGACTTAATCAGCTCGGTCCAGTTTTTCTGAATCACAGCATTTTCCTCATGCAAAACGGCGAGCAGCCATTCTATCGCTCTCGCCTTCGACAAAACCGACGGCCAACGTTTTTAATCAAGCGCGGAGTATATCCGCCGATGGCCGCAATAGAGGGCCGGCCCCGCAAGGGGGCCGGCAGAACCGTTCATATCAGACGCGGCGGCGCTTCGGCGGCCGGCAACCGTTATGCGGGATCGGGGTAACGTCACGGATCGAGGTGATCGTGAAACCGGCAGCCTGCAGCGCGCGGAGAGCCGATTCACGGCCAGCACCGGGGCCCTTGACCTCGACTTCGAGGTTCTTCACGCCGTGCTCGGAAGCCTTCTTCGCCGCATTGTCAGCAGCAACCTGGGCGGCATACGGGGTCGACTTACGCGAACCCTTGAAGCCCTGCGCACCGGCCGAGGACCAGGCAACAGTATTGCCCTGATCATCGGTGATGGTGATCATGGTGTTGTTGAAGCTGGCATTCACATGGGCGATGCCCGAGGTGATGTTCTTGCGCTCGCGGCGGCGAACGCGTTGGGCATTAGCAGGTGCCTTGGCCATGACTTGTCTCGTTCCTTACTTCTTCTTACCGGCGATCGCCTTCGCCGGACCCTTGCGGGTGCGAGCATTGGTATGGGTGCGCTGACCGCGGACCGGCAGGCCCTTGCGGTGACGCAGACCACGATAGCAGCCGAGATCCATCAGGCGCTTGATGTTCATCGCGACTTCGCGACGCAGATCGCCTTCCACCCGGTAGCCCTGGTCGATCACTTCGCGGATGCGAACGATGTCGGCATCCGACAACTGGTTGATGCGACGCTCAGCCGGAATGCCGACCTTTTCACAGATTTCCTTGGCCTTAACCGGGCCAATGCCGTGAATGTAAGTCAAAGCAATAACAACGCGCTTTTGCGTCGGAATATTGACGCCAGCAATACGCGCCATTGTCAGTCTCCTCATTTACACGGATCTGGGCGTGCCCAAATAGGCTCGGTCACCCAAGGTGGTCGAGAGGCGCGCATTATATGCAGATTCGCGCCCTCGTCAATTGCCAATCGACCCCCGAAAGTGCCGAAATAAGCAATTTACCCCAATGGGTTAGGTCCGGACCTTTGCGAGCACGGCGTCGATCGCCGTAGTTACATCGTCCAAATCGGCCATGCCGTCCACTTGGTGCAGCAGCCCCTTTGCCCGGTAATAGGGCAGAATCGGTGCCGTCTGTTCCCGGTAGGAGACCAGCCTGGCCTTCACTGTCTCGGCGTTGTCGTCCTTGCGCCGCACGAATTCCGTGGACCCGCAAACGTCGCAAACGCCATCCTTCTTCGGTCGCTGGAACGTGTCGTGATAGCCAGCACCGCATTTGGCGCAGGCATAACGTCCAGAGATCCGCTCGATCAGGGCTTCCTCATCGACCACCAGTTCGATCACTGCGTCGATTTTGCCGCCCTTTTCGCCCAGCATTTTATCGAGTGCCTTTGCCTGGCCCTCGGTGCGTGGGAAACCGTCCAACACGAAGCCGTTGCGGCAGTCATCCGCCTCAATCCGCTTCGCGATCATGCCGATGATGATATCGTCGGGCATCAGCTGCCCGGCTTCCATCACCCGTTTTGCTTCCTGCCCCAGCGCGCTGCCCGAAGCCACTTCGGCGCGCAGCATATCGCCTGTCGATAACTGAACCAGCTTGTGCCGGTCATATAATCTCTTGGCCTGGGTCCCCTTGCCCGCCCCCGGCGGGCCCAGAAGTATCAGCTTCACCCCCGACGTCCTTTCAGCTTCGCCTTCTTGATGAGCCCTTCGTAGTGTTGCGCATAAAGATGCGACTGGATCTGCGCCACCGTATCCATGGTCACCGAGACCACGATCAGCAGGCTGGTGCCGCCGAAATAGAACGGAATGGCATAATTGGCGATCAGGATCTCAGGCAACACGCAAACGAAGCAGAGATAGGCAGCACCCAGGACCGTCAGGCGCGTCAGCACGAAATCGAGATAGTCAGCGGTATTCTTGCCGGGACGGATGCCGGGCACGAAGCCGCCATACTTCTTCAGGTTATCGGCGGTCTCTTCCGGGTTGAAGACGATCGCCGTGTAGAAGAAGGAGAAGAACACGATCAACGCGATATAGGCCACGATATAGGCCGGCTTGCCATGACCGAGATAGAGCTGCACATCCTGCATGACGGTCTGGAACCAGCCACCGCCTCCGACCGCACCGGCATTGCCGGAGAAGCCGGCCACCGTCAGCGGCAGCAACAGCAGCGACGAGGCGAAGATCGGCGGAATGACGCCGGAGCTGTTGAGCTTCAGCGGCAGGTGCGAATTCTGCCCCCCATACATCTTGTTGCCAACCTGGCGCTTCGGATACTGGATCACGAGGCGGCGCTGGGCGCGCTCGAAGAAGACGATGAAGGTGATGACGCCAATCGCCATCACCAGAACAACCAACACGAAAATCGGGCTGATAGCGCCGGTGCGCAGCTGCTCGAACATCTGACCGATGGCGCTTGGCAGGCGGGCGACGATACCGGCGAAAATGATCAGTGAAATGCCGTTGCCGATGCCGCGCGAGGTGATCTGTTCACCGAGCCACATCAGGAACATGGTGCCGGCACAGAGCGAAACAACGGTGGCCACGTAGAAGAAGAGGTCGGGATTGGCGACCACGGCGCCGCCACTACTGGTCATAGCAGCAAGCCCCTTGGAAATCGCCAAGGCTTGAACGGCGGCCAGGATGATCGTGCCCCAGCGGGTATACTGGTTGATCTTCTTGCGGCCGCTCTCGCCCTCTTTCTTCAGCGCTTCCAGCTGCGGCGAGACCGAGGTCATCAGCTGCATGATGATGGAGGCGGAAATATAGGGCATGATACCGAGCGCGAAGACCGTCATCCGCTGGATGGCACCGCCGGCAAACATGTCAACCATGCCCAGCACCCCACCGGAATGCTGCTGGAAGAACGTCGCGAAATTCTGGGTATCAATACCCGGCAGCGGAATATAGGCACCGATCCGCGCAACGACCAGCGCACCAAGGGTGAACAGGATTCGTTGCTTGAGTTCGGTCGCCTTGGCCAAGGCGCTAAAGTTGAAATTCGCCGCTAGCTGTTCCGCCGCCGAGGCCATGATCGTCCGGTTCCTTTAAATACGCGTGTTAAGCCTTTGCGACCTTCTCGGCAGGAACCTTCGGTGCCTTCACGACGACCGAACCGCCAGCCTTTTCCACCGCAGCGACAGCAGCCTTCGAGGCGCCGGCGACTTCAATGGTTAACTTGCTCTTCAGTTCGCCCTTGTTCAAGAGGCGGATACCGTCGAGCTTGCGGTTGATGATACCGGCCTTCTTCAGGACCTTGGCGGTTACCTTCTCGCCGGCATCGATGCGCTTGTCATCGATCGCCTGCTGCAGGGTGCCGACATTCACCACCACGAAATCGAGGCGGAAAATGTTGGTGAAGCCCTTCTTCGGCAGACGGCGGAACAGCGGCATCTGGCCGCCTTCGAAACCGTTGATGGCGACGCCCGAACGCGCCGTCTGGCCCTTGCCGCCACGACCCGCGGTCTTGCCCTTGCCCGAGCCGATACCGCGACCGACGCGGATGCGGCCCTTGCGGGCGCCCTGGTTATCGGAGAGCTGATTGAGTTTCATCTTCTTGCTTCCCTATGGGACGGGCAGGCAAGGTCCTCCCCTGCCCGCTCATCTGTCTTTACTTCGCCGGTTCGACGCGAACCAGGTGCTGCACGGCGCGCAGCATGCCACGGATCGACGGGGTATCCTCGACCTCACGGCTGCGGTTGAGCTTGTTCAGGCCGAGACCGATCAAGGTCGCTTCCTGTTCCTTCGGGCGACCGATCGGGCTACCGACCTGGGTGATCTTGAGCTTTGCCATCATCCACCTGCCTTATTCGCGGACTTCGGCTTCGGCGCCCTTACGGCCGCCGAAAACCTCGCCCACCTTCTTGCCGCGACGCGCCGCCACCGAACGGGGCGAGCTGCACTGCGAGAGGGCGTCCAAGGCCGCCTTGATCATGTTATGCGGGTTCGAGGTGCCAACCGACTTGGCGACGACGTCATGAACGCCGAGCGCTTCGCAGATGGCGCGAACCGGGCCGCCGGCGATGATGCCGGTACCGGCATCGGCGGCGCGCATCACCACGCGACCGGCACCGTAATGGCCGTTCACGTCATGATGCAGGGTCCGGCCTTCCCGCAGGGGAACGCGGATCATCGAGCGCTTGGCGTGTTCGGTTGCCTTGCGGATCGCCTCGGGAACCTCGCGGGCCTTGCCGGTGCCATGACCGACGCGGCCCTTGCCGTCGCCGACCACCACGATCGCCGCGAAGCCAAAGCGCTTACCGCCCTTGACCACCTTGGCGACGCGATTGATGCCGACCAACTTTTCGATCAGTTCGACTTCCTGGGTGCGCTCCCGCTGCTCCCGATCGCGACGTTCCGATTTTGCTGCACGTGCCATTTCGCAATCCTTGCTTAGAACGAGAGGCCGCCTTCGCGGGCCGCATCGGCCAGCGCCTTGACGCGGCCGTGATAGATGTAACCGCCGCGATCGAACACCACTTCCTTGATGCCCTTGGCCGTTGCACGCTCGGCAATCAACTTGCCGACCTGCTTGGCCGCATCAACGGTGGCGCCGGTCTTCAGCTTGCTCTTGAGATCCTTGTCGACGGTCGAAGCGGCGGCAATGGTCTCGCCCTTCGCATCATCGATGATCTGCGCATAGATGTGCAGGCTGGAACGGTAGACGGACAGCCGGAGCCGACCGTCAGACTTCTTCCGGATCGCCGTGCGCACACGCGCCTGACGCCGGGTAAAGAGTTCTTTCGCTTTCGACATGGCCGGTCCTTACTTCTTCTTGCCTTCCTTACGCAGGATGGTCTCGTTGTCGTACTTGATGCCCTTGCCCTTGTAGGGCTCCGGCCGCTTGTACCCGCGGATTTCCGCGGCAACTTGACCCACACGCTGCTTATCAAAGCCGCTGATCGAGATCGAGGTCGGCTTTTCACACTTGATGGTGATGCCTTCCGGGATCGGATACAGCACGTCGTGGCTGAAACCGAGCTGCAGCTGCAGGTTCTTGCCCTGCACCGCGGCACGATAGCCGACGCCGTTGATTTCCAGGTTCTTGGTGTAGCCGGCGCTCACGCCCTGCACCAGATTGCGCAGATTGGCTCGGGTTGAGCCCCACATCACGCGCGCATCCTTGCTTTCGGAGAGCGGCTTGACCCAAACCTTGCCGTCCTCGACCTTCACCTCGACATGAGAGCTGACCGGCAGCTTAAGCGTGCCGAGCTTGCCCTTGACCGTGGCAACGCCGCCAGCCACGTCAACCGTGACGCCCTGCGGAATCGCAACCGGGTTCTTACCAACGCGAGACATCTATCCCACTCCTTAGAACACGCGGCACAGCACTTCGCCACCGACATGGGCGGTGCGCGCTTCGCTGTCCGACATGACGCCGCGCGGCGTCGAGAGGATGGAGATGCCGAGGCCATTATAGAACCGCGGCAGATCGGTAATCTTCGAATAGACGCGGCGACCCGGGGTCGACACGCGGCTGATTTCGCGGATGACCGGCTCACCCTCGTGATACTTCAATTCGATCACCAGCTCACCGCCGGGGATCTCGTTTTCCGCGCTGTAGCTACGGATATATCCTTCGCGCTTCAGCACCTCGAGCACATTGGCCCGCAGCTTCGACGCCGGCGACCGAACCGACTGCATCCGCGCCTTCTGGCCGTTACGGATGCGGGTCAGCATATCGCCGAGGGGATCATTCATCGACATGATCTCAATTCCTCCTTACCAGCTCGACTTGACGACGCCCGGGATCTGCCCGGTCGAAGCCAATTCGCGCAGTGCGATACGCGACAGCTTGAACTTGCGATAAACCGAGCGCGGACGGCCGGTCAGCTCGCAACGATTGCGGATACGCGTCTTGGAGGAGTTGCGCGGCAACTCAGCCAGCTTCAGGCGGGCGGCGAACCGCTCTTCCATCGGCAAGGCATCGTTATCGGCAACCGCCTTCAAACGAGCGCGGCGAGCCTCGAACTGCTTCGCCAGGCGCTCACGCTTCTTGTTCTTCTGGATGGCACTCGTCTTAGCCATGATCTTTTCTCCAGCCGGCGGCTCAGTTGGCAAAGGGCATCTGGAAGCCCTTGAGCAACGCCTTGGCTTCAGCATCGGTTTTCGCACTGGTCACGATGACGATGTCCATACCGCGGATATCGCTGACCTTGTCGTAATCGATTTCCGGGAACACCAGCTGCTCCTTGAGACCGAGGCAATAGTTGCCACGACCATCGAAGCTGTTGCCCTTGACGCCGCGGAAGTCGCGGACGCGCGGCAAAGCGATGGTGACCAGGCGATCCAGGAACTCGTACATCTTGTCACGACGCAGCGTGACCTTGACGCCGATATTCATGCCTTCGCGCAGCTTGAAGGTGGCGATCGACTTGCGCGCCTTGGTGACGACCGGCTTCTGGCCGGCAATCGCCGTCATTTCTTCAACAGCGCTGTTGATCTTCTTGGAGTCCGACGTCGCTTCGCCGACACCCATGTTGATCACGATCTTCTCGATACACGGGATCTGATGGTCGTTCTCGTACTTGAACTCTTCCTTCAGCGCCGCGCGCACGGTGTTGTTGTAGTGGTCTTGCATACGGGTCTTAGCCATGATGCTTTCCCTCACTCAATCGCTTCGCCGGAACGACGCGCGACACGGACCTTCTTGTCCCCGTCCATCTTGAAGCCAACGCGAGTCGGCTTCTGCGTCTTCGGATCGATATGGGCCACGTTCGACACGTGAATCGACGCTTCCTTGGAGATGATGCCGCCCTGCTCCGTCTGTGTCTGACGCTGATGTCGCTTCACAATGTTCACGCCCTGCACCAGCACGCGGTTCTCTTCGCGCAGCACCTTCAGGATCTCGCCCTGCTTGCCCTTGTCGCGACCGGTGATCACAACCACCTTGTCGCCCTTCTTAACTTTCAGCTTCGTTGCCATCTCAGCACCTTTCCTTCTCTCTCGCCCGGTGCCTTAGAGCACTTCGGGAGCGAGGGAGATGATCTTCATGAACTTCTTGCCGCGGAGCTCACGAGTGACCGGGCCGAAAATACGGGTGCCGATGGGCTCGCCCTGCTTGTTGATCAGGACGGCCGCATTGCGGTCGAAGCGGATCGAGCTGCCATCAGCGCGGCGGATTTCCTTCGCCGTACGCACGATGACGGCCTGATGCACGTCGCCCTTCTTCACCTTGCCGCGCGGGATCGCCTCTTTGATCGAGACGACGATAACATCGCCGACCGACGCAAAACGGCGCTTCGAACCGCCCAGCACCTTGATGCACTGCACCCTGCGTGCGCCGGAATTGTCGGCCACATCCAGGTTCGTCTGCATCTGGATCATGGTTGAGTTCCTTCTTTCTTAATTCGCGCCGGCTGCAGTGGACTCGTCCACCACTTCCCAACGCTTGGACTTCGAAATCGGACGGCATTCGCGGATGAAAACCACGTCGCCAATCTTGTGCCCGTTACCCTCGTCATGCGCCGCATAACGCTTCGAGCGACGGATGAACTTCTTATAGACCGGGTGCATGACGCGACGCTCGACCGACACGATGACGGTCTTGTCGTTCTTGTCGCTAACCACGGTGCCCTGCAAAACTCGCCTTGGCATACCTTCTCTCCTAAATCCTACGCCCCGGCCCTCAGGCCTTGGCGGCAGCCTTCTGGTTGAGGAAGGTCTGAACCTTGGCGATGTCGCGGCGAACTGCCCGCACCCGCGCCGTGTTCTCCAACTGACCGTTGGCCTGCTGGAATCGCAGGTTGAACGCTTCCTTCTTCAGGCTGACGAGATCAGCCTTGAGCTGATCCGGCGTCTTGGTTCGCAAATCTTCTGCCTTCATGATCAAGTTCCTTCTCTACCCGATCACTCGTCGCTGACGCGCGAGATGATACGGGTCTTCACCGGCAGCTTGGCTGCCGCCAGCGTAAAGGCCTCTTTAGCCAATTCCTTCGACACACCATCCAGCTCGAACAGGATGCGGCCGGGATGAACGCGGCAAACCCAGTATTCCGGCGAGCCCTTGCCGGAACCCATACGCACTTCAGCAGGCTTGCGGCTGATCGGCAGATCCGGGAAAACGCGGATCCACACCTTGCCGACACGCTTCATATGACGCGTGATGGCGCGGCGGGCTGCTTCGATCTGGCGCGCGGTGATGCGCTCCGGCTCGACGGCCTTGAGGCCGAAGGCGCCGAACGCCAGGGTGGTGCCACCCTTGGCGGTGCCGTGAATACGGCCCTTGTGGGCCTTGCGATATTTTGTTCGCTTCGGAGACAACATGTTACGTGTTCCTCATTCCTTCATCCGACGGGCTTAGCGCGCCGTCTGATGCTCCGTCGCCCGCTTGTCCATGGCCATCGGGTCATGCGCCATGATCTCGCCCTTGAAGACCCAGACCTTGACACCGCAGGTGCCATAGGTGGTCTTCGCCGTACCTTCGCCGTAATCGATCTCGGCGCGGAGCGTGTGCAGCGGCACACGGCCTTCGCGGTACCATTCCATACGGGCGATTTCGGCGCCGCCGAGACGGCCCGAGCAGTTGATACGAATGCCGAGCGCGCCAAGACGCATCGCCGACTGCACCGCGCGCTTCATGGCGCGACGGAAGGCAACGCGGCGTTCCAGCTGCTGGGCGATGTTGTCGGCGATCAGCTTGGCATCGATTTCCGGCTTGCGGATTTCGATGATGTTCAGGCTGACTTCCGAACCGGTCATCTTGCCGAGTTCGCTGCGCAGCTTCTCGATGTCGGCACCCTTCTTGCCGATCACCACACCCGGACGAGCCGTGTGGATGGTGATGCGGGCCTTCTTGGCCGGACGCTCGATGATGACGCGGGCAACACCGGCCTGGGCCAGGCGCTCGGTCAGGTACTTCTTCAGCCGCAGATCTTCGTGCAGCAGATCGGCATAATCCTTGCCGGCGAACCAGCGCGAATCCCAGGTGCGGTTAATGCCGACGCGCAGACCGATCGGGTTAACTTTCTGTCCCATTACGCGTTCTCCTCGCGCTCACGCACGATCACAGTCAGATTGCTCCAGGTCTTCACGACGCGGACGCCACGGCCACGGGCGCGGGCGTGGAAGCGCTTCAGCTTCATGCTGCGGCCGACATGAGCCTCGGCGACATAGAGCCGATCGATGTCGAGCGAGTGGTTGTTCTCGGCATTGGCGATCGCCGCCTGCAGAACCTTCCTCACCTCGTTGGCGACACGGCGCTTCGAGAAGGTCAGCGCGGCAACCGCCGGCTGGGCTCCCAAGCCCCGGATCATCTGGGCGACCAAATTGACCTTGCGCGGGCTGGCCTGGATGACGGAGGCCGCAGCCTTCGCCTCATTGTCCTTCTGCGCGCGCGGCGTCTTTGCCTTGCTCATCTTCTTAGGCCCTCTTCGCCTTCTTGTCGGCGGCATGGCCAGGGAAGTTCCGGGTCGGCGAGAACTCGCCGAACTTGTGGCCGATCATGTTCTCGGTGACGAGAACCGGCAGGAACTTCTGGCCGTTATAGACGCCAAACGTCAGACCCACGAATTGCGGCAGGATCGTCGAGCGCCGCGACCAGGTCTTGATCACTTCATTGCGGCCCGAACCACGCGAGGTCTCTGCCTTCTTCAGCAGATAACCGTCGACGAACGGACCCTTCCAAACAGAGCGAGCCATCTAGTCGCCCTCCTTACTTGCTGGCTTGACGACGGCGAACAATCTGCCCGTCCGTCTTCTTGTTGTGACGCGTCTTCTTGCCCTTGGTCGGCTTGCCCCAGGGCGTAACCCAGGCGCGGCCACCATTGGTACGACCACCATGCGGGTGATCGACCGGGTTCATGACGATACCGCGAACGGTCGGACGGCGGCCCATCCAGCGGGCGCGACCAGCCTTGCCGATCACCGTGTTCTGGTTGTCCGGGTTGCTGACGGCACCGATGGTCGCCATGCACTCGGTCTTGACCATGCGCACTTCGCCGGAGGACAGACGCAGCAGGGCGTTGCCCTGGTCGCGGCCGACCAACTGCACAAAGGCACCGGCGGCGCGGGCCATCTGGCCACCCTTGCCGGGCTTCAGCTCGACGTTGTGGACGATGGTGCCGACCGGGATGTTCTTCAGCGGCATCGCATTGCCCGGCTTGACGTCGACGCGCTCGCCGGAGACGACCGTGTCGCCCGCCTTCAAGCGCTGCGGCGCCAGGATGTATGCCAGGTCGCCGTCCTCATACTTGATGAGAGCGATGAACGCCGTACGGTTCGGATCGTATTCCAGCCGCTCGACAACCGCCGGCATATCGAACTTGCCGCGCTTGAAGTCGACCAGACGATAGCGCTGCTTGTGACCGCCGCCCTTCCGGAACGACACCAAACGGCCATAATTGTTGCGGCCGCCGCTCTTGGTCTTGCCTTCGGTCAGCGCCTTGACGGGCTTGCCCTTGTGCAATTCCGAGCGATCAACGGTCACCAGATGGCGAACGCCCGCAGATGTCGGCTTATAAGTTTTCAACGCCATCGCTTAGACTCCCGTCGTCACGTCGATGGTGTTGCCTTCGGCCAACGTCACCACCGCCTTCTTATAATCGGCGCGCTTGCCCCGGTTGCCGCGGAAGACCTTCTGCTTGCCTTCGACGCGCAGGGTGTTCACCGCGGTCACCTTGACCTTGAAAACGCCTTCGATCGCAGCCTTGATCTCCGGCTTGCTGGCATCCAGCGGCACCTTGAAGGTCACTTGATTATGCTGCGAGCCCAGCGTGCTCTTTTCGGTAACGACGGGACGGCGGATGAGCTCGAACATAGCGCTCTCGCTCAACTTCACCACCGGCGTGACCATGCGTCGTGCGCGGCTCATTTCAAACGCTCCACCAGAGATTCCACCGCGCCCTTGGTGAGGACCAGGGTATCGCGACGGAGGATGTCATACACATTGGCGCCCTGCTGCGGCAGGACGTCGACGCCCGGGATGTTGCGCGCGGCGAGGGCAAACTTCTCGTTCACCGCGGCGCCGTCGATCACCAGGACCGACTTCCAGCCGAGCTTGCCGATCTTGGCCGACAGATCCTTGGTCTTACCCTCGGCATCCGCACCCGACCAGATCACCAGCTTGCCCTCGGCCTGCTTGGCCGACAGCGCGGTCTTCAGCGCGAGCTTGCGCACCTTCTTCGGCAGGTCATGCGCATGGCTGCGCGGAACCGGACCGAAAATGGTGGCGCCGCCACGGAACTGCGGCGACCGCAGCGAACCCTGGCGAGCATTACCCGTGCCCTTCTGACCATACGGCTTCTTCGTCGTACCCTGGACGTCGCCGATCTCCTTGGTCTTGTGCGTGCCGGCGCGGCGCTTGGCCAACTGCCAGTTCACGGCACGAGCGAGGAGATCCTTGCGGACTTCGCGGCCGAAGATGTCGGCAAACACGGCGTCGTCGATTTCGACCTCGCCGACTGCCTTGTTATCGATATCGGTAACCTTCAGTTTCATGACCGATCATCCCTACCTTACGCTGCCGCTTCCGACTTGGCCTTGATGGCCGCCGGATACGGTGCATCCTTCGGGCGCGCGCGCTTGACGGCGTCGCGCACCAGCACGAAGGAACCTTCGTGACCGGGCACCGAACCCTGCACCATGATCAGGCCCTGAGCTTCGTCGGTGGCGACGATCTTCAGGTTCTGCGTGGTGACGCGTTCGTCGCCCAGATGACCCGCCATCTTCTTGCCCGGGAACGTACGGCCCGGATCCTGACGGTTACCAGTCGAACCATGGCTGCGGTGCGACACGGAAACACCGTGCGAGGCACGCAGACCACCGAAGTTCCAGCGCTTCATGGCACCGGCGAAACCCTTGCCGATGCTGTTCGACGTGACGTCGACGAACTGACCGGCGAGGAAATGCGTCACCGACAATTCGGCGCCGACTTCCAGCAGGGCGTCCTTGGCGACGCGGAACTCAACCAGCTTCTTCTTCGGCTCGACCTTCGCCTTGGCGAAACGGCCGCGCTCGGCCTTCGAGACGTTCTTCACCTTGGCGGTGCCGACGCCGAGCTGCACGGCGTTGTAGCCATGCTTCTCTTCCGTCCGCACTTCGACGACCTGGCAGCTCTCGACCTTGAGAACCGTCACCGGCACATGCGCGCCGCTTTCGGCGAAGATGCGGCTCATGCCCAATTTCTGGGCGATCAGACCCGTACGCATCGTCCCGCTCCTTAATTCTTCAACTTGATCTCGACGTCGACACCGGCGGCGAGATCAAGCTTCATCAACGCGTCCACGGTCTGCGGCGTCGGATCGACGATGTCCAGCAGACGCTTGTGGGTGCGAATTTCGAACTGCTCGCGGCTCTTCTTGTCGATGTGCGGCGAACGGTTCACGGTGAACTTTTCCAAACGCGTCGGCAGGGGGATCGGGCCACGCACCTGCGCACCAGTCCGCTTCGCCGTGCTCACGATCTCGCCCGTCGACTGATCGAGCACGCGATGATCAAACGCCTTCAGGCGGATCCGGATATTTTGACTATCCATCTTATCGTCCTTCAGTTTGCCGGCACCGGGCGCCGAATGCCCCGGCGCCAGCAACCATTTACCTTTGTTCTTTACTCGATGATGCTGGCGACGACGCCGGCGCCGACGGTACGACCGCCCTCGCGGATGGCGAAGCGCAGGCCTTCATCCATGGCGATCGGGGCAATCAGCTGCACCGTCATCGCAATGTTGTCGCCGGGCATCACCATCTCCGTGCCTTCCGGCAGCGCGACCATGCCGGTCACGTCGGTCGTCCGGAAGTAGAACTGCGGACGGTAGTTGGTGAAGAACGGCGTATGACGGCCACCCTCTTCCTTGGTCAGAATATAGGCTTCCGCCTTGAACTTGGTGTGCGGGGTGATCGAACCCGGCTTGGCCAGAACCTGGCCGCGCTCGACGTCCTCACGCTTGGTGCCGCGCAGCAGCGCGCCGATGTTGTCGCCAGCCTCGCCGCTGTCCAGCAGCTTGCGGAACATCTCAACGCCGGTCACCGTCGTCTTCACCGTCGGCTTCAGGCCAACGATCTCGACTTCCTCACCGACCTTGACGATGCCGCGCTCGATACGGCCGGTCACCACGGTGCCGCGGCCCGAGATCGAGAACACGTCTTCGATCGGCATCAGGAACGGACGATCCTTCGGACGCTCCGGCTGCGGAATGTATTCGTCAACCGCCGCCATCAGCTTCAGGATCGCTTCCTTGCCCAGCGCCGGATCCTTGTCTTCCAGGGCGCACAGGGCCGAACCGCGGACGATGGGGATCTTGTCGCCCGGGAAATCGTAGGAGCTCAGCAGCTCACGGACTTCCAGCTCAACCAGATCCAGCAGTTCCGGATCGTCGACCATGTCGCACTTGTTCATGAACACGACCAGCGCCGGCACGCCGACCTGGCGGGCCAAGAGGATGTGCTCGCGGGTCTGCGGCATCGGGCCGTCAGCGGCCGAAACCACCAGGATCGCGCCGTCCATCTGCGCCGCACCGGTGATCATGTTCTTCACGTAGTCGGCGTGACCCGGGCAATCGACATGCGCGTAGTGACGGTTCTTCGTCTCGTATTCGACGTGCGCCGTCGAAATCGTGATGCCGCGGGCGCGCTCTTCCGGCGCCTTGTCGATCTGGTCATACGCCGTGAACGTCGCACCACCGGTCTCAGCCAGCACCTTCGTGATCGCCGCCGTCAGCGACGTCTTGCCATGGTCAACGTGGCCAATCGTGCCGACGTTGCAGTGCGGCTTGTTCCGCTCAAATTTCGCCTTCGCCATTTTACAGCTCCCTTATCCTGGGTTCCCGGGGGTTACGCCATCTTGGCGCGGACTTCGTCCGCAACCGCCTGGGGCACTTGTTCGTAGTGATCGAATGTCATGGTGTACTGGGCACGACCCTGGGTCATCGAACGCAGGGTGTTCACATAGCCAAACATGTTGGCCAGCGGCACCATGGCGGTGATGACGCGGGCGTTGCCGCGGCTATCCATGCCCTGGACCTGACCGCGGCGGCTGTTCAAGTCACCGATGCAGTCGCCCATGTAATCTTCCGGCGTCACAACCTCGACCTTCATCATCGGCTCGAGGAGCTTCGGACCGGCCTTCGGCATGCCTTCGCGATAGCAAGCGCGCGAGGCGATATCGAAGGTCAACACGTTGGAGTCGACGTCGTGATACGCGCCGTCGATCAGGGTCGCCTTGAAGTCGATCATCGGGAAGCCGGCGATGACGCCCGTTTCCTTGGCGAGCTTCAGGCCCTTCTCGACGCCCGGCACGTATTCCTTCGGCACCGTGCCGCCGACGACCGCGTTCTCGAACACGAAGCCGGCGCCGGCTTCGAGCGGCTCGAAGCGGATCTTGACGCGGGCAAACTGGCCCGAACCACCGGTCTGCTTCTTGTGGGTGTAATCGTGCTCGATCTTCTTGGTGATGGTCTCGCGATACGCCACCTGCGGCGCACCGACATTGGCCTCGACCTTGAACTCACGCTTCATGCGGTCGACGATGATCTCGAGATGGAGTTCGCCCATCCCCTTGATGATCGTCTGGCCGGATTCGTGATCGGTGGTGACGCGGAACGACGGGTCTTCCTGCGCCAGGCGGTTGAGCGCGAGGCCCATCTTTTCCTGGTCGCTCTTCGACTTCGGCTCGACGGCAACTTCGATAACCGGTTCCGGGAATTCCATGCGCTCGAGGACGATCGGATGGGCCGGGTCGCAGAGCGTATCACCAGTGGTGGTGCCCTTCAGACCGGCGATGGCAACGATATCGCCAGCGCGGGCTTCCTTGATGTCTTCGCGGCTGTTCGCATGCATCTGCAGCATGCGGCCAACACGTTCCTTGTCGCCCTTCACCGTGTTCAGGGTCTGGGTGCCGGTGTTCAGCACGCCGGAATAGACGCGAACGAAGGTCAGCGAACCGACGAACGGGTCGGTCATGATCTTGAAGGCGAGGCCCGAGAACGGCTCGTCATCCGAGCTCTTGCGGGTCAGTTCCTTCTCGCCATCGACTTCGACGCCCTTCACATCGGGCACATCGAGCGGCGACGGCAGGAAGTCGACCACGGCGTCAAGCATCGGCTGCACGCCCTTGTTCTTGAAGGCGGAACCGCACAGCACCGGCACGAAGGCGCCGGAGATGGTGCCCTTGCGGATCAACTTCTTCAGCGTATCGATGTCCGGCTCCTTGCCTTCCAGATACGCTTCCATCGCGGCGTCGTCCATTTCGACAGCCAGCTCAACGATGCGGGCGTGATACTCTTCCGCCTTTTCCTTGAGGTCGGCCGGAATGTCGCCAACGACGAATTCGGCGCCCAGGCTCTCATCCTTCCAGATGACGCCCTTCATGGCGATCAGATCGACCAGGCCGGCGAATTCGCTTTCGGAACCGATCGGCAGGTGGATCGGCATCGGCTTGGCACCAAGACGATCGACTATCATATCGACGCAACGATAGAAGTCGGCGCCGATACGGTCCATCTTGTTGACGAAGCAAATGCGCGGCACGCCGTACTTATCGGCCTGGCGCCACACGGTCTCGGATTGCGGCTCGACGCCGGCGACCGAGTCGAACACCGTCACGGCACCGTCGAGCACGCGCAGCGAGCGCTCGACTTCAATCGTGAAGTCGACGTGGCCCGGGGTGTCGATGATGTTGATGCGGTTGTCCTTCCAGAAGCAGGTCGTCGCGGCCGACGTAATGGTGATGCCGCGTTCCTGCTCCTGCTCCATCCAATCCATGGTGGCAGTGCCTTCGTGCACTTCACCAATCTTATAGGAGCGGCCGGTATAATAGAGGATGCGCTCAGTGGTCGTCGTCTTACCGGCATCGATGTGAGCCATGATGCCGATATTGCGGTAACGATCGAGCGGCGTGGTGCGAGCCATTTGGGATCCGTTCCTTCCTGCGCCCGATTACCAGCGGTAATGCGAGAAGGCCTTGTTGGCCTCTGCCATGCGGTGGGTGTCTTCGCGCTTCTTAACGGAGGCGCCGCGGTTGTTGGCGGCGTCCAGCAGCTCGGCCGACAAGCGGTCGGTCATGGTCTGCTCGGAACGGCCACGGGCGGTCTGGATGATCCAACGGATCGCCAGGGCCTGGGCGCGGTCAGGACGAACTTCCACCGGCACCTGATAGGTTGCGCCGCCGACACGGCGAGAGCGCACCTCAAGATGCGGCTTCACGTTGACGAGGGCATCGTGGAACATCTTGATGGGATCGCCCTTGGACTTCTTCTCAACCTGAGCAAAAGCGCCATAGACGATGCCTTCAGCGGCAGACTTCTTGCCGTGATACATCAAGGAATTGATGAACTTGGTGACGACAATGTCGTGAAACTTGGCGTCCGGAAGAACTTCGCGCTTTTCAGCTGCGTGACGACGAGACATCTGGAGATCTCCTTACTTCGGACGCTTCGCGCCGTACTTCGAACGGCGTTGCTTGCGGTCCTTCACACCCTGCGTATCGAGGGTGCCGCGAATGATGTGATAGCGCACACCCGGCAAGTCCTTCACGCGGCCGCCACGGATCATGACGACAGAGTGTTCCTGCAGGTTGTGGCCTTCACCGGGGATGTAAGAGGTGACTTCGAAGCCATTCGTGAGACGAACGCGCGCGACCTTACGCAGCGCCGAGTTCGGCTTCTTCGGCGTCGTTGTATAGACACGGGTGCAAACGCCACGCTTCTGCGGGCACGCTTCCATGGCCGGGACTTTGTTGCGCGCCGCCAAAGGCGCACGCGGCTTACGGATCAACTGATTGATCGTCGGCATTCTCTTCCTCACATTTGCGCGTCCGGGCCGAGCCCATCAGCACCTAAAATAGCCATATGCAAAACGACCACACCGACCATTTGGCTCTTGCCAAGGGTTTCGATGCGGTCAGCTACACTTGCCGATTCTGTTTAGAAAACAGGGACTTAGCGTCCGGCCTATGTACCTTTACTGCTTAAGTGAGGACAGCGTCTAAGCCGTGTCGGCCTACCACCAGCCCCCTTAAAGGCGGGCGGAATATATTGATTCGGCAGGGGAGCGTCAAGTGAAAGAATCCCCCTGCGATCCGACAAAATTTGGCCGTGCTTTCAACGGTTTGCCGCCGGCCAAGCAGCTCTCGCACAGCCACTATTCCTGGGCTGCAGAAGGGTATTAACCACCACTTGTCGTAGGTCGGTTTCCGCCTACCGCCAGAATCATCCGCGCTTCCGGACCCGCAGCAGCAGCCGATACCACAATATCAGGGCGGACCATATATCAAGCCATATATCAATATCGAGCCCCGGGTCGAGGTCCATGTCGCCCGCCCCCGGACCGACGCCTTCGACCATCCCATCCTGCCCTTGGGCGGGGACGGTGCCGGGCCCTTTCCCAGGCTCGGTCTGTCCGCCAGCTCTCCGGTCAGCGGGGTCGGGCAAGCCGAGGATATTGCCGTTGCCATCGCCTTCGTCACCGGCAGCAGCTTCGTCGCCAGCCGGGTGATCCAATGCGACGGTGGCATCCAGCTCCGTTGAAGCCGGCAATACCAACCTCTCGATACACAAAGGTCGGTCAGGCAGACCGGCCTTTTGCTCTTTGCGCCGATGGTTAAATATCGTGCGCGAAATGACTGCCCCTGTCACAGAACTGTCCCGGTTTCCCGTTAACACTCGCTCCCTCGCCCACCGACAGAGACCTGTCCCAACGAAGGACTAAACGATGCGGACTTCTTTCGCGGCCCTCTTGGCCGGCCTTGCCATCAGCCTCACCACGTTTAGCGCTGCACAGGCAGGCGATCTCGTGGTCTATACCTCGCAGCCTAGCGACCAGATGGCCGAGGTGATCAAGGCCTTCAACGCGGATCATCCCGATATCAAGGTCAATCTGTTCCGCTCCGGCACCACCGAGGTGATGAACAAGCTGCAGGCGGAATTCACCGCCGGTGCGCCGCAGGCCGATGTGGTGCTGATCGCCGATATCGTCGCCGCCACGCAGTTGAAGCAGGATGGCCGGCTCTACGCTTATCAGGACGCGCCAATCGGTAATCTGCCGCAGGAACTGATCGATCCGGATCATACCTTCTTCGGCACCAAGATGATCACCACCGGCATCGTCTATAACACCAATCTGGTGAAGACGGCGCCGACCTCGTGGAACGATCTGTTGGCGCCCGATGCCGCCAAATCCGTGATCATGCCGAGCCCGCTTTATTCCGGCGCCGCCGCCATCCATATCGGCGCGGTGATACAGGATCCGGCTTTCGGCTGGGGCTATTTCGAGAAACTCGCCACCGGAGGAGCTGCAGCCGGCAAGGGCAATGGCACGGTGATCGATGCCGTCGCGCGCGGCGACAAGGCCTATGGCATTGTCGTCGAATACATGGCCTATAACGCCAAAACCAAGGGCTCGCCGGTCGATTTCGCTTTCCCGAAGGAAGGCGTCACCATCGTCTCGCAGCCGGTCGCCATCCTGAAGACGGCCAAGAATCTCGATGCCGCCAAGGCTTTCGTCGACTGGCAGCTGTCCCGCGCCGCCCAGGAGCTCTCGGTCCATCAGGGCTATTTTCCGATCTTCAGCGACATGACGCCGCCGGCGGGCTATCCTGCCGTGAGCAGCCTGAAATTTCTCAATGCCGATGGCGCAACCCTGCTGAAGAACGATGCCGCCACAAAGAAGAAATTCGCCGATCTCTTCGGCGGCTGATCACGTGGCTTTTGCGACAAGGGCCGCTGCCGGCAGGCGGCGGCCGTTACTGCGACCTCGCGGCGACCATTTGTTTCTGTTGCTGATCCTCGCTTATGTCGCGGTGATCGGCTTGTGGCCCCTGCTCCGCCTCTTTTCCGAAACCTTCACTTCGGTCCCTGGCCAGCCCTTTGCGCTGCTGCAGGAAATGTGGTCAAGCCATAGCCTGCAACGAGCCCTCAGCAACACCATCATTGCCTCGCTCGGCGCGACCCTGATCGCCACCATCATCGGTACATTGATGGCGCTGGTCATCGGCCTCACCAATCTGCCGGGCAAGAGTCTCGCGGTCTTCATCTTCCTGTTGCCGCTGCTGATCCCGCCACAGATCACCGCCATGGCCTGGACCGAGTTCACCGGCGGCAACAGCCCGGTCTTGCAACTACTGAATCTCGCTCCCGCGCCCGGCAGCGCCAACCCGCTTTACTCCGGCTACGGCATCACGCTGGTGATGGGGATCGAGCATGCCGCCATCGTCTTCCTGACCGTCCGCGCCAGCCTGTACAGCCTGCCCCGCGATCTCATCGAGGCAGCGCAACTGGCCGGTGCCGGACCGAAGCGCATCACCCGCAAGATCATCCTGCCGATGTTACAGCCTGCCATCTTGGGCGGTGCCGCCCTCGCTTTCGTCTCGGCAATCGGCAATTTCGGCGTGCCGGCCATACTCGGCATTCCCGGCCGCTATCCCATGCTGACCACCCTCGTCTATCAGCAATTGAACGGCTTCGGTCCCAGCGTTCTCGGCAGCGTCTCTGCGGTCAGCCTGGTGCTGGTGGCGCTGGCCGCCATCGGTCTCGGCCTGAAAGCCTTGTTGTCGACCCGGCCGGCGGTGATCGAGCGCGGCGCCGCGTTGCATCCCTTTCCGCTTGGTGGCTGGATGGTGATCGTGCTGCCGCTGCTCTGGCTCTGGCTCATCATCAGCGCCTTGATGCCACTCCTGTCGCTGATCACCACTTCCTTCCTGCCGGCCATCGGCGTGCCGCTCACTGCCGCCACGGCGACTTTCGACAATTACCGCTTCGTGTTGCTGAATGATGCCGGGACGCGGCGCGCTTTCGTCAACAGTTTCGCTCTGGCTGCTGCGGCGGGTGTCCTCAGCGCCCTTATCGCTTTGCCACTCGGCTATTTCCTGGCCTTGCGCCGCTCACGCCTCGCCCGTCTCATCGACCTCCTCGCCGATGCGCCCTATGCGGTTCCGGGGATCGTCTTGGCGATCGGCGTCATCCTGGTCCTGCTTCCGCCACTGCCTTATCTCCATGTCTCGCTCTATGGCACGATCTGGATCATTCTCATCGCCTATCTGGCGCGTTCCCTGCCGCTCGCCTTGCGACCGACTGCTGCCGCTTTCGAACAACTCGACCGGGCGCTTGACGAAGCAGGACAGGTCGCCGGCGCCGGTCTGGTCAAGCGACTGCGGCGCATCCTGATGCCGAGCGTCGCTCCCTCGCTCATGGCCGGCGCCATCCTGGTCTTCATGATCGCCTTCACCGAGCTCACCGTCTCGGCGCTGCTGTGGTCGACCGGTCATGAGACCCTCGGCGTTGTTGTCTTCATGCTGCATGGCGAGGGCAACACCACCGCTGCTGCCGCGCTCGCCGTGCTGATGATCCTCGTCATCACCGTTCTGGCGCTCGTCATGAGCGCCGTCAGCCGCTGGCTGCCGAAAGGAGTTGTGCCATGGCAAGCGTGATCGTCACCGATCTCGGCAAGAATTTCGGTCGCCACCAAGCCCTGTCGCATATCAGCCTGGTGGCGGGCAGTGGCGAGTTCATCGCGCTGCTCGGGCCCTCGGGCTGCGGCAAGACCACCCTGTTGCGGCTGCTGGCCGGCTTCGAGCGACCCGACCATGGCAGCATCGAACTCGGCGAGACCCTGGTCGCCGGACGTCATGTCCATGTGCCGCCGGAGAAGCGCAATATCGGCATGGTGTTCCAGTCTTATGCGCTGTGGCCGCATATGACTGTCACCGAGAATGTCGGCTTTGCCCTGGCGGTGCGACATCTGCCCCGCGCCGAACGGCGCAAACGTATCGATGAGGCATTGGAACTGGTGGGCCTCGGGGCTTATGCGAAACGGCGCCCGGCACAGCTGTCCGGTGGCCAGCGCCAGCGCGTGGCCCTCGCCCGCTGCCTTGCCATGCGCCCTCCCGTCATCCTGCTCGATGAGCCGCTGGCCAATCTCGACGCCCATCTGCGCGAGGCCATGCAGCAGGAATTTCGCCGGCTCAATCGCGAGCTGAAATCGACTTTCATCTATGTCACCCATGATCATGCCGAGGCGATGTCGCTGGCCGACCGGGTGCTGGTGATGGCGGAGGGACGCGTGCAGCAGCTTGCCGCCCCCGTGGAACTCTACCGCGAGCCGGCGACGCGCATGGTCGCCGAATTCATCGGCGGCAGCATGGTCCTGCCGGCGCGGCTGCGGCGCCAGGTTGACGAGCATCATGTGGAGGCGGAAGTGGGGCAACAACTGTGCCATCTGCGCGGCACCATGCATGAGGGCAAGGCGCTCGCCAGCTTCCGCCCCAAGGATCTGGAATTGCTGACGGGTACCGCACCGGTACAGCCCGGCACCGTCACGCCGGCGCGGGTGCTTGATGTTATCTATCGCGGCGGCAGCTATATCGCGCTGGTACAAGCCGAAGCGATGCAGTGGGAAAATGGTGATGCAATGCCATTGCGCATCGCCACCGATTTCCCGCCACAGATCGGCGCCGCGGTTGCCTTTCGCATCCGCGACGGCTGGCTTCTGCCGGCAGAGAAACCGAAAGACATGCGCGCGAATTGAATATGCGCGAAGATTTGAATATCCGTCGCTACGGTGCCCCAGGTGATCTCGACGGGATAAGGCAACTTGTCAGCCGTGTCGTCCTGGAATGCTATGGTTATCTGCTGCCGGGCTACAAATTCGACGCGGACGAAAACTGGCGGGCCTCCTGGGTCGCAGAGGATACCGGAGCGATCGTCGGCGTGATGCTGACCGGCGAAGACTGGGTGGAAGATCTTTGGATACACGCCTCCCATCAAGCACGCGGGATTGGCGGTCGGCTACTTGGCATTGCCGAAAGTGAGATCGCAGGTCGAGGCTATAAGATCGGGCGCCTGCGGGTTGTTTCCGAGAATGTCCGCGCCCTCCGGTTCTATGCCCGGTATGGCTGGACTGAAGACAGCCGCTATCCTCACGAGATCAACGACTTTGAAATGGTCGAGATGACGAAGCGGCTAACAGGTTCTCCTCGCTAGCCGCCGACAGGTCAGCTCGCTTCCGCCGTCATCAGATAGCCCTGTTGTTCCATCCGCCGGGTGAAGTCCTGCAGGGTCTTGCCGGGTTCCGGGCGGAAGGTGACAGTGGAAACCTCGACACTGGCGATGCGGTCGAGGCGGAAATCGCGGAAATCGTTCCTGAGCTCGCACCAGCCGGTCAGTGTCCAGGCATGGCCCCAGGCATCGAGGCTGAGCGGCCGCACACAACGTGCCGTGGCATCGCCCTTGGCGTCGTAATAGACCAGATCGAGCTTGCGCTGCAGGTTGAGGGCCTGGCGCAGGCTGGCCAGCATCTGGCGGTGGGCCGGCGTCATCACCCGGGCGCGCACGAACATATCGTGCCGCCAGAGCCGACCCTGGGCCTCCTCCGGCAGCACGGCATCGATCTTCACCAGCGCCTCTTCCGCGGCGTGGATGAGGTCGGGATCGGCCCAGGCGCGGACGAAGCGCACGCCCAGCGCCAGGGCCTGGAGTTCCTCGGCAGTAAATTGCAGCGGCGGCAGGTCGAAGCGACCGCGGATCACGTAACCCACACCCCGCTCGCCCTCGATCGGCACGCCGGAGCCGATCAGCGCATCGATATCCCGGTAGATGGTGCGGACCGAGACTTCCAGGCGATCGGCGATCGCCTGCGCCGTCCGGAGGCGTCGCCCCCGGAGCAATTGCACGATTTCGAACAGACGATCCGCACGCCGCATGATGCTACTCCCCGCTCAGCCGGTTTTGTTTGGGATAGGTATTTATCCGGCAGTCACGATTGGATGGTGTTTGACCTCGACCGAGGTCGTGTCGATCATCGAACAGAACACTTCCGCCTGGGACATGGTGTGGAACACCCGCCCGGCCGCCTGGGCCGAAGCTTCATCCCGCCACTCGGCGATGTCCAGCCATTCGTCCTGCCCAGTCTTGACCAGCCGCCGGCCGAGAAACCCCGGCAGGGCGATCAGCGCACCATTGGAGGCTTCAGCCGCCGCCAGGAAATGTTCCTCGGCCACGTCCTCCGCCAGCTTGAACTTGACCATTTCCAGGACCTGGCCGGTGGTGATCGTCACCGTTGCGCGGGCGGGTCCCTGGTACAACACGATCTGTGTCATCTCCGTCCTTCCTCTTTTTTCGCATGAGAACAGAAGGAGAATACCAAACCCCAACTGACACCGTTGTGTCAGTTGCTGTCAGGCCCATGCCATAGATCTGAAGACAGATAAGAAAAAAGCGGAGCCGCAAACCGCGAGCTCCGCTTTTACTTTAAAAGTCGTTGTTGAGATATCAAACTTAATCTTCTGATTCTAAATCAGAATTTATTTCCTCGTGGGAATCCGTTCGGCGGCAGGCGGCCGGCCTGCGCGCGTTCGCCGATCCAGTCCTTGATATTGGTCTCATAGCGCTGACCGGTGCCATGACGCCAGCTCAGGCCCTCGGACTTCTTGAAAGCCCGGGCATCGCTGATGCCACCGTCCTTGTACTTCTGCAAGGCGACACCGCGACCGCGGCTCATCTCCGGCACATCCTTCAGCGGGAAGATCAGCAGCTTGCGGTTCTCGCCGATGGTGGCGAGCATATCGGCATTGTCCGGCACGGTGACGCAGAGTGCCGCCTCGCCGCCCTCACCCAGCACCAGCACCTGCTTGCCGGCCTTGGTCTGGGCCACAATGTCGTCCGAAGGCACGATGAAGCCGCGGCCGTCATGGGCGGCGACCAGCAGCTTGGTGCCCGGCCGGTGGATCATCACGTCGACGATGTCCTGGTCGTTGCCGAGGTCGATCATCAGGCGGATCGGCTCGCCATGGCCACGCCCGCCCGGCAGTTTGTCGACCCCCAATGTGTAAAATTTCCCATTGGTGCCGAAGACCACCAGCTTGTCCGTGGTCTCACACTGGATGTGGAATTTGGACCGGTCGCCTTCCTTGAACTTGATCTCGGTGCTGTCCTCGACATGGCCCTTCATGGCGCGGATCCAGCCCTTGGCCGAGCAGATCACGGTCACCGGCTCGCGCTCGACCATGGCTTCCAGAGGAATGATCATGGCGCTGGGGGCGTCGTCGAACATGGTCCGGCGGCGACCGAGCTCGGTCTTCGGGCCATAGCTCTTCTTCAACTCGCCGATCTCATCGGAGATGCGCGACCATTGCAGCGGCTCTTCCTTGATGAGCTGGGTGAGTTCCTTCTTCTCCTGGCTGAGCTTCTTATGCTCGCCCTTGATCTCCACCTCTTCCAGCTTGCGCAGGGACTTCAGGCGCATATTGAGGATCGATTCCGCCTGCAGATCGGTCAGATCCCATTTCTTCATCATGACCGGCTTCGGCTCATCCTCCTGGCGGATGATGCGGATCACCTCGTCGATGTTGAGATAGGCGACCAGATAGCCTTCGAGAATTTCCAGGCGCCGGTCGATCTCGCCCAGGCGGAACTTGCTGCGGCGGAGCAGCACTTCGCGGCGGTGATCGAGGAAGGCCTTGAGCACTTCCGGCAGCGACATGACCCGCGGCGTCTGGCTGGCATCCAGCAGGTTCATGTTGAGGCTGAAGCGGGTCTCGAAATCGCTCTGGCGGAACAGCTGCTCCATCAGATGCGTCGGCTCAACATTGCGGCTCTTCGGCTCCAGCACGATGCGGACATCGGTGGTGCTCTCGTCGCGGATATCTTCCAGGAAAGGCAGCTTCTTGTTGATCAGCAGGTCGGCGACCTTCTCGATCAGCTTCGACTTCGCGACCTGATAGGGGATCTCGGTGACGACGATCTGCCAGGCGCCGCCCTTCAGCTCTTCCTTTTCCCAGCGCGCGCGGACACGGAACGAACCGCGGCCGGTGCGATAGGCCTCGACCATGGTCTCGCGGCTCTCGCAGATGATGCCGCCGGTCGGAAAATCCGGCCCCGGCATCAAGCTGACCAGCTTCTCGAGGGTCGCCTTA
>Ga0209455_1000392_pt1 | contig 38046 bp, 41 predicted proteins | sample AraplaCol_mCL_r2_FD_184275 | JGI IMG/M metagenome (GOLD analysis project Ga0209455, IMG submission 184275) | Arabidopsis root microbial communities from North Carolina, USA - plate scrape CL_Col_mCL_r2 (SPAdes) (version 2) | ecosystem: Host-associated > Plants > Roots > Endosphere | place: USA... | reverse complement strand
CACGTTGCAAGATAGTGACTGGCGGAGCAGTGATGGTCACTATCAGGTCTTCATGGACGACGAGTGGGTCACCGTTCCCGACGCGTCCGTGGTCACAGCCCCAAATCGCTATGGACGAACGATACTCTGGCCTTACCACGAGGATGGCCGCCCCTACGTGAGATGCTTCATGCCTGGCAGCATGATGTGACGTTCGCTCAGGTAAACGCGCTCAGCATTCTGAACTAGGTCCGCTTCTGGCCCTTCGCTTCCGTTAGGGCGTTGCGGCGAGACGTCGGGGGTTGGGGGTAAAGCGGAAGCTCCCCACCGCTGGTCAAAACGGCGCTGCTGACCCGAAGCCGACAAGCTTGCAAGGAGAAGCGAAGCGTATATCACCTGTTGCGATTCAATTGATGGAGCTTCTGTAGTGGGCCATTTGTATTCGTGGAAGGTCCGTGTGAGGGGATGACGTCCTTCTCATGCTGCACGGCTGCCTCGATCGGATGCTGCCAAGGCTCGCGTCGTATGGTCCAGCCTTCATCAATCGGAGTAATGCCGCTCGGTATTGTGTCAAGTGTACCGATGTATATCTCAACTTGGCGTTCGTTGCGGCTGAATAGACGCGAACCGCAATTGGGACAGAAGCTTCGTCCCCCATACGTCTTTACTTCGCCAGTGTATTCAAACTGCTCCGGGCGCCAATCCGCGTAAGCAAGAAAGGCGGACCCGGTCACTTGGCGGCAATCGGCGCAATGGCAGAGACCGCTTTTATAGGGATTCCCCGTAACCGTGTAGCGGATGCCTCGGCACAGGCACCCACCGTTCCTGACGATCTCGGCAACCATGAAAACTCCATCGGATCAGCGCTCGGCCTATGGCATGAACGCGCTCTAGCCTTAGTTGTTGCCATCAGGCCGTGAAAATCGGGCAAAATCATAGAGTGATCCGTTGAGGCTCGAAGACCGCTTATGGCCGATTGTCAATCGGCGTTCGACTGGGACCCCCTATCGGCATCCAAAAGGGACCCCTTTGATCGGCGTGCTCTGCTGGTAGCGCTCGGGTCGTCGGAGCTGGCCGGGGTTGCGGAGACGGCGCGAGCGCGGGTTGTTTGAACATCGTCGCGGCTTTTGAATCGCCAGCTGTCGTTGCCGGTCTCGACGATGTCGCAGTGATGGGTCAATCGGTCGAGTAGCGCAGTGGTCATTTTGGCATCGCCGAACACGCTGGGCCATTCGCCGAACGCAAGATTGGTGGTGACAATGATGGAGGTGCGCTCGTAGAGCCGGCTGATGAGATGGAACAGGAGCTGACCGCCGGATTGCGCGAACGGCAGATAGCCCAGCTCGTCGAGAACGATGAAGTCCATGCGGGTCAGATGCTCGGCGAGCCGTCCCTGCCGACCGTTGCGGGTCTCGGTCTCGAGCCGGTTGACGAGGTCGACGACGTTGTAGAAGCGTCCTCTGGCGCCATCGCGGATGCAACTTCTGGCGATGGCAATGGCCAGGTGTGTTTTGCCTGTACCGGTGCCGCCAACCAGCACGACGTTGCGTTGTTGGGCGATGAAGCCGCCGCCAGCGAGATCATTGACAAGAGTCTGATTGATCGGCGTGCCGTCGAACTGGAAGTCGGCGATGTCCTTGGCGAGCGGCAGCTTGGCAATGGTGAGCTGGTATTTGATCGACCTGGCTTGCTTCTCGTTGATCTCGGCGTTGAGCAGGTCGCCGACAATGCGTTGAGGCTCGTGCTGGCGCTTGACGGCAGTTGCCATGATCTCGTCGAAGGCAGCCTTCATGCCGTAGAGCTTGAGTTCGCCCATGAGGTCGAAGATTTGGGTTCGTTCCATCAGATGGTCCTCCGGAGGTTGTCGTAGCGGGCACAATCGGCGATCGGTGCATGACGGAGCGTCAGTGCGGCCGGCGTCATGATGTTGGCCGGTGGGGCGGGTTCACGTTGACGGGCCAGGATATTGAGCACGACATCGGCGGAATGGACGCTGTGACTGAGCGCTTCGGTACAAGCCGCTTCCACCGCGGACAGACCGTCAGTCAGCACCGCGTTGAGGATGTCGACCATCTGCCGATTGCCATCATCGGTGCTGGCCAGCTTGCGCCGGATCCGCTCGATCGCGGCCGGCAGCACCCAGTCTTTGAAGGGAGCACCGTTGCGCAAGGCGCCGGGTTTGCGGGCGAGCACCGGCACGTAATGCCAGGGGTCGTAGACGGTATCGCCGCGGCCAAAGGATCGCGGGTGCTCGGCAACGATACGTCCATCCTGACGGATCACGATGCGATCGGCATAGGCTTGAACCTCAACCGGTCGTCCGACTGCACTGGCTGCGACCGAGTACTTGTTGTTGTCGAAGCGCACCAGGCAGGTCTTCGAGACCGATGCCGTCACCGCATGGAAGCCGTCGAAGCGGCCGGCATAGGGAACGAGTTTGGGGGTTCGGCTTCGAACACGTCCCAGATCGTCTGATCGGCCAGTTCCGGATGGCGATGAGCCTTGGCGTAGGCGATGCACTTGTCGAGCAGCCAGGCGTTTAACTCGTCGAGGTTTTTGAACCGCAGCCGCGGCGTGAAGAAGCGCTCCCGGACCAGCCCGACCTGGTTCTCGACCTGCCCCTTCTCCCAGCCCGACGCTGGCGTACAGGCGACCGGATCGACCAGATAGTGGCTGCACATCTGCAGGAAGCGGCGATTGTAGAGACGGCCTTTACCAACGAAGATCGTCTCTACGGCGGTCTTCATGTTGTCGTAGATGCCGCGGCTGCAGGTGCCCTTGAACAGGGCGAACGCCCGGTCGTGGGCGTCGAACACCATCTCCTGCGTCTCTCGCGGATAGGCCCGCACGAACAGCATGCGGCTGTGACAGAGCCGGACATGCGCAGCCTTCACCATCACCGTGGTGCCGCTCAGCAGGACGACCACGTGGCTCCAGTCGAACTGGTAGGCTTCGCCTGGTGCAAAGCTCAGCGGCACATACGCCGACGCTGTCGAGGTGCCGCGTTCCTTGCTCCACCGTCGTGCATATCGACGAACCGCATCATAGCCGCCGGCATAACCGAGGCCGCGAAGCTCTTCGAATAGCCGGATCAGCGTCAGCCGTTCCCGCGCCGCCTTGCTCTCATTCCCTGCCAGCAACCGGTCAAGCTCGGCACTCCAGGGACCCATCTTCGGGAGCGGCTGCGTCTCGCGCTCATACCGGAACTCCGTCGCTTGAGAACGAATGACCTTGCGAACCACCTTCCGCGATACGCCAAGTTCTCGGCAGATCGCCTTGATCGGACGACCATCAACAAAGTAGGCGCGACGGATCTTACCAATCGTCTCCACCACCAGCATCCCAACCTCGGCTTCCATGACTCGATGGAAGCCACTGTGGACCCTTATCCCGGGGTCCCGATTGGATGCCGATCACCCCGAAAACGGGGTCCTTATTCCATGCCGAAACACACCCTTAGCGCGAGAAACGCTATGAGAGTGAAAGCGGAGGTCCGCTTTTGGCCCCGTTGCTGCCCTTCGCTTGGAGGACCGCAACGTCTGCTTCAGGGAGACGAGCCGACTAAGGTTAAGCCGTCTGCAAGGGCAGCTTGTGAGACCCATCTCGGACATTGCCCTGGCCCGACAGCCGCGCGCCATGCTTTAATCTGGCTAATATGCTGCGATTTCATAATGGAGACATTCATGGAACGTCGTGATTTTTTGGCGCAAACCGCAACTGCCGTTTCCGCTACCCTTCTTCTGGGAAGCTTCCGGACCGACCGTTATGATTTCGTCGGTTCAGCGCTTGCTGCTGGCAACAGCGATGCCCCGAAAGCAACTCTTGAGCAGAGATTTGCCGACTTTGCATTGGCCTTGAGCTATGAGGCTCTGCCCGCCGACGTTATCAAATCGGTCAAGCGCGTCCTTCTCGATACACTCGGATGTGCATTTGGATCGGTAGGATCCGATCCTGCAAATATAGCCGAGACAACCATTCGCAAGACGTTCGGAGAGGGCAATACAGCCACAGTGATCGGCTATCCGAGACCCGCTACTATAGAAGGTGCGCTGTTCGTCAATGGCGTCCTCGTCCGTTCCCTCGACATGAACGACACCTACATCGGTACCGAGCCGTTTCATCCGAGCGAGGTGCTGCCGACGGCGATTGCGCTTTGCGAGGAGAATGGACGAACAGGCCGCGATCTCATCGAGGCGGTTGTTGCCGGTTACGAGGCGAGCATGCGCGTCAATGACGCCATCTCCTTCATTGAACGTGGTTTCCATCCCTTGTGTGCAGCCTCCTACGGCATCCCTTTGATTGCAGGTAAGATCTGGGGGCTTCCCAGGGAAGCCATAGCAAACGCGGTTGGAATATCGGGTGCCCGCGGCTTCACAAGCTTTGTCGTCAATAGTGGCGCGATCAGCATGATGAAAGCCATGGGACTTGCCGCCACTGCGACTGACGGCGTTTTCGCAACGCGGCTCGCCGCACAGGGCTTTACCGGCCCTTCCGGTACGCTCGATTGGTTCGCGTCGAAAATGAAACCCGCCAAAGAGGGTTTTGCCGTTGACCTCGAGCTTGCAGGATACCGGCTGCCGCGGGTGGCATTCAAGCGCTTCCCCGTTCAAATTGAGTTGCAAGCCGTGGCAGAGGCTGGCGCATTGCTCGCGGCGAAGATCAAGGGTCGGACACAGGATATCCGGGCGATCACGGTTGAGACCTATCCCGGGATAATCGAGCGCGTTGCGGATCCAGCTAAATTCCGGCCGCAGACGAAGGGCACCGCCGATCATAGTCTTCCCGTTTGCCTTGCGATGGCTCTTCTCGACGGTGATGTGACAGTAGCGCAATTCGAGAAAGACCGCTGGCGAGCCCAAGACGTGATGACGCTGGTGGAAAAGACGTCAGTGATCCCGGGAGCCTCGCTGATGGCCAAGCTCCCCAAGGGACGCGGCGCGAGCATAGAGATCGTTTTCGCAGACGGTCAGCCTCTGCGCGAGGCCGTGGAGGTTCCGGAAGGCGACGCCGACCGGCCACTTTCGAGATCGTCCCTGGAACGCAAATTCATGAATTTTGCGGTTCCGGTCGTCGGCAAGGCTGGCGCTGAGCGGATCGTTTCACTCGTCGATGGTCTCGAAGAGTTAAGAGATGTCCGAGAATTGACCCGAGCCTTAAGGGGAAGCGGAAAACAGAATCCAGCGTGAACCTCAACAACCAATCAACGGGGCAATATGAATAAGGACGTCGGCTGTTGGCCCCTCGCTACCGTTGACGCTGTGCAACTAGATATCGGCTTATGGGGGCAGCGGAGGTTTGCGGCTGAGCGCCAAACCGACGCTCGTAACCCCAAGCAGACTTTCGAGGACTTGCTATCGCAGGCGCTGTTGCCACTCTCGCGGACCCGGGTAGCATGAGTTGGCGGACTTTTCACTCGACGTCCCGAGCCTGAAGTCGGCCGTGGTCAATCTACTGGCGAGCGTCGCTGGACGGCGGCCATGATCGCCGTCGAGCTCCCCACAAACATAATAGGGTATCCACGGCAACTTCTGCTCAATGCCCGTGCTGACCGGCTCGTCTGTGACCTCAACCGTGATTTCATCCCAAGTGAAGCTCGGCCCAAGCGTCGCTCGCAGGTTATCTGGATCGACTAGTATGACGCTCCTCGGGTCGTTAACGTCGGCGAAAGTGATAACGTCTGGTAGTTGATTGGGCTCGATTTTGTGCGGCCCCCGTTGCTTAGCGATTTTGGACACAGTATCCATGTAGTCAGCGGACGGGACGACGTTATATAGATCGCTTAAAAGTTCGAGCCGCGGCCCTGCACTTCTGCTCCAACCGTAGTACCCGCGAATTCGATTTGTCAGCAACGCGATCAAAGGCTTCGCGCCTGAGCCGAGATCGAGGTACAAGGCCTCGCCGCGCAGATGGCTAAAGGTGCCGCGCTCGGGAAAGAAGGCCTCCTGAAACGAAACCTCCCCAACGCTCGATGCGCGTTTGACACCGTCCGGGGTATTGACCGCAAGCGTAAGCTTGTATCGGTAACTCTTGGAGCAGCCTAAAAGGGCTAAAGCCATCGCGAGGACGGCCGCTAGGCGCAACACTCGCATCGGCTCCCACGAAATAGCTGACCTAGCACGGCCTTGTGCAACCGTCGCGCCGCTATTGCGCGACTTCTGATTTGTTCCTCGAATACGCATTCTTAATGACTAGCACGGACAGGTTGCATGAGTGACTATCCCGACCGTGCCTTTGGCGGCTTATCTTTTACGGTTAGTTAGGGATCTTTCAGTCGCACTGACCGGCGCAACGCTGGAGGCTGCATATGGCCGATTCTGTTGAAAACGGCGACTGTTGCGACGCAGAGGGGTCAGTGATTCAGTCTGTCTAATTGGCAGAACTGAAGATCATGATGGGGCATCGGCAAGTCGAACAGGCTGCGTTGTTCTATGAGTTCTCGCTCGAAAGGCATATTCCCACCGACCACTTGCTCCGCTCGATCGATAGAACCTTGAACAGGTCAGGCAGGAGCTGGCGCCTTTCTACAGCAGTATCGGTCGGCCTTCGGTCGATCCCAAGCTGATGATCCGGATGCTGCTGATCGGTTACTGTTTCGGCATTCGATCGGAGCGGCGCTTAACCGAGTGGCCAGCGTGGCGCGATAGCGCTGGACGGTGTTGCGGTGTGCACGGATGTGGGCATGAGCGGGGCAAGCACTGTCGTCGCAACTCCGCTGTTGCCTGTTGCCGAAGGAGCCCTAGGTTACCTACTGTCACCCATCGGCGGTGCGGTGCGGATGCGAGATCGCGCTCGAGAACCTCGGCCGCCTTCAGCGATTAGCGACCACGGCAGCGTGCGGACTATCCGTTTGCCCACAACCAAGACGCATAGCCGACCTTTGATGGTAACCCCGCGGTTCCTGGCGCCTCGGGCACCAGCCCAGGAAGTGCTATTCTTAAGCGGGGCGGCCAGATAGTCTGGCGGTCGCTCATATCTCGTGATTTGATGCCATCCGACAGATCGGATGGGGGGATTTCGTGACGGACGAACGCGCCGAGCGTCGTTTGGCGGCAATATTGGCCGCCGATGTTGTCGGCTATAGCCGCCTGATGGGTATCGATGAAGAAGGGACGCTGACAGCGCTCAAAGCGGTGAGGCGGGAGGTGGTCGACCCCAAGCTTTTCACGTATGGCGGCCGCATTGTCAAAACGACAGGAGACGGTCTGTTGGTCGAATTCGCCAGTGTCGTGCAGGCCATGCGCTGTGCCGTCGCGGTCCAGGAGGTCATGGGTGAGCGCAACGGCTCGGTTCCGGAATCCAGGCAGATCAGATTTCGCATCGGGATTCATGTTGGCGACATCATCGTCGATGACAACGACATCTTTGGTGACGGCGTCAACATCGCAGCGCGGCTCGAGCAGATTGCGAGCCCGGGCGGCATCACCATTTCGAATCGCGTCTACGAAGACGTGTGTGACCGGCTGTCGATCAAGTTGGAGAACGGCGGTCAACAACAACTAAAGAATATCAATCGCCCGGTTCAGGTGTGGCACTGGCCCGGAAAGACTGCCGCAAGGGCGAACCCGCGCATCCCAACGAACAGCTATGACTGGAGCAACCAGAAGATCGCTTTTTGCCGCGCCCCCGACGGTGTCAGGCTTGCCTACGCCTCTATTGGTGAAGGACCCGCGCTAGTGAAGGCTGGCGGCTTTTTAAGTCACCTGCAACACGACTACAAAGTTTGGGGTCCAAGTTATCTCCAACTCGCCAATGGACGACAGTTCATTCGCTACGATGCTCGTGGTAACGGCCTTTCCGATTGGGAGGTCAAGGATTTATCTTCCGAAGCTTGGGTTACAGACCTTGAAACCGTTGTCGAGGCGACAAGGCTACAGCGCTTCGCGCTGATAGGCTATTCCCAGGGATGTGCAACGGCGATTTCCTACGCGGTGAAGCATCCCGAGCGGGTTTCTCATCTCATCCTGTATGGCGGATTCGCGCGAGGCCCATTCGCCAGCGGGGACAAGCAGCGCGAACAAAATACGCGAGCCTTCGCCACCCTAATGAAAAATGGCTGGCAATCAGACAATCCGGCATTCCGCCAGATATTTGCAACGCGCATGCTCCCTGACATGAATGCGCAGCAAGCAATGGATTTCGACCAACTGCTAAAGGAGACCTGCACCGGCGAGCTCGCGGAACGTTATCAACTGGCTGTGGGCGATATTGATATCCGGCATCTACTACCGAAGGTGACCACACCGACGCTCGTGATCCATGTGCGCGATGATGCAATGATTCCACAAGCCGGAAGCCGCGAATTGGCAGACGGTATTGCGGGCGCTGAATTTGTCTCCATTCCGGGTCGCAATCACGTTCCTGTTCCAGGTGACCCAACAGCCGATCGCGCCTTCGAGGAGATCGACCGATTTCTGTCGAAGGTCTCTCCAAAGCTCTCTCCGGACAAGTCCGGAATCGAACCTGTTACATATGTGTCATCGTCGGGTGCGGGGGAGCTCACGCTTCCCGACAAGCCATCCATTGCCGTGCTGCCGTTTCAGAACATGAGCGGAGATCCCGAACAGGAATACTTTGCGGATGGAATGGTCGAGGATATCATAACCGCGCTGTCGCGATTCAAGTCTCTCTTTGTAATCGCCCGAAACTCTAGTTTCACCTACAAGAGCAAGGCCATCGACATCAAACAAGTCGGGCGCGAACTTGGTGTTCGATACGTACTTGAGGGAAGCGTGCGAAAATCCGGGACGCGCTTGCGCATATCCGGACAGCTTATCGAGGCGGCGACCGGCGCGCACATTTGGGCCGACAAATTCGACCGCGAATTGAATGATATCTTTGCACTCCAAGACGAGATAACGGAGAGAGTTGCCGCTATCATCGAACCGAATGTCACGCGCGCTGAAATTGACCGCGCGGCGCGTCCGCGGCCGGACAACCTTACCGCCTACGATTTCTATCTTCGTGCCTTGCCTCGATACTATGCGATGAGCAAGGAGGGTTTCGACGAAGCCATGTCTTTGTGTTCGGGTGCGCTCGAAATAGATCCTCGCTACAGCGCGGCCCTTCGGCTCTTGGCGGATATGCATGGGCTTAGGCCCGCCCAAGGCTGGTCAAAAGACGTCAAATCCGACTACGCTGATGCCATGAGTTTTGGCCGGCGAGCGTTGGAGATTGATGGCGCTGATCCCGACACGTTGGCGATGTTTGGAAGAGGCCTAGCCGCTTTCTCAAACGATTATGACACAGCAAAGGGAATGGTTGACCGCGCTGTTGCGCTAAACCCAAATTCGGCACGTGCATGGTCGGAGCGGGGTTGGACCTATCGCTATATGAAAGACGCCGAAGAGGCGTTTTTGAGTTTCGAGCGCGCGATACGTCTTAGTCCAGTTGATCCGAGGCTCTACGACACACTAACTGGAGTGGCGAGCACGCTCATTATCATGGGGCGAGATGATGAAGCAGTTGAAAGCTCGAGGAGGGCTCTGGCGCTCAACGCGCGGTTCACCTCTGCCTACCGCTGCCTTGCCGCCGCGTTTGGTCATTTGAATCGCGAAGCCGAGGCGAAGGAGGCGGCGACTGCTCTGCTAGAAATCGAGCCCTCTTTTCGCATAAGCGCATGGGCTAACTACGGGGGACAATGGCAAGGTGAACGGTTTCTCGAAGGGCTTCGCCTCGCAGGGCTACCCGAATGACTATGTCTAAGTCAGCCAAGGTCCGCGCGTGACCCGAAGGCGAATACCGCGACGGAGGCCGGGACGTCGGCAGCTGAGGTCAGACTGGACGTGCTGGCCACACGGCCAAATCGACGCGAATGACCCGAAGCAGCCCTTTTCGCCGTCTCGATCCGTACTGGTGTCACAGTTTGCCCATGGCGCGCTGGGTGAGAAATCGTCATTGGCCGGTTTGGTGTAGGAAACAATCCTGCCGCTCCGACGTCATAGTGAAGGATTGGCAATGAAGCCAATCTACCGCGCCAATGCGGAGCGTCCCTATGTGTGAAAAGTGCAAGCCCCTTGACGAGCGGATCGCTCACTACCAAGACTTGAGCCGACGCGTCACCGATCCGCAAGCCCTTGAAGGCATCAAGCGGCTGATCGGGGACTCGGAAGCACAAAAGAAAGTCCTACACCCCGGAGAGTAGGACGGTTGGCATGGCAGAGTCATTCGGCGACGAATTTACAATCGTTGAAGTGGCTTCGGACGACCCGGAACCGAAGAAGGAATTGTGGCTGGCTCTGGCTAAGCCGGATCAAGCGTTGACCTTGGTTCTTACCGCTGTGCCCGAAGGGTGGACATTCGCTGAATGCGCCTGCGATAACGGTCCGTCGCGACAACTTGCCAAAATTCCGAATTTAGTCTGTATAGGGACAAAGTGAACGCTGCTTTGTCGCATCGGGCCTCTAGGCCCATGGTGCGGCTCCAATCGCACGCGGTTGTCCAACCGAAGCGGTTGCTTGCGGCCTCCTGAGTTGTCCGACCACAATTTGCCCCCCCCCGGGCTCACTGTGACTAGGCCGCCGTCAACTGCCAATTGCTCGTGTCCATGATGGATCTTCAAGAAGCGCCGCACCATCGGAAAGTAGCGCAGGCCACCTGGAAACTCATTGGGAGATTCACCATCTCTTGTGTCAGCACTCGCAAAGATCTCTCATGAATTATTTTCGGCCCAACTTAACGCAATGGCTGGTCCCTCTCTCGACACTGATGAACCACTCCTCGACTGCGCGAGGCAATATGCGTGCTTCGTGGCGGCATTCCCTTTCACCCATCCCGACCACAAGCAAAGCCTCCTAGCGCAGATGGATCACATCCTCGAACGAGGGAGCGAACTCAACCGGGTGACGAAGCGAAGCAGGCAGCGTCAACTGACCGGTGACGTTCTCATTTCAGTCGTAGCTCGAAAGCAATTGAAGCGGCCAATCAGCACGTCCGAAGCCGAAGCCATACGGCTCTATTACGCGACGCCATCGATCCACCATCTAGCTTCACTGTCAGGCGACGAACTATCTGCGTTAGCCGATGTCATGGAAGGGTGGGCTCAGGACAAACGGCTCGACTGCCGCTCGACCATTGAGCTGCTCGGTTGGTCCGACGGCATGCGGAGCTTGGTTGACGTGGTCGGCGTCAATTATGTGCCGCTGCCGTTGCCCCACGGCACAAAGCCTCCACTCTTTAAGTTTCTTGCGACCAAAATGCTTAGACGATGATTTAGAAGGGCGTCTCACCTTCAGAACAACATTGCACGTTCGTATCCGCAAGCCGATTGATGTAAGGTCTGAGACCGGCCCAACAGGCGACGCTCGGCTCTTTCGTAAGGTCTGTCTCGCTATCGAAAGCGCGTTGAACATCCCGTGAGGAGGATATGCATCGCAGCATTTGACCGTGCCGTTCGGGCAGCTTTCTCCTGACACTCGACCAAATTGCGGGGTTGATCGGAAGCTTGCCATATCTGCCAAAGGACCAATGTGGCCAAAATAGTGACGGCCGCCGAGCCGACTTGCCTACGCCGCTGCGAAACGTACCAAGCAAACTTGACCTCCGGAGGCTCGCTCAGCTCGGTCTTACAACGGCCACAGACAGGTCTGCGATTGGATGCATGGCAATGAGGGCATTCAATCGTGCCCATGGCAAAGCGCTCCGCGCTATCGCGTGCAGTTCTCGACAGCGAAAGCGCATTGTTCGCCGCTGGTGAGCAATCCGCCAGTTGGTCCCGCATAGTTGACGCGGCTGACGAGACCGTTACTCATCACGATGTTGACTGTGCAGAATCGGCGACTAGCGGTCGCAGAGCTCGAGCTAACGGTCGTCGCCGTACCATCAGCCGAAAACCCGACGCCTCGGGTACTCTGCCCCGACAAGGATCCGTTCGTCTGAGAATACCCGCTCCCGATCGCGGTGACGTGGTCATTGCCCGAGCTATACGACCAGACCTCGGTCGTCCCTTCTGCCATCTTCTGGCCGGGCGGGCCCATGCAGGCCAGCACCTGCTCTTTGTTCAATCCGACCATCTTCTCCTGGGCGCTCTGGGCCACCACGGCCCGTTGGACCGCGCAGCCGCCGACCACATTTGAAACCGCGAACAAAACTAGAAAGCGCTTCATCTGAAAAGCCCTCGTCTCATTTCTACATAATATAGTTGATAAACTTAAAATGTGTAGTCCGGTCTCCTTGGCGCATGGATATGCGCAAGCTCGTGGGCCAAAACGTAAGGCGTATTAGGCAGGAGAAGGGGCTAACTCAGGAGCAGTTCAGCCTCGTTTCGGGCTTTAGTCAGCAATACATCAGCGGACTTGAGACCGGGCATAGGAACCCGACGGTGGTCACCGTTTATGAGCTGGCTAAGGCACTCGGTGTGAGCCATCTCGATCTTCTGCAGAGCTCGTCAGCGCGTAGCCGACAGAGTCGCTAGGGCAGGCTTCTGGCGCGCCGGATTAGAACATGGGTGACCGCTTCGCGCGGCTTCTCGAGAGTATTGATACTCTCACCGGACAGGCTTGCTTAGCCTGACGCCCGGCCCTCCTCCGTTCTCCTCGATAAATTGTACGCCTGCGGCTTCAAAAGCCGTTCGAACCACTTGCAGTGTGGAACGCCGCGGTTCGTTACTCCCCGCCTCTAATTGCCGGACCGTTACGATCCCTATCTTGGCCCGGTCGGCTAAGTCCTGCTGACTCCAATCGAGGAGGCCTCGCGCGGCACGACACTGCATCGGAGAAATCATTCAAATCACCTTCCAACCTAATATGTCGAAAAACGATTGATTTGTCCAAAATGTACATTATAGTCACTTCTGTCGTTTTTAGATGGAGATGACGAATGGCTTTCTCGACGCAGCACTTGAACCTTCGAAGGGAATTTATCGGCGGATCCGATGCTCGGATCATCATGGGAGACGATCACGACAAGCTGCTCAGGCTTTGGCGTGAGAAGCGAGGGGAGGCCCTGCCTTTGGATCTCAGCAACGATCTCATCGTCCAGCTGGGCAGCATCACCGAGGATCTGAACCGGACTTGGTACGAGCGGACGAGCGGCCACACCGTCACGGACGTTCAGCGCAAGGTGAGGCATCCGATCCACAAATGGATGGGGGCGACACTGGATGGTCGTGTCGAGCAAACCGGCTCGGTCTATGAAGCCAAATTCATGCTGCCCTGGAATTTCTCCGAAGAAGCCGCCGCCGACAAACACATGGCCCAGCTTCAACACAACATGTGGGTAATAGCAGCGCGGTCGGCGGTGCTGTCGATCATCACGGGTGGCGGCAAGTGGGTTGAGATCACGGTTCATGCGGATCCGCTGTACCAGCATCTTCTCCTAACAGCCGAAAAGAAGTTCTGGCGCTGCGTGCAGACTGGCGAGCCTCCCATCCTATTCGGGATCGAGACTCCACGTCCAAGAGTGGAGGCAATCAAGATCGTCGACATGGAGGCATCCAATTCATGGGGTGATCTCGCGGCGACTTATCTTCGCACTCGCGAGGCCCACGGCGAGCACGAAATCGCCAAGACCGAATTGAAGAAGCTGGTCCCTGAGGATGCGAAGGAAGCGGTTGGCCACGGCGTTAGGGCCAAGCGCTCGAAGTCGGGTGCGATCAGCTTCGAACCTTCGACGGTGGAGGCACCCCATGCACCGCTCCAGTGAGAGAATTGGCGCCATCGCCGCCGCCCTGGCTAAAGCTCAGGTCGAGCTGACAAATCCGGAGAAGACGCTGACCGCGACAATCCGGTCGCCTTTCCCGCGGGAAGAGGATCGAACCTTCCGCTACGCCTCGCTGGCCTCAGGCCTGGATATCGTCCGCAAGACCCTCAGCCAGCATGAGATCGCAACGATCCAGACCACCCGGACCGAGCAGATGACAGGTCAGATTCACCTGACCACCCTGCTCGCTCACGCCTCCGGCGAATGGATCTCGTCCGACCTACCGGTCTGCTCTAGCAAGGACATCGAGGCGCCGCACCGGATGGGAGCGGCATTAACTTACGCACGCCGTTATGCGCTCTTCGCTCTCGTGGGGATCGCAGGAGAAGACGACTTGGATGCCCCCGATGCCATTGTCGGGCCGCCGCCGACTTCATCAGGGGCCAGGACAACCTCGGACCCAAAAGGGAAGCCGCTCAAGGGCGTTTTGAACCGACCGGCGGTCCTTAAGCCTCAGGATTCAGCATTGCTGCGTGACCAGCTATTGGCACAGCTTACTGACACCGAAGATCTCCTGGCCTGGGCGAAGGCGACCTTACCTCTGAAGAACACTCTGCAGGAAACTGACGCCCGATCGGTCGAGGAAGCTTATCAGGCAAGATTAGAGTTTGTCCTGGATCCCGCTGCTTCAAATCCTACGCAAGGTCGACCAGCTGCCGAAGACGTCAACGAGCCCGAAAGCACCCCATTGCCCATCGAGGGCGACCTCGCGATTCCGAAGGAGCCGCCACGCAAAAGGAATAAGGCCCATCTCGCCTTCGTCCGAGAACATCCGTGTCTGATCTGTCAGAGATCTCCGTCGGACGCGCATCACCTCAAATTCGCCCAACCCAAGACATTGGGCCGCAAAGTCAGCGATGAATTTACCGTACCTCTGTGTCGCTCGCATCATCACGCCTTGCACCAACACGGTGATGAACGAGGATGGTGGGCGAACATGCAGATATCGCCCCTGCCTGTCGCAAGAGAGCTATGGATGGCTTCAACCGCGGCGACCCGCTCGCGGCCGGCACCATCGGATATCGCGCAGCTTCTCTAGTCTGGATCGTGGAGGCCGCATTGGCCCGCCTTGCCCCAACCGCCTACGCCGGAGCAACAGCGGGTCATGTCGCGGCCACGCGCTTGCCGCACAGAAGGCGGTAGCCGGAATGGTGGAGCGAGGTGCCTTGATTTGACCGGCGCCAATTGCCCAAACTGGCGCGGAAACCGATGATGCTTTTCTGCCGTTATTCAATGGGAATATTCAGTAGTCATCGAAGATATTGCGGACGTCGAAATTGCAAACCTTTGCCGAGAGCAACCAGAGCAAAATCTGCATCAAATCTTTATGCCGACGAACGGTGATTTATGGACAGTAAGCTCATTTTGGCTGCAGCCATTGTATTCTCTACCGCCGTGGTGGTTTGGGTATTCAGATACGAGCCCTACGGCTACAATAGTTCAGAACATCGAAACCGACTTACGGGCGTGGTTTGCTATTCGACCGACGAATGTTGGTTCAAAAGTGAGCAGGGGCTCAAATAGCCGGGCCTTCCACTGGACTGCATGTTGCGCCGGCTCACTGCACGCGGGCCTCGATCGACGACCGGAAATTTCATTAGCCTTCTCTGGCATGGCAGAGGCAACACGTTGCTGAAACGCTTCGTGCGGCGAATGCAGCGCGCAAGCACAGAATGGAATCCGATGATCTGAGCACTTTGTGTCCCGATCGGCGGCTAAGGAGCACGGATCTCGCTCCAGAAAGGACTGGCAATTCCAGCCCATTGGAGCGTTACTGATTCCGCCGGGCGCAAACGACTTCGGTATCTCACCTCGCGGATGCGGGGCTTATGGCGGTGCGGCCACCGAGCCGCTCAAGACTTGAGCAGGAGATACCGTGAGTATCATTCAGATTGACGCAGCTTCCGCGCCGTTGCCTCCTGATAGCATCGACGACTACGGGTCCTAGTACCAAAACCGATGATCCTCGGCTCGCAAAGGAGACGAGAGCAGATCTTGGCCCTGGTCTCCGAGCCGGTCATTTCTTGGCACTGAATTGGCTTTAGAAGACCTCTCTCGTAACCATGGGATGTCGGCCAGAGTAAACAATCCGGCATAAAGTCAAATTATTGCGCGGCCTGACGTATTGCGCCGCAACATGAGTCTCGATAAGAACAAGACATGGCCAAGCTTTGTCTCTTCGCTGGATGGGTCGTGCTCGCATTTGTCGTGTTTGCGACGCTAGCACCTATCTACGATCGCCCCACGATCGCGCCCCCTCGCGTCGAACATTTCACTGCGTTCTTCGTGCTCGGCCTGCTATTCATGCTTGCCTATCCAAATCGCGCCGCCCTCGTGGTTCTGATCGTTGTCGGAAGCGCGGTTGCCCTTGAAACTCTGCAGTTACTGACCCCCGACAGACATGGCCGTCTCATAGACGCGTCGATCAAAGTAGCCGGGGGTCTCAGCGGGATGGCCCTGTTCGTTCTGGCGCGCGCCATTGCCGTTCAGAACGAAGGCTAAAATTGCATCTCGCAGCTAGAGGCTCCCGTCATCCAAAGCGGGATAAGGAAGAGTACGCCGAGACGCATCTGGATCTATCCAACGCCCCCTTGGCGCATGAGATCGGTACGCTCCGCTTCCGGGACTGCATGTAAGGTTGGCGTAAGCTAGGCGCAGAATCTGCCAGTTCGGTTATTGCAAAATGGAACACTCTAGCTTGACGGCAAGCCAGAGTTGCACCACGTTGTTTCAAAATGTTGCTGACCAATTGAGCTAATTATCATTTTACCAGCGAGAGTGGGGAGACTTTCGCGGGACATTCATATGAGGGGTGGTATGAAGCCGAGTACGAGAGTTGCTAAATTCCTCGAGCGGTGTGATCAGGAACGGCAGCTGCGAGATTCACGAGATTTGCTGGAGCGACTGGTGATTGAAGCGGAGAACGATGCGCTCTTGCTTGCTTCGATTGAGCTCGAAAACAATTACTTTGCAAGATTTACCCAAGCCGAAGCGGCACACACGATCAGACAGATGATGCATCACAAATAACACGATACGCCGGGCATGGACGATATCTGGGTTATAGTCGCAATCTTCTTGCTCGGGTTAGGCGCCGGCTACGTTTTGCGCGACCGGCAGCTTCCAAGACGGCACCGCAAACTGGGAAAATAGAGCCGCCGCCGTGAAAGCGCTCGCTGAGGGCTTGCTCAAAGCAATAGTGAACGTTGGCTAGCTCGCCAACTCAACGGGCATTAGTCTTCCAATGCTCTCGTACGCGAAGCCGGCAGCATTTACTTTTTTCGCGCCGTAGACGTTTCGCAGATCGACGATAACAGGCTGGACCATTTCAGTCTTCAACAGGTCGCGATCAAGGTAAGCGTCGTTCTCAGGCCACAGCCTTGACTTCGTGACGGCAATAGGCCCACGGAAGCAGCTCGTCGATGCTGCTGTTTGGATGACCGTTGACGATCCTTGTGAGGACGTCGGCCAGATAGGCAAGCGGATCGACGTCATTGAGCTTACAAGTTTCGACCAGGGAGGCGATGATGGCCCAGTGCTCGGCGCCGCCGTCGGAGCCTGCGAACAGCGCATTTTTCCGGTTGAGCGCGATTGGACGGATCGAGCGCTCGACGGCGTTGTTGTCGAGCTCGATACGGCCATCTTCGATGAAGCGCGTCAGGCCCTCCCAGCGTGAGAGCGCATAGCGGATGGCGTCGGCCAACTTGCCCTTTTGGCTGATCAACGCGAGCTTTGCGTGGAGCCACCGCTCGAAGGCTTTCGCCAGCGGCCGGCTTTTTTGTTGCCGAACGAGACGGCGCTCCTCTGCGCTGCGGCCACGGATATCCTTCTCGATCGTGTAGAACTCGGCGATGTGCTGAAGCGCCTCGCTCGCGATGGGCGCGGGACCGGGTGTGGCAAGTTCGTAGAAGTTACGCCGCATGTGCGACCAGCAGAATGCAAGCTGAACCGCACCACGCTCGGCGAGCTTGCCATAGCCGGCATAGCCGTCGACCTGCAGGATCCCCTTGAAGCCTGCAAGATGGGCGATCGGTCGGTCGGCTTTCCGATCGGGTGCATAGACATAGCCGACGCCCGGAGGATCGGCGCCGCCCCATGGCCGGTCGTCTGCCGCATAGGCCCAGAGCTGACCGGTCTTGGTGCGCCCGCGGCCGGGATCAAGCACCGGCATCGTCGTCTCGTCGGCGAACAGCTTTGGCCGTTGCCTGAGCTTGCCAAGGAGGCGCTCATGCAACGGACGCAGGTGGAAGGCTGCCTGCCCCACCCAGTCCGCCAACGTCGAACGATCGAGCTCAATACCTTGGCGTGCGTAAATCTGCGCCTGCCGATAGAGCGGCAGGTGATCGGCATATTTGGACACCAGAACCTGGGCGACGGTGGCTTCGGTTGGCAGTCCGCCCTCAATCAGCCTAGCCGGAGCTGGCGCTTGCATGACGCCGTCCTCGCAAACCCGGCAGGCGTATTTGGGCCGCCGGGTCATGAGGATTCGGAACTGAGCCGGGACCAGGTCCAGCCGTTCGCTTCGATCCTCGCCGATCCGGTGTAACTCGCCTTGGCAGCAGGGACAGGTCTTGTCCTCGATGTCGACGATGACCTCGATCCGCGGCAGGTGCGCCGGCAAGGCGCCGCGGTTGCCGCGGCGCTTGCGAGCTCGTGCCTCACGGCCTTCAGGTGCGCTGACGTCCTGTGCCGTCTCGCCGTACGCTGCGACCTGCTCGACATCTTCCAGGCCCAGCAGCATCTGATCCTCAGGCAGCGTCTCTGCCCGTCGGCCAAACCGATGCCGCTGTAATTCCTTGATGATCTGACGCAGCCGCTCGCTCTCGCACCGCTCGGCGAGCAGCATCGCTTTCAGCGTCTCGGGATCGTCAGGCAGGGCGTCCTTCACACCCAAATCACAGCATATTCGCTGCCATCTGGCGACGCGTCCGACGCTCCTGATTCACTTCGCCGCAGCGCCGACAACAACTATCCCGCTTGTGTTGGCGCGGGCGTCTCCCGTGCCTCGTGCACAAGCCGCCAGTCGAGTCCTTCCAGCAGCGCCGACAATTGCGCCGCCGACAGGCGCATCACGCCGTCCTCGATCTTCGGCCAGCGGAAGATCCCATCCTCGAGCCGCTTGGCGAACAGACACAAACCCGTTCCGTCCCAGAACACCAGCTTGATCCGGTCCGCTCGCTTGGCCCTGAACACATAGACAGCTCCCGAGAATGGGTCTGCCCCCATGCTCTCGCGCACTAGGGTCGCAAGTCCCTCCATGCCCTTACGGAAGTCTACCGGTTTGGTCGCCACCATCACCCGGACCGCACCCGACGGACCGATCACCGGCTCGCCTTCAGCGCCTGGACGATCGACGCAATCATCGTCGCGTCTGCGCCACGACCAGCCCGGATCGTGATGCCGTCGACTTCGATCTCGATGATCCCGTCATCCACCTTGGCCTTGCGGTGCGGGGCTCTGTGCTCCCGGCCCAGATCCCGGCCACGAGTGGGCGACGACACCACGGCATCTACCACCGCCGGCACAAACTGTACTTCATCCGCTTCGGATTGACCGCGTGCTGCTTCACGCAACTGACGTCGCCAGCCAAACAACTGCTGTGGCGACAATCCATGCCGTCGAGCCACCGAACAGACCGAGTCGCCGCTCGCAACGATCTCCGCGACAATCTGCGCCTTGTCCTCGTCGCTCCACTTCCGCCGACGGCCGGCTCCGGTGAAGACCTCAAGCCGCCGCACCGGCTCCGTGATAGCAGTATGCACTGTGTCCATTCTAAGCCTAACGGTCAAAACCGACCGCAGACTCGCAGATCATCCCGTCATCCGGTAGGTGGCCGCTGAACAGCGCTTACGCTGCACTCGCGCCGCGTGCCGGCTTCGCCGTCGCTATGCTCACGCGGCCCGGGTGCCATTTCAGGGAGCGATGCGCCTTGCTGCCGCTCCCAACGAGACGAACATCACGGAAAGATCGTGCAGAGTTGATCGATGGTGCGCGACGCAAGGCTTATCTAAAGCTCTATGGGCAGCCCCGTGGGGCCGCTTGACGGAACGCAAGAGAGCTACGCCCATTCTTATATGTTGCAAAAATACAATACTTGTGGAGGTTCGTGAATGGTTCCTGTGGGCTCACGCAACTACCTCTGGTTTTATATGCCGCAAATCAGCTATTTTCTAAACTATATTTTTACGAATTTCCGATATTTTTGGAGAGTCATCGATGAGTCTGCCAACTGTCCAGCGACTCCAATATCCTTGCTCGAATGGATCGGGTATGTGTCCGTTTACGGATCAAGATTTCGATCGGCTGGCCAGAATTCTGTCCGCACGGAAGAACAACGTCTCGGTTGATGCTCACCCCTTGGACGATACGTGCGTTGTGCTTTGTGCAGAGTACCCGCGCATAAGCGACCTTGCAGATAGCATTCCGAATCGAAAGTGATCTGCGTCCCATCGTCGTCCCAATCGTTGCGAGACATTTCCAAGAATTTCCTCGCGCTGGTCGAGTTCGAACTCGAGATCTTTTTTGTCCTCGGCATAGAACAAGACTCGGATGCGCCCCTGACTTTCTGAGCTTAGCGCGATCTTCGCCATTGACTCGAACAAGTGCCGATTGAGGCGAGCAACGATGTCGGTTTCTGCAGGATTTTCGCCTTCAGGTCGGGCAAACAAATTGCAGTGCGAGGTCGAGAACATATCGTAGCGCACACGCTTCGGTTCAATCGAACCGACAATCGCGGCACGACGATTGGCAAAGAGAACCGCGTCGGTGTAAGTCTCGACGTAGACTGAGGCCTCCGCGTGGAGATGCTTGAAGAGCCAGATAATGGCGAGCTCAGAGATAATGGTCAGGTATACTGCTAACGGAATAATTACGCCGAAGACGAACAAGTGAGTCGGATCGGCCCCGTGGTAGTCGTAATACAGACAAGCCGCTCCGATAATGATTGGAATGACAGCAACGACAACATGTAGAGCCGTCTGAATACTCTCGGTATTCCTTCGTATGAAATCCATCATTCGTGTCGCCATTAAAGTAAGGACAATGTCGCGATATTCGCTAAGTCTATCGGTGCAACGCGATACAAATCGAGATGGAGAATGCGCCGTTCGTTGAGTAACCACCAGGGGTTGCCACCCTAGTAGCTGCGGTTGCATGTGGCAAGACGATGACATGGCGAAGTCACAAGGCTGGCTGTTCTTCCGCCTTACGGCAACGACATTTCGTTTGACGTCTTCCGGACTGGACATGCGTGTCTATCAAATCTCGCCTCAATCCCACACGCTGCCCAGTTGAAGGGCCTTGGCATGAGCCAGCAACCCCCCATCGTGGAGGCCGCTGATGCGCCGCAGCATGTTACCTGTCGTCGGAGCTCTGCCCGAGCAGATTGCGGGGAAGCATATCCTCATCGCTGCCGCTAGGTTGGCGTCTTCCGAGCAGCCTTGGTAGCCGCTGGCGCTCACCAGCCCACTCCGTCTGACACGGTACTTCTATTGACGTGATGCACCTAAGCTTCAGAGCACCGGAGTCAGATTAAAGAAGCGGCCTGATCGCGAAGAACAGCAGCGGATGCCGGAGGCCCGACAAGGCGCAGGCTATTCTTGCAAAAGCGAGGGCGTGATAGCCCCGACTTTGTGTTTTGCGCGTGAGCAACATGGCTGTCGTTGCGTCGCCGGCCCATGCATGAGCCTCGATCGCAATGAGTGCCAGAGCGGGGTCAGTCCAGAGGGCTTGGCCGGCGCTGGCGTCGCCCTGCTCAAGCGTCTCCTTCATCTTCGGCTTTCCGGTCTGCGCTTGAGCAATGGCTACTTCGTAGAAGGCGCGGGCTCGCACGGGCGCGTCCGGAATACCACGCACGAAATCCAACGCAGCGGCCGTATCGCCAAAGAAAGTTTGATAGCGCAGGGCGACGAAAAGCCACGGGGCTTGCAGGGAGTGCAGGTCGAGACCCCTGTTTAGCCGCTGCCAAATGGCGGATGCATCATCGCGGTCGAGCGCGACATCCATGAGATAGAGAGCCTGCGGGCCAGCGGGAGCGATCGACAAGGCCGTGTCGATTAGTGTCGTCGCCTCTGTCCGAGCGCCCAACACATGGGCCCGCCGCGCCAAATCCACCAGGAAGAAATATCGTGGGCCCACGGGCAATGCTTCGATTTGGACTTGCAGAGATGCGAGATCTGCCTTGGTAGCCGCCAGCACCCGCGTGAATAGCACTGCGTTGGGTGCAAGGGTGCCACCCGTGATCCTTTGATAAATCTCGATCCCTTCATCTTTGTGTCCCGCTATCGCCAACACATTCGCAAGCTGCACTACGTAGGGTGTCGACGTCATGAACACCGGCGATCGCGCTGGAATCGGCGCAAGCTGCCCAACTATCTCTTGCGCGGTTGTCCGCGCGCTCTCGACGTTCCCGAGCGCTTGATCCGCGATCATGACGCTGCCGACGGCGGCAAGACCGAATTGCGGGTTCCCAGCCATCAGCCCCATAGTCAGCTCGCCGAAGGCCTCGCCATGGGCCAGCTCCATAAGGCACGCGCGCGCCGGCCGGGCGGCACACTCGGCATTCCTGAGCCGGTCTTCGACCAACGTGAGGGTTATGGGATTTCCATTGGCGCCGCGAATGGCTGCCGCCGACTTGCTATTGGGGTAACGCGCCAGGATGAGCCCGAACGTCTTCCGCGCCGCTACGTAGAGTTCAACGGCCGCATCGGGGGACACGCGGTCTCCCTCGAACACCTTCGCTTGCGCGTCGCGAAACATTTCGTCGGGCTTGGCTTCGCGCTGCTGATAATCCCGGATCGCGATCTCGAGCCAGTTGAGGCCAGGCCCCTTTATGGCAGGGGCGAACGCGATGATGGCCATTGAAAAGACCCAGACGGACAGAACCCATAGCGGCAGCGCGATGAACCGGCGGACACGCCAGCGAAAGCTTGCAAGATCGGCCATCGGGGCGCGCGCGTAAATCAGTTGATTGACAAGTGCCGCGGCCACGAAAAGGCAAAGGACGGCTTTCGGGTTGGCGATGAGAAGTTCTGTCGGGCCACCAAAGGCGGGCCAATCATTCCAGCGTCGCCAAAGTGCGAGCGGATTTAAGAATTCACCAAGGGCAAGACCGGCACTGAATGGAAACGCCAGAATAACCGTGGCGACGAACAGCCAGGGTTGCGCTTTCTTTGCGACGCGCGCAAAAGCGGCGAGACGCAGATTGAGCGAGCCAACCAGGACAAGGACCAGCACTGACGTCAATGTGAACAGGATCAATCGCGCCAAAAATAGTTGATTGCTGTGAAGCGCGTTCACGAGTTCGTTCGTATCGCAGCATCGAGGCAAACTAAACGTGCCCCAGTGAGTGCCGGCGGGGTCTGGCCGGATATCGGTCGTATAGGTCGTGACGTACACGACAAACAGTCCCGCAAGATACCCCGAGGTGAGTGCTTGAAGGATCGTCGGACGCAGGACAAGATCGGGTTGCGTGATGACCCGGTATCGGCGTGCGTTCGTTGGATGTGTGCGGAACATGTTCGGAACGACCGTCCATTGTCTGCGTCCGTCGCTAAACAGGGACTTCAGGGTGTCGGCTCCGACAACCGACCCCGCGAATATGTCGGCGTAATGCTCCCGGCTCCGAAGTGCTGCGGCGTACTCAAGGTACAACACGAAAAAAAAGAAGGCGAGGTTGCCGAGCAGAAATCCGAACGACACGCCGTAAAGCGCCTCCCACTGATGCGCAAATTCCAGAGCTTGCGTGACCGGTGTGCGGCCATGCCAGAAGCCGGTCCAGAGATTGGCGACCGTCGTTGCATTTCGCGGGACACTCAGGAACATGGCGAGGCCCACGAGCTGGATCACGACCGTGACACCCGCTAGGCATGCCGTGGCCCACGCAATGCCCCTTGTGAGAAGGCCGAGATCCACATCGTTATGCCGCAAATGACCGAATTCATGGGCTGTCACCGTGCGAGCCAGGATCGGAGCCTTGCTGACCACCAGCCGCATGCCGCCGCCAAAGCGGACCTGACGTCGTCCAGGAAATCCAAAGGCGATCGCATTCTGATTTCTCATGTCGCTTGTGACCGAGAACGCCACCTTGCTCAGTTTCATCCGGAGTACGAGGTCCGAAACGAGTTGACCGAGAGCTGTACCTGGGTCGAGAGAGCGTCCCTCGCCAAAGCGGCGCCGCGCGATGACCGGGTGCAGCAGATAGATGACGAGTGTGATCGACAAAAAGGCGAAAACGCCCAAGAGCACAAATTGCAAGCTCGTGACATCGCCCGTGAAAATAACGGGCCTAGCCGGATCCCTCCAATGTTGAGCGGCAACGACCCAGACCGTCGATGCAAGATAGGCTGTGAACAGGATGCCGGTCAGCAGCAGGATCAAAAAACGTTCGCGGAATCCACTCGGCAGGGCAGCCCAGTCGATCGTCGAGCCTTCCTCGCTGTCATTTGCCATCACGCTGGTCCGGTCTACCCTCTTCAAGCGCCTTTTTGATACGGACCAGGACCTGCTGTTTGGTCTCCTTGGGCGCACGCATCCGGTCCACCCTTGTCTCGACCGTTTTCATGATCGAAGCAATCTGCCCATCGGACAGCGCGATCGGCACTGGCTTCCCAAATTTCCTTTTTATCCAAGCCGTGATTCCCGGCGCGAGAGAGTCTTCAATGGATTTTTCGGTCGTTCCTTGGGCAACCGCCCATAATCCGCCGATTACGGCCTCACCGATCTCAAAAAAATACGGCGAGATAGCCTGAACGATTTCGCCTAATCCGCTGCCCAGAGGATGGTCGTGTTTTGCTTTCCCGGGGCTCCGGTAGGAGGCGACCAATTCGGGATAGAGTTCGGCTTCTTCGGGATTGAATTCTTCAACAAGCACCGCACCCATAGCGAGCGCCTGTTCATCGAGCGTCGCGCTCGACCGGGCCTTGTTCACGTACCGTCTCCGTTGAAATTAACGCGCAATAGAAGCGAAGAGTACAACCTCAATTAGACACTGGAAAAGCTCATTCCGCCAGCAAAATGCTGGCTAGAGCATGATTCGCCTCACGGGATAGGTCCCCAACTCTGCCCGGCAGGCGTCACTCCGCGCCGTGGGACGCATTATCGTTCGATGACAAGTTCTTTGACTATGTGACGGGCGCGTCCGCTCCGCGGGCCGGGCTCTACGCGCTGCGCTTACCGAGCCAAGCTGTCTCGGCCCTTCGGGTCACGATCCCATCGCACAAGACATTATGTGCGCCTCGCCGAAGGCACTCGGAAAGGCGGCTCGCCTGTGGCGAACGCTATCACTGCCGCATTCCCGGGTGCCACAAGAGACCGGTCTCGTCGCTACACTTGTCCCGCGTGCCGTCCCCGCGTTCGCGAGGACGTCGCTATGCTCACGCGGCCCGGGTGCCATTTCATCGGGCTATGCGCCTGCGGTGCACGCGTCAACTGCTCGACGTTTGGCAACCGAAATGTCCTGGGTGCGATGCTCTGCGTTCCCGACGAGTGTCTGACCAAATCCTGGAAGAGAACGGGTCTGCGACCCCACGTCCGTCAAGGGCAAGACGAGCGCCGCGTGCGGCGCCCTTGACAGACTTACCCCGCTCATTGGCGCGGGCCTAGTCCGGTTGCATGCGCAACCGGTTCTTCAGGAAAAGCCCATGAAATCCGAGATCTATCAGAAAATCACCGACGATATCGTTGCATCCCTTGTGGCCGGTGTGAGGCCCTGGTCGAAACCGTGGAGCGACGAGCACGCCGCCGGCAGGATCACCCGTCCCCTGCGCGCCAACGGCATCCCCTATAGCGGCATCAACGTTTTGATCCTGTGGTCCGCCGCCGTGGAGAAAGGGTACAGCGCTCCGATCTGGATGACCTTCAAACAGGCCAGTGCCCTCAAGGCTTCCGTCCGTAAGGGCGAATACGGCTCGCCCGTCGTCTACGCCGACAAAATGATCCGCAAGGAAATCGATGAAACCTCAGGCGAAGAACAGGAATACGCGATCCCGTTCCTGAAGGCCTATACGGTTTTCAATGTCGAGCAGATCGAAGGATTGCCGCCGCACTTTTGCGCACCCGCAGCACCGCGGCTTGATCCCGTTCAGCGCATTGCCCGTGCCGATGCCTTCTTTGCGGCAACCAAAGCTATCATTCGCCATGGTGGCTCCAACGCCTGCTACAATCTGGGGCGCGACTTGATCCAGATGCCGCCTTTTGAGTGCTTTCACGATGCAGAGAGCTACTACGCCACTCTCGCCCATGAAGGCACACACTGGACGCGCCATCCGTCGCGCCTTGATCGTGATCTCGGACGCAAGCGTTTTGGCGATGCAGGATACGCAGCGGAAGAGCTTGTTGCCGAGCTCGGGGCCGCTTTCCTCTGCGCCGATCTCGACCTGACGCCGGCAACCCGCGACGATCATGCCTCTTATATCGCCTCTTGGATCAAAGTGTTGGAAAATGACAACCGCGCTATCTTTGCGGCTGCAGCGCACGCGCAACGCGCGGTCGATTTCCTGCACGGATTGCAAGCCCCTGCTCATGATGAAGCTGCATAAGTTGCGGCTCTCTATGTTATCGCTGAACGGGTGCCAAAGCTTTGGCAAGCGATGCTGGCGAGGGTCGCTCTACGGTCTGGCCGCACGATGTGTAGTCCTATCGGCTGCGCTCGCGTGCACGCTCCTCGTCTTCGGCGATGTGCCGACAAGCCCATTCGTACCATTTGTAGCCGTCGAAATACGCGACCACTCCGCCGCCACCGTTGGTATAGTATCCCCAAGCTTCAGCGCGCTCTTTCTCGACCCGCTGAGTGGCGGTGAGTCCGTGAACCGGCTCTCCCGTCGCGGTGAGCGCCTGCGGCTGGTTGTCATTGCTCATAGCGTGCTCCATTCCTCGTGGCGGATGATCGAAGCCTCATTCGTGCTGGCCTGGGCGCTTCTGTTCGGCGCCCCGGTTGCGATCCCTGGGCATATAGAGCGAGCGGCTGCGGAGGTAGCGTTCAAGCTCGTCCGGTCGCTTTGCGGGCGATGCTGATAGATAAGCCTCGCTTGACTGAACAACCAGGTAGGCGCCGTGAAGCCCAAGCAGAATGGCAACACTCCAGGCGAACCAGTTGCCAAAAGAAAGGAAGAGCCAGATCGCGAGGGCAGCGAATACCAGCGCCCACAGAAAATGCCACAGAGCAGCTATAACCCGGCTGCCTGACACAACTGACTGGGCAGCGTCGTGAAATCGTCTCTTCATGTGATGCCTCACGGTTGCGGCGCTTTACTGAATGAGCATCACGATCATCCGCAGCGCCTCAATGGTCAGGGCCCGTACCTGTGCGTCCTCACCTATTGCAGCAGGCATATTCGCTCCGCGGGCCGTAAGGAAAAGGATCTGAGTCAGAAGGACATGAAGCCGTACAAGAAGCTCTTGGTTTTCGTGGGCGAAGCCAGGACGAACCCGAGCCCAGAAGGTCGCCTTGATCACGCTGCGTTGCGCCGCGATCTGCGAGCCGTGCGGCATAAGGGCGAGTGTGGCCGGACGCGTCTTCCAGATGTGATAGACCTTTCGCTCCTCGCCGGGCCCGTATGTGGATGCAGCGATAGCGGGAGCACCTACCAAGAGATCATCGGGAAGATGAGGAAAGTCGAGGAGATGGAGATGGTCCTCCACCACCTTATCGAACTTGTCCTTCAGCAGTGAGGTCAGAGCGGTCGTGCTAAGCATCTGGTTCATAATCGTCACCTCATTTACGCGGAGATGGAATTGGATGGATCTAGTCCAGTGGTTCGTCTTCCGCAGCAGAGATGAAGATCATCGGATCTCGTCCTGTGGAGACGATTTGCGCGGCAGCATTCTCAAACTCACGGTCACTTATCGGGAAGCCGTGGTTTTTCATGTCGATGAGCACCAACAGGAACTCCTTGAACTGCAGCGGCGTGAGCAACTCTGCCGCCGCCGTCACTGCGCGAAGAAGCTTGAACGTGCGTGCTAGCGCTGCGGTGGTGCCCTGAGCAGTGCGCTGGCGATCAGAATGCAATCCAATCGTAAGCAGCTTCATTCGAGGGCGAGAGGTGCCCCCCGGGTTCTTGTCGACGTAAGTCGTGGATAAGCGAGCGCGAGCCTTGGACGCGCGCGCGGCAACCAGCACGTCCGGCGGGATGAGTCTGCCAGTGGTGTCGTCGGGTTTTTTACCCATGACGCTGGTCTTCCCCGTGGCCGTTGAGGTGCTTCTTGTTACGGCTGCCAAGCGGTCGTCCCGGTCCCCGGCGTGGGGCATTGGTCCGAACTTCTGGGGGCCCTGCTGCTTCATGGCGCTGAGGCGCCAGAGGCGGCGCCGATTCCCGCGTGGCGGTTTCGGCCTGTGCGCGGTTTGCCTGCTCCACCATCAAACCGAGGTGCCGGCGGGTATCCATCATGGCGTAAGCCGACGGCATCCCGATACCCTTCAAGGTAAGGACGATCAGATCCGTACCCAGAATGACGAGACCGATGAAAGCCATCCCAAGTGCCGCCAGAGGGCGAGACGTGATCTCATCGAAGAGCGCCTGAATGCGAGCGATCAGCGACTCATCGCGCGGAATCCAGCCCGGCGACTTCCGCAGCTTTTCGAGTTCGGCGGTCCGGGTCGCGTCGACTGCCTCTAGCGCATTTGCCGCCTCAACGACCTTGGCGTTGATCTTGTCCAGGCGTGCCTCGTTCGACGTCAGCCTGTCCGCTATCCTGCTCGAGGTGCTGCGGTTCGACTGCTGGATAAGGCGCGTGACCTCCGGCGAAACGGATTTTTGCGAGGCGAGGGCGGTCTCATAATTCTTCAGCGCTGCGTCCCGCTTGACGTCCCAATCCCTCATACCCTTCTGCAGCGCAGCCGCGTTCTGGCTGAACTCGCTCTTTGCGATACTCGCGTCGATCGCCGCTTCGTTCAGCCACAGACCCGCGAAGAGCGAAAGATCGCAAGCAAGCAGGAGCATAAGCGCGATTCGGATACCACGGCAGGCCCGCGACGAGAGATTAGCGCCGAGACGTACGTCAACACCGAATCCGCCGAGGAGCATGGTCTTCATGCCTTCCTGAAACATCGGCGTTCTAAGCAAGACATAGGAATCTACCAACCCATAGAAGACGGCGAAGAAGGCTGAGACGATGATGATCGGCAGACTGAACGAGCTGCGCATCGCGTGATGCCCGATCACGTTGAACTCGATCATCAGGATGATGACGTAGAGGTACATGAGGGCGCCCCGCGCCATAGCGCTGGCAATCTCGCCCGGCGGGCAGGCCGCGATCAGCGCGGGGTCATCGTACCCAGCGGCCCACAACAGAGCTCGCTGGCAGGTGTCGGTCTTCAGAGGTTTTAGCTGCGACTCGACCGACGGCAATTCGTCGCGCCCCGTAGTTGGCGAAGCCGACAGTCGGTCGCCCTCTGCCGCTGCCGGTCCGTCGGCACTGTTGTCGGATGTCACCGGCGGGGGCCCCAGGTCATTCGGGTCGATCATCATCTTCTCCGTCAGGTTGGTTTAGTCGGTCTCGAATTCCACTTCCTCGGCCACAAACGCGGACTCGCAAACGCCGCACACCAGAAGGAGGCGCGGACGACCCCAGGCATGAATGGGCGGGTCACAGGTTGGGCATGTGTAGGTGGTCTTGGAAGCCGCGCGCGATGCTTTGCGCCGTACGGCGCTAGGATCGGGGGCTACGTCACGGACCTCGTCATACGGAAAATGAAAGCCCCTGCTCAGCAGTTTCGTGCAGGCGACATCGAAGGGGCCACCCTCGCGAATGAAATGAGATACTCGCCGTCCGGTTTGCTTGCCTCCCGGCTCGCCCGTCGTCGATGGTACCAGGCCGATCTCGAGCATCTTGCGGGCCCATTCGCGGTTGTGATAGCCGCCACGTCCTGGTTTGCCGCAGCTCGCTTGCCAATGGTGAACCTGCTCATGAACCAGCGTCGAGATCACTTCCCGATCACTCCTCCCGGGCGCTCCGCAGCTGGGATTGAGCGCAATCTCACTCACCCGGTGCGAGCCGTCCCGCGCAACAAATCGCTGGGAGTGAAAGAAGCCGCGCACGTTGCGCCTGCGCTGCAGCGTTAGGAGGCTATGCGGGAGGGAGCCCTTGAAAAGTGCATCGTCAAAGTAGCGGTAGACGTAGTCGAGCGCGCCGTACGTCAGTGCCGTCGGATTGACGAGCGGCGCGCCTCGGCGCTCGCCTTGGTCCAGCGAGCTGTCAACGGCGATGCCCCGTTGCGCAGCGGACGTCATCACGGCGTCCGCGCCGAGACGGCTCGCCATCTCAGCGCTCCGCCAGGTCATAGGAAGCCTCGGCTCGCATTTCCGCGGCAACCGCGCGGGCGGACGCGATGCGCATCACGCGCTCGACCTTAGCGCCGAGGCTGCTCGGTGAACCAGGTCCGAAGCAGGTCGCCCACTGCGCTGCTTCCTCCGCGGCCAGACGGCGAAGTTCGGCTTGCACTGCGTGGCGCGCTAGTCGCCTGATAAGGAAAGCAATGCGGCAGGGACGACCGGGGCGATGCCGGGGGAGAGGCGGGTGCCTGTCGGTTGCGAAGCATTGAATTTGGCCGGCGGGCGAATGTTTCTGGCACATGTGCGGCTCCGTGTTGTTTGCTCCTCCTTTCCAGCACGCTCCGAAGCCCGTGAGTGCACCAAGTGAGCCGTCAACGAACCAAAGCAGCGTCCCCCAAAAAGGCGCCTTGGCTAAAGAGGTCGTCCCAGCGGATCGAAATCGGTTGAAATTGGCCGCGTTTGTCGCGGAAGACGCAGCGGCGCCAATGGCGGGTGTCCGTCTTCAAGGCTCTGCCGAGCCTAAAGGGCTAAACACGCCCAGCGTTTTGGTCTGATCAGGCCTGTTTTGGTCTGATACAGCCGGCGCTCAGTCTGGGGCGAACAACCATTTTACCGAAGGCCCCTCGCCGAAAGGCATCTTTGGCCTCTCAGGCCGGGTCGGCGGGTCTGGCAAATGCACTCCTTGCATCTCCGGCTCGCGCATCCGGTATTTCTGCCTCAACCACGAAACGGCGGCTTCCTGGCGTCTCTCCCCATACGCTCGCGGGAAGCGACCCTCGCACTTCTCATTAATATGCTCGTCGGTATGCAACCGTTGCCCCCCTTCTTGCGGAGTCTGATACCTATGTCCATGCATGTAATACCTTCGCTCGGTCTTACTCGGCGCGAGCGGGTTGTTTTTCTCAGTTTCAGAAGGGCCATCCGCTAAAGGGCGATGAAACCGTCCATGCCGAAACCAGACATATTCGCGCAGCCGACGGTCCTCGGTAATTATTACAGCGGGCTCCCCGACCCGGTGAAAGAGTCCATGCCATATATAGTACTTATGGCTGTCGCCGCATTTTTGATACCAATAGGCAGGACCCTCATCAGGATCGCGGTGAACGAGGCCACGGCTGTCGACGAAAAGCTGACCGACTTTACGTCGTGGCGATTCCGAACAGACGCGCGAAATTACCGTGCGGCAACCCTTTTTGTCCCGCAGTGCCTTCAACACGTGGTCCTGAAGTTCTTTACTGCCTGTGCCGCGGATATGAAGAAGCCTATCGCGACGCGCGACGTCTTCTGGAAGTAGAACCCTGTCGCGATGAAGTTCGAATTCACCGGCGGTAAAGGCGACCTCATAGAGCTTGTCAGATGTGGTCGCCTCAGAAAATTTTTCGATAATAATCCGGTCGCTGCTCCCCGTTATCAGAGACGTGTGGCACAGCATTTCCCATACCGTGGCTATCATATTTCTCTCCTGTGAAATGGCTTCAGGAGGAGGAGGCCATGCAATCAAAGTGGGATTCTACAAAATTCGACAACTAGGAGTAAAGATGCCGATTTTCAAACGTTTGATTTGAATATATCAAACAGCTTTCAGGCTCTAATTTTTGAGGAACAACAATGGTGTCGATCGAGGATCGAATTCTCCGCATTAAAGAGCTCTTTGCGAAGGTCGGCTTAAAGCGGCTCGACATCACGTCTGGAATGCTTGCAGATCTCTATTGGTCGCACACCGAGATCTTCGGCGGACGCAAATACAAAGACGAGTTGAAGCCAGGCAATTCCAGCTCGTGGAGAATTATGCTCACTGCTGACAATGCCAAAGTCGATACATGGGACAAGCAGTGCGACGCCGCGCTTCGAATTGAGAAAGTGATCCGCCACTTTCAGTTCTTTGATCTAAATGGCATCGCTCGTCCGATCGATGAGGCGTCATTGATCAAATGGCTTGTGGCGATCGATGATAGGCTCCGTGACTATCTGCTCGATATTCCGCACCGTTCCGATGATGAGGTATTTGACGCGATTACCTGTGCGTTTGATCTAGGCAAGCACGAGCTGGTTACAAGTTCGTTGCAGCCACGACGGTATTATGGCTATCGACGCAGCGCCAATGGTGGCGACATCATCCGCTTTCATTTTGAGATCAAAGGGCAATCGGAAAAAGGCATCATCCGGTTTGACAATTATTTTCTTCGTTCGCCGCACCCCTGGATTGTGGACGGCTGTGGCTTCACTGTTGGTAAGTTAACTCACATGATCGGCACAGCGAAGTCGTCTCCAGGTGCACTTGATGGCCGAGGGGTGCGTTTCTTCACGTTGCAGCCCTACGAATTCGGATGGCTCGTTGGTTTGCTCGATACGCAAGACAAGTCCAGTCAACCCATATCGGCTCGGGTTGTACTTGTGCCAGTCGAACAACACATCGAAGGCCAAAAGCATCTGTGCGATCCGGGTGACAAGGACTTTACTGCATACCTATCTGATACAGTAAGTCCCAGCGAGTTGCGCAAAGAAGTGCAAGTCCCCGCCGGTCAAGAGCGTATCCTGCGCGGTCTTGATGTTGATGACCTCATTCAATCACTGATATTCAATGGTTCTCTGCGGACTCTGCACGGAGAACCGCAGCCGATTCCTGCTGAAGCGGCTCATGAAGGGCTTCGGCGGCTAAACAAAATTCAGAATCGCGTTCTAGCTCTGGGAAAGCAGCCGCCGAATGACATCTATATTTTCAGGCACCTGCTGACCAATGGTGATGTCTACGAAGCCATTGACCAATACCTGTCGAAGCTAGAGCGGCGGTCAAGGCCGACGTCCTAGCCTTGCGCCGTACGGCGCAAAACAGTTGGATGTAGACCTAACGACGAATGGCGGAGAGTTTGTGCCGTACGGCGCAATGTCTCAGATCGGCACGCGTCGACGGAATGTTTCGTAGTCGGCCTCAGCAAGGCTCGCGGCACTCTCGATCGAGAATTATCTTGATCGCGAGCAAGTTGGAGTGCGCCGCTGCATATTCAGTTTGATGGGAAGTTGGGTGAAGAGCTTAAGCGATACTACGCTGCCGAGCGCGTCTCGGCATGGGCGGATCCGTTGGTCCCGCCTGCTGCTCTGAATGGCTACACCAGGGCTCTCACTGAACGCGGTGGGTTCCTAATCGCTTACCGAGACCAATTCCGGAATCCGCTTCTGGACGGTCTGCGCGTCGTTGCGTGGGTGGTCGGCACAGGTTCAACGGCTTGGCTTCTGCTCGTGCTGAGCCCGTTGCCGTTCCTTTGGTGCCTTGTTAGCCTCGTTCTCGCTGGGACCATCCTTTGGCTCGTCGCCTTCTGGAAAATTCCAATCTGGCACAGTATCGAAATCTATCCCGACGGCATGATCGTCGACGGACGCTTCTTCTCTGCTGATCTCATTGGGGAGAATTGGCCGCAGCTTCAGATGGCCGGCGATGATCCCGATCGGCTGGTGCTCTGTGGTATCTACGGCACGCGCTTTGTGCAGTACGCCACCGCCAATCGGCTGGGCAGGACAGCCGATAGGACACCAGAAATTCTGGCGCAAGATCTCGAGCTGGCCATGGAACAGCTTTGGGGGCGGCGCGACGCCATCCACGCCGCGCCGTCTGGAGATTAGAGCCGGCCGTAGTCCGAGCGAGCGCAGATGCCGTCTGCTTTCTCGCGGATACGCGCGACATCATCATGCGAGAGGCGTTGCGCCGCGGCTGCCGGCAGGCCCTTCCAGAGTGCCAGCTGGTCGTGCTGTTCGCGGGCGAAGGCTAATTGCAGCTCCGACAATGTGATCAACTTGCCAAGACGCTTCATCACATATTCAAGCGTCTCCAGGTCGCCGTTGGCGAATGTCTGCACCAGTCCGGCATTCCCCAGAAAAGAAGACCATGCGCGATAGTTTCGCTGCAGCTGATTGACATCCTGGACGATGTACCACGGCACGATTCCGAACGATGGCAGGTACGCAGCGGCAGATTCTGCGATCTTTAGCGTACCGAGCACCGGGAATTCTTCGAGCATGAAGATCACCGGCGGCTTGCCGATCGGATAGGTCCCCAGTCGTTCCATGATCGTGCAGGCCATTTGCACAATAAGGCGGAGCCAACGATTGTGCTGGTCCATCCGGCCGACAGGAAGGCAGAGAAAGATGGTCGCCGGCTTGTTGCCACGCAGGGTCGCTAGGCTGAAATCGGACCGGAGAAGCGTCTTTCGCAATAACAGGCTGTCGAGAAAGTCGGTATGTACCAGGGCAGTCGACAGCGTGCTGGCGCGCTCGCCGGGATGAGCCTCCTGCAGGCGCCGGCCGATCCCTGCGACGACACCTCCGAACCGATCACCGACCATGATCATCTTACGGAACAACAACTGCAGAGCATGGCCGTTCATGCTGAAATGCTTGTGGCGTGCCTCGTCCGATGCCTCGGCCAGCTCCGTTCGCGCGGCAATACGGGCGGCCTCGACAAGCGGTCCATAACTAAGTGATAGCAATTCCCGCACAGTGACGAGATTGCGTTCCGCCTTCGGGAAAGTGAGGGCCAAAAGGATTAGCCCAACCAGTACCGTTCGCGCGCTGTCATTGAAGAACTTCGCATTGCCTTCGCCTCCTTCCGGCACAATCGCGTTCGCGATCGAGAGTACGTCATCGATGATGGCGGCGTCGTTCGGGTCAAGCTCGTCCAGCGGGTTGTAAGAGGCACTCCGTTCGCCGGTTTGACCAAATGGATCGAGGACGTAGCCATCTTGCCCGATTGCCCGGCGATAACGGACTGTTCGCGCCAGATCCCCCTTGGGATCGAGCACCAGCATCGATGCGCCGTACATGTAGAGGTTGGGCTCCAAAATCGTAGATGTCTTCCCTGCGCGTGTCCCAGCAATGGACATGATCGGCCGGTCGTCGAGATGGCCCAGGAACGTATCGCCCAACTTGCCGATGACCAACTGGCCCCGCTTCCAGCGATGTCCCAGTAGTTGGCCTGGCGACATGAAAAGATTGAGGCGCTCTTGATCCTGCCGCAGGCGAGCGATCGGTATGCCGCGCGGCAGGTTCTCGAACATCGCGTGGGCGCTGCCGTCTATGGTCGGTAGGCCTGGAAATCGCCGCAGTCGAACCTGATCCGCCGGCGTCCCAAGTTTGCGAAACTCGCTCTTGAATAGGTCGAACATCTAATCCTCCATGTGAGCAACTGCTTGCGCGAGAAGTATCCGCACATTCGCGTCCTCAGCACTCGCAACGTTTGGTAGGTCCGTTGTGTGCGCCGCTGCCGCGGCAGCTGCTTAGGGCGCTGCCCTCGGCGCGGCGCAAGCAGCTTCCACCCAAAAAGACAGACACCGTTTCGCGCACGAGCGAGCGCGAAAACGGTGTTGCTTTTTCGGTTCCTGAGAAGCTGCTTGCGCCTTGCACACCCGCGCTCGCCGCGGGGCAAGGGTTCAGGCGGGCGCTTCGCTTCGCCAGAACCCTAGAAGAAAGGAACTAGACCATGAGCAACAGTCAACCAGCCTTCATCGCCTTCAGCGTCAAATCGCGGGACGGGAAGCCTGCCATTTGGACTAAAATCGGCGTTGCATTTCTACACCGAACATCCGGTTGCACAATCCAGCTTGATGCTCTCCCTATCGGAGACCGCATTGTCCTGCTGGAGCCGAAGGACGAACAGGCGGAAGCATCCGTAGAGTTTGGTAATGGGGGGCCTCAATGATTGCCTCTTTCATCACCCCCGGCCATGTTCGAGCGTTCCAAGCCGTAACGACCCAGCTTTACGGTGAAGCAACACTCGCGAGTTGCCTCATCAATGGCAAGCCCGGCGTCGCGATTGTGCTCATGGAGCATGTCGGCGAGGGGAAGGTCGGTGTCATGCCCCTATTCGTGGCGATCACCGAAGATATGACGATTGAATTCGAGGGCGAGTCCGGCTCGGCGGGAGGGAGCGGCGGACCGCGACGCGGCTTCGCTTCGGCTAAGGAGATGACCAAGGCTCAACCCGAAGTCAGATGAAACAAAACTCAAAAGCAAAAACAGGAGGGAACAATGATTACGACCTTGCTCAAGCTCTTCGATCCCATCGTTGAACCAGACGATCTCGACAGGTGCTTTATTTGGGTTGGCACAGACGGATATTCCGTCTGCATCAATCCCAATACGGGGCGTCTGTACGGCAGCATGTGGTTTGACAGCATTGAAACGTACCATCCCACATTTTACGTTTCGATATTCGACGCGATCCGAATCTGGCGACGAGGATGGCTCGCGAGGGCGAGCCTATCGGCGTTTCCAAGGTGTGCGATCGAAATCAATCGCATTACCGGAAAGTCGATGAGGTCCGCTCAGTTGTCTTTCGAAACGATGATGGTCAACGCCTGTATCATTTGAATAAGCCAAGTTGATTTTCGAAGAGAGCTCGCCTGATCAGCGGGCTCTTTTTTTGAGTTGTAATGTTTGAGAATTACAATTCGTTTCGATAGCCGCTCGGCTGAATTCCGGCAACAGTAGGCGAGATGTACCGTTTGCCTAGGGCAAACGGCTCGTTGGGGACCAATTCTTTGTGGTCCCCAAACCCCAGGACGCATGCGCTCTGCAAGAAAGGTTGCCATGGCCCGACCGAGAAAAACGGAACCGCGTGACAGGCAGTTTAATCTGAGCCTCACCGCAGCGGAATACGAAGGCATTGCAAGGCGGGCGGAAGCACTCGGCATGCGGCCAGTCCATTTTGGCCGCGCCGTATTGCTGGACAATCCACGCTCGTCGAGAGGAGCTCCGCTGACTCAAAGCGATAATGGCTGGCGGTTGATCCAGCTTCAACTTTCGCGGCTCGGAAATAATTTAAATCAGCTAGTTCGGCGCCTCCATCAAACAGGAGAAGCGCTACCGCCGGATCTGGAGCCCCTGCTCAAAGATATTCGCGGCCTTATCGCGAGCGTGCGGAAATGATTGTCAAGAATTCCGGCGACGGGAAGACGTTCATGGCACGGGTCGAGTATCTGACCCATGATCCAAAAGCCAAAACGGCAGAGCGCATTGATTGGACGCATACGATCAATTTGGCCAACAGCGGCGAGAATATACCAGCCGCAATGAATGAAATGTATCTCACGGCGGAAAATGCCGAATTGCTCAAGCACCAAGCTGGTGTCCGCGGAGGCGGGCGAAGCACCGAAAGACCCGTGAAGCATTATAGCCTTAGTTGGGCAGTGTCCGACAATCCTACGCAAGAACACATGATCGAGACGGCTGCGGGATTCCTTCGCTATATGGGCTGGGAAGAGCATCAGGTAATCCTGATTTCTCATAACGATAAGCCTTACAAGCATGTCCACCTGCTCATCAATGCCATCCACCCAGAGACTGGTTTGCGTCTGGATGACGATTTTGAGAACAAGCGAGCGCAGAAGTGGGCATCTCAGTATGAGCGTCAGCAAGGGCGGATTCATTGCGAGCAGCGCGAGAAGAATGTCGTAGACCGCGAAAGGAATATGCCTCGCAATATCTGGATGGAATTTAAGCCGCACGAGCAACAATTCATTGCCACAGCAAAATTGGCCGAAAATTATTCCGATAATCCCGGCGATCCGAAAGACAACGAATGGAAGGCTTTGAAAATCCTTCAGCGCGCCGAGCGTATGGAATTTGTGGAATCCTGGCGACCAGAATTCAAGCAGGTAAAAAACAATATCTATGGAGAGGTGAAAGAGGAATTCCGCGAGCGCTGGGCCCATTATTTTTGGTCCAAGCGGCACGGCTTGGATTCTGGCGATCTGGCGGCGATGAAGGACCGGTTAATCGCCGACCGGAAAACCTCAATCGAGGCAAAGTCAATAGCATTTCAGGACTTCAAGGAGCAGCGCGATAGATCGTACCGAGAACTGCTGGATGATCAGAAGACAGCGCGCGGCGAATTAAAGTATCTGCAAAAGCGGGGGCTGGATACGAGGGAATTCTTCGAGGAGCAACTCGCGAAGTACCGGCCCGAGAGATTGCAAGCCGCGTTCCGTGATTCCGCGAAAGAATTGGGCGCGTCGAGAGCCACTCCTAAAGTCCAGCCCCGGCACCAGGATACGACAGCGGTGGACGTTTCGCCAAAGGCGGACAGGCCTGACGTCGGGGCCAACGTGAGCTC
>Ga0209455_1000391_pt1 | contig 38349 bp, 32 predicted proteins | sample AraplaCol_mCL_r2_FD_184275 | JGI IMG/M metagenome (GOLD analysis project Ga0209455, IMG submission 184275) | Arabidopsis root microbial communities from North Carolina, USA - plate scrape CL_Col_mCL_r2 (SPAdes) (version 2) | ecosystem: Host-associated > Plants > Roots > Endosphere | place: USA... | reverse complement strand
AAGTCGTCGGGGATCTGGCATTGCTTCGATCCGGACCGTTTCGAGCTTTTCCGCGCGGCCAGCGTCGAAGACGAGGATGCGACCTATGACCGCCTGCCGGGGCAGGCGCTGGGAACGGGCCGGCCCGCATGGACGCTCGACATTGCCCAGGACGAGGATTTCTCGCGCGCGGCCGTGGCGCAGCAGGCGGGGCTGCGGTCCGCGTTCGCCTTTCCGGTGCTGCTGGGCCGCGAGGTCGTGGCCGTGCTCGAATTTTTCTCGGATCGCGACAACGAACCGGACGGATCGCTGCTGCGCAACATGGCGCAGATCGGCGCGCAGCTGGGCCGCGTGATCGAACGGCAGCGCCTGGACGCGGCCTTGCGCAATCGCGGGCCGGCGCAAGCGCAGGTCGCGACCAGCCAGGATGCGCAGCTGCGCGAGCAGTTGCGCCTGATGAACGACATCCTGGCGTCGGTCACGCAGGGCGTCGCCTATGAAGACGCCCAGGGCCGGCTTCATTCCTACAACCGGCAATTCCTGGAGCTGCTCGATATTCCCAGGGACTACGCGGAAAGCCTGCCGGCGATGCGGGACATCACGCGCGCCATTCTCGATGCCAAAAAGCGCAAGGCGCTGTTCGTCCTGAACGGCAAGTCGTCGGACGACACCGGCTGGGAAAGGTTGGACGGCGACTTGATCGGGCACGAGTGGGACCACTCGAAGAACCACCTCCTCGACATGACCTCGGGTTATGTCGTGGAAATGCGCCGCCAGCCTCTTGCGACGGGAGGCTATGTGTGGGTGCTCATCGATGCGACGCATCACATCTACACCCAGGAGTCCTTGCGCGAGAGCGAAGCGCGCTGGCGCAGCCTCACGCATCTGTCGGCCGATTTGTACTGGGAGACGGACTGCGATTTCTGCATCACGAAGATCGAGGGCCAGGGCACCTCGAACATGCAGTACGTGTCGAATCTTCTCGGCAAGAGCGCAGGCGTGCTGCGGGACGTGCGGAACATGTCGGTGGATTTCGACGAACAACGCGCGCTGATGAATGCCCACCGGTCGTTTCACGATCTGGAGCTTCAATTGCCCAGCGGCAATGGCGAGTGGACCTGGGTCTCGATCAGCGGCGAGCCGAAATACGATGCCGGCGGAAAGTTCGCGGGCTACCGCGGCGTGATGCGCGACATCGCCGAGCAAAAGCGCGCGCAGGACGAGATCAAGCAGCTCGCGTTCTACGACGAGCTCACGGGCCTGCCCAATCGGCGCTTGATGTTCGATCGCCTGGAGCGCGCGCAGGCGGTCAGCACGCGCGAAGGCACGCATGGCGCGCTGATGTTCATCGACCTGGACAACTTCAAGAAAATCAACGACACGCTGGGGCACAAGTGCGGCGATCAACTGCTGGTCCAGGTGGCCGCGCGCCTGCGCGACAGCCTGCGCACCAGCGACACGCTCTCGCGCCTGGGCAATGACGACGCGGCGCGCCTGGGCGGCGACGAGTTCGTCGTGGTGCTCGACGGCTTGGCCGGCGGACGGCAAGAGGTGGCCGCCAAGGTCGAGGTCGTCGCGAACAAAGTGCTTGCGGCGCTGAACAGGCCCTATGACCTGGACGGGCAGCAGGTGCGCAGCACGCCCAGCATCGGCGTCGAACTGTTCCAGGGGCGCGGCGAGAACATGGCCGAGCTCATGCGCCGCGCCGACCTGGCCATGTACCAGGCCAAGTCGCAGGGCCGCAATAGGGTGTGCTTTTATACCGAGGCCCTGCAGGCCCAGGCTGCGTCATAAAGATCCTGGCGCGGGCTCTTGCGGCGAATGCCGCGCACAGGCGCTTCAGGCGGCCAGGTGCACCTTGTTGCGACCCAGGTGCTTGGCGGAGTAGGCGGCGGCGTCGGCCCGGGCCATCGTGGTGTCGATGGATTCGCCGTCCTGGTGCTGCGCCACGCCGATGGACACCGTGATCCGCACGGGCGGATCGTTGATGAGCGGCATGCCTTCGAGGCTGGCGCGGATGCGGTTGCCCGCATGGGACGCGGCTTCGACCGGGGTGTCGGGCAGCAGGATGACGAACTCTTCACCGCCATGCCGGGCGAACAGGTCTTGCGAGCGCAGCAGGCTGCGCACGTGCTCGGCGAAAGCCCGCAGCACGCGGTCGCCGACCTCGTGGCCGTAGGTGTCGTTGATCTGCTTGAAGTGGTCGATGTCGATCATCAGCACCGACAGCTGGCGCGCGCTGTGGACGACGCGGCTTTGCCAGGTGACCAGCGCGCTGTCGAGCACGCGGCGGTTGGCCAGGCCGGTCAGCGGATCCGTGGTGGCGTCGAGCTTGGCCGCGCGCAGCCGTTCGCGCAGCTGCTCGGTGAGCAGCGCGTTCTCGAGCTGCAGCCGCAAGCCGTGAAGAATGCGGGCCGAGGTCCGCTGCGCGTGGACGTGGATGAGCAGCATGAAAAGCGCCATGCCGATCAGCAGTTTGAGCACCTCGGCATAGGCATAGTCGTAGCGATAGGCGCAGTTGATGATCACCATCGCGTAGATCGCCATGCTATGGAAGCGGTAGGCGCGGATGTGGCTTATGAAGGTGGGCGCCACCAGCGCGGTGATGCCGCACAGCACGACGATCAGTTCCAGGTAGAGGTGCTCGTCCATGACGGGAAAGAGCAGGCTCGAGCCCCAGGCCAGGCCGTCCAGCACGACGGCCAGGTAGAGCAGCCCGCCGTCGCGGGCGATGGTGATGTGCCGGCGCGTGAGGCCGGTGAGGATGATCAGGCCCGCCACCCAGATCAGGGCGAACAGCCCGAGCCAGCTCAGGAGAACGGGCTGCGAGATCTTGTCCCAGGCCAGCCATGCGACGAACAGCCAACCCAGCGGCGTGGCCAGCAAGGCCTTGCGGAATTGCTCGACGCACTGCTGAAAGCCCATCTCGAGCGAGGCGTCGAGCGAGGCGTAGGGGTGGGTGGGCGTGTCGCCGGCGTATGCAGGCAGAGGCATGGCTCCGGGGAAAAGGAGGCAAATGTGCAAGGATAGCTATTTTATGGTCTCCCCGCCTACCCCCCCGCAGGCCGGATTACCTGCCCGGGTAACTGACCTCCATCCCCGCGCGGACGTCCTGCTGGATGCCGTATTGCGCGAACGGGTAGCGCAAACCGTTCCCGGCCAGGGCGTGCATGCCCGCGATGGCCTGCTCCAGCATGGCCGGCGGCAGCGCCATCAGCATCTCGTCGTCCAGGACGCCGCCGTAGCGGCGCTCGGCGAAGCAGGGGATCGAAAGGCTCGGTTTGCCGGTCTTGAGCGCCCGGCCCCAGGAGTCGGCGCAGGAAGACTCCCCGACCACGCTCCAGTCGAAACGCTTGTACCCCGACCATTGCAGCCCGTTGATGAAGTACATCATCGCGCCGGGCGTGGCGTAGAACAGGGCGATCTGCGGGTCGATGCGGCCGGCGGCGAGCGGGGACACGACCAGCGCCTCGTACTGGCCGTCCGCCACGCACTCCATGGCGGCCTGGTGGGCGCGCGCGTCGTCGGCCGTGGCGTACCAGACCCCCGCCATGTGCCGGCCGGACGCCCATTCGGCGTCCTTGGCGCTGCCCAGGCCGACCACCGACCGGCATTGCGATCCGACCAGGTCGTCGGCGGTGATGCCCAGGGTGAACCCCAGCCGGGCGGTCTGCCCCACGATCTGGTCCATCGTGTGTATCGCCTTGGGGCGGCGTATGCGGGGAATGGCTTGCATGTCCTCGCGCCGTTCGCACAGCTTCATGCCGAACGGGATGCTGCGCAGCTTGAGCAGGTGCTCGAGCTGCGCAGCCAGTTTTGCCAGGTCCGTATCCATCAACGCCGCTCCTTGTTTTGCCGAGGGACTACGTTACGGCGTCGAGGTCGGCGTTGCAAACCGGCCGGGCGGCTTCGCGCCGCAAGGCTTCAAGGCAGCCGCTGTATTGCCGGCAGCGCCGCGTCGCAATTGAGCAGCAGGATCTTCTTGACCCGGATGCGCAGGCCTTGCGGCGTGCCGGCCAGTTCATGCTCGGCCGTGGCGGCCAGCACGTGCTGGGTGTCGCCCTGCGTTTCGACGTAGATGAAGGGCGTGCTCAGCGTGTAGCGGCCGGCGGCCTCGTCGCGGCTCGTGACTTCGGGCGCCTGCAGCACGTGCAGGCAGCGCACCGCGGGATGCAGCGAATGCGCCTTGGGGTCGTTCATGCGGTCCAGGCGCAGGCGCAGCAGCATCTTGTCTTCGTACATCAGCGCGGGCTCGTCCGCGCCGCTTTGCTGGCCGGGCGCGAGCGGCATCCAGTACAGGCCGTCGTCGGTGTAGAGCCCGTACCATTCTTCGAAGCGACCCTGGTCGATGAGCCGGGCCTCCTGGTAGACCAGGCGGATGAGGTCCGCGTCCGCATAGGCTTGCGTCATGGCGTGTCCTTGTACCGTGATCCGTCAGGCCGGATCCATCAGGCGCAGCCAGCCGCGATACTGGTTGCGCATCATGATTTCGTTGTTGCCGTTTTCCAGCGCGAGTTCGGGCGTTTGCGTTTCGTCGGCCTTGTGGCCGCGATGCAGGCTCACCCATTCGTTGCCGTCGCTGCGCAGGCCTTTCTGTTGGCTCTCGAAGAGGTGCACGTCGTCGTGCGCCACCACCGACATGGGCGAGAACACCAGGCGCACGTAGGACGCCACGCGCTGGCGCAGGCGCTGCGGCGCGCCCTTGGGCGCGAGAGCCCAGGCCTCGATCAGCGTGCGGTCCGGGCCCAGGGGCCGCAGCACGCGTATCAGCGAAGGCGAAGTCTTGAACGCCGCGCTGGGGTAGAGCACCGTGTTCTGCGGCGAGAACGACAAGAGGGCGCGCGCCTGGTCCGCGCCGTACAGCGCGGCCAGCCCGGCCTCGTACTCGGGCAGGGGCGCGTAGCCGGTGTGGATGCTGGCCTTGGTGCCCAGCACGCTGTGGCCGTTGGGCAAGACCTTGGCGCCCATGTCGGAATAGAAGCTGTAGCCCGCGCCGAAGGGCAGCAGCTGCTCCATGGCGAGCGAGGTGCCGGCATCGTCCGCGGGCAGCGACTTGCCGACGTTGCCGGCCGCGGCGGCGGCCGATTCGTGCGTGGAGATGGGATGCACCGTGTCGTTGATGTTCTCGAGGTACATCTTCCAGTTGCATCGCATCACGTTGCGCAGCGGGGTGCCCACCACTTCCAGTTCGCCCAGCGGCGAGCGCGCCACCATGTTGTCCAGCGTGGCCAGCACGGCGGGATCGAAATAGCTGTCGAAGTCCGGTCCCGTCTTGCTGACGCGCACGAACACGAAGCCCTTGTAGTCGCGCACGCCGCCCGGTTCGGCCAGGCCCTGGGCCGAAGGGCTCTCCGACAGGCCGGTGCCCTCGTAGTCGTTCTTGAGCGGCACCGACATCAGCTTGCCGTCGAGCTTGTAGGTCCACGCGTGATAGGGGCAGCGCAGGAACTTGCCGGCGTTGCCCTGGCGTTCGTGCAGCAGCTGGCTGCCCTTGTGCGCGCAGCGGTTAAAGCGCACGGCCACCGTGCCGTCGGCCTGGCGCAGCATGACGAGCGACTGGCCGGCGATCTCGGCCGTGTAGTAGTCGCCCGTGTTGGGCACCAGGCTGGCGTGGCCCAGGAAGATCCAGGCGCGCTTCCACAGCCTTTCCTCTTCGAGCCGGTAGACCCGTTCGCTGATGTAGATGTCGCGATGGACGCGGTCGGCTTGAACCAGGCCGGCCACCGATTCGCCGTCGGCGTTCGGCGGCATGTGCGGGGACTGAGACATGATGAACCTCGTGATGCTTGTCAGGCCGCGGCGGCCGGCAGAACCGGCGGCCACACGGCATCGCCCGTTTCCGGCGGCACCGCCGCGATCAGGGCGCGGGTGTATTCGTGCTGCGGCGAGTTGAAGACCTGCTCGGTCTCGCCGGTCTCGACCACCACGCCGCGGTGCATGACCATGACGCGGTTGCACAGGTAGCGCACCACGGCCAGGTCGTGGGAAATGAAGACCAGGCCGATGCCCAGCTCGCGGTTCAGGCGCAGCAGCATGTTCAGGATGAGCGCCTGCACCGAGACGTCCAGGCCCGACACGATCTCGTCGGCCACCAGCATGCGCGGCGTCAGGCACAGGGCGCGGGCGATGTTGACGCGCTGCTTCTGCCCGCCCGACAACTGCGAAGGCAGGCGCCCGAGCGCGCTGGGCGACAGGCCCACGGCCAGCATCAGGCGCTGCGCGGTGGCCATGCGGTCGGCGGCCTGTTCGGAACCGGCGCCGTCGGCCTCGAGTATCTGCGTGACCAGGTCGGCGACGCGGCGGCGCGGGTTGAGCGCCGAGTCGGGGTTCTGGAACACCATCTGCACGGTCTTGCGCAAGGCGCGCGCTTGCGTGGCGTCCGCGGCGTGGCGGTCCTGGCCGTCGACCAGGATGCTGCCGCTCGTGGGCGGCACCATGCCCATCAGCAAGCGCGCCATGGACGTCTTGCCGCTGCCGCTCTCGCCCACGATGCCGAGGAACTCGCCCGGCGCCACGGTGAAGGACACCGGCTGCACGACTTGTATGGGGTCGGCCTTTTTCCAAAGGCTGGAGCGGCCCGGATAGCTGAGCGACACGTTGCGGAATTCGACCAGCGGCTTGGCCTGGCGTTCTCCGGCCGGCAGGGCGGGCGCGGCTTGGGCCGCGCCGCAGCCGGACGCCGGAATGATTTCCAGGCAACGGGCCCGGCGGCCTTCGTCGCGCGGCAGCAGGGCCGGGGGCTGGCTTTCGCATTCGGGCTTGCGCACCGTGCAGCGCGAGTAGTAGCGGCAACCCCGGATGGCGGGGAAGTCGCTGACGGCCGGCATGAAGTCCGACAGCGACGGCAGCGCCACGCGTTCGCCCTGCAGCGCCGGCGCCGCGTTCTTGAGGCTGAGCGTATAGGGATGAACGGGGGCGTCCAGCACCTGCTCGGCCGAACCGTACTCGACCACTTCGCCGGCATACAGCACGGCCACGTTGTCGCACACGTGCGCGGCCAGGCGCAGGTCGTGCGTGATCAGGACGACGGCCGTGCCGTGGCGCCGCTGCTGCTCGCGCAGCACGCGCATGATCTGCGCTTGCGTCATCACGTCCAGCGCGGTGGTGGGCTCGTCGGCCACGATCAGCGCGGGTTCGCCGCAGAAGGCCATTGCGATGAGAATGCGCTGGCACTGCCCGCCCGACAATTGATGCGGGTAGCGCGCGAGGATGGCTTCGCCGTTGGGCAGGCCCACTTCGGCCAGGCGGTCCAGCGCCATCTTGCGCCACTGCGCCTTGGGCGCGCCCACATGCTCCAGGTGCTCGAACAACTGCTGGCGCACGGTGAGCACGGGGTTCAGGCCCGACAGCGGCTCTTGCGGAATGAAGGCGATGCGGCGGCCCAGCAGGGCGCGATGCTGCCTGCGCGGCAGCGTCAGCAGGTCCAGGCCCTCGAAGCGCACGGCGCCCTGGGTGACGGCGAAGCCGGGCGGGATCTCGCCGGCGATCACGCGCCCCACCATGCTCTTGCCCGCGCCCGATTCGCCCACCAGGCCCAGCATGGCGCCGGGCTCGACGCTCAGGTCGATGTTGCGCAGCACGTCGGCGCGCTTGCCCGCCACGTCGAGCGACAGGGTCAGTTCATGAAATTCGACGGCGGCCATCGTTTACACCCGGGAACTGTCGGCGCGCGGGTCCAGCGCCTGGCGCACGCCGTCGGACAGCAGGTTGAAGCCCAGCACCGTGACCACGATGCCCAGCACCGGCGGGATCAGGTTCCAGATGTTTTCCTGCATGACGCCGCGCGCGTCGGCGATCATCACGCCCCAGGCCACCGTATTGGCCGGCACCGACAGGCCGACGAAGCTCAGGATGGCCTCGACCACGATGGCCACGCCCATCTCCAGGCTGAAGAGCGTGATGATGAGCGGCACCAGGCCGGGCAGCATTTCGCGCAGCATGATGCGCAAGTGCGAGAAGCCCATCAGGCGCGCCGCGATCACGTAGTCGCGGCGGCGGATCACCAGGGCTTCGGCGCGCACGACGCGGCAGAAGCGCGTCCAGTCGACCACGATCACCGACAGGATCACGTTGCCCACGCCGGGCCCCAGGCCCACCATCAGGATCAGCGACAGCACCACCGGCGGGAACGACATCCACAGATCGACGAGATAACCGATGGCGCGGTCTACCTTGCCGCCGAAATACGAAGCCAGCAGGGCCAGCGCGCAGCCCAGCAGCATGGTGCCCACGGCCGAACACAGGCCCACCCACAGCGCCACGCGCGAGCCGAAGATCAGGCGCGAAAGAATGCAGCGGCCCAGGCTGTCGGTGCCCAGCGGATATTGCGCCATGCCGTCGGCCATCCAGGCCGGCGGCAGCAAGGGCGAGAGCAGGTCTTGCGAGAGCGGATCGTTCGGCGCTATCCAGGGCGCGAAGATCGCCACCAGCACCAGCGCCAGCACGATGGCGCCGCCCGCCATGGCCTTGGGAGAATGCAGCAGCGCGCGCGCGGTCTGGCGCCACCGGCCGCTTGCTTGGATTGCCAGGGTAGACATCAGGCGTCCCTCAGCCGCGGATTGACCACCGCGTACAGGCAGTCGACACAGGTATTGATGACCAGGATGATGACGCAGAACACCAGGGCGATGCCCTGGATCAGCGGCAGGTCGTGGTTGCGCACGGCCTGCACCATCAGGTTGCCCAGGCCGGGAAAGGAAAAGATCATCTCGATGAGCAGCGTGCCGCCGAACAGAAAGCCGAACTGCACGCCGATGAGCGTGAGCGTGGGCAGCACCGCGTTCTTGAACATGTGCCGCAGCACGATGCGCGCATCGGACTGGCCGCGCAGCCGCGCCACCATGGCGTACTGCTCGCCGGCCGCCTCCAGCAGGCTGGCGCGCAGCACGCGGATGATGAGCGGGGCGAAGCCCAGCGCCAGCGCCAGCGCCGGCAGCATCAGGTGCGAGAAGGCGTTGCCCCAGGCCTGGAAATCGCCGCGCAGCAAAAAGTCGATGAGCGCGAAGCCGGTGGTCTTGGGCGGCGCGATGTCGGCGCCGAAGCGGTCCGAGAACGGCAGGATGGGCCACATCACGCCCAGGACCAGCATCAGGAAGATGCCCCACAGAAAAGACGGCACCGAGATCAGCAGCACCACGAAGCTGTCGGCCAGCAGCTCGCCGCGCCGCTTGTTCAGCGCGTAGAGCAGCAGGCCGCCGGGAATGCTGATGACAAGCGAGAACGCCAGCGCCACCACGGACAGCTCGACCGTGGCCGGCAGGGTGGTGGCGATGAGGTGGGTCACCGTCTCGCCCGACGTGATGGAGCGTCCCAGGTCGCCGTGCAGGGCGTGGCTCAGCCAGATGCCGTATTGCACCGGCAGCGACCGATCCAGCCCCAGGGCCGCGCGCAGCGATTCGACCTCGGTCGGCGTGGCGGTGGGCGGCAGCATCATGGCCAGCGGATCTGCCGGCAGCATGCGCAGCACCACGAAGACCACCACCGACAGCGCGAAGATCATCGGTATCGCGATGAGCGCGCGCACGAACACCTGACGGACTAGGACGGCAAGCATGGCTCAGGCCCTACTGCTTCCAGCTGTACTCTTGCGGCATGATGTAGCCGGTCTGGTATGTGTTCAGATTCAGCGTCTTCTTATAGGCGATGGTCGTCACACTCTGGATCAGCGGGATGCACCAGGCATCTTCGGTGGCCTTCTTCTCGATCGCCTGGTAGCCGGCGATGCGCTGGGCCTGCGGCAGCGCCGAGAGCTGCTTGAAGGTGTCGGCCAGCTCAGGCTGCTTCCAGGCCGAGAACGGCAGGTTGGGGTTCAGGATGTAGCCGGCGAAGATTTCCGGATCGGCCGTGGCGTTGTCCCAGCTGTAGAGCATGGGGCCGGACAGCTTGGACGAGTGGCTCAGTTCCATGTACTTGGCCAGGGTCACTTCCTGCAGGTCGGCCTTGATGCCGATCTTGGACCACATCTGCACGAGGGCGCGGGCCATGTCGTAGTCGCCCGGCGTCGAGCCGTTGGCCGACATGAAGGGGATCTCCAGCGGCTTGCTCGGGCTGAAGCCGGCCTTCGCCAACTCGGCCTCGGCGGCCTTCGGGTCGTACTTCACGTCGACATCGTCGACGTAGGCCGGCGTGCCGGGCAGGGCCAGCACCGAGATCGGCTTGGCCGTGTTGGCGAAGAAGGCGCGCGACAGGGCCTGCTTGTTGATGGCCATCTGCATGGCGCGGCGCACGTGCACGTTCTGCAGCGCGGTCACGTAGCTGGGCAGCTGCACGATGAAGATCTGCGTGTACGGATAGACCTTGGACACGAGCTTGCTATTGCTCTTGAGGCGCTCGGAGTCGCGCACGGGGATCTGCACGGCCACGTCGGCGCGGCCCGATTCGAGCATTGCCACGCGGGCCGAAGGATCGGGCGTGAAGTTGAAGACCACGCGCTTGATGGCGGGCTTGGGACCCCAGTAGCCGTCGTAGGCCTCGAGCACGGCGCGCGAGCCGCGCTCATAGCTCACCAGCTTGTAGGGGCCGGCGCCGATCGGGTGCGCCAGGAACTGGTCCGTGCCGACCTTCTCGATATAGGCCTTGGGCAGGATGTAGGCCGTCATGAAGGCCAGCCAGTCCGGCGCCGTGGGCGTGGGGTTCTTGAAGTCCATCACCGCTTCGGTGGGCGACTTGATCTCGATGTTCGACAGCTTGTTGGTGAAGGTGCTGTTGATCACCAGCTTCTTGTCGGTCTGGGGCCGGTCGAAGAAGGTGTACTTGAAGTCTTCGGTGGTGAGCTTGCTGCCGTCCTGGAAGGTGACGCCGCTGCGCAGCACGATGTCCAGGCGGGTGTTCTTGTCGTCCAGCCACTTCCAGGACTCGATCAGGCGCGGCGTGATCTCGAGCTTGTCGTTGATCAGCAGCGGCGAATCGAACACGGCCTTGTAGAGCGACTGGGCGGCGGGCCAGGTGCCCGCGGTGGGGTCCCAGCTGGGCACGTCGACCGGGTAGGCGATCGTCAACTCGTTGCCGGCCGCGTGGGCGGCCGGGGCGATGGCGGCGCAGCCCAGCGCCATCACACAGGAAGCGAGCGCTCGGCGGGCAAGCGCGGACAGCGAACGGGTACTCATGTGCACCTCCAAAACACTAGATCAGGACAAAGGGACCGGCAGCGTCTCGAAACCATATACTGCAGAGAGAAATCTGCCAATTAGTTTAGGTTTAAAGTTAATTAATTTATTTAAAAACATGTGGTTATTTTTATCAAGAAGAATATATTGTTTAGGTGAAAACCCTGATTACCTGCTCTTCTCTTTGAGGGGATCGTTGGTCTAGGATGCGCCGACCCCCGGTCTTGTACCGAACCGCCGAACCGCACAACAGGAGCGCCATGCAGTCCCCCGCCAAGCCCGGCAAAAAGCCCAATCTGCGCGAACGCGTCTACCAGATGCTGCGCGAGCGCATCCAGATGGGGCTGGTCGGAAGCAGCGACCGGCTGGTCGACCACGACATCGCGCGGGAACTGCACGTCTCGCGCATGCCGGTGCGCGAGGCCCTGATGCAGCTCAAGAACGAGGGCATGCTGGAGGGGACCGCGCGCGGCTTCGTCCTGCGGCGCCACTCGCTGCAGCAGATCAACGATATTTTCGAGATCCGCATCCTGCTCGAACCGCACGCCGCGGCCCTGGCCACGGCCAACGTCGGCCCGGCTTTCCTGGCCCGGATGAAGAGCGCGCTGGACGCGGCCGAAGAGGCCTCGGACCGCGGCGACTGGGAAACCTTCATGCGCCTGAACGCCGACTACCGGGCCGCCTGGATCGACAACGTGCCCAACCGGGCCATGGCCGACGCCATCTCCCGCTTCATCGACCACGCGCAGACGGTGCGCCTCATGACCATGCAGGACGAGACCGTCCGCGGCATCATCCTGGACGGCATGCGAGGCCTGTACGACGCCTACCTGTCGGGCAATGCCGACCTGGTGCGCGAGCGCATGACCACGCATTGCCGCACCGCCGCGGCCTGCTACTACCAGTGTTACCGGCGCCTTTCGGGCGGAGAGCCGCCCCTGGCCCACTGAGACGGTGCTAGACTCTGAGACCCGCAGGCCTGCCTTCGCTAGCAAGGGCCGGGCTGCCCCGGACCGTCATGCATACGGGCGGCCGGATTGCTCTGTCTTTCTATCTATAAAAGACCCCGAACCAAGGCTGACCGAATGTCTACCACGTCGAAGATCATCTACACCCTCACCGACGAAGCGCCCGCCCTAGCGACGTATTCGCTGCTGCCCATCGTGCAGGCTTACGCCGGGCCCGCCGGCATCGCCGTCGAAACCCGCGACATTTCCCTGTCCGGCCGCATCATCGCCACCTTTCCCGAGGCGCTTGCCGAATCGCAGCGCATCTCCGACGACCTGGCCTACCTGGGCCAGCTCGCCACCAGGCCCGAAGCCAACATCATCAAGCTGCCCAACATCAGCGCCTCGATCCCGCAGCTCAAGGCCGCGATCAAGGAACTGCAGGGCAAGGGCTACAAGCTGCCCGACTACCCCGACGAGCCCAAGAACGACGCCGAGAAGGACGCCAAGGCCCGCTACGACAAGATCAAGGGCAGCGCCGTGAACCCCGTGCTGCGCGAAGGCAACTCCGACCGCCGCGCGCCCCTGTCGGTCAAGAACTACGCCCGCAAGCATCCCCACAAGATGGGCGCCTGGAAGGTCGACTCCAAGGCCCACGTGGCCCACATGAATGGCGGCGACTTCTACGGCAGCGAGAAATCGGCCGAGATCGGCGCGGAAGGCGCGGTCAAGATCACCCTGCACGGCAAGGACGGCTCGACCAAGGTCCTGAAAGAAACCACCAAGGTCAAGGCCGGCGAGCTGATCGACGCTTCGGTGATGAGCAAGAAGGCCCTGCGCGCCTTCGCCGCCAAACAAGTCGCCGACGCCAAGGCCCAGGGCGTGCTGTTCTCGGTGCACCTGAAGGCCACCATGATGAAGGTCTCCGACCCGGTCATCTTCGGCCACTTCGTCTCGGTCTTCTACGAAGAGGTGCTGGCCAAGTACGCCGCCGAGCTGGCGAGCGCCGGCTTCGATCCCAACAACGGCATCGGCGACCTGTACAACCGCCTGTACACGCTGCCCGCGGCCACGCAGGTCGACATCAAGGCCGACATCGAGGCGCTGTACAAGAAGCAGCCCGCGCTGGCCATGGTGAACTCCGACAAGGGCATCACCAGCCTGCACGTGCCCAGCGACGTCATCGTCGACGCCTCCATGCCCGCCATGATCCGCGAAGGCGGCAAGATGTGGAACGCCCAGGGCGAGGCGCAGGACGCCAAGGCCTGCATCCCCGACCGCTGCTACGCCGGCGTCTACCAGGCCGTCATCGACGACTGCAAGAAGAACGGCGCCTTCGATCCGGTCACCATGGGCACCGTGCCCAACGTGGGCCTGATGGCCCAGGCCGCGGAAGAATACGGTTCGCACGACAAGACCTTCATCATCCCCGCCGACGGCAGCGTCAAGGTGACCGACGCCTCGGGCGCCGTGCTGCTCGAGCATGCCGTCGAAGCCGGCGACATCTGGCGCATGTGCCAGACCAAGGACGCGCCCGTCCAGGACTGGGTCAAGCTGGCCGTCACCCGCGCGCGCCTGTCGAACACGCCAGCCGTGTTCTGGCTCGACCCGGCCCGCGCCCACGATGCCAACGTCATCGCCAAGGTGCAGCGCTACCTGAAGGACCACGACACCAGCGGCCTGGACATCCGCATCATGTCGCCCGTCGAGGCCACCAAGTTCTCGCTCGAGCGCATCCGCAAGGGCCAGGACACCATCTCGGTCACCGGCAACGTGCTGCGCGACTACCTGACGGATCTGTTCCCCATCATGGAGCTGGGCACCAGCGCCAAGATGCTGTCCATCGTGCCGTTGATGGCCGGCGGCGGCCTGTTCGAAACCGGCGCCGGCGGCTCGGCGCCCAAGCACGTGCAGCAGTTCAACGAAGAGAACTTCCTGCGCTGGGATTCGCTCGGCGAATTCATGGCCCTGGCCGCTTCGCTGGAATTCCTGGGCCAGAACACCGGCAACGCCCGCGCCAAGGTCCTGGCCCGGACGCTGGACGAAGCCACCGGCAAGTTCCTCGACAACGACAAGTCGCCCGCCCGCAAGGTCGGCGGCATCGACAACCGCGGCAGCCACTTCTATCTGGGCATGTACTGGGCTCAGGCGCTGGCCGCCCAGACCGAAGACAAGGAACTGCAGGCCAAGTTCGCTCCCCTGGCCAAGACGCTGACCGACAACGAAGCCAAGATCGTCGCCGAGCTGGGCGCCGTGCAAGGCATACCGGCCAACATCGGCGGCTACTATCGTCCGGACACGGCGCTGGCCAGCAAGGCCATGCGCCCCAGCGAGACGCTCAACGCCGCGCTGGCCGCGTTCTGATCGAAAACGGCTTGCGGCACCCATGAAAAAACCCGGCGCATGCATGCGCCGGGTTTTTTCATGGCATTTCCATGCGCGTCGTTATTTTTTCTGCGACACCAAGGTCCCGCCGGTCGCCCAGTTGCTCTTCTTCACGTCTTCGAAGACGACGAAGACGCTGTCGGGCTTGGCGCTGGCGTGTTCCACCAGGGCGTTGGTGATGACTTGGGCGAGCTTGGCCTTTTGCTCCTCGCTGCGGCCTTCCAGCATTTCGACACGAACGTACGGCATGATCAGAATCCTTCGAGAACGGTTTTTACCGTCTTGATCTTACCGTAGTGATCGCCCGGGCTCGTCAAGCGGCGGCCTGCGCGGCTTCGCGGTCGATCAGCACCCGCTTGCGCGCCACGCCCCAGCGGTAGCCCGACAGACCGCCGTCGCTGCGCACCACGCGATGGCAGGGTATGGCCACCGCCAGCTTGTTGGCCGCGCAGGCGCCGGCCACGGCGCGCACGGACTTGGGCATGCCGATGCGTTGTGCGATTTCGGAGTAGGTGGTGGTCGTCCCGGGTGGAATATCGCGCAGGGCACGCCAGACGCGCTCCTGGAAGGCGGTGCCGCGCACGTCCAGCGGCAGGCTCAGTCCCAGCGCCGGCGTTTCCACCATGCCCACCACCTGGGCCACCCATCGTTCGAACTCGGCATCCGCGCCGATCAGGCGCGCGCGCGGGAACTGGTCCTGCAGGCCGCGCACCAGGGCATCGGGATCGTCGCCCAGCGAGATCGCGCAAATGCCGCGCGCGCTGCCGGCCACCAGGATGGCGCCCAGGCTGCACTGGCCCACGGCGAAGCGGATGTCGGTGTTGGCGCCGCCGGCGCGATAGTCGCTGGGCCGCATGCCCAGCCGTTCGCCGGCCTTCTCGTAGAAACGGCTGTTGGCGTTGTAGCCGGCTTCGAAAATGGCGTCGGTGATCGTGCCCGTGCCGGCCAGCTCCGTGCGCATGCGGCGCGCCTGATGCGCCGATGCATAGGCCTTGGGCGTGAGCCCGGTCTCGGCCTTGAACAAGCGATGAAAGTGATGCGGGCTCAAGCCCGCCTCGGCCGCCAGTTCGTTGAGGCTGGGCGGCGTCGGCGCGGTTTCGATGCTGCGGCAGGCCGCCGCGATCAGGGCGGCATGGGAATGGGCGTTCTGCATGATGAGTGCGTCCGGGGTATCCATGGCCCCTACTTTAGCCACCCCGGCGGGTGCCGGGCACTCCGATTCTTGCGGTTCAGTCGCCCGGGGCCACGCTGCCCTGCAGATGGCGGCCGACGCGATCGAGAAGGCTGCCCAGCTGCTCTTTTTCAGCGGCGCTGAGGCAACCGAATATTTCTTGATTGCGCGCCTCGATCAGGCGAATGACGCGGCCGTACATGTCCGCGCCGGACGGCGTGAGAGCGAGCCACACGCCGCGCGCGTCGGTATCGCTGGCGGTCTTGTCGGCCAGGCCGCGCTCGACCAGGGATTGCGCCGAACGGCTGGCCTGGCCCTTGTCGAGGTTGGCGGCGCGCGCCAGGTCCTTGACCGACAGGGGCTCGAAGCGGCCGATGGCCGCCAGGCAGCGCGCCTCGCTGAGCGGCAGCTCGAGCTGTGCCAGATAAGCCCGATGGGTGTCGCGGTCGGACAGCTTGTTGACCACGTGCAGCCGGTAGGTGAGGAATCGCTCCAGATCGGGCAGGCGCCCCTTGCGGGGCGCGCGCCCGGACGTGCGCGAGGAAGGCATGGCTGCGTGTCCCTTACTCGATGGTGATGTGGGCGTCCTTGATCACCTTGGTCCACTTGGTGCGCTCGGCGCGGGCGTAGTCGTCCAGCTGGCGGGGCGTGCTGGGCGTGATTTCCAGGCCCAGGGCCTTGAACTTGGCGATGACCTCGGGCGACTTCAGCGTTTCGTTCAAAGCCTCGTTGAGCTTGTTGACGACTTCTTCGGGCGTGCCCTTGGGTGCGACCAGGCCCTGCCAGGCATAGGCCTCGAAGCCGGACAGGCCCGATTCGATCAGCGTGGGCACGCCGGGCAGGATGTCCAGTCGCTTCTTGCTGGCCACCGCGATGGCGCGCAGCTTGCCGTCGGCGATGTATTGCTTGCCGCTGGCCGAGTCCACGAACATCATCGGGACCTGGCCGCTCATCACGTCCTGGATGGCCGGCGCCGCACCGCGATAGGGCACGTTGACCAGATCCAGGCCCGTGCGTAGCGCGAACAGCGCGCCGGCCAGGTGATGCGGGGAGCCGGTGCCCGGCGTGGCGTATTGCACGCCGTGTTTCTGCGCCTTGACCCAGGCGACGAACTCCTTCATGTCGTGAACCGGAATCGAGGGGTTCACCACCAGGATCATGTTGAAGCGCGCCATCATGCCGATGGGCGCGAAATCGCGCTGCGGGTCATAGCCCAGGTGCGGGTACAGCGGCGGGTTGGCCGACAGCGTGGCGGTGTCGGCCGACAGCAGCGTGTAGCCGTCGGCCTTGGAATGGGCCACGAACTCGGCGCCGATGGCGGTGGCCGCGCCCGGCTTGTTCTGGACGATGATGTCTTGGCCCAGGACCTTGGACATGCCCACTTGCAGGGTGCGCGCCACGATGTCCGTGCCGCCGCCGGCAGGGTAGGGCACGATCCAGTTGATGGGGTGTTCCTTGGGGAAGTCGCTGGCCGCGTGGGCCGGAGCAAGGCTGACTGCGAATAGAAGCGCGGCGGCCGCGCGAAGGAAGGTACGCATATTCATTTGTCTCCGAAGCGTTGTCGTTGTTAACAAGATAAGGGTATTGCTTGTGCGCGCAAGCATAGCCGGCCGGCGCGCCGCGCGGCGGCTTTTCGGCGCTGCCCGAGGGTTATGCCGAATGCTGCGCTTCGGCCTGTTCGATCAATGCCAGCACCTGGCCGAGATCCGGATTGCGGCTCATCAGCGACAGGCACAGCATGGAAAGAAACAGGGGCGACTGCGCCTGGCCCACGCGGGTCAGGGCGTGGGCCAGGGCGGTGTAGGCAGTGTCGAGTTCGGTGCTGTTCATGGCGGGCGGTCCTTGCTCGGTCAGGCGTAGAAGGGGGCGGCGGCCGCCAGCGCGCTGGCGGCCGCGCCGGCATCGGCCCAGCGGCCCATGACGTAGCCGTCGGGGCGGATCAGGTACACGGTGCCGGGCTGTGCGCCGTAGTGCTTGCGCGCTTGCCCGTGCGGGTCGGCATAGCCGCCTTGGCCGAGAGTCACGACTTCGAAGGGCGAGGCCGCGCCGCGCGTTTTGTCCTGCAGCGCTTGCAGCGCAGCCAATCCGGATGTGGTGCCGTTGACCAGCGCGACGAAGCCGCGGCCGAACAGGCTGGTGAGGTGGACGGGCTTGCCGTCCCTTTCGAGCAGCGCCTCGGGCGCGGGCTGGCCCGGCGCGGCGGCATTGCCCGTGGACGGCGCGCCGTCGGGCTGGTTCAGTTGCGAACCCGCATAAGTGATGGGCGAAGACTGGCGCGGATTGATGAGCTCGTTCACGCTGGCGTCGACCCGCGCCAGGCGCAGCGTGGCGTCGCGCAGCAGACGAAAGCCGTAGTCCGGCGGAGCCATGAACTCGGTGCTCTTGGCGCCGTATTCGATGTTCTGGCGCGTGGCGTGGACGCGCTCCTGGCTGTAGGTGTCGAGCAGGCTTTCGGGCGCCGCGCCGCGCAGCACCCAGGCCAGCTTCCAGGCCAGGTTGCCGGCATCGTCCAGGCCCGAGTTCAAGCCGCGCACGCCGAAGATGGGCACCAGATGGCCCGCGTCGCCGGCGAACAGCACGCGGCCGTGGCGATAGCTGTCCAGCGTCAGGCACTTGGCGTTGTAGATCGAGATCCACAGGGGCTTCCAGGGCGCTGTCTCGCCGATCATGTCCAGGTGGCTCTGCACGCGCGGCAGCACGTTCTCGGGCTTGATGGCTTCGTCCGCGTCCTCGTCGTCGGCGATTTGATAATCGATGCGCCAGACGTTGTCGGGCTGGCGATGCATGAGGATCGTCGAACCGGGGTTGGAGGGCGGATCGAACCAGGCCAGGCGTTCGACGGGGCGCTGCGTGTCCTGCTCGATGTCGACGATGACGTAGCGGCCTTCGTATTGCATGCCGTGGAAATGCAGCTTGAGCAATTCGCGCACGGTGCTGCGGCCGCCGTCGCAGGCCACGACCCAATCGGCGCGCACGGTGCGCGGTCCGCTGGCGGTTTCGATCGCGACGTCCACCGCGTCGCCCAGGTCCCGCACATCGCCGACGCGGCTGGACCAGGCGACCTGCGCCAGGTCGCCGTGGCGCTGCAGCGCGCGGTGCGCGTATTGCTCGACGTAGAACTGCTGGATGTTGACCATGGGCGCGTAGCGCTGCAGCGGGTCGCTGGGCATCTCGAAGTGCAGCACTTCTTCGTGGCGGAAGTAGCTGCGCCCGCCGGTCCACGACAGGCCTTTCTCGGCCAGGGGCTTATCGGCGCCCACCCAGCCCAGGATTTCCTGCGAGCGGCGCGACATGCAGATGGCGCGGCTGCCGACGCAATAAGCGTCGTCGGCTTCGATGGTGAGGCTGGCGATGCCTTGTTCGGCCAGAAGCGCCGCAAGGGTCAGGCCGACCGGGCCGCCGCCGGCGATCAAGACGGGAACGCGCTCGGGCAAGGTAGTGAAAGCTTGCATGACCCATGTCTCCAGAGTGCCTCGGCGGTCGTCTCGGCGTGGCCGCGAAAGCGTTGTGGTCTGGAGAAACTATAGAGTCATTTAGTTGTGGGCGCAACTATTTTTGCGCAAGCATCCTCCCCGCAATGGGGGCAGGCGCTGTATTCGGCCAGGCAGGCCGGGCGCAATCGGGTGACGGTGGAGAACGGCTTTCCCGAGCAGGTCAATCCACGCCGTCAGGAAATCTCTGCATGATGGCCTGATGGCGTTTTTCCATTTCCTCGCGCAGGGCCCGGCGCTGCCTGGCGCCTTCGAAGCGCCGCACTTCTTCCACGCCGGTGGGCTGCAGCGCGGGCACCGCCGTGGTCTTGCCCTTGTCGTCGACCGCCACCATGGTGAAGTAGCAGCTGTTGGCGTGACGCACGGTCTTCTTGCGGATGTCTTCGGCTATCACCTTGATGCCGATCTCCATCGAGGAGCGGCCGGTGTAGTTGACCGCGGCCAGGAAGGTCACGAGCTCGCCCACGTGGATGGGCTGGCGGAACATGACCTGGTCCACCGACAGCGTGACCACGTACGTGCCGGCATAGCGGCTGGCGCAGGCATAGGCCACCTGGTCGAGCAACTTGAGAATCGTGCCGCCGTGCACATTGCCCGCGAAGTTCGCCGTGTCGGGCGTCATCAGGATGGTCATCGACAACTGGTGGCTGGGCGTGTCCATGGCGCAGTCCGCAAAATGAGAAGCCGCTACTGTAAAGGGCGGTCGGCCGGGCGTCGAATGCTGCAACGCAATATGCATAGATGCCGTTGGAATAGAAAATTCCCCTACTGTTGTCAGGGGCGACCTATACTCGGTTGTGTGCTTTGTGTAAGCAACAGCGATACCGCGCGGCGGTGCATCGCGCCGGGTCTGCGCGGATATGCCATCATCCACCGAGAAGGGAGTGCTTCATGGTCAACATGAATCGCCGCCAGTTCTTCAAGATGACAGGGACGGCGTTGGCGGGTTCGAGCCTGGCTTTGCTGGGGGCTGCTCCCGGCGCGGCGCTGGCCGAGGTGCGGCAGTACAAGCTGACGCGCATGACCGAAACGCGCAATACCTGTCCCTATTGCTCCGTCGCATGCGGCATCCTCATGTACGGCCTGGGCGACCGCGCCAAGAACGTGGCGGCCAGCATCGTGCACATCGAGGGCGATCCGGATCATCCCGTCAATCGCGGCACGCTCTGCCCCAAGGGCGCTTCGCTGATCGATTTCATCCACAGTCCCAGCCGGCTCATGCATCCCGAGTACCGCGCGCCGGGCTCCGACAAGTGGACGCGCGTGTCCTGGGACGAGGCGCTCGACCGCATCGCCAAGCTGCTCAAGCAGGACCGCGACGCCAACTTCGTCGAAAAGACGGCGGACGGCAAGACGGTCAACCGCTGGCTGACCACGGGCATGCTGGCGGCATCGGCGGGCAGCAACGAAGTCGGCTACCTCACTCATAAAGTCGTCCGCAGCCTGGGCGTTCTGGCGTTCGACAACCAAGCCCGTGTCTGACATGGCCCGACGGTGGCAGGTCTTGCCCCGACGTTCGGCCGTGGAGCGATGACGAACCATTGGGTCGACATCAAGAACGCGGATGTTGTGTTGATCATGGGTGGCAATGCCGCCGAGGCGCACCCGTGCGGCTTCAAATGGGTGACCGAGGCCAAGGCCCACAACAAGGCCAAGCTCATCGTCGTGGATCCGCGTTTTACGCGCTCGGCTTCCGTGGCGGATTTCTACGCGCCCATACGCACCGGCACGGACATCGTGTTCCTGGGCGGCGCGATCCGCTATCTGCTCGAGAAGGACCAGATCCAGCACGAGTATGTCAATAACTACACCGACTTCTCGTTCATCGTGCGCGAGGACTTCGCCTTCGTCGAAGGCGTGTTCTCCGGCTACGACCCCGGCAAGCATGCGTACAACAAGGGGTCATGGGATTACGAGCGCGGCGACGACGGCTATGTGAAGACAGATCCGACCTTGCAGCATCCGCGTACGGTCTATCAGTTGCTCAAGCAGCACTACGACCGCTATACGCCCGAGATGGTCGAGAACGTCTGCGGCACGCCCAGGGAAAAATTCCTGAAGGTCTGCGACATGCTGGCTTCCACGGCCGTGCCCGGCCGCGCGGCCACTGTCATGTATGCCTTGGGCTGGACGCAGCATTCCATCGGCTCGCAGATGATCCGCACCGGCGCCATGCTGCAGCTTCTCCTGGGCAACATCGGGGTGGCGGGCGGCGGCATGAACGCCTTGCGCGGCCATTCGAACATCCAGGGCCTGACCGACCTGGGGCTGATGTCGAACCTGCTGCCGGGCTACATGACGCTGCCCAACGAGCCCGAGCAGGATTTCAACGGCTACATCGCGGCCCGGGCCCTGAAGCCGCTGCGCCCTGGCCAGCTGAGCTACTGGCAGAACTACAAGAAGTTCCACGTGAGCTTCATGAAAGCCTGGTGGGGCGCTGCGGCGACCGCCGACAACGACTGGGCCTACGACTACCTGCCCAAGCTCGACAAGATGTACGACATGCTGCAGACGTACGAGCTGATGAACCAGGGCAAGGTCAACGGCTATATCTGCCAGGGTTTCAATCCCCTGGCGGCTGCGCCGGACAAGGCCAAGATGCTGTCGGCTTTTTCCAGGCTCAAGTTCCTGGTGATCATGGACCCGCTGAACACGGAGACTTCCGAGTTCTGGAAGAACTATGGCGAGCACAACGACGTCGATCCCGCCAAGATCCAGACCGAGGTCTTTCGCCTGCCCGCCACCTGCTTTGCCGAGGAAGACGGCGCGCTGGTCAACTCGGGCCGCTGGCTGCAGTGGCACTGGAAGGGCGCCGAGCCTCCGGGCCAGGCCAGGAGCGACATCGACATCATGTCGGGCCTGTTCCTGCGGCTGCGCGACATGTACCGCAAGGACGGCGGCAAATTCCCCGATCCCATCCTCAACCTGTCGTGGCCTTACGCCGATCCGGCCTCGCCAAAACCCGCCGAACTGGCCAAGGAATACTCCGGCCGCGCGCTGGTCGACCTGAAGGATGCGGCCGGCGCCGTCACGCGCAAGGCGGGCGAGCAGCTCGCGGGCTTTGCCGAACTGCGCGACGACGGCACCACGCTGTCGGGCTGCTGGATCTTTGCCGGCGCGTGGACCCAGGACGGCAACCTGATGGCCCGCCGCGACAACAGCGATCCGACGGGCGTCGGCCAGACGCTGAACTGGGCCTGGTCCTGGCCGGCCAACCGCCGGGTGCTCTACAACCGCGCCTCCTGCGATCCGGCGGGCAAGCCCTACAACCCCAAGCGTGCGCTGATTTCCTGGAACGGCGCGAGCTGGGGCGGAGCCGACGTGCCCGATTTCGTGGTCACGTCCAAGCCTGCCGACGGCATGGGTCCCTTCATCATGAACCCCGAGGGCGTGGCGCGCTTCTTCGCCCGCGCCGGCATGGCCGAAGGCCCCTTCCCGACACACTACGAGCCCTTCGAGAATCCGCTGGGCTACAACCCGGTCTATCCCAAGAATAAGGCGGTCGTGAGCAATCCGGCGGCGCGCCTGTTCGAGGACGACCGGCAGGCCCTGGGCACGTCCGACCGGTTCCCGTACGTGGCGACCACCTACCGCCTGACGGAACACTTCCACTACTGGACCAAGAACGTCGAGCTCAACGCGATCCTCCAGCCCGAGCAGTTTGTCGAAATCGGCGAGGCGCTGGCGCAGGAGTTGGGCATACCCAACGGGTCCCTGGTCAAGGTGTCGTCCAACCGTGGCTACATCAAGGCCAAGGCGCTGGTCACCAAGCGCATCCAGCCGCTCAAGGTTGAGGGCAAGACCGTGCATCACGTGGGCATACCCATACACTGGGGCTTTGTGGGGATCGCCAAGCCGGGCTTTCTCGCGAACACGCTGACCCCCGTCGTGGGCGACGGCAATAGCCAGACGCCGGAATTCAAGTCCTTCCTGGTGAAGGTCGAGAAGGCATAGGAGCGCAAGCCATGTCCATGCAATCTCTAGACATCAAGCGCAGTTCGGCGACCACCACGCCGCCGCCCCAGGTGCGCGAGCCTTCCACCGGCTCGGTGGCCAAGCTGATCGACGTATCCCAGTGCATCGGCTGCAAGGCCTGCCAGGCCGCGTGCATGGAGTGGAACGACCTGCGCGACGACATCGGCACCAACGTCGGCGTCTACGACAACCCGGCCGACCTGACCGAGCATTCGTGGACGGTGATGCGTTTCGCCGAGTACGAGAACGAGCAGGGCAACCTGGAGTGGCTGATCCGCAAGGACGGCTGCATGCACTGCGAGGACCCGGGCTGCTTGAAAGCCTGCCCCTCGCCGGGCGCCATCGTGCAGTACACCAACGGCATCGTGGACTTCCATGAAGAGAATTGCATCGGCTGCGGTTATTGCATTACCGGCTGTCCGTTCAATGTGCCGCGCATCTCCAGGAAGGACAGCAAGGCCTACAAGTGCACGCTCTGTTCCGACCGCGTCGCGGTCGGCCAGGAGCCGGCCTGCGTTAAGGCCTGTCCCACCGGCGCCATCACCTTCGGCACCAAGGACGACATGCGCCAGCATGCGGCCGATCGCATCGAGGACCTGAAGTCGCGCGGCTTCGAACAGGCGGGCCTGTACGATCCGCAGGGCGTGGGCGGCACCCACGTGATGTACGTGCTGCACCACGCCGACAAGCCGGAGCTTTATCACGGCCTGCCCAGGGACCCGCGAATCAGCCCGATGGTGTCGTTCTGGAAAGGCATCGCCAAGCCGCTGGGCGTGGCCGTCATGGCCTTGTCGGCGCTGGTGGGTTTCTTCCACTATGTGCGCACCGGCCCTAGCGAAACGTCCGAAGAGGACGAGCGCAAGGCCCAGGAGGAGTCGCAATCATGAGCGGCGACCGCAATCTCATCCAACGCTACAGCGCCGGTGAGCGCAGCAGCCACTGGTTTATCGCCATCTGCTTCGTGCTGCTGGCGCTGTCCGGTCTGGCGCTGTTTCATCCGGCTTTTTTCTGGCTGGCCTATCTGTTCGGCGGCGGGCCATGGACCCGCATTCTGCATCCCTTCGTGGGCCTGGCGATGTTCGTCTCGTTTCTGTTCCTGGCCTGCCGCATGGCCCGGCAGAACTGCATGACGCAAGCCGACAGGCAATGGCTGGCCCGGTACAAAGATGTGCTGGCCAATCGCGATGAGAACCTGCCGCAGGTGGGCAAGTACAACGGCGGGCAGAAATTGCTGTTCTACGTGCTGATCCTGTGCATGATCGGGCTGCTTCTTTCGGGCATCGTGATCTGGCGCGCCTATTTCTCGCTGTATTTCCCGATCGGCGTGATTCGCGCGGCATCGGTGCTGCATGCGCTATGCGCCTTCGTCATGATCTGCGCGATCATCGTGCATATCTACGCGGCGATCTGGGTGAAGGGATCGATGCGGGCAATGGTGCGCGGGACGGTCACGCCGGGGTGGGCCTGGAAGCATCACCGGGCGTGGTTTCGCGAGGTGTCGCGCAAGTAGCCCGTTCCCCGCCCGAGTCCTCTCGGCGGACCCGCGGCGGCTGCCGCCTGGCGACTTATACTTTGACGGTCATCGGTTTCGATGGCCGTCATTTTTTGGAGATTGCCGTGCAGCGCATTCTTTCCCGTGGCGAAATCGAAGATCTGGATCACAACACCATCGCGCGCGTGAGGCTGCCTGAGCGCGATTCGGTGTTCGCGGCCCGCGCGGCCCGGCTGCGTGCGCTGGCCCAGGACAGTCCGGTGGCGGATTATCTGCGCCTGATGGCGCATCTGGCCGATGCCCAGCAGGCGGCGCTGGCCAGTTGCCAGGCGCCGGGCGCCTCGGCCCGGCAGATCGAACTGGCGCAGGCGCACGGCATGCCGCCGCTGCAGGCCGCGGGCTGGCAGCGCGACCCGCTCTGGACGGAATTGCTGCGGCAGATATCGATGCGCATGGAAATGACGGCCGGCGTGCCCGCCGAGGCGCGCGAGGTCTGCCGCGACCTGCGGCGCGCTTCGCAGGAGCAGCCCGAAGCCGTCGAAGCCATGGCCGACGCGGTGCTGGCCGAGCGCGATAGCGAGGTCGACAGCGCGGCCGCGCCTTTCATCGCGGCGGCCCTGCAGGTGTACTGGACGGATCTGTCCAGCCGTTTTGATGCCAGGCAGCTGCCCGTGGCCAGCCCCTTCGGCGTGTGCGCCGTGTGCGGCAGCCTGCCTGTGGCCAGCGTGGTGCGGGTGGGCGGGCAGTTCGACGGCTACCGCTATCTGTGCTGCTCGCTATGCGCCAGCGAATGGCATCTGGTGCGGGTCACGTGTTCGCACTGCGAAGATACCGAGACAGTGGCCTATCACGCCATCGAAGGCGGTGCGCAGGCCATCCGGGCCGAGTCCTGCGACAAGTGCCGCACCTATCGCAAGATCTTTTATCAAGAGCAGGACCTCGACGTTGAACCGGTGGCCGACGACCTGGCCAGCCTGATGCTCGACGTGCTGATGGGCGAGGCCGGCTATGCACGGGCCAGCGGCAATCCCTTGCTGTGGCAGGGCGCTGACGACGGGGATGGCGCCGCAGCATGACCGCACCGGCGGCGCCTGCCGACATCCCCTCGCTCGATCGCGTGCTAGCCGCCGCGCCGGCGCAGGCTTTGCTCGATGCCTACGGGCGCACCCGCGTCGTGGCGGCCCTGCGGGATTGTATGGCGGCCTTGCGCGCCGATGCGCTGGCCGGCCGCCTGCCGGCAGCGCGCGCGCTGCCCGATGCCATCGCCCGGGAAACGGGCGATGCATTGATACGCGATTCGCAGTCTCGCCTGCGAGCGGTCTTCAACCTCACCGGCACCGTGCTGCACACCAATCTGGGCCGCGCCTTGCTGCCCGACGAGGCCGTGCAGGCGGTGGCGCGCGCGCTGACCGCGCCGGTCAATCTGGAATTCGACCTGGACAGCGGCGGCCGCGGCGACCGGGACGATCTGGTCGAGGGCCTGCTGCGCGAACTGACGGGCGCCGAGGCCGCCACGGTCGTCAACAACAACGCGGCGGCCGTGCTGCTCATGCTCAACGCGCTGGCGGACAAACGCGAAGTCGTCGTTTCGCGCGGCGAGCTGGTCGAGATCGGAGGCGCTTTCCGCATTCCGGACATCATGAAGCGCGCCGGCGCCAGGCTGGTCGAAGTGGGCACGACCAATCGCACCCACGCGGCCGACTACGAGCAGGCCGTCGGTCCGCGCACGGCCATGTTGATGAAGGTCCATTGCAGCAACTATGCCGTCACCGGCTTCACCAAGAGCGTGGACGTGGCCGGCGTGGCGCAGATCGCGCATGCGCGCGGCCTGCCGGTGGCGGTGGATCTGGGCAGCGGCACCCTGATCGAGCTTGCGCAGTGGGGCCTGCCGCGCGAGGACACGGTGCGGGGCACGGTGCAGGCCGGCGCCGACCTGGTCACCTTCAGCGGCGACAAACTGCTGGGCGGGCCGCAGGCGGGCCTGCTGGTGGGGCGCGCCGATCTGATACGCAAGATCAAGAAGAACCCGCTCAAGCGCGCGCTGCGCGTGGGCAAGCTGATCCTGGCCGCACTGGAGCCGGTCCTGGGCTTGTACCGCTCGCCCGAATTCCTGGCCGAGCGGCTGACCACGCTGCGCCTGCTCACGCGGCCGCAACGCCTGATGCAGGCCGCCGCGGAGCGCCTGCGCGACGTTGTGCAGCACGCGGCGGGTCCCGCTTATCAGACCGAAGCCGCTCCCATGTTCAGCCAGATCGGCAGCGGCGCCTTGCCAGTGGATCAACTGCCCAGCTACGGCCTGTGCATACGCTATCTCGGCCCGGGGCGGCCGGGCCGCCATCTGGCCCGCCTCGAGGCGAGGCTGCGCGGCCTGCCGCGCCCGGTCATCGGCCGCCTGGACGACGACGCCTTGTGGCTGGATTTGCGTTGTCTCGAAGAGCGCGACGAAGCCGAGTTCGCGGCGCAGCTGGCTCTCCCGCTATGATCGTCGGCACCGCGGGTCATATCGACCACGGCAAGACCACGCTGGTGCGCGCGCTGACCGGCGTGGATACCGACCGCCTCAAGGAAGAAAAGGCGCGCGGCATTTCCATCGAGCTGGGCTACGCCTATGCGCCGCTGCCCAACGGCGATGTGCTCGGATTCGTCGACGCGCCCGGCCACGAAAAGCTGGTGCACACCATGGCCGCCGGCGCCAGCGGCATCGACTTCGGGCTGCTGGTGGTGGCCGCCGACGACGGCGTCATGCCGCAGACGCACGAACATCTGGCCATCCTCGGCTTGCTTGGCGTGGAGCATGGCGCCGTCGTCCTGACCAAGATCGACCGGTGCGACCAAGAGAGAAGGCAGGAGGCCGAGCGCGACATCGCGCAATTGGTGGCCGGCACGTTTTTGCAGGACGCGCCGCTCTTCGCGACCTTGGCTCACGAGCCCGGCGACGCTGGCGTGGCAAGGCTCAAGGCCTATCTCGACGCCCAGGCCCAGGCCAGGCCGGCGCGCAGCGCCGCGGGCCTGTTCCGCCTGGCGGTGGATCGCGTCTTCACCCTGGCCGGTCATGGCACGGTGGTGACAGGCACCGTCCATGAGGGACAGGTGAGAACCGGCGAAGAATTCGAAGCGGATCTGCGCCTGATGCCCGCGGGCAAGCGAGTGCGGGTGCGCAGCATCCACGCGCAAGATCGGGCCGCCCAGGTCGGCGCGGCGGGGCAGCGCTGCGCCTTGAATCTGCCCGGCATCGACAGAGAGGCCATCGCTCGCGGCGACTGGATCGCCGATGCGCGCCGTTTTTTGCCTTCGCGCCATGTGGACGTGCAATTGCAATGGCTGGCCTCGGCAGAGGGGCCGCTACGGGCCTGGGCGCCGCTGCACGTGCACATCGGCGCGGCGCATCATGTGGCGCATGCCGTACCGCTGGCGCCCGACGCGCTGGCGCCGGGGCAGCGCGGCCAGGTGCAACTGGTATTCGACGCGCCGGTCTGCGCCGCACCGGGCGACCGCTGCATCGTGCGCAACGCGCAGGCTTCGCGCACCGTGGGCGGTGCAGTGGTGCTCGATCCCAATGCGCCGGACCGCAAGCGCCGCACGCCGCAGCGCCTGGCCTGGCTGGACGCGGTATCGGCCTGCCTCGCAGGGCAGGGGCTGGGCGCCGTCCTGGCGCAGGCGCCGTACGGCCTGGACGAGGCGGCCCTGCAGCGTCTGTGCGGCCAGCCCGCCGACGCCATTGCGGTGCCGGCCGCGGCGCGCTGGATACCGGCGCATGGACTGCGCATCCTGATCCTGGACAGCCATTGGAACGCCTTGCGCGAGCGCGCCGTCGCGGCGCTCGAAAGCTTCCATGAGCAGTCGCCCGACGAGCCCGGCGTGGATGCGGCGCGTTTGCGCCGGATCGCCATCCCGGCGGCGCCCGAGCCTTTGTGGCGCGCCGTGGTCGAACGCCTGCTGGACGAGGGCGGCACTGTGCGCAACGGGCCCTGGCTGCATCGGCCCGGGCACGCCGCCGTGCTGGATGGTCCGCAGGCCGAGCTGGCCGCGAAAATCCTGCCCAGGGTATTGGCGGGCGCCTACGATCCGCCCTGGGTGCGCGACATCGCGCGCGACCTGGGCGAACCCGAAGAGCGCGTGCGCGAGCTCATGCGCAGGTTGTTGCAGCGTGGCGAGGTGGCGCAGATCGTCAAGGACTTGTTTTATCATCGCGAGCATCTCGAGGCCCTGGCGGCACTCATGGCCGGCCTGTACGCGCAAAAGGGCAGCGTGCAGGCCGCCGATTTCCGCGATGCGGCCGGCCTGGGCCGCAAGCGCGCCATCCAGATTCTGGAGTTCTTCGACCGCGCAGGCTATACGCGCAGGCTGCGCGACACCCACGTGCTGCGCGGCGACGCGGCGGCATTTCGTGGCGCCTGAGTTCGGGCGCTTCGGGCGGGAATCGCTAAAAAACCAAGGAAAGGGTGAGACATGACCTTACGCATGAAAGACAAGATCGTGCTCGTGACCGGCGCCGGATCCTCCGGCCCCGGCTGGGGCAACGGCAAGGCCGCCGCGGCGCTCTATGCGCGCGAGGGCGCGCGGGTATTCGCGGTCGACTATCGGCTCGAGGCGGCGCAGGAGACGCAGGGCATCATCGAATCCGAAGGCGGGCAATGCGTCGCGTTCCAGGCCGACGTGTCCAAGTCCCAGGACGTCGAGCGCATGGCCCGGGCCTGCGCCGAGCAGTACGGCGGCATCGACGTGCTGCACAACAATGTCGGCATCGTCGAAACGGGCGGGCCCGTCGAGACCTCGGAAGAGAGTTGGAACCGCGTGATCGCCGTGAACCAGACCAGCGTGTTCCTGACCTGCAAGCACGTCATTCCCTATATGCTCCAGCGCAAGAAGGGCGCCATCGTCAACATCGGGTCGGTGGCCGGCATACGGTGGGTGGGCTTTCCCTATCTGGCTTACAGCGCGACCAAGGCGGCCCTGATCTCCATGACTGCCAATATCGCCTTGCAATATGCGGGCGACGGCATACGCGCCAATTGCGTGGTGCCCGGAATGCTGAACACGCCCCTGATACGCGAGCCGCTTAAGGACGCCTATGGCGGGGACGCGAATTCGATGATTTCCCAGCGCGACAAGATATCGCCGACGGGCGCGATGGGCGATGCCTGGGACACGGCCTACGCGGCCCTGTTCCTCGCAAGCGACGAGGCGCGCTATGTGAACGGTTCGACCCTGGTCGTGGACGGCGGCCTGTCGGCGCGCTGCGCCTGAGCGGCTATCATGGGTTCGTAGTGGAAGGCACCCGCGCCCGGTGGCGCGGCCGGGCTTCAAACCCGGTTGGGGGCGTCAGACGCTTCCAGGTCGGTTCGACTCCGGCTGCCTTCCGCCCGGCTGCGGCGCCGTGCCATCGCGGCGTTTTCGTCGATGCTCGACGGCGCCGGATCTGTCCTTCGGACCTTGCCCGGAAGTTTCTTCATGAAAAAGAAATCGCTCGCCATTTTGCTGATTGCCGCCGCGTTGGCGGCCTCGGGCTGGGCGTGGTGGCAAGGACGCGGTCACCGCGACGCGCGTACGCTCGTCCTGCATGGAAACGTGGACATCAGGCAGATCTCGCTGGCCTTCGACGGCAGCGGCCGGGTGGCCGCGGTGCGCGCCGATGAGGGCGATCACGTGAAGGCCGGCGCCGTGCTCGCCATGCTCGATACGCGCGCGCTCGAGCTTCAGGCCGACGAGGCCAAGGCGCAAGTCGAGGTCAAAAGGCAGGCGCTGCTGCGCCTGCGCAACGGATCCCGACCGCAGGAAATCGCCCAGGCCCGCGACCTTCTCGCCGCGGCGCAGGCCGATGCTTCCCGTATCGCGCAGGATCTGGCGCGGCTGCAAAGCGCGGCCGTCAACACGCAAGGGCGCGGCATCAGCATGCAGGACCTGGACCGCGCCAGGAGCAATCTGCAGGCCGCGCGCGCCCAGGCTGCCGCGCAGCAGGAAACACTGCGCCTGGCCGAGCTGGGGCCGCGCCAGGAGGATGTGGCGGGCGCGCAGGCGCAATTCGACGCGGCCAGAGCGCAGCTAGCTTTGCTGCAATACCAGATCGACCAGGGCGAGCTGAAGGCGCCGGCCGACGCGGTGGTGCGTTCGCGCCTGCTCGAGCCGGGCGACATGGCCACGCCGCAGCGCCCGGCGTTCGCGCTCGCCTTGACACAGCCCAAGTGGGTGCGTGTCTACGTGAGCGAAACCGACCTGGGCAAGGTCAAGCCGGGCATGGCGGCGCGCGTTTTCACCGACAGCCGTCCGGACCAACCCATTGCCGGCAAGGTCGGCTACATCTCCTCGGTGGCCGAGTTCACGCCCAAGCCGGTGGAGACGGAAGAATTGCGCACCAGCCTGGTCTACGAGGTGCGCGTGAGAGTCGGCGACAACGGCGACGAGCTGCGCCTCGGACAGCCGGTTACGGTGCGCCTGGCCATCGGCAGATGACGATGAGCGGATCCGACGCCATCGTCGTCGCCCGGCAGTTGTGCAAGACTTTTGCCGCGCCGGCCGGCGGATCGCTGCGTGCCGTCGACGGGATATCATTGGCGGTCCGCGGCGGCGAGCTGACCGCGTTGGTCGGCCCGGACGGCGCCGGCAAGACCACGCTGATGCGCATGGTGGCGGGGCTGCTCAAGCCGCAGGCCGGCAGCCTGCAGGTGTTCGGCCTGGATGTGGCGGCCGACCCGCAGGCGGTGCAGGACCGCATCAGCTACATGCCGCAGCGTTTTGGCTTGTACGAGGATCTGAGCGTGCAGGAGAATCTGGACCTGTATGCCGATCTGCATGGCGTGCCCCGGCAGGCGCGCCGCGAGCGCTTTGCGCGCATGCTGCAGATGACCGACCTGGCTCGGTTCACCGCGCGTCCCGCCGGCAAGCTGTCCGGCGGCATGAAGCAGAAGCTCGGCCTGGCCTGCACCCTGGTGCGCTCACCGGACCTGCTTCTGCTCGACGAACCCAGCGCCGGGGTCGATCCGCTGTCGCGGCGCGACCTGTGGACAATCCTGCAGCAGCTGGTCGATTCGGAAAAGCTGAGCATCATCGTCAGCACCGCCTACATGGACGAAGCCGAGCGATGCGCCCAGGTGTTCGTGATGAACCGGGGCCGGCTGCTGGCGCAAGGCAGCGCGGCGTCGCTGAGCGAGCGCGCCCGCGGCCTGGCCTACACGGCGGCGCCGCCGGCGGGCGTGCCGGCGCGCGAACTTCAGGCGCGGCTGATCGACGCCCAGGCGCTGGTCGTCGATGCGGTGCCCAGGGGCGGCGCTGTGAGTTTCATCCGGCAGCCCGATGCCGATCTCGCGCGCTTGAACGAACTGCTTTCCGGTGCCCCGATCCGGGCTCGTCCAGAGGAACTCGAAGACGCGTTCATGATGCTGCTGCGCAAACACCGTGCGCAGGAGGCTGGCGACGCCGTTCCGGCCGTGGCGGTCGATGCGGCGCCGAGCGTGCGGGCCGCGCCCGCCGCGCCGCGTCCGGCGCGCGCCGATGGCCACGGCCTCGGCCCGGCGATCGTCGTGCGCGACCTGGTGCGCAAATTCGGCGACTTCACCGCCGTGGCAAGCACCTCGTTCGACGTCGGCCGCGGTGAAATATTCGGCCTGCTCGGCCCCAACGGGGCCGGCAAGACCACGACGTTCCGCATGCTATGCGGGCTGCTGCCGGCCACCAGCGGCAGCTTGGAGGTGGCCGGCGTCAACTTGCGTACGGCCCGCGCCCAGGCCCGCACGCGCATCGGGTACGTGTCGCAGCGGTTCGCGCTCTATGGCAGCCTGAGCGTGCGGGAGAACCTGGAGTTCTTCGGCGGCGCCTATGGGCTGCGGGGCACCGCGCTGCGCCGGCGCGTGGCCGACGCGGTCGCCCGGTTCGATCTCGATCCCGGGGCGATCAGCGGCACCTTGCCGGGCGGATACAAGCAACGTCTGGCCATGGCGGCGGGCCTGCTGCACGAGCCGGACATCCTGTTCCTGGACGAGCCGACCAGCGGCATCGATCCGTTCGCGCGCCGCGCCTTCTGGCGCGCCATCACCGCGCTGGCGCAATCGGGCGTCACCATCATCATCACCACGCACTTCATGGAGGAAGCCGAATACTGCGACCGCATCGCGATTCAGGACGCGGGCGAACTGCTGGCGCTCGGCACGCCGCAGGCGGTGCGCGCGCAGGCAGGCAGCGCCACTGGCGCCGACATGAACAGCGCCTTCATTGCCATCGTCGAGCAAGGGCGCGCCAGACGCCAGACTCCGGCGGCGGGAGCGGGCGCATGACGGGCGACACGGGCTTCGTGCTGCGCCTGGCCGCGCTGCTGCGCAAAGAGACGCGGCAGATGCTGCGCGACAAAACCAATCTGGCTGTCGGCCTGCTGCTGCCGGTGGCGCTGATCCTGCTGTTCGGCTATGGGCTGTCGTTCGATGTGAAGAACGCCCCGATCGCGCTGGTCCTGGAGGACAGTTCACCCGCCGCGCGCGATGTCGTCGCCGGACTGCAGGGTTCGCGTTATCTCGATCCCGTCGGCGTGACGGACATAGCCGCGGCCGAACGCCTGATGCGCGTGGGAAAAGTAGAAGGCATTGTGCGCGTTCCGGCGGATTTTTCGCGCCAGTTCGCCCTGGGCCAGGCGCGCATCCAGCTACTGCTCAATGGCGTGGACTCCAACACGGCCTCGCTGATCGAGAGCTATGTGAACGGGGCCATCGCCGTCTGGGCGCAGCGGCAGACGGACCGGGCCGGCGGCATGGCACCCGCCGCCGGCGCCGTCGCCGTGGTGCAGCGCCTGTGGTTCAACGAGGCCGGCAGCAGCACCTGGTATCTGGTGCCCGGCCTGATCGTGCTCGTGTTCACGCTGATCGGCGCGTTCCTGACCTCCCTGTTGATCGCCCGCGAGTGGGAGCGCGGCACGCTCGAATCCTTGTTCGTCACGCCGGTGCGGCCGCTGGAACTGATACTGGCCAAGCTCGCGCCCTACCTGGTCGTGGGAGGCATCGACCTGGCCTTGTGCCTGCTGGCGGCTCGGTTCCTGTTCGAGGTGCCCATTCGGGGGTCCCTGGCCGTCATCGTGATCGCCTCCATGCTGTATCTGGCGGTCTCGCTGCTGCTAGGCCTTTTCATCTCCGGCGCGATGCGCAACCAGTTCAAGGCCAGCCAGCTAGCCTTGCTGGCCAGTTTTCTGCCCGCCATGATGCTGTCGGGTTTCGTTTTCGATTTGCGCAATGTGCCGGCCGTCGTCCGGGCGATCAGCGAGCTGCTGCCCGCGACACATTTCATGAGGCTGATCAAGACGCTGTTCCTGGCCGGCGACAACTGGCCGATGATCCTGCGCGAATGCGCCATCCTGCTGCTGTATTCCGGCGCACTGCTCCTGGCCGTGCGCCGCACGCTGCGCAAAACCCTGGATTGACGCCATGTCCGCTTTTCTCTCCACGCTCGCCCAGCTCGGCGCGCTGATACGCAAGGAGCTGCTCGCAGTCATCAAAGACCCTGCAAACCGGGTGCTGCTGCTGGCGCCCGCGTTGTTGCAGGCCATGCTGTTCGGCTACGGCGCCACTTACGACCTGACCGACGTGCCCTACGCGGTGCTCGATCAGAGCCGCGGCGCGGCCTCGACGCAGCTGTTGGCCAGGCTGGACGGCACGGGCGTATTCAAGCGCGCCGCCACGCTCGACTCCCCGCAGCAGATCGCCGAGATCATCGACGACGGCCAGGCGCTGATGGCGCTGAGCATCCCGCCGGATTTCGAGAGCCGCCTCGCCGCCGGGCTGCAGGCGCCTTTGCAAGTCATCCTGGATGCCCGCAATTCCCTGACCGCGGGTTCGGCCGCCAGCTATGTCGCCTCGATCGTGGCCGATTTCAACAGAGATCGCGCGGGCGGCGGCGTGACCCTGGTGCGGCGTGCCTGGTTCAATCCCAACCTGGAATCGCGCTGGAACATCATGCCCGGACTCATCGCGACGCTGAGCATGGTGCAGACGCTGCTGCTGGCAGCGCTGTCGGTGGCGCGCGAGCGCGAGCAGGGCACGTTCGATCAGCTGCTGGTCACGCCGCTCACGCCGATGCTGATCCTGATCGGCAAGGCCTTGCCGTCTATGTTGGTGGGGCTGGTGCAGTCCACGATCATTTTTCTGATCGTCCGGTTCTGGTTCCATATTCCGATGAGCGGCTCGCTTTTGCTGATGTATCTCGGGCTGTTGATCTTCACTGGCGCCACGGTGGGGATGGGCCTGTCGATTTCCGCGCTGTCGCTGACCATGCAGCAAGCCATGCTCTACACCTTCATGCTGGTCATGCCGCTGGTTTTGCTGTCGGGCCTGATCACGCCAGTGGGCAATATGCCGCGGGTGCTGCAGATCGCCACCTACGCCAACCCGCTGCGTTTCGGCCTGGACATCGTGCGCCGCGTCTACCTCGAAGGCGCGGGCCTGGCCACCATCGGGCTCGATTTCATTCCTTTGCTGGCGGTGGCCGCCGTCACGTTGCCGCTGGCTGCCTGGCTGTTCCGCAATCGTCTTTCCTGATCGCCGCGCAGTTGGAGGTCGGCACTGCTCGCGCTAGAGCAGCGCCGTCACCGCGTCGGCGATGGCCGGCCTGGTCCAGTCCATGCCCCCCAGGTGCCACAGGCGTATCGCCCCATTGCGGTCCAGCACGAAATTGGCCGGCATGCCCACCACATGCCAGCCGCGCATGGCTGCGCCGTTGCGATCGTGCAGCACCAGGCCGCCGATGGGCAGCTTGGCCAGAAACGCGCCGATCCTTTCCGGCGCTTCGGCGTCGTTGACCGCGACCAGCCGCAAGCCCTTGTCACGATATCGGGCGGCCAGCGCCGACATGATGGGAATCTCCTGGCGGCAGGGGGCGCACCAGGTGGCCCAGAAGGTCACGAGCGTCACGCTTGCCCGGAACTCGTCCAGGCTGTGCGGGCGGCCTTGCATGTCGGGCAGGTCGAGCGCGGGCGTGGGGCCGCCTTGCCATGTTGCCCAGTCCGGCCCGGTGGCGGCCTTGAGCGCGGCTTCTTCGGCCGACACGGCGGCCGCGTTCTGCGCGGAGGCCGCGGCGCGGGAGGCATGCAGGACCGGCGCGGCCGCGCCGGCCAGGCCTGCCCGTAATAAGCGGCGTCTGAATGCGTTCACCGGATCGGCGCCCGATTTACGCGGAGACCCGGCGCGCGTGGATGCGATAGCGGAAGTCGTCGGCATCCAGGCTGTCGATGCGGCCCGCGCGGGTTTCGCCGTTGGGGTACATCAGGAAGGGGACGGCGGGCAGGAGCGACCCCGGCAGCGAAACGTCGTGGCCGTGGTTGTAGGCCACCCAGTTCATTTCCCAGGAGCCGAACAGCATGACGCGCGCGGCCTGCACCTGGGGATTGTCCATGGGCAGGTTGCGCGGAGGTTCTTCGAGCATGACCTTGCGCACGTCGGCCGGATCGACCGGCACCCAGCCGTAGCCCTCGGCATAGAACTCGGCGCGGCAATGCTGCGCATGGGTCACGTCGCCCGATTTGCCCAGGCTTTTGTATCCCAGCTGGGAGTCGGCCACGCGGATGCCATAGGCGTCGCGGGCCGGTACGCCGGCCGCGCGCGACAGCGCGACGAAGACGGCGCTGATGTCCGCGCACTTGCCGCCCATATTGCGGGTGACGAGCATGTAGCGCACGTCGCCCAGGCCGCAGCCCGGGGTGTCCGCGACCCGGTGGGTGTTGTCCACCACCCATTCGTAGATGGCGCGCGCCTTGGCGACGTTGCCGCGCAGGCCGCGCGTGATCTGGTCGGACGTGGCCTTGACGATGCCGTCGGTAGGCAGCAGCGCGGTGGGCTGCAGATAGCGGCGCAGCGTTTCGCGGCTCTCGCGCGGCGCGCGCCGATTGGGCGGCAGGCTCAGGTCGACACGGCGGTCGCGGGTCTGGAAGCGGCTGGTGATGGTCACGCTGCGCTGCGCGTCGGCGGCGCCGTCGGGCCATTGCGCGACCACTGTCTGCACGTCGTAGCCGGGCACTCGCACCAGCGCCGCCGTGCCTTGCCCCTGGACCTGCCAGGTAGTCTGCGTATTGCGCTGATAACCGGTGTTTTGCGCGAAAGGCACGGGCACCCAGACGCGGGCCTGCTTGCCCGGATCGCGCACCTGGATTTCGGTGACGAGTTCGAAAGTGCGCCAGCCCGAATCCAGCTCGGCGGCGCGCGCGACCTGTTCAAGGCCCAGGCCGCCGGCCGACAGCGCGCCTGCTACGGAAGTAAGACGAAGAAAATCGCGACGATCCATTGAGCGTTCCCGAAACACGATGAGGAGGATAGGCAATCTCGGCTTCGGCTTCCGCAATCGGGCCGAGCCGCGCGCGGCAAGGGCTGCCGCGGAGAAGTACTATTCTAATCGACGTCGATCCTGGGATATTTTCATGACGCAAGCTTCTTCCATCACGGCGCCGCGCCTGACCTCTCTCTCGCACGGCGGCGGCTGCGGCTGCAAGATCGCGCCCGGCGTGCTGTCGGCGCTGCTGGCGCGTCATGCGCCTGTTTTCAAGCCCTGCGCGGATCTGCTGGTGGGCAATGAAACCGCCGACGACGCGGCCGTCTATCGCCTGAACGACGAGCAGGCCCTGATCGCCACCACCGATTTCTTCATGCCCATCGTCGACGATCCATACGACTTCGGCCGCATCGCCGCGACCAACGCGCTGTCGGACGTCTACGCCATGGGTGGCACACCCATTCTGGCGCTGGCCATCGTGGGCATGCCCATCAACGTGCTGCCGCACGAAGTCATCGCCGATGTGCTGCGCGGCGGCGAAGCCGTGTGCGCGGAAGCAGGCATTCCGGTGGCGGGCGGCCATTCCATCGACTCGGTCGAACCCATCTACGGCCTGGCCGCCATGGGCCTGGTGCATCCCGGGCGCGTCAAGCGCAACGCCGATGCGCGCGCGGGCGACGTACTGATCCTGGGCAAACCCCTGGGAGTGGGCATTTTGTCGGCCGCGCTCAAGAAGAACCTGCTCGATGCGGCCGGCTATCGCGCCATGATCGATGCCACCACGCTGCTCAACAAACCCGGCGCGGCCTTGTCCGAGCTGCCGGGCGTGCATGCCATCACCGACATCACGGGCTTCGGCCTGCTGGGCCATACGCTGGAGATGGCGCGCGGCGCGGGCCTGGCCGCGCATGTGCGCCTGGCCGATCTGCCCTGGCTGGACCAGGCGCAGGCCTATGCCGCGCAGGGCGTGATCACCGGCGCGTCGGCGCGCAACTGGACGTCGTACGGCGAGTCGATACGGCTGGGCGCCGGCGTGGACGACGTGGCGCGCGCATTGCTCACCGATCCGCAGACTTCCGGAGGATTGCTGGTGGCATGCGCCCCGCTAGAGGCCGAGCGCGTGCTCGACATCTTCCGCAGCCAAGGTTTCGGCCATGCCGCCATCGTCGGCGAAATGCGGGCGGGCGAATCCTGCGTCCACGTCGACTGACGCGCCCAGGCGGACAGCCGCACTTCAAGCAAAGAGACATCGCATCATGGCAGCGCAATCCAGAGTCATGCTCGTCACCGGCGCCAGCCGGGGTATAGGCGCCGCGGTGGCGCTGCTGGCGGCAAGTCGCGGCTACGCGGTTTGCGTCAACTACCACCAGCGCGGCGATGCCGCCGACGCCGTGGTCAAGGCCATACGCGCGCAGGGCGGCCAGGCGATGGCCGTGCAGGCCGACATGGCGCGCGAAGAGCAGATCCTGGCCTTGTTCGAGCGCGTGCAGGAAACCTACGGCCGGCTCGACGCATTGATCAACAACGCCGGCGTGCTGGACTTGCAGACTACGGTCGAGCAAATGAGCGC
>Ga0209455_1000390_pt1 | contig 38471 bp, 30 predicted proteins | sample AraplaCol_mCL_r2_FD_184275 | JGI IMG/M metagenome (GOLD analysis project Ga0209455, IMG submission 184275) | Arabidopsis root microbial communities from North Carolina, USA - plate scrape CL_Col_mCL_r2 (SPAdes) (version 2) | ecosystem: Host-associated > Plants > Roots > Endosphere | place: USA... | reverse complement strand
CATCGGCGAGTTCGACGAACTGCAATCGGCCGACGCCGCCAGGGCAATGGTCGAACGCGGCTGGGATCTTTTCAACCGCCTGGCCGCCGTGCCCTACCCCACGCTGGCCCTGGTGCGCGGCCACTGTCTGGGCGGCGGCCTGGAGCTGGCCCTGGCCTGCCGCACGCTGCTGGTCGTGGACGAACCCGACACCCGCCTGGGCCTGCCCGAAGTCATGCTGGGTATCTTCCCCGGCTGGGGCGGCATGCTGCGCCTGCCTCGGCGCGTCGGCGCGCCGGCCGCGCTGGACATGATGCTGACCGGCAGGACCGTCGACGCGAAGCGCGCCAAGCGCATGGGCCTGGCCGACGAATGCGTGCCTGCGCGCGTGATGGAATCCGCCGCGCGCATGCTGGCGCTCAAGCCGCCTGCTCGCCGTCCCCTGCCGCTGATGCAGCGCCTGCTGGGCGGCCCGCTCAGGAATCTGGTCGCCTTGCAGGCGCGCAAGCGGGTGGCCCGCCGCGCGCGGCCCGAACACTATCCCGCGCCCTACGCCATCATCGATCTGTGGGCCAGGCATGGCGGCGACGCCACCGCTGCGCCCGAGCTCATCGAGCGCATCGTGGCGTCGAGCACGGCGCGCAATCTGGTGCGCGTGTTCCGCCTGCAGGAGCGCCTGAAGGGCTTCGGCAAGAACGCCGACGCGGGCGATTTCAGCCCGCGCCGCGTGCACGTGGTGGGCGCGGGCGTCATGGGCGGCGACATCGCCGCCTGGTGCGCCCTGCGCGGCCTGACCGTCACGCTGCAGGACCAGGACATGGCCCGCATCGCGCCCGCCTTGCAGCGCGCCTACGCCCTCTTCGACAAACGCGTGCGCGACCCGCTGCCGCGCCGCGCCGCGGCAGACCGCCTCATCCCCGATCCGGGCGGCCAGGGCGCGCGCCACGCGGACGTCGTCATCGAGGCCATCTACGAAAACCTCGAAGCCAAGCAGGGCCTGTTCCGCTGGCTGGAAACGATCGCCAAGCCCGGCGCCGTGCTCGCCACCAACACGTCCAGCCTGCGCCTGGAAGACATACGCGCCGTGCTGAAGAATCCGGAGCGCCTGGTGGGCATCCACTTCTTCAACCCGGTGCCCAAGATGCCGCTGGTCGAGATCGTGGGCGGCGCAGGCACGGATAAGGTCGCGCTGGCCCGCGCCGCCGTCTTCGTCGGCGCCATCGGCAAGCTGCCGCTGCCCGTCAAGAGCGCGCCCGGCTTCCTGGTCAACGCCGTGCTGGCGCCCTACATGCTGGAAGCCATGCGCTGCGTGGACGAAGGCATCAGCCCCGAAACCGTGGACGAAGCCGCGCTGGCCTACGGCATGCCCATGGGGCCCATCGAACTCGTCGACACCGTGGGCCTGGACGTTGCCCTGGCCGCCGGCAAGCAGCTCGGCGGCGGCGCGCAGACGCCGCGCTGCCTGGACGAGCGCATCCAACTCGGCAGCCTGGGACGCAAGACCGGCAGGGGTTTCTATAACTACACCGACGGCAAGCCCGTCAAAGGCGCGGCGGACCCGGTTCCCTACGAACTGGTCTCGCGCCTGATCGCGCCGCTGCTCGACCGCACCCGCGGCCTGGTCGAGGAAGGCATCGTCGCCGATGCCGACCTGGCCGACGCCGGCGTGATCTTCGGCACGGGGTATGCGCCGTTCACCGGCGGCCCCCTGTTCCACGCGCGCGAATGAAACCGCCGCGCCCCCGTATTCGATTCCGTTTTTTCCAAATATCTGTAGCACCACAACATCAGCGGCAAAAAAACCAATACCGCGATACATAGGAGACATGCATGAAATCTGGCCAAATAAAGGCTCTGTCCGCTCTGATCCTGAGCTCCGTCTGCGGCACCGCAGGCGCAGCGGGCTTTCAACTCCTGGAGCAGAACGCCAGCGGCATCGGCAATGCCTTCGCGGGCTCGGCCGCCGACGCGGAAAACGCCAGCATCATCTACAACAACCCGGCCGGCATGACCGAGTTGCAGCACGATCACGAGTTCTCGATCGGCGCGGTCGGCATCAAGCCCAACTTCACGTTCAACGACTCGGGCTCGAGCGGCGTGAGCGGCGCGGGAACGGGCGGCAATGCCGGCCACTGGGGCCTGGTTCCCGACGCCTATCTGGCCTGGAAACTGACCGACCGATTCAGCCTGGGTCTGGGCGTCAGCGCGCCTTTCGGCCTGCTGACCAACTATTCCTCGCCGTGGACCGGCAGCGCACAGTCCAACAAGTTCTCGATCACGACCTACAACATCAACCCCGCGATAGCCTACAAGGTCAACGACGCCGTCTCGCTCGGCGTGGGCCTGAACTATCAGCACTTCGATGCCGACTACCAGCGCCAGCTGTCGACGCTCACCAATGTGCCCTTCCCGTCGCTCGCCGCCGTCCTGGGCGGCACAGGCTTTCTCATGCCCGGCAACACGCCGGTGGAAGCGAAGCTGAGCGGCGATGCCTGGGGCTGGAACGCCGGCGCGCTGTTCAAGCTGAGCCCCAGCACCAAGCTGGGCCTGTCCTATCGTTCGCAGCTGAACTACAACCTGACGGGCACCCTCACCGCCAGCGGCACCAGCGCGCAGACCAATTCCGAGCTCAGCGGCAACATCCGTGCCAGCGTCACCCTGCCCGACACCGCCATCGCCAGCATCACCCACCAGTTGAACGATCACTGGGAACTGCTGGGAGACGTGCAATGGACGGGCTGGGGCAAGCTGTCCTCGATCAACCTCAACTACACCTCGGGCGCGCTGGCGGGCCAGACCGCTCAGACCCTGAACACCGACTTCCGCAACACCTGGCGCATCGCCGTCGGCGCGAACTACAAGATCAACGACGCCTGGAAGCTCAAGACCGGCCTGGCCTGGGACCAATCCCCGGTGCGCGGCGCCGCCACCCGCCTGGCCTCCCTGCCCGACAATGACCGTTATTGGGTGTCGGCGGGCGTGCAGTACAAGCCCACCAAGCTCTCGACCGTGGACTTCGGCGTCGCCTACCTGTTCATGCACAGCGCCGCGATCAACAATAACCAATCGTCGGCGGGCCTCGGAACTCTCGTGGGCTCGTACAACGACTCCGGTCTGGTCGTCGGCCTGCAGTACTCGCAAGCCTTCTGATGAAATCCGGGCCGCCTCCCGACGGGGCGGCCCACTCCTTCAGAGAAGAAATCTCATGGAATCCCTGATTGTTCGCAAAGCCGCCGTCCTGGGCGCCGGCGTCATGGGCGCGCAGATCGCCGCCCATCTCGCCAACGCCGGCGTGCCGGTCGTCCTGTACGACCTGCCCGCCAAGGAAGGCCCGGAAAACGGCGTCGTGCTCAAGGCACTGGCCAACCTGAAGAAAATCGAGCCCGCGCCGCTGTCCTCGCCCGACCGGCTGGGCCTGGTCGCGCCGGCCAACTACGAGCAGCATCTGCCCCTCTTGGCCGAATGCGATCTGGTGATCGAAGCCATCGCCGAGCGCATGGACTGGAAGCTCGATCTCTACAAGAAGATCGCGCCGCACCTGCGCGCCGACGCCGTCGTGGCATCCAACACCTCGGGCCTGTCGATCGACGCGCTGGCCGAATCGCTGCCGCAGGCGCTGCGTGCCAATTTCTGCGGCATCCACTTCTTCAATCCGCCGCGCTACATGGCGCTGGTGGAAATCATCGCTACCCGCTCGAGCAGCGCGGCCATGCTGGACAGCCTGGAGACCTGGCTGACCCGCCGCCTGGGCAAGAGCGTGGTGCGCGCGCTGGACACGCCCAATTTCGTCGCCAACCGCGTGGGCGTGTTCTCGATCCTGGCCGTCATGCATCACACGCAGCGCCTGGGCCTGGGTTTCGACACCGTGGACGCGCTGACCGGTCCGCGCATCGGCCGCCCCAAGAGCGCCACCTACCGCACTGCCGACGTCGTGGGCCTGGACACGCTGGCCCACGTCATCAAGACCATGCAGGACACCCTGCCCGACGACCCCTGGCACGCCTACTTCAAGAGCCCGGATTGGCTGCAGGCCCTGATCGCGCAGGGCGCGCTGGGCCAGAAAACCCGCGCCGGCGTGTTCCGCAAGGCCGGCAAGGAAATCCAGGTGCTGGACCTGGCCGCGCGCGACTACCGCGCATCCGACGGCACAGTGGCCGACGAAGTGCAGGCCATCCTCGCCATCGCGTCGCCCGCCGAGAAGTTCGCCGCCCTGCGCGCCAGTGCGCATCCGCAGGCCGAACTGCTCTGGAGCATTTTCCGCGACGTCTTCCACTACTGCGCCGTGCAACTCGAATCCATCGCCGACAACGCCCGCGACGTGGACCTGGCCATGCGCTGGGGCTTCGGCTGGGCGCAAGGCCCGTTCGAGACCTGGCAGGCCGCCGGCTGGCAGACCGTGGCCCAGGCCATCGCCGCCGACATCGCCGCCGGCAAGACCATGAGCGGCGCGCCGCTGCCCGCCTGGGCGCTGGAGCCCGGCCGCACCGGCGTGCACTTCCACGAAGGCTCGTGGTCGGCCAGCGCCGGCACGCTGCGCGGCCGCTCGACCCTGCCGGTCTATCGGCGCCAGCTCTTTCCCGAAACCGTGCTGGGCGAAGCGCCCGCGCCGCGCGGCGTAACTATTTTTGAGACCTCGGGCACGCGCCTGTGGTGCCTGCCCGAGGTCGAGCCGCGCATCGCCATCCTGTCCATCACGTCGAAGATGCACACCATCGGCGAGGAAGTGCTGGACGGCTTCCTGGCGTCGGTCGCCCTGGCCGAAAAGCAATTCGACGGCCTGGTGGTCTGGCACGACGCCCCTTTCGCCGTGGGCGCCAATCTCAAGCAAGTCAGCGGCGCCATCGAAGCAGGCCAGTGGGATCTGCTCGAAGCCACCGTGGCCAAGTTCCAGCGCGCCTCGATGTGCCTGAAATTCGCGCAAATTCCCGTCGTGGCCGCCATGCAGGGCATGGCGCTGGGCGGCGGCTGCGAATTCGGCATGCACGCGGCCAAGCGCGTGCTGGCGCTCGAGAGCTATATCGGCCTGGTCGAGGCCGGCGTGGGCCTGATCCCGGCCGGCGGCGGCTCCAAGGAGTTCGCCGTGCGCGCGGCGCGCCACGCCGCCGCCACGGCCACGCCGGGCGAAGTGTTCAACTTCCTGCAGCCGGTGTTCACCAACATCGCCATGGCCAAGGTGTCGGCCAGCGCGCACGACGCCATCGCCAAGGGCTACGCCCTGCCCACCGACACCGTGCTGTTCAATGCCCGCGAACTGCTGTGGGTGGCGCTGCGCGAAGCCCGCGCCATGGCCGACGCCAACTACGCGCCGCCCCTGCCTGCCCGCGACATACCCGTGGCGGGCCGCAACGGCATCGCCACCTTCGAGATGATGCTCGTCAACATGCTCGAAGGCGGGATGATCTCGCAGCACGACTATCTCGTGTCGCGCAGCGCCGCCACGGCGCTGTGCGGCGGTGACATCGACACCGGCACGCGCGTGGACGAGGAGTGGCTGCTCAAGGTCGAGCGCCGGCTCTTCGTGGACCTGCTCAAGCATCCGCTGACGCAGGCGCGCATCAAACATACGCTGGAAACCGGCAAACCCCTGCGCAACTGACGCGGGCTACGCCCCAGACAAGGAAAGCATCATGTCCCGACAAATCCAGGACGCCTACATCGTCGCCGCCACCCGCCTGCCGGTGGCCCGGCGCAACGGCATGTTCCGCACCGTGCGGCCCGACGACATGCTGGCCCACGCCATCGCCAGCGCCGTGGCGCAAGTGCCCGCGCTCGACCCCGCGCTCATCGGCGACGTCATCGTCGGCTGCGCCATGCCCGAAGCCGAGCAAGGCATGAACGTGGCGCGCATCGGCCTGCTGCTGGCCGGCCTGCCTCAGTCCGTGCCCGGCGTCACCGTCAACCGCTTCTGCTCCTCCGGCGTGCAGGCCGTGGCCGACGCGGCCGCCCGCATCCGCCTGGGCGAAGCCGACGTGATGATCGCCGCGGGCACCGAATCCATGACCGCCATGCCGCAGATCATGGGCAACAAGGTCTCGCTCAACCCGGCGATCTTCGAAAATAACGAGAACCTCGCCATCGCCTACGGCATGGGCCTGACGGCGGAAAAAATCGCCGAACGCTGGAAAATCAGCCGCGACGACCAGGACGCCTTCGCCCTGGCCTCGCACCAGAAGGCCTCGGCCGCCATCGCCGCAGGCCACTTCCGCGCCGAGACCTCGCCCTACACCGTGCGCACCCACCAGCCGGATTTCGCGACGGGCGCGGTGCGCACAGCCGAGCGCGTGGCCGAGAACGACGAAGGCCCGCGCCCCGATTCCTCGCTGGAATCGCTGGGCAGGCTCAAGCCCGTGTTCGCCGCCAAGGGCTCGGTCACCGCGGGCAACAGCTCGCAGATGTCCGACGGCGCGGCCGCCGTGGTGCTGGTGTCGGAAAAAATCCTCAAGCAGTTCAACCTGCAGCCGCTGGCGCGCTTCGTGTCCTATGCGGTGGCGGGCGTGCCGCCCGAGATCATGGGCATCGGCCCCATCGCCGCCATTCCCAAGGCGCTGGCCCAGGCCGGCCTCCAGCAGGGCGACCTGGACTGGATCGAACTGAACGAAGCCTTCGCCGCGCAGTCCCTGGCCGTGATCCGCGACCTGGGCCTGGACACGACGCGCATCAATCCGCTGGGCGGCGCGATCGCGCTGGGGCATCCGCTGGGCGCCACCGGCGCCATCCGCACCGCCACCGTGGTGCACGGCCTGCGCCGCACCGGCGGACGCTACGGCATGGTCACCATGTGCATCGGCACCGGCATGGGCGCGGCCGGCATCTTCGAGGCCTTGCGATGATGCAATGGCTCACGCGCCTGCCGCCTCGGTGGCAGGCGCGCGTAATGCACCTGGGCTTCAATCTGCACCCGGCGTTTCGCGGCACGGGCGGGCGGGTGGAAACCATTTCCCCCGATCTCTCCCACATGCGCGTGCGCCTGCCGCTGGGCTGGCGCACGCGCAACGTGCTGGGCACGATCTACGGCGGTTCGCTCTTTTCCGTGACCGACGGCGCCCACCCCACTATGCTGATGCTGGCCCTGGGACGAAACGCCATCGTCTGGGACAAGGCGGCCACGATCCGCTATCGCCGCCCCGGGCGCGAAACCCTCTACGTCGACTTCCTCATCACCCCCGAGGAAATCGCCGGCATCCACGCCGATCTGGCGCGGCACGGGGAAACCGAACGAACCTATCTCGTGGAACTGAAAAACCGCGAGGGCCTGGTGCATGCGCAGGTCGAGCGTACCGTCTACATCGCCGACAAGGCACACTACAAGCAGAAACTCTCGGAAAAATCCGCATGAAATCCACCGCTCTCGCCGCCACGCTCGCGCTGGCCTGCCTGCTACCCGCAAGCGGCCAGGCCGTCGAAGTCGCCGGCATCGCCATCGCAGACAGCCAGCAGACCAGCGGCGGGCTGCTGGTGCTCAACGGCGCGGGCCTGCGCCGCGTCTTTGTCTTCAAAGTCTACGTGGCCTCGCTATATCTGCCGCACAAGACCGCCAGTGCGGCGCAGGTGCTGGACCCGGCCGAGCGGGCGCGCCTGACGCTGACCCTGCTGCGCGGCCTCACCGCCGACAAGCTCATCGACGCGCTGCACGAAGGCATGAGCGCCAACTTCAACGCCGATCAGCTCGCCGCGCTGCAAGCGCCCATGCACGAGCTGGACGCGCTCATGCGCAAGATCGGCACGGGCAAGGAAGGCGACCTCGTCACCCTCGACTTCCAGCAGGGCAGCGTGGCCGTGCATTTCAACGGCGCCTCGCAAGGCGTCGTGTCCGCGCCGAATTTCAACACCGCGCTGCTGTCCATCTGGCTCGGCCGCAAGCCCGTCGACGAACACCTCAAGCAGTCTTTGCTGGGTTCATGATCCGATAAAAAAGACGACACGGAGACAATCATGGAAAAAATCTGGCTCGCCAGCTACCCGGCCCACATCCCCGCCGACATCCGGCCCGAGGACTACTCCTCGCTGGTGGCGCTGCTGGAAGAAAGCTTCGCCAAATACGCCGACAGGACGGCCTACATCAGCATGGGACGCGGCATCACGTATCGCGAGCTGGACCAGCTCTCGCGCGACTTCGCCGCCGGCCTGCAGTCGCTGGGCGTGGCCCGCGGCAGCCGCGTGGCGCTGATGATGCCCAATCTGCTGCAATACCCGGTGTGCCTGTTCGGCCTGCTGCGGGCCGGCTGCGTCGCCGTCAACTGCAATCCGCTCTACACCGCGCATGAACTGCACCATCAGCTGGAAGACTCAGGCGCGGAAACCATCGTCGTCGTCGAGAACTTCGCCGCCACGGTCCAGCAGGCGCTGCCCGGCACGAGCCTGCGCAACGTCATCGTCACCCGCATGGGCGACCTGCTGGGGTTTCCCAAGGGCGCCCTGGTCGACTTCGTGGTCAAGCGCGTCAAGAAGCTGCTGCCCGAATGGCGCATCCCGCAGGCCCTGCGCCTGCGCGACGTGCTGGCCCGGGGCCGCAAAAGCAATTTCCGGCGCATCGAGATCGGCCCGCAAGACCTCGCCTTCCTGCAATACACGGGCGGCACCACCGGCCTGGCCAAGGGCGCCATGCTGAGCCATCGCAACATCGTTTCCAACGTGCTGCAGGCGCGGGCCTGGACCGCCTCCGCCGTGCGCGAAAAACAGGAGCTGGTCGTCACCGCCCTGCCCCTCTACCATATCTTCGCGCTCACGGCGAACTGCCTGCTCTTCATCGTGACGGGCAACACCAACCTGCTCATCGTGAACGCGCGCGACATTCCCAACCTGGTCAAGGAGCTGGGCAGGCACCCCTTCACCATCATCACCGGCGTCAACACCCTGTTCAACGCGCTGCTCAACAACGCGAACTTCCGCGCGCTGGATTTCGGCCGCCTGCGCCTGACGCTGGGCGGCGGCATGGCGGTGCAGGCCGCCGTGGCCCAGCGCTGGGAGCAGATCACCGGCTTGCCGCTGATCCAGGCCTACGGCCTGACCGAGACCTCGCCCGGCGCGGCCGTCAATCCGCTCGACCAGAAGCACTTCAACGGCGCCATCGGCCTGCCCATCTCGTCCACCGAAATCGCCATCCGCGACGACGACGGACACGATCTGCCGCTGGGCGAAGTGGGCGAGATCTGCATCCGCGGCCCGCAAGTCATGCAAGGCTACTGGCATCAGCCGGAAGAAACCGCGCACGTGCTGGGCGCCGACGGCTTCCTGCGCACCGGCGACCTGGGCTATATGGACCCGCGCGGCTACGTCTTCCTGGTCGACCGCAAGAAAGACATGATCCTGGTGTCCGGCTTCAACGTCTATCCCAACGAAGTCGAGGACGCCGTGTCCCTGCACCCCGGCGTGCAGGAGGTGGCCGCCATCGGCGTGCCCGACGAGCATTCGGGCGAGATCGTGAAGATCATCGTCGTGCGCAAAGACCCGAGCCTCACCGCCGAAGCGCTGATCGAGCACTGCCGCGGCCTCCTCACCAACTACAAGGTGCCGCGCGTGGTGGAGTTCCGCGACGAACTGCCGCACACCAACGTGGGCAAGGTCCTGCGCCGCGCACTGAAGGAAAGCTGATATGTCCATACCCGCCGCGCTGCAGGGCAAGCTGGCCCTGCCGGTCATCGCCGCGCCCATGTTCATCGTGTCCAACCCGGCGCTGGTCATCGCCCAGTGCCTGGGCGGCATCGTCGGCAGCTTCCCCGCACTCAACGCCCGCCCGCAGGAAACGCTGGACGTCTGGCTCACGCAGATCGAAGAGGCATTGGCCGCCGCCCGCGCCGCCGATCCGACCCGCGTCATCGCGCCCTACGCCGTCAATCAGATCGTGCATCACAGCAACGCCCGCCTGGAGCACGACATGGAAGTCTGCGTGCGCCACCAGGCGCCCATCGTCATCACCAGCCTGCGCGCGCCCGACCTCGTGGTGCCGCACGTGCATCGCTACGGCGGCCTGGTGTTCCACGACGTCGTCAGCGTGCGCCACGCCGAAAAAGCCCTGGAGGCCGGCGTGGACGGCCTCATACTGGTGTGCTCGGGCGCGGGCGGCCATGCCGGCACGCTCAGCCCCTTCGCCCTGGTGCGCGAAGTGCGGCGCTTCTACGGCGGCCCCCTCATCCTGTCGGGCGCCATCGCCCACGGCGCCTCCATCCTGGCCGCTCAGGCCATGGGCGCCGACCTGGCCTACATGGGCACCCGCTTCATCGCCACGCGCGAAGCCAACGCGACGCAAGCCTACAAGCAGGCGCTGGTCGACAGCGCCGGGCTGGACATCGTCTACACCCCGTATTTCACGGGCATCCCGGGCAACTACCTCAAGGCCAGCATCCTGGCCGCCGGACTGGACCCGGACAACCTGCCCCAGCGCGACAAGAGCGCCGCGGATTTCGGCAGCAAGGCCGCCGAAGCCAAGGCCTGGCGCGACATCTGGGGCGCGGGCCAGGGCGTGGGGCAGATCGACGCCATTCCCGACACCGCCGGCCTGATCGAGCAGCTCAAGCGCGAATACCGCGAGGCGCGGCAGGCCCAGGCCGACAATACCGCCGTATTCTCGGGTTGATACGGTTTTGTTGTATAGTAGCGGGCTTGCCGTGGCTCAATGGCAGAGTGGTCATGCAGCGGATTGCAAATCCGTGTACGTCGGTTCGATTCCGGCTTGAGCCTCCACCAGCATGTCATTGATTATCTGCCGACGTGCTTGGAAGTTAAAAAAATAATTAAAAAAAAACGACTTCCAACCCCGCTGAAGTCTTTAGAAATCCATCAAGATTCATTGCCGGCCAGTCTTAGATGACGGCACCTTGACGGCATTTCGATAACCGCTGGCGAAAATCCCACTTATCACTCCCCGGGTTTTTAGGGATCATTGCCCCGGAAACCGTTTAACGGAACTGTGCCTTACTTTTTCTTAAGAAACACTTCAGTTGATCATCGCAAAGGCCGAGCCTAGTCTTGTCCGACTCGCCGTGAATCGGCCTGACAGGAGGATCAGATGAAGTTTTCGCATTTTCTCATCGGCGGCATGCTGTCCCTGGCAAGCGCCAGCGCGTTTTCCGAAGTCATTCATTTCAACCAGAAAATCTATGACGACCTGCGCCAGCAAGGAAAGCCGGTAGTCGTCCACACCGATGCGACCTGGTGCCCCATCTGCAAGAAGCAGAAAGAGTTGCTGTCGTCGATCGAGCAGGAGCCTCGGTTCCAATCGGTAACGGTCCTGGTTGTCGATATCGATGCCGACAAAGACATCATGAAATCGCTCAATCTTTCCAAGCGCAGCCTCTTCATTGCCTACAAAGGCAAGGTGGAGGTGGGCAATTCGATGGCCGATACGGACAAGGCCTCGATCGAAGCCCTGTTTGCCAAGACACTCTAGGCCTTTCTCATCGTTCTGGAGTGCGAACATGGGGCATGAATTCGTGACCTATTTTCTGGGCTATCTGTCGGGTGTTCTCTCGACGCTTTCCCCGTGCGTGCTGCCGCTGCTGCCCATCGTCCTAGGCAGCGCGGGAACGGCCAGCCGACGCGGGCCGGTTGCGCTCGTCGCCGGCGTGATGCTGTCCTTCAGTGCCATCGGCATATTCTTGGTCACGGCGGGCAGCGCACTGGGCCTGGGCGAAGACGCCTTTCGCGGCGTGGCGGCAGTGCTGCTTGTGCTCGTCGGCATCGTGTTGATGGCGCCGGCGCTTCAGGGCCGCCTTGCCACGCTCGCAAGCGGCGCATCGAATTCGGGACATGCCTTGCTCAGCGGGTTGAGGCTCGAAGGCAGTCGTGGGCAATTCCTGGTCGGCCTGGTCCTGGGAGCGGTCTGGAGTCCTTGCATCGGGCCGACCCTGGGCGCCGCGCTCGCGCTCGCCTCGCAAGGCAAGAGCTGGACCCATGCCGTCTTGCTCATGATGCTTTATGGCCTGGGCGCCGGCACACCCATGCTCTTGCTCGGATCAGTTTCGCGCGTCGTGGCGGCGCGATTTCGCGACAAGCTGCTGTGGGTCGGCAACACCGGAAAGTACATGCTCGGCGGCGCGCTTTGTATACTCGGCGTCCTGACGCTCAGCGGCCTGGACAAGAGCCTGGAGGCTTGGTCTGTCGGGCATGCCCCGGCATGGTTGATCAATCTAACGACCGGCATCTGACGGTAACGACCGGACGTGCGCATCCTTATCGTTGAAGACGAGAAAAAACTTGCACAGGCCTTGAAAGAGAGCCTGGAGCGAGAGCAGTTCTCCGTGGACATGGCGCATACCGGAGAAGAAGGCTTCTTTCTAGTCAATGAACACCGCTTCGATCTGGTGATTCTCGACATCATGCTGCCGGGCCGGGACGGCATCGAAGTCCTGGCGACGCTCAGAAAGCGCGATCTGCGGACCCCGGTCATTATTCTCACCGCCAAGGACACCATCGAGGACCGCGTCCTTGGCCTGGATAGCGGCGCGGATGATTACCTGGTCAAACCCTTTGCCGTGCCGGAATTGCTGGCACGCATGCGTGCGTTGCTTAGGCGAGGCCGCATCGAAAGCTCGGCCTCGCTGAAAATGTCTGGCCTCGAAATGGACGTGGTGACGCGCAGCGTCCTGCGCGAGGGGAAACTCATCGAGTTGACCGCCAAGGAATTCGAGCTGCTTGAATATTTCCTGCGGCGCCAAGGCACCGTCGTGACCCGGGAAATGCTGTCCCGCGATGTCTGGAAAGTGTCGGTCAGGGCCGTGCCTCTGGACAATGTCATCGACGTGCATATGACCCGGTTGCGCAAGAAGATAGACCAAGGCTTTGCCTATCCACTCGTTCACACGATACGCGGTGTGGGGTTCATTCTGCGGGAGCCCGGCCCATGAGGGTGCTTTCCGCAAGCGTGCGATGGCGCATGACGCTGTGGTATTCCGTATCGATCGCGGCGATCTATTTCTTATTCGCCGGCTGTGTATTCCTGTCGTTTCGCTACAGTTGCATCGCTGAATCGCGCATGCGGTTGAGCAACGAACTCATGCTGGTCACGAGCGCGACATCCCACAGCCTGGGCCGCTTGACGGCGCTAGAAGCGGATTATTCGGCAATCCGTTTCCATGTTCTTGCCGGTCAGCAGACCATTTATGCAAGCCACGCCTGGACAAGCGCGGAGCTTCCTTCGGATGTATCGGTGGACGCCGCAGGCTACGGGTACGCCGCGACACCAACCGGGCGGCACTATGCCATTGTCCAGGCCCGCCTGCAGGTCGACGGCCGCACGCTTCAGGTCGGCGTGGCCCAGGATGACCTGCAGACCCTCGAAAACCTGCACAGGCTGCTATGGGTGCTGCTGCTCAGTCTGCCCGGCATTCTGGTCGCCAGCCTGTTGGGCGGGTATTTCCTGGCGGGACGCATTTTGTCGCCTATCGATGCAATGGCCCGCAAGGCACAGGACATAGGCGCAGATCATCCCTCGCAACGGCTGCCCCTGAGCGAGCGCGAGGACGAGTTCAACCGTCTCGCCCGCGTTTTCAATGACACTTTCGACCGCATGGAGGACTCTTTCAATCGAATGAAGCGCTTTACCGCGGATGCTTCCCACGAGCTTCGAACCCCTTTGGCGATTATCCGGAGCTTGGGGGAGAACGCGCTGCAACGCCCTCGCGAGTCGATTTCCTGTCACGAGGAAACGCTCGGCAGCATCCTGGAAGAGGTCGAACGGCTGACGCGATTATTGGACGGCTTGCTGATCTTGACGCGTGCCGATTCGCAGACGCTTCCCTTGCAGATCGAGGAGACCAGCCTGAGCGAAGTCTCGCAGGAGGTGGTTCATTGCCTGCGCGTGCTGGCCGAGGAAAAAACGCAGTCCCTGCTCTTTCAGGAACAAGCCGACCTGAAATCCAGGCTGGACAAGTCCACGTTCAAGCAGGCATTGATCAACTTGCTGGCCAACGCCATCCAGTACACGCAAGTCGGTGGCGGCATCACGGTCCGCGTCAGGCCAGGGCCTGGAAAAAAAGCATGGGTGGAAGTTGACGACAACGGGCCCGGCATTGCGCCCGAACACCGTCTGAAGATCTTCGAGCGGTTTTATCGCGTCGATAAAGACCGCTCGAAAGCGACCGGCGGTTCGGGGCTCGGCCTGGCGATTGCCCGATGGGCAATCGAATTGAACGGCGGCACGGTGGAATGTGAAGCCAAGCAGAATGGAGGCAGCATTTTCCGGATCGAGCTTCCGTGCCTATGAGTCGAAAGCTTGCCAATGATCTGCCTTGGAAATCCCGGACGGAAATGAATGCCGGTGTTTTGACGCGACTTCCCTTTGACTGGGAGGATGGCGACGAAGCGCAAGCAACATTCGGTGGAGCAGACCGTAGCGGCGCTCAAGCAGGCCGAGCTGGATGAGAACACGCGGTTCAAGACGCAGTGGGCGTTCGATTGGCTACTCCGGTTGGGACGGACACGAGATCAAGACCGATTCGCCGACCGCGCTTGAGCCCGGCATGGTCTTTACCGTCGAGCCGGGAATCGGACGATCTCCGATCCCCGGCAATGCAGCGTTCCCTGACTATTCCTCGGCTACAGCGCAAGACATGCCTCGGCCATGGATGCGCCGAGATCCGTCCTGCGCAAGCTTGCACGTCAAGTCTTGGCCTTTACATGCACATTTTCGATAGCACGATGTAGGATTCCGAGAGCCTCCTCAGCCAGCTCTATCGGCGTGTTGAGCGGCGCGAGCAGGCGCAGAGTATTGCGATGCACGCCACACTTGATCACCAGCAATCCCCCTTCGCGGCACTGGTCGATCACGGCCTGAGCGAAATCGGCGTCCGGCAGGTAGGGGTCGCCATTGCGCACGAACTCCAAGGCCAGCATCGGCCCCTGGCCACGAACCATGCCGATCTCCTTGAACTCGGCCGCCAGCTTGTCCAGGCCCGCGCGCAGCGTTTCGCCCAGGGCGCGGCTCTTCTCCAGCAACCGTTCCTCCTCGAAGACTTCCAGCACTGCCAGCGCGGCGGCGCAAGCCAGCGGGTTGCCGGCATAAGTGCCGCCCAGGCCGCCCGGCGTAGGCGCGTCCATGATCTCGGCGCGACCGACCACGCCCGACAGCGGCAGGCCGCCGGCCAGGCTCTTGGCTACGGTTACCAGGTCGGGCTGGATGCCGGCATGCTGGAAGCCGAACATCTTGCCGGTGCGGCCGAAACCAGCCTGGATTTCGTCGACGATGAGCAGGATGCCGTGCTTGTTCGTCAGTTCGCGCAATGCCTGCAGAAACTCATTGCCGGCCGGCAGGAAGCCTCCATCGCCCTGCACGGGTTCGAGAATGACGGCGGCCACGCGCTCGGGCAGGATCTGTGTGGCGAACAGATTATTCAATTCCCGGATCGCATCGGCGCTGGTAATGCCGTGGTACGGATCCGGATATGGCGTGTGGTAGACCTCGCCGGCGAAGGGCCCGAAGTTCTGCCGATACGGCGCGCTGAAGCCGGTCAGCGTCGCGCCCAGCAGGGTGCGGCCGTGGAAGCCGCCGCGAAAGGAAACGATGCCCGGCACCTTGCGATAAGCCCGTGCGATCTTGACCGCGTTCTCGACCGCCTCGGCGCCGGTGGTGACCAGAAAGGTCTTGTAGGGCTCGCCGCCGCCGATCAGCTTGTTCAGCTTGGCGGCCAGGTCCACGTAGACGTCGTAGCCGACGACCTGGAAGGCCGCGTGCGAGACGCGTTCGAGTTGCTTGTGCACGGCCTGCACGACCTTGGGGTGGTTGTGGCCGATGTTCTGCACGCCGATGCCTCCCACGAAGTCGATGTAGCGCCGGCCATCGACGTCCCAGAGCAGCGAGCCCTGCGCCCTGTCGGCGAAGATGGGGTGCGCCGTCACGACGCCGTGCGGCACGTTCTGCGTGCGCGACTCGATAAAGGTTTGGTTGGTGCGTGTCATTGCGATACCTCGTCGGAGTGATTGCGCGGCACGGTGGCCACAGCATGGTGATTTTCAGGAATGCGTTGAGCCAGGACTTCGGCCAGGTGGAGGGCACGGCGGCCGCTCAGCTTGCCTATCTGGGTGCGGCAGCTAAAGCCGTCGGCCACCAGCGTGGCCTCGCCGGGCAGGCCCGCCAGCTTGGGCAGCAGCTCGAGCTCGCCGACGCGGCGCGCCACCGCGGCGGTCTTGGCGTGATAGCCGAAGGCGCCCGCCATGCCGCAGCAGCCGGTGTCGAGCACCTGGGCGCCGAGTTCTTTCTCGGCTGCCGCGCCGCCGCAGGCCCGGTGGTGGCAATGGGCATGCACGTGAGCCTGCGTTGCCGCGGGCAGACTCAGACCCGCCTCGCGCGCGAACTCGGCCATGGTGCGGGTCAGCCCGGCCAGCCGCGCCGCGCGCGGATCGTGCGCCAGCAACGCGGGCATCTCGTCGCGAAACACCGACAGGCAGCTCGGCTCGAGCACCAGCACGGGTACCCCGGCGGCCATGGGCTCGGCCAGCACGTCCAGGATCTCCAGCAGATTGCGGCGCGCCTGATCGAGCAGGCCGGAATCGTAGAAGGGCCGGCCGCAGCAGACGTGCCGCGAACTCAGGCGCGGCCGGTAGCCGGCGGACTGCACGACGGACACGGCAGCCTGCAGCACCTCTGGCGTAAAGCCGTTATTGAAGGTATCGGTCCAGACGATGACGTCTTGGGGGCCGTAGGCTTCGTCGCGATGGGCTTGCAAGGCCCGCGCCGCCGCAGTGCGGCGAAAGGCCCTGCCCGCAATCCTTGGAAAGGCCACGTCGGATGCCAAGCCAAATACCTTGCCCAGGCGCCGCAGGATCGGATTTCCCAGAACGCCGTTGACCAGCCCGCTTACGCGCGTGGCGGCAGGCAGCCATAGTCCCAGCCGGCCCACCATCGCATCCATCGGCGCACGCAGCCGCTTGCGATAGTAGCGATGCAGGAACTCGCTGCGATACCTGGGTATGTCCACATGCGTGGGGCAGTCGTTCTTGCATCCTTTGCACGACAGGCACAGGTCCATCGAGTCCTTGACCGCGCGGGCATCCTTGTCCTCGGTGATCACGCTGCCGCCCAGCAGTTCGAAGAACAGGCGGGCCCGGCCGCGCGTGGAATAGCTTTCCTCGCGCGTGGCCTTGAAGCTCGGGCACATGGTGCCGCCTTCGAGCGAGCGGCACTTGCCCATGCCGATGCAGCGCTCGGTCTCGCGGGCGTAGCCCGCGCCGGGCTCCTCGCCCATGGGGTAGGTAAAGAGGCCGCGGACCGGCGATCGCCGGTAGTCCGGCCCCATGCGCAGATTGGCGTCGACCGGCATGGCGTCGATGAGCTTGCCGGGATTCATCAGCCCGGCCGGATCCCACAGGGCCTTGAACTCGCGAAAGGCCTGCATCAGCCGCGGCGAGAACATGAGGTGCAGGAACTCGCCCTTGGCCTGGCCGTCGCCATGCTCGCCCGAGAGCGAGCCCTGGTATTTGACGACCAGCCCCGCGGCGTCGGCGAGAAAGGCGCGCCAGTCCTGCACGCCGCGCTGCGAGCGCAGGTCGAAGGTGATGCGCGAATGAATGCAGCCGTCGCCGAAGTGGCCGTACATATTGGTCTTGTAGCCGTAGCGCTCCACCAGCGCCGAGAACTCGCGCAGGTACTTGCCCAGCAAGGCGGGCTCCACGGCGGCGTCTTCCCAGCCGACGGTCGGGTCCGGCTGGCCATTTACGCGCGAGAGCGACGTGGCCGAAGCGCCGGTCTCGCGAATGGCCCACAGGCGATTCATCAGCGAAGCTTCGCCTACCAGCCGCGCGCGCGGCCGGCTCGCCAGGCCTTGCGCCACGGCCATGGCGGCCTGCGCCTGGGCCAAGGCCTCGGCGTGCTGGTTCGCGCCGAACTCCACCAGCAGCCAGGCATGGCCTTCGGGCAGCCCGGCGATGTCCTCGAGCTTGAGGTTCAGTTCCATCAAGCCGCCGACGATGCCGTGGTCCAGCCCTTCCATGGCGATGGCGCCCAGGGGCAGCAAGTGCGGCACGCTGTCGGCGGCATCGAAGATGGTGTCGAAACCGAGCACCACCAGCACCCGCTGCGCCCGGCCCTCGACCAGAGTGGTTTCGGCGCGCAAGACCGTGGCGCAGGTGCCTTCCGAGCCGACCAGGGCGCGGGCGATATTGAAGCCGTTCTCGGGCAGCAGCTGGTCCAGGTTGTAGCCCGACACGCGGCGCTTGAGCTTGGGAAAGCCTTGCCGGATGTCGTCGGCGTAGCGGTCGGCCAGTTCCTTCAGGCCGCGCACGATGCGCGCCCGCTCGCCGCCCGCGGCCAGGTGTTCGGCATATCCGGCCTCATCCGTGGGACCGACCCAGAAGCGCTCGCCCGTGATGGCCAGCACTTCCAGGCGCTCGATGTTCTCGACCGTCTTGCCGGCCATGACCGAGTGCGCGCCGCAGGAGTTGTTGCCTATCATGCCGCCCAGCGTGCAGCGGCTGTGCGTGGCGGGGTCCGGGCCGAAGGTCAGGCCGTGGGCCGCGGCGGCCTTCTTGAGCTGGTCGCAGATCACGCCGGGCTGCACGCGGGCGACACGGCGCTGCGCATCGATGTGCTCGACAGTATTCAGATATTTCGAGTGATCGATGCATACGGCTTCGTTGACCGCCTGCCCGCACATGGACGTGCCCGCGCCGCGCGGCAGCACGGCGATGCCCAGTTCGCCGCAGGCGCGCACCGCCATCTCCAGGTCCTGCATGCTGCGCGGGATCACCACGCCCAGGGGCGGCTGTCGATAATTCGATGCCTCCGAGGCGTAGAGGGCCCGGCTGGCGGCATCGAAGCGCAGCTGCGCGGTGGTCTGGGACCGCAGGCGGCTGCGCAGGCGCAATAGCCGATTGAGGTCGGCCTTGGCGCCGCCCTGGTTCAGAACCGTCGACATCGAGACATCAATCCAGCTGGCCCTGGCATAGGTATTTGATGTGCATGTATTCATGCAGGCCGTGCTTCGAGCCTTCGCGGCCGTAGCCGGAGTCCTTGACGCCGCCGAAGGGCGCGGCCTCGGCGGACACGGCGCCTTCATTGATGCCGACGATGCCCGACTCCAGCTCGTCTGCCAGGCGCCAGATGCGGCGCACGTCGCGCGAATAGAAGTAGGCGGCGAGGCCGAAAGGCGTGGCGTTGGCGGCAGCGATCACCTCGGCCTCGGTCGAAAAGCGCGTGACCGGGGCGACAGGGCCGAAGGTCTCTTCGCACGAACATTCCATGGTCGCATCCACATTGGTCATCACCGTGGGCGCGTAGTAATGGGCGCCGTCCTTGCCTTCGGGCGACAGGCGCTTGCCGCCCACCACGATCTTGGCGCCGCGCTTGACCGCATCCTGGACATGGCGTTCGATCTTGTCCACGGCCCGGGCGTTGATCATGGGGCCGATCTGCGAGGCAGGATTGGTCGCCGGCCCGACGACCAGGGCAGCGACGCGGGCGGCCAGCTTCTCGACGAATTGATCGTGCACGGCATTCTGCACGTAGACCCGGTTCGGGCACACGCAGGTCTGTCCGCCATTGCGGAACTTGGCGGCCATCATGCCGTCGACCGCGGCGTCGATGTCGGCATCGTCGAAGACGATGAAGGGCGCGTTGCCGCCCAGCTCCAGCGACAGCTTCTTGAGCGTATCGGTCGAACGGCGGGCCAGATGCTTGCCCACCGGAGTCGAGCCGGTGAAGGTGATCTTGCGCACGCGCGCATCGTCCAGCCACACGTCCACGACTTCGCCGGCCCGCTCGCGCGAGGCCGTGACGATGTTGAGCACGCCCGGCGGCACGCCGGCCTGCTCGGCCAGCTTTACCAGGGCCAGCGAAGTCAGCGGCGTGTCCTCGGCGGGCTTGCAGACCACGGTGCAGCCGGCGGCCAGGGCCGGAGCGATCTTGCGGGCGATCATGGCGGCCGGGAAGTTCCAGGGCGTGACGGCGGCGATCACGCCCACCGGCTCGCGCAGGGCGAACATGCGCCGCCCCGGCACCGGCGCGGCGATGATCTCGCCGTCGGCGCGCGTGGCCTCTTCGGCGAACCATTCCACATAGCTCGCGGCGTAGAGCACCTCGCCCTTGCCTTCGGCCAGGGGTTTGCCCTGCTCGCTGGAAATCAGGCGGCCCAGGTCCTCGACCTGCTCGAGGATCAAGTCGTTCCAGCGCTTGATGATCTGCGCGCGCTGCTTGGCGGGCACTTTGCGCCAGGTCTTGAAGGCGGCATGGGCCGCTTCCAGCGCGGCGCGCGCGTCGGCCGCGCCGCTATCGGGCACCTGGGCGAAAACTTCGCCCGTGGCCGGATCGGAGACCGCAAGCGTCCGTCCGTCCTGGGCGGCGATCCAGCGGCCGGCTATGCAATTGAGGCCGGGCAGCAATTCGGGATTTTGAAAAGTAAAAGGCATGGTTCGAGGGTCCTGGAGAGAAATCAGGCGGATGGCGACGAGTGTCGATGCGGATCGTGAGAAGGCAGGCGGGGTATCAGGACACCATGTCCTTGAGCTTGAAATACAGCCCGACGGCGGGCAGGAACCAGGGCGGCCCCACGTGGCCGGGAATGGCCGGCCATTCCCGGCCGCGCCAGGGGTTGGCCTGGACCTCGCCGGCCAGCACGCGCGACATGATCTGGCCCATGTGCACGGACATCTGGGTGCCGTGGCCGCTATAGCCCATGGCGTAATAGACGCCGTTGCGCTCGCCCGCGTGCGGCAGGCGGTCCTGCGTCATGTCCACCAGCCCGCCCCAGCAGTAATCGATGGCCGTGTCGGCCAGCTGCGGGAAGACTTGCATCATGCCCTGGCGCAGGATGATGCCGCTCTTGGCGTCGGACTGCGGGCTGGAAACCGCGAAACGCGCACGGCCGCCGAAGATCAACCGATCATCGGGAGAAAGGCGGAAGTAATGGTGCAGATTGCCCGTCGTGACGTAAGTGCGCCGGCCCGCCAGCAAGGCCTGGGCGCGCTCGCGCCCCAGCGGCTCGGTGGCCACGATGAAGCTGCCTATGGGCACGATGCGCCGCCGTATCCAGCCCAGGCTGCCATAGCCGCCATGACGGCTGATGCCGGTGGCCAGCAGGACCTGGTCGGCCTGCAGCACGCCGCGCGGCGTGTGCAGGCGATGGCCGCGTCCCTGGCCCAGGCGCTCCAGGCGCTGCACCGGGGTATTGAGGTGGATGCGCGCGCCGTGGCGTTCGGCGGCCTGCGCCAGGCCCAGGGCGAAACGGCCCATGTGCATCTGGCCGCTCTTTTTATAGAGCAGGCCGCCGTGATAGGTATCGCTGTCGACTTCGCCGCGCACGCGGGCGGCATCGAGCATCTCGACATCGGGATCGACCCCGTCGCGCAAGAGCTGGTCGCAGCTGCGCGCCAGCGCCTCGTAATGCGCCGGGCGCGTGGCCAGCTTGAGCTTGCCGTGACGCATGAAATCGCATTCGATGCCTTCCTGCCGGATCAGCGATTCGACCGTGTCCACGGCGGCGTCGTAGGCTTGGTACCAGGCCCGCGCCTGGTCGACGCCGACGCGCGCGGCAAGCCCGGCATAATCCACCGCCAGGCCGTTGTTCACATGCCCGCCGTTGCGCCCCGAGGCTTCCGCGGCCACGTCGCCGCACGCCTCCAGCAGGGCGACGCTGGCGCCGCGCCGCGCCAGCGCCAGCGCGGCCGAAAGACCGCAAAACCCGCCTCCGACGACAGCGACATCCACCTTGCCCGCCGGCGCCTCGGCATGTCCGGTATAAGCGGGAAGGTCTTGCTTCCAGAGAGTGTCGAGTTTCATGGAGTGCGGATTTTTCGTAGGCCGATTGCAAACGCCGGAAAGAAGGAAATTGAATCACGCGGAGCCCGAGACTTTGTCGCGTATTGGGCCCGCGCACGCACGAGAACTGCTGTTTGAGGGGCATGTTTCGGCATTGCCTGCCGAAACCGGATCCGAGCTCGCCCCTGCCTCGTTTGCCCTGGGAATACCCAGGGTAAAACAAACCGTGTTAAACCCCTGTTTCTTGTCCCTGTTCTCGAATTTCCCGCCATGCCTCCCGCACTGAAGCTCGACCGGCTCGATCTGCGCATCCTTGCCCAATTGCAGAAGAACGGACGCATGACCAACGTCGACCTGGCCGACGCGGTGGGGCTTTCGGCCAGCCCCTGCCTGAACCGGGTCAAGCGGCTCGAGCAGGCCGGCTACATCGACGGCTACAGCGCCCGGATCCGCATGGACAAGCTGGGGGACACGCTAACCGTATTCACCCAGGTCACGCTCACCGATCATCATCGGGAAGACTTCATACGTTTCGAGAAAGCGGTGCGCGACATCGATGAAATCATCGAGTGCCACCTGGTAAGCGGCGGCTACGACTATCTGCTCAAGGTCGTCACGCGCGGGGTGAACCAATACCAGGAGCTGATGGAAGACCTGCTCGAGCGCGATATAGGCATCGAGAAGTACTTCAGCTTCATCGTCATCAAGTCGCCCTTCATCAAGACGCACTATCCGATCGACAGGCTGTTTCCCGCCGGCCCGGACTGAGCCGGGCCCCAGTGCCTTGGAGCGGATGCGGCCCCTGCCCTCACATCATGCCGGGGCCATCCAGCTGCGTGCCGTCGACCAGGCGCGAGTAACGATAGGGAGCGGGATCGACGACAGGCTTGGCCTCGGTCGCCAGATCGGCGGCCAGCCATCCCGCCCCCGGGCCGATGCCGAAGCCATGGCCGCTGAAGCCCGCGGCGATCACGAGCCCGGGACAGGCATCCACGGCCGAGATCACCGGGACGATGTCCGGCGTGCTGTCGATCAGCCCGCCCCAGGCGCGCGCCACCTGCAGCGAGGCCAGCATGGGAAACTCGGCGCGCAGCGCCGTGATGGCTTTCTGTATCAGGTCCGGATCGGGATCGGGATCCATGATCCGGATCAGCTCGAAGGGAGACGTCTGATCGTTCTGCCAGCGATGCAGCGCCAGCGGACCGCGCAGGAACGATCGCCCCATGCGTATTTTCAGCGACGGCAGGCGGCTCTTGAAAGGCTTCCAGAACTTGGAAGCGTAGCGGATCATCTGCGGCGTGACATCCAATTGCCCCCTGCCGGAAAGCGCCAGCGTATAGGTGCCGTCCGGGCGCGGACGAGCGCACATGAACGGCGTGTAGACGCCTTCGTCGAAGGCCTTGGGCCCGGCCGTGGTGTGCATGGCCGTGCCGGTGACCATGGCCATGGGCAGGTCTATGCCGTGATGGCGGCAGAAAAGCGAAGTCCAGGCGCCGCCTGCCACGATCACCCGGCTGCAGGCAATGCGGCCGTGCTCCGTCCAGACCCCGGCCACGCGGCCGGCCTGCATGTCCAGGCCGCGCACCGCGCATTGCTGGTGCACGTAGGCGCCCAGCCGGCCCGCCGCCGCGGCGATGACCGGCGCCGCCAGCGCGGGTTCGGCATGGCCGTCGTCGGGCGAGTGCAGCCCGCCCAGCCATTTGCCGGATGAGGACGGCAGCTTCTCGCCGACCCGGGAGCCATCGAGCATGACGCTGCGCACGCCATATTCGCGCGCCTTCGCGATCCATGCGTCCCATGTGTCGAGTTCGGACTGCTTTCTGCTTGCGTAAATCAGGCCGGTACGCCGGAAGCCCAGGTCTTCGCCGGTTTCCTGCGCCAGGACGTCCAGTCGGCTCAGGCTATGCAGCACGAGCGGCAGTTCGCGAAAGTCGCGGTTCTGCTGGCGGCACCAGCCCCAGTTGCGGCTGGACTGCTCGGCTCCCACAGCCCCTTTTTCCAACAAGGCCACGGACACGCCGCGCCGCGCCAGCTCATAGGCGGCCGACACGCCGACTATGCCCGCGCCGACAACGACGACATCGACCTGGGCGGGGAAACGGGAACTGTTAGGTACGGCTTTGACGGGAGGAGACATTCTGATCGGCTCTATTCTTGGATTTCAAATAAGACTCTGACTGCGGCCACGCAGGCCTCAGCCCATGGCCTGGGTCACCAGGCCATACGTATGCATCTGCGCGTCCTGCGCCAGCGCCGGACCGCGCATCATGCGCGTCACGGTGTCGACCTTGGCCAGGCCCGCGGCGGCGAGCCAATCGCCCAGCTCTTCCTCAAGGGGCGTATCCACTCGGATGAACGCGCCTGCGCGGATTCCGAGCCAATGCGCGACCAGGACCTTGGCCAGTTCGGCGACCGGCGCCACGACCGGGCCGATCACCTCGCCCCTGCCGAAATCGCGCAGGAACGAAAACCCCACGGCCGCGCCATCGCGTTCGGCGATCACGCCTTTGCCGATCTCCAGCAAAGTCCGGAGCACTGCGCGGCGCGACATGCCCGACGCGCGGCGATCCAGCATTTCCAGCGTGTCCAGATCGGCCAAGGTCGCCGGGCGCAGCGCACATCCCGGCGGGACCGGCGCCGGCACGGCAATGGCGGGCCCTTGATGCTGGCAGATCGTCCTGTCCGTCTCGAAGCCTTGGCGGGCGTAGACACCCGCGCCGTCAGGCGTGGCATGCAGCAGCACCGTGGGCGCCGTCGCCCCGGCCAGCGCGCCGCCCACCAGCCGGCTGGCGATCTGGCGTCCGCGATGCGTTGCCGACACGATGATCAGACCCATCGTGGCGCAGGCGCCGAAATCCCAGCGCATGGCCACCCCGATCAACCGGCCGCCGTCGAGCACCGCCTCGCCCTGCCCCAGCGCCAGGGCGAAGCGCCAGTCCTCCAGGCGATGCGGCCATTTGACGGCCTGCGAAAGCTCCCAGGCCTGCTCCAGGTCCTCTTGCCGCATGGTTCTAAACACCAATCCTTGCCAAGCGGGGTTCTGCCCGTACTCGCCAGTCGATCCCATGGTCATCGCTTCCTCATTTATCGCGCCCGTTCGTCGATACGGCGACAGGCTTCTTCCAGCCACCCCAATCGCAACTCCGGAACGGAATCGATCAGCAGATTGGTATAGGGTGCGCGGGGTTGAACGGACAGCTCGCTGCGCAGACAGGCATCCACCTTGCGGCCTTGCAGGAGCACGGTGATTTCGTCGCAGATAGAGCGCACCGTCGAAATGTCGTGGCTGATGAAGACATACGACATGTTCAGCTCGCGCCGCAGCTCGACCAGCAGATCCAGGATGGCCGCGCCCACCACCGTATCCAGGGCCGAGGTCACTTCATCGCAAATGATGAGTTCGGGGTCGGCCGCCAGGGCGCGGGCAAGGTTGATGCGCTGCTTCTGCCCGCCGGAGAGTTCCGCGGGGCGCCGCCGCGCCATGGCCGCGGGCAGCTTCACCATGTCCAGCAGTTCGGCGACCCGCCGGGGAACATCCCGCGGCTGGCAGCGCGCGAACACCCTGAGGGGCCTGGCCAGGATGTCGCCGATGGTATTGGACGGATTGAGCACCGTATCGGCATTCTGGAAAACCAATTGGATGCGCCGGTACAGATCCTTGTCGCGCTGTTGCAGGGTGCCGCCCAGCGGCTTGCCGTGGAACGAGATCTTCCCCTTGGCCGGCGCCAGCAGGCCGGCGATCACATAGGCCAGCGTGGATTTCCCCGATCCCGACTCGCCGATCACGCCCATGGTGGCGCCTTTGCGCACGACGAGGTTGACGTCGTCGAGGATGCGCAGCGCGGGAACGCCCGAGGCATCCGGCTTGCCGTAGCCGGCCGTCAAGCCTTCGACGCGCAGCACCGGCTCGCTGTCCATCGTCTGCCGGGCGTCCGCGTCCGTCAGGCGCACCCGCGCTTCGGCGGCTTGCATCAGGCAGCGGGTATAGGGGTTTTCCGGCTGCCCGATGATGCGGCTTATCTCGTCCTGCTCCTGCATCTCGCCGTTGCGCAGCACCACGACGCGGTCGGCCATCTGCGCCACGACGGCAAGGTCATGGGAAACGTACACGGCGCTGATCTGGCGCTCTTTGATGGCCTGCTTGAAGGCGCGCAGGACTTCGATCTGCGTGGTCACGTCCAGAGCCGTGGTCGGCTCGTCGAACACGACCACCTCGGGATCGGTCATCAAGGCCATCGCGGCCATCAGGCGCTGCAACTGCCCGCCCGAGACCTGGTGCGGATAGCGCATGCCTATGGTTTCCGGCATGGGCAAGGCCAGCGACCGGAACAAGGCCATGGCTTTTTTGCGTGCCGCCTCGCGGTCCGTCAAGCCATGCACGCATGCCCCTTCGATGACTTGGTCCATGATGGTGCGCGCGGGATTGAACGAAGCCGATGCGCTTTGGGCCACATAAGCCACCCGCCGCCCGCGCAAGGCGAGCAGTTCGCGGGGGTCGGCCGACACCAGTTCTTTTCCGCCTACGCTTATCCGGCCGCCGGCGATCCGGCAGCCGCGGCGCACATAGCCCAGCAGCGCCAAGGCAATGGTCGTCTTGCCCGACCCCGATTCGCCGATCAGGGCCAGGACTTCGCCCGCCTGCACGGAAAAGCTGACGTCCTTGACGATGGGGACTTCGTCTCCGTCGTCGGTCCTCGCCATGACGCGCAGATTGGAAACATCGACCACGAGACGGCTCATGACTGTCCTTCCTTGATCTTGATGCGCTTGCGCGAGGTCAGGCTGTCGATCAGGAGGTTGGTCCCTATGGTCAGGGTGGCGATGGCCAGGGCGGGCATGACGACCGCGGGGGATCCGTCGAACAGGCCGGACAGGTTTTCCCTCACCAGCGAACCCCAGTCCGCATAAGGCGGCTGCACGCCCAGTCCGAGGAAGCTCAAGCCGCTCAGCATCAAGATGATGTAGACGAAGCGCAAGCCGAAATCGGCCATCATGGGATGGATCATATTGGGCAGGATTTCCCGGCTGGCGATATGCCAAATGCTTTCCCCGCGCATGCGCGCGACCATCACGTATTCCATCGCGTTCAGGCCGACCGCCTGGGCATGCGCGATGCGATAGGCGCCGGGCATGTAGGTGACCGCGGCCGTCAATATCAGCACGGGCAGCGACGAGCCGTAGATGGCGATCATCAGCAAGGCGAATATCTTGCTGGGCGTAATCAGCAAGGCATCGACCAGGCGGCTCACGATCTCGTCGAACCAGTGGCCTATGACCGTGGCCAGCAGCGCCAGCAGCGTTCCGCAAATGCTGGCCAGCAGCGCCGCGGCCAATGCCAGGCCTATGGAATAGCGCGCACCGACCAGGATGCGGGTGAACAGGTCGCGGCCGAGATAGTCGGTTCCCAGCCAATAGGCGCTGCTGGGCGGGCCGAAAGCGCTGGCGTTGGAGACGTCCTCCATACCGTAGGGCGCCAGCATGGACCCGAACAGGGCGATGAATATCCAGAGCAGCGAAATGACCAGGCCTATCCTGCCCGACAGAGGCAAGGACAGGAAGAAGCGCCAAAGCGCGCGAGGGGCATATGGCAACCGCTTCATGATTTGCGCAGCTTCGGGTTGAACACGATCGTGAAAATGTCCGCGAGCAGCAGCAGCAGCAAATAGCAGACGCTGAAGAACAGCACGCAGAACTGGACGACGGGCAGGTCGCGGTTGCTGACGGCGTCGACGAAGGTGGTCGCCAGGCCGGGATAGGAGAAGATCGTCTCGACGATGATCACCCCGCCCAGAAGATAAGACAGGCTCAGCGCCATGGCATTGACAATGGGGCCGACCACGTTGGCCATGGCGTGGAACAGCACGATCCGCCTGAGCCTCAGGCCCTTGAGCGTGGCCATCTCGACGTAGGCCGAATCGAGTTGATTGATGAGCGCCGCCCGGGTCATGCGCACCATCTGCGCCATGACCACGCAGCAAAGCACCAGGACAGGCAGGCTGTAGGCCTTGAGAAAGCCGATCAGCGTGGACGTGTCCGCGCTGAAGGAAAGCGCGGGAACCCAGTGCAGCTTCACCGCGAACAGCATGACGGCGAGCGAGGCTACCAGGAACTCCGGCACGGCGACCACGGACATGGTCAGCACGCCCAGCACACGGTCCAGGCGGGATCCGCGATAAATGGCTGAGACGATGCCGACTATCAAGGCGATGGGCACCGAAACCGCGGTGGACACGGAAGCCAGCATCAAGGTATTGACGATGCGGTCGCCGACGATGGTTCGCACCGGAATGCTGCTGGCATAGGAGACGCCGAAATTGCCCGTCACCAATCCGGCCAGCCAGCTGAAGTAGCGCCATAGAACAGGTTGGTCCAGGCCGAACTGCTTGCGCAGCGCGGCCACCGTTTCCGGCGTGGCCGACTGCCCCAGGGCGACCTGCGCCGCGTCGCCCGGAAGCAGATTGGACATGAAGAAGATCAGCGCGGACACGACAAGCAGCGTCAACAGGCCCACCCCTATGCGCCGGCCGATCATTTTCAGGACGAAACTATTCATCGCAACGGCTCGCCTCAAGCCTCTAACCAGACAAACTCGGCGAAACGATAGCCCATGAGCATGCCCATGGGATTGGACTCCAGCCCCTTGACCTTGCGGTCGTAGCCGTCAAGGAAGCTGACGAAGGCCGGGACTATCGTGCCGCAATGCTCGGCGATCAATACCTGCATGTCGCCGTACATCTTCTTGCGCTTGGCTTCGTCCGTTTCGGCGCGCGAGGCCACCAGGAGCTGGTCGAACTGCTCGTTCTTCCAGCCCGATTCGTTCCACCGCGAGGAAGACATGTAAAACTGGGAAAACAGCATGTCCAATGTCGGCCGCGGATTGACCGAGCCGTACGACATGGGGTGCTTCATCCAGTGCTGCGACCAATAGCCGTCGTACGGCACGCGGCGCACATTGAGTTTCAGGCCGATCTGGTTGCCGCTTTGCTGCAGCAGCTGGGCCCCTTCCACGGACCCTTCGATCGGCTCCGAACAGACCAGCTCGCCGCCCACGCCTTGCAGCTTGCCTTTCTTGACATGGAACTTGGCGCGTTCCGGGTCATAGGGCCGCTGCGGCAGGCCGGTCGCGTAGAAAGGATGCCAGGGCGGCACGGGATGATCGTTGGCGATCGTCCCATAGCCGTGCAGCGCGGTCTTGACGATCCGTTCGCGCGGCTGCAGATAGCGCATCGCCGCGACGAAGTCGGGGTTGTTGCCCGGCGCGCCGTCGACCCGCACGATCAGATCGGAATACATGCCGGCCTTGGTTTCCAGGACGGCGTGCTTCTTGGACTGCATCAGCCGCTGGGCGTCGCTGGACTGGACCGAGGAGATCAATTGCAGGTCGCCCGCCAGCAGGCCGTTCAGGCGCGCCGAGGCATCGGTCAGGCCCAGCAATTCGACCTCGTCCAGGTAGGGCTTGCCCGGCTTCCAGAAATTCGGGTTGCGCACGCCCACCGAGCGGCGCGCGGGCGTGAACTCGGTGCATTTGAACGGCCCGGTGCCTATCCCCTTGCCGAAGTCCTTGGTGCCGTCCTGCACGATCAGGAAATGCGATGTCCCCAGGATGGAGGGAAGATCGACATTGGGGCCCGTGAGCACGATCTGCACCGTGCTCGCATCGACGGCCTTGATCTCGGCGAACTGGTCCGCCAGCACCTTCACCTTCGAGCCGGTTTCGGGCAGCTTGTGGCGCGACAGCGAATACACCACGTCCTGGGCCGTCAGCGCCTTGCCGTCGTGGAACGTCACGCCCTTGCGCAGCCGGAACGTCCAGTTGACGCCGTCCTTGCTTTCGAAGGATTCGGCCAGGGCGGGCTCGGCGCGCATCTTGGGGCTCAATTCCGTCAGGCCGCTATAGAACATGAACTGGCGGATGTAGTCGCTCGAGTTGGAGCCCTTGGCCGGATCGAGCGTATCGGACACTGAGGAGTTCGAAGACGCCGCGCGCAGCTTGCCGCCGCGCTTGGGCATGGGGGCGGCCTGCGCATGAGCCGCATCGCCCAGCACCAGCAGCCCCGACGCGGTCGAGGCGATGGCGCCTACGCCCATCATCTTGAGAATATCGCGACGCTTAACCGTGAAATTCGATGTCATGCTCATCTCCCTTAGAGAAATTGGTCATTCCCGGACCGCCGAAGCACGATGCTCCGCAAATCCTGCAATCCATAAAACGTCGTTCAAAGGCCCACCACGGCGGCCAGGCCGCCGATGTCGCGAATTTCCGTATAGCCGTAGTACGGCGTGGAAGGCTCGTGGCCGCGGGCCACGAAGACCTTGTTCTTGATGCCCATGTCGTGCGCGGTCATCAGGTCGTAGCGCAAGCTGGACGAGACGTGCAGGATGTCTTGCGGCCCGCAGCCCAACTGGTCCAGCATGTATTCGAAAGGCTGCATCTGCGGCTTGTAGGCCTGGGCCTGCTCGGCCGTATAGACGGCGTGGAAAGGAACGCCGATGCGCGCGATGTTGTGCGGAATCTGCGCATTCATTGCATTGGTCAGCCCCACCAGCGGAAACTCCTTGGCGACCTTGGCCAGGCCGGCCGTGGTGTCGGGGTGAGGCCCCCAGGTGGGAACCTGGTCGTAGATGGCCTGGCCGTCGCCCTCGCGATACTCCACGCCGCAGCGCTTGCAGGTGCGGCGGATGGCGTTGTCGACCACCTCGAAATAGGGCTTCCAGGCGCCCAGCACTTCGTCCAGGCGATAAGCCGAAAACACCTTGACGAACTCATCCATCCGGCCGGCCGGGACGCGGTCGGCGTAAAGCTTGGTGGCCGCGTTGGCCATTTCGAAATAGATCAGTGTGCCGTAGCAGTCGAAAGTGATGTATTTGGGTTTGAAAATCGCCATGTTTGCGCCTTGGAAAAAGTGTGGGCCACGCCAGCCCGCATCGGAATCAGAAATCGATGAGCACGCTCTTGTAGCGAAGATTGGCTTCGAAGGCCTGCCGGCCCAGATCCTTGCCTATGCCCGATCCCTTGAACCCGCCGGTGGGAATGATGAAGTCGCCCGTGCGGCCGAACCGGTTGACCCATACCGTGCCGGCCGCCAGGCGGCGGGTGGCGCGCATGGCCCGGCCCAGATCCCGGGTATGGACGCTGGCGGCCAGGCCGTATGTCGGATGATCCGCCAGCGCCAGGCCCTGCTCTTCGTCGTCGAACACCTGCACCGTCAACACGGGGCCGAAGATTTCCTCGCGCACCGCCAGCATGTCGCTGCCGACGCCGGTAAGAATGGTCGGGCGATAGAAGTAGCCGCCCAGGTCGTGCTCGAAGAACCCGCCGCCGCAATACGCCTGGGCGCCGCCGGCCAGGCTGTCGCGCACCGCACCGTCCACCTTCATGGCCTGCCGCTCGCTGATGAGCGGCGCGTAGCGCGTGGCTTCGCGCCAGGTCAGCCCGGGACGAAGCTGCGCCACGATGGCCGCGACCTTCTCGATCAAGGGTTCGGCGATGCCGCGCTGGGCGATCAGGCGCGAGCCCGACACGCAGGCTTGCCCGGCATTGGAGGTGAAACCGCGGACGATTCTGTCGGCCAGCGCATCCAGGTCGCCCGCATCGTCATAGACCAGTTGCGGGCTCTTGCCGCCCAGTTCCAGCGTCACCGGCTTCATGCCGTGGTGCGCGGCATCGCTCATGATGCTCGCGCCGGTCAGCGTGGAGCCGGTGAACGAGATTTTTCGCGCCAAAGGGTGCCTGACCAAGGCAGCCCCTGCGACGGCGCCGCGCCCCTGGACCACATTGAAAACCCCGGCCGGAACGCCCGCCTCGACCGCCAATTGGGCAAAACGCACCGTCGAAAAGGGCGTCAGCTCGGACGGCTTGAGCACGATGGCGTTGCCCGCCGCCAGGGCCGGGCCGCATTTCCAGGAGGCCATCGACAGGGGGAAGTTCCAGGGTGCGATGGCGCCCACGACGCCGTAGGGTTCGGTCAATATCAAACCCAGGCTGTCGCGCCGCGTGGGCACGGCATCGCCGCCGAACTTGTCGGCGCACTCGGCAAAGAAGCGGATGCACTCCGCGGTGAAAGGAACCTCGTGCGCCAGGGCATCCCGGATGGGGCGGGTGGAGCCGACCGCTTCCAGGCGCGCGAGCTCGCCCGCATTCGCGTCGAGCAGATCAGCCCAGCGGCGCAAGATGCGACCGCGCTCGCGCGGCGGACGATGGCCCCAGCCGCTATCCTGCCAGGCCTGCTGGGCGTTGTTTACGGCCTCGTCGACGAGCTCGGCGGTCGCGTCCGGGATGGCGCCAAGCAACTTGCTGTCGGACGGCCGCATCACATCGAGCGCCTGCCCTCCTTGCGCGAGCTTTCCGTCGATGAAATGCCCTTGGGGAAGGGCCACATCCCGCGGTTCGAAGTCCAACATGCCAACCCCACTCAAGTTTGCTGTCCGTCCAAGGCAGGAGCCAAATCGCCGAAACAACAAAATATTGAAATTATTTTCAATTCTGAGGAGGAGGCCATCGGCTGTCAATACCTATTCGGGTAAGCCCTCTCATGGGGTTTTCCCAGCAGAATCGGGGCAGGCGGACGGGGTCAAGCCTCTTTATCGGCGCACAGTTACTTGAAATTCCAGGCGCATGCATTCACAGATGAATGACGGAAGGTTTGGTGTTCATGATCCACAGCACCTGGGCCGGCTCGTCGCCGGGATTCTCGACCCGATGCGACAGCACGCTGCTGAATTGAAAGCTGTCCCCTACCCGCAGCCGTTCGGTGGATCCGGCCACGGTCAGGTCGATCCCGCCCTCGAGCACCACGCCGGCCTTCTCTCCCGGGCCGACCAGGATATCCACCGACTTGGTGTGCGGCGGAAAGGAAATGAGCATGAACTTGATGTCGTAGTCGCCATGCGGCGACAGCAGCTCTTTTTGCAGCCCCCCCTTGCCTACCGAGAAATGCGGCCTGTCCTTGACCCGGCGCACGAACTCGGGAGGCGCTTCATGCGCGATCGGATACCCCACATCCCCTTCGAGCAGGGTGGTCAAGGGAATGCCCAGCGCTTCGCGCAGGCGTTCCAGCGTACGCACGGAGGGATTGGAGAGATTGCGCTCGATCTGGCTGATCATGCCGACCGATACGCCCGACATGTCGGCCAGCTGGACCAGCGAAAGATCCGCCGCGCGGCGCAGGTCGCGCAGCCTGGGACCCAGCGGCGCCGGGGCTTGCGCGGCAGGCTCCCGGCGACGGCGACGCTCGGTCGCCTTGCGGATGGAGGAAGCGCCTTTCGCTTTCATTTGCATCTCGTGGATCCGGTCATGTGATTTTCAATATTCTGACACAAGCTGCTGAAAATCATCATTCGCGTATCCACTAGCCATGCCTCGCCGGGCCATCGGCCAGCGCAGGCCAGGGATAATCCGGCATTGCGTCCCCTTGAACACATCGATTCCTGGAGCCGCTTGCGCAGGTCAAAAAGTCAGTCCCCCCTTCGTGTGCTCACTGCGATCAGCCGCCATCTTGAGCTTGAGCGCCCCCGCCGAGCGCCCGACTGGAAAGCTACAGGCCAAAACGATGCGGCAATGCCATCGTGATCGACGGCACGAAAGCGATTGCCAACAGACAGAAAAAAAGAACCAGAAGCAATTTGAGGATCGGCCGGACCGTGTCTTCGACCTTCACGTTGCCGATGGCACACGAGCCGTACAGGCCGACGCCCAGCGGCGGGGCGAACAGTCCGATGCCCATTGCGACGATCATCACGATTCCATAGTGCAGCGGCGCGATGCCCAGACTCTGCGCGACGGGCACCAGAAGCGGCCCGAAGATGATCAACGCGGGAGCGCCTTCGAGCACCGAGCCCATGACGATCAACAGCACGATCGAAATCAGCATGAACATCCAGTTGCCGTAATGTCCGCTGACGCGGACCATCATGGCCGCCAGCTCATGCGGGATCTGTTCGATGGTCAGCACGAAGGCCACGCTCTGCGCGGCGGCGACGATGAACAGCATCATTCCCGCCCGGGACGCGCCTAGCGCGAAGACATCGACCATCTTGCGCAGCGTCATCTCGCGGAACGCGATGGCGCCCGCGGCCAGGGCATAGAACACGGCAAACGCGGAGATCTCGGTGGCGGTCGCGAAACCGGAGCGATAGCCGCCAAAAATAATGACGATCATGCCCAGGGCCAGCGCCGCGCCGCCCCACAGCTTGGCCAGGCCGCCCTTGGGCGTATCTTCGATCTTCTGCTTCGAGGGAAAGATGACGAAGTAGGCGATCAAGGCCAGCGCCATGACGGCCGCAGGCATCAGCCCCGCGGCGAACAGGCCGCCGATCGAGATATTGGCGACAAAGCCGAGGATGATCAGATTGACGCATGGCGGAATGACTTCGGCCATGACGGCCGAAGCGGACAGCACCGCCACGGCCTCGCCCGGATTGCGGCCCGCGCGCTTGACCGCCGGAATCATGACCGATCCGACCGCGGCGACGTCGGCCATCTTCGAACCCGAAATGCCCGAGAAGATGACCATGCTGATGACCATCACCACATCGTAGCCGCCGCGCACCCCGCCAAACAGCCGGCGCAGCAGCTCGATCAGGCGCGCCGACATGCCATTGGCTTCCATGGCGTAGCCGGTGAGTATGAAGAAGGGAACCGCGAGCAGCACGAAGTTGTCGATGCCGCTGGCGACCTGCTGGGGAAATATCTCCGCCGAAAAGTTGCCGTCGACCAGCAGGAACACCAATGCCGAGAAGCCCAGCACATAGGCAATGGAAGTGCCGCTCACCAGGCACAGCACGAACGCGACGCCCATGATGATGATTGCATCCAGGCCCAGCAGCATATGCGCGATCGCGGCGCAGGCGGCCAGCGCCACGATCGCGCCCGCCGCCTTCAGGAGAACCGAGGCGCTCAGGCGCGTCAGCAATCCCGCGGCGAAGATCGTCATCGCGACTGCCGCGGCGGCCATCGGATAGTAGAAAAGGTCCTGCGGCAGCCCCGTGGCGGTGGTCACCGCAAGCGACTCGGCCGATAGCTGGAATGCATACCAGGCCAACCCCGCCGAGACCAGCGTGGTCACCAGCGCCGCGCACGCTTCAAGCACGGCGCGCCACGATCCGGGCAACCGCTGCTTGAAGAAATCGATGCCCAGGGTATCGCCCCGGCCGATCGCGGCAGCCGCGCCGAAGAACGTCGTGGCCAGCAGCAGCATGCGGGCCACGTCGTCGGATGCATCGAACGACGCGAACTGCAGGTGGCGGCTCAGCACCGAGACGGACACCACGATCAGATCGGCGAACAGCATGATGCCGGCCAATCGCTCCACGAACCAAAGCAGCGGCCTGCCGATCCGCCTCCAGTAAAACTGCCAAGGAAGCGTATCGAGCCCGGTCATATGCGTCGATTCGGAGTTGGCTGCAATGGTCGACATGGCGGCTCCCGCTCAAGCCCGGGCTTTCTGGATCGCTTCGAGCAGCGGCTTGGTCGCAGGCAATCCGTCGGTGAATTTTTTCCACAAAGGACTGACGCGATCCTGGAACGGCTTCTTATCGACCTTCTCGACTGTCACGCCCTGCTTTTGCAACGCTGCTATGGCGTCGCCCTCGACGGTAAGCGCGCGTTCGCGCTCGTAGACATTTGCGTCGGTGGCCGCGGCAAGGAAGCCATCGCGCAATTTGGCCGGAATGCGATTCAGGGCGCGCTGGCTGACGACCGGCGCGAGCGGGATGAAGCTGTGCTGCGTCAAGGTCAGATGTTTGGCGGCTTCCTGGAACTTGCTCACCAGAATAGTCGGCGCGTCGTGTTCGAGGCCGTCGATGACGTTGGTTTGCAACGCGGTATAGACCTCGCCGAAGGCAAGCGGCTGAGGCAGCGCGCCCATCAGCCTGACGGTCTCCGTCATTGCCGGCGTAGGCAGGCTGCGTATCTTCTTGCCCGCAAGGCCTGCCGGCGCCTGGAACGGAAATTTGGTGAAGAAATTGCGTGCGCCGAGCGTGTATGACCAACCCAACAGGTGCACGCCGCCGCGCTCGGCCAGCATCTTGTCGATGAATTTGCTCGAATCGCTGTCGAGCACGCGCGTCTGATGCGCGAAGCTGTCGAACAGATAGCCCAGATCGAAGATGCCGATTTCGGGAACCACCGTGGCCCATATCGCCGAACCGGCGATCATCATGTCGATGACGCCGAGCTTGAGTTGCGCGACGTTGTCCGACTCCTTGCCGAGTTGGCTGTCGGGATAGAACTTCACGTCGATCGCGTCGCCGCAGTTGGCTTTCAGATGTTCGGAAAACTTGTCGTACCAGATCCGGGCGGCGGAAAAATTCGGATCGTTGCCGAACGAGGTGGACAATCGCAGCGTGACCGGCGCGGCGAAAGCGCGCCGCTGGAACAGGCCTGCTCCCAGGCCCACGGTGGAAAGCGCGACTGAACTTTGAATCAATTGACGGCGGGTAATACGCATTTCTTGTCTCCTGTTTTAATAAATGGACTGCCGGATTCTCAGGGAGTCTGCAATGCCCCATCGAACCAGCGCGTCTGCGTCCAAGTAGTCACCGTGCTTTCGCAGGGGTATTTGGCCGCCTCGACTTCGTTGACCTCGATACCCAGGCCAGGCTTGTCGTTGGCATAGACATAGCCGTTCCTGAATTCGGGCATGCCCGGGAATACATCGAGAAGCGCGTCTTTCGGACCCTTCAATTTCTGAATCACGAAGTTGGGCGGCTCGGTGCCCGACCATTCCTGCACGCCGAAGTTGCGCGCCGCAAGATCGATGTGGATATTGGCGGCATGCGCCAGCGGCGACATGTCGCCCGGCCCATGCCAGGCCGTGCGCACGCCGTACTGCTCGGCAAAGATCTGCAGCTTGCGCGCGGGCGTGATGCCGCCGATCTGGCTCAGGTGAACGCGGATGTAGTCGATCAGTTGATCGGCGATCAGCGTCTTCCATTCGAAGGGGTGGTTGAACAGTTCTCCCTGGGCCAAGGGAGTGCTGGTCTTCTCGCGCAATTGCCGCAGCCATGCGCCTTCCTCGAGCGCAATCGCGTCTTCCAGGAAGAACAAGTCGTAGGGCTCGAGCTCGCAGGCGAAGCGGATTGCCTCGCCAGGCCTGAGGCGCTCGTGCACGTCGTGGCACAGCGCGACGTCAAAGCCTATCTCGGCGCGGATGCGGTCGAACATCTTGAGCGTTTCGCGCATGTACTTCTTGCTGTCGAGGTACACGCCGTCTTGCGCTCCCCTCGGAGCCGATGCGGGCGCCTTGCCAAAGCCGCCGCCGCCGTAGCCGCCCGCCTGGCAGCGCACGTGCGTAATGCCCTGGTCGCGATATTTGCGGATGTTGTCGCAAAGCTCTGCGAGATCCCGGCCGTCGGCGTGTCGGTAGATCGGCACGCCTTCCCGGCACTTGCCGCCAAAGAGCTGGAACAAGGGCATGCCTGCCAGCTTGCCCTTGATGTCCCACAGCGCCATGTCGATGCCGGAGATCGCATTGTTTTCTATCGGACCGTTGCGCCAATAGGCGTTCTGGTGCATGAGCTGCCAGATTTCTTCGATCGCCTGCGCGTCCCGGCCTATCAGCAGCGGCCGCAAATACTCTTCGATCAGGCACTTCACCGCGAGGTGGCGGTATGCAAAGGTCGCGCAGCCGTATCCGACGAGCCCGGGCTGGCTGGTCTCCAGCTTGACGACGACGAGGTTGATGCCCTCGGGCGCGGTGAGGATCACCTTGATATCGGTAATCAGGATTGCCATGATGGGTGAAATCTCCAATAGTTCGATCGATGGCCGGGATGCAGTCAGAGCACCGACAGCCAACCGCCATCCACATAGATGATCTGGCCGTTGACATAGTTGGAAGCCGCGGAGGCCAGGAAGATGGCTGCCCCCACCAGCTCTTGCGGCGTGCCCCAGCGCTGGGCCGGATTGCTCGCCCTCACCCAGGCATCGAACTTCGGGTCCTTGACCAGCGCTTCGTTCATCTCGGTGAGGATGTAGCCCGGGCCGATGGTGTTGGCCTGGATGTCGTGCTTGGCCCATTCGGCCGCCATGGCGCGCGACAACAGCTTGATTCCGCCCTTGGCCACGGTATAAGGCGCCACGGTGGCGCGCGCCGCTTCGCTGGTGAGCGAGCCGATGTTGATGATCTTGCCGCCGCGCCCGCGCGCGATCATGCGCCGCGCCGCTTCCCTGCCGACCAGGAACGCCGCGGTCAGGTTGGTATCGAGCACGCGCTGCCAGTCCTTGACGTCCAATTCCAGCATCGGCTGGCGATGCTGGATGCCCGCGTTGTTGACCAGGATGTCGATCGCCAGGTTCTGCGAGTCGAACCCGCGAAAGGCGGCAAGCACGGCGTCGGTATCCGCCACGTCGAAAGCCGCGCCCAGGACCGGCAGCCCCTTGGCCTTCAAGGCGGCCACCGCCTTGTCTACCCCGGCCTGGCTGCGGCCGTTGATGATCACCTGGGCGCCAGCCGCGGCCAAGCCCTCGGCAAGCGCGTAGCCGATGCCGCGGGCCGATCCGGTAATGAGGGCCGTGCGGCCCGAAAGATCGAACAATGCCGTGCTCATGTCTCTTCCCTATCGACGCCGACCTGTGTCGCCGTTCATTCGCTGGATATAGAATACCGTGATATTTCACAAAATATCTAAGGAATTACCCCAATTACCCTCGCATTGAAAAAGCCAGTTCTTGCGATTGCAAGAGGCTAGAATTACGTGAAATTTCAGTAAAAAAGGGGCTCTTCCAATGGAACGCCCCAGATATCGATGCCCACCAGATCCGCCTCCCGCCGCGCCCCCGTTGCTCCTACCCCGGCGTCGTCCGGCGATG
>Ga0209455_1000388_pt1 | contig 38902 bp, 34 predicted proteins | sample AraplaCol_mCL_r2_FD_184275 | JGI IMG/M metagenome (GOLD analysis project Ga0209455, IMG submission 184275) | Arabidopsis root microbial communities from North Carolina, USA - plate scrape CL_Col_mCL_r2 (SPAdes) (version 2) | ecosystem: Host-associated > Plants > Roots > Endosphere | place: USA... | reverse complement strand
CCCTTCGCCGATGAGGAGCCTTACCGCGAGATCGGCCTAGCCTGGCGCGCCACCAGCCCGCGGGAGACGGAATTCAAGCTGCTGGGCGAAGTGCTGCAGCAGGCGCGCGGCGTGACCGTTTAGCCTCCGGCGCAACAGGGCCCCACCCATTGATCTCACGGCAATAGCCGCACCCGCCAGCGGATCACACTGGCGGGTAAAACATTAATGCGTTGTACTCCATATGCTTAATATTAAAATATGAATGAGCATTCAAAAAAAGCCCGCAACTGGCTCAGCTGACGAGAGTTCCGGTGAAAACGCCGGCACGAGAGATGCACCCAAGGGAGATGCGCCATGGATACGTTTATCGATCATCTCGAGATCGAGGGCGGCAAGCGGGTGACATTGCCCGAGGCGATCGCCGCCCAGCGTCCGGGACAGCCGCTCAGCCGTTGCTTCTACACCGATCCGGCGATCTTCCAGCGCGATCTCCAACGCATGGTGCTGCGCCATTGGCATTGTGCCGGGCATATCAGCATGGTCAGCCAGCCCGGCGATTTCTTCGTGATCGAGATCGGCGCCGAATCCGTCATCATCATCCGCGGCCAGGATGACAATATCCGCGGTCTCCTCAACGTCTGCCGTCATCGCGGCTCGCGCGTCTGCATCGAGCGTACAGGCACGGCACGCAACGGCTTCACCTGCCCCTATCATGCCTGGAACTATGGCACCGATGGCGAACTGCGTGCCGCACGCCACCTGCCGGCGGAATTCGAAAAAGCGGATTATGGCCTTAAGCAGGTTCACCTGCGGGTCATCGAAGGCCTCATCTTCATCACCTTCGCAGAACAGCCGCTGGGCCTCACCCATGTCGAGACGGCCTTGCGCGGCTCGATGTGCGCTTACGGCTGGGCCGAGGCAAAGGTCGCCCATCGCGAGACCTACAGCGTCACCGGCAATTGGAAGCTGGTGATGGAAAATTACTGGGAGTGCTATCATTGCAGCCCGGCGCATCAGGAATTCAGCCGCGCCCATGCCATGGCGCGTCATCTGTATCCGGATCCGGCTTTGATGGCGCAGATTTTTGCCCGCGCCACGGCGATGGGTGTCGAGATCACCGAGATGGATCACCTGGCCCCTCACGCTCTGCCGGGCGAGGAGACCGCCGACAGCTTCCGCTCACCGCTGGTCGCGGGCTTTGTCAGCGGCAGCGAGGATGGCGGCCCGGTAGCGCCGCTGATGGGCCGGTTCACGGGCTATGATGGCGGCGTCACCTTCAGCGATATCGGACCGACCAGCAATTTCCTCGCTTATGCCGATCACGGCGTGATCTATCGCTTCATGCCGCGCACGGTCGACCGCACCGAGATGGAAGTGATCTGGCTGGTACGTGACGATGCCAAGGAAGGCGTCGATTATGATCTCGACCGCCTGACCTGGCTGTGGCGCGTCACCAGCATCGCCGACAAGCGCATCATCGAACTCAACCAGCAGGGCGTGAACTCGGCCTATTACGAACCCGGCCCCTATACGCCGATGGAGACCTGGTCTCGCCGCTTCGTCGACTGGTATCTGCACGAGATCGCGTAAAACACCGGATCAGCGTGTCATTTCAATCTGGTTGAACTGAATGACCGGCTCGACATCGGTGTAGTTCTTGATATCACCCTGCAACCAGTCGGCATGCGGCAGGAAGGCCGCCATGAAAGCGTCCACCGACTCGAACAGAAGGTGGCACATGGCCGTATAGGCCGGCGGTAGATCCGGCGCCGTGCCGGTCAGGCCGCGCTCCACCGACATGCCTTTCATGGCGTCACCGAGCCGCCGCTCGGCCTCCGGCATATGAACGTTCAGATAGTGCTCAAAATCGAAGCGGTGGCCGGGTGTGTTCGGATAGAGAATACTGACGCGGATCATACGGCACCTGTCGGTCGATAGGGGTGCAGTCTACAGGCCAATCGGGTGCCTAGCCTAGAGCGCGAAGCGATCCCGTCTAAAACGATCCGACTCTAGAGACCGCCCGTGACATCGATAATCGTGCCGGTGGTATAGCTCGCTCCGTCGCTCAGCAGCCATAAGATGGCAGCGGCCACTTCGTCGGCACGCCCGATCCGACCCATCGGTGTCGTCTTTCCCAATTGAATGCCGCGCTCCGGGCGTCCGCCGCTGGCATGGATCTCGGTATCGATGAAGCCTGGCCGCACCGCATTCACCCGTACACCTTCGGCCGCCAGTTCCTTGCCGAGACCGATGGTCAGGGAGTCGACCGCGCCCTTGCTGCCGGCATAATCGACATATTCGCCCGGCGCTCCGCGGCGCGCGGCTCCTGACGAGACATTGACGATCGCACCGCCGTTGCCGCCGCGCCTGGTCGACATACGTCGCGCCGCCTCTCGGGCACAGAGATAGGCGCCCAGCACATTGACCGCGAACATGCGTTGCAGGCGGTCGATATCCATATCCGCGAGCTGCGCCTGTGGTGCGACGATGCCGGCATTGTTGACGAGATAATCGAGCTTGCCGAAGTGCCGCTGCATGCCGTCGAACAGCGCCATGACATCGGCTTCGTTCGACACGTCGCCGCGCAAGGTGATGGCCTTGCCGCCGACAGCTTCGACAGCGCGCAGTGTCTCCAGCGCGGCCGCTTCATTGCCGACATAATTGATGCCGACCGACCAGCCTTGCTGCGCGGCCAGGACAGCGGTGGCCCGGCCGATGCCCCGGCTGCCGCCAGTGATCAGAAGCGCTTTTGACATGTTGCGCGCAAACCTTGTTGGCTATTCGTTGGAAGCGACGTGGAGTTGGATTTCGTGCTGTGCCAGGAGATCGCGAATGGCACCGGATGGCATCTTGTCGGTGAAGACGGCGGTCAGCTGGCTGAGATGCCCCAGCCGCACCATCGGTCGGCGTTCAAACTTGCTGTGATCCGCGACCAGGAAGACCTGGCGCGAATTCTCGATGATGGCCTGTGCCACCCGCACTTCGCGGTAATCGAAGTCCAGCAAGGTACCGTCATTGTCGATGCCGCTGATGCCGATGATGCCGACATCGACCCGGAACTGCCGCACGAAATCGATGGTCGCTTCGCCGACGATGGCGCGATCGACGGAGCGCACCACGCCGCCGGCAACAATCACCTCCGATGAACGGTTCTCGCAGAGGATTGCCGCCACGTTGAGGTTGTTGGTGATGACCCGCAGACCGGTATGGTGCATCAGCGCTCGCGCCACTTCTTCATTGGTGGTGCCGATATTGATGAAGAGTGAGCTGTCACCCGGGATATGCTTGGCGCAAAGCTGGGCGATGCTGCGCTTCTCGGCCAGGTTCTGCACCTGGCGCGCGGCATAGGCCGTGTTATGGACGCTGGAATTGAGGCCGGCACCGCCGTGATGGCGCTGCAGCAGATCCTGGGCCGAAAGATCGTTGATATCGCGGCGAATGGTCTGCGGCGTCACGTCGAAATGCTGCGCCAGCGCCTCGATCGACATATAGCCGCGCTGCCGCACCAAAGCGACAATCTCTGTCAGCCTGGCATCACGCTGCATGACATCCCTCCCCCCGGCTCGCGGCCGTCACCCTCTCGACTCTCCGACGGCCTTGCTCACCCCAGAAGCAAACTATCATCGGCCAGTTGCTCACCGCGCACCTTGGCAAACAGGTTGAGCAGATCCGGCACATCCAATTTGCGGCGGCTTTCATGGGCGATGTCGAAGGCGACGCGCCCTTCGTGAAGCATGACAGTCCGCGTGCCATAATCCAAGGCGTTTCGCATCGAATGGGTCACCATCAAAGCCGTCAGCTTGTGCTCGTCGACGATACGCTGGGTCAGCTTCAGCACGAAATCAGCGGTGCGCGGGTCGAGCGCCGCCGTATGCTCGTCGAGCAGCAGGATCTTCATGCCGGCCAAGGTCGCCATCAGCAAACTCACGGCCTGGCGCTGACCGCCGGAGAGAAGCCCCATGGAATCGCCGAGCCGGTTTTCGAGACCGAGACCAAGCAGGCTCAGACGTTCGCGAAACAGCCCGCGTTCCTTGCCGTTGAGCGCGAGAGCGAGGCCACGCCGCCGCCCGCGCGCATAAGCAAGCGCCATGTTCTCCTCAATCGACATGGCCTCGCAGGTGCCGGCCATCGGGTCCTGGAACACCCGCGCAACCAGCCCGGCGCGCTTTGGCGCCGACCAGCGGGTGACATCGGTACCATCTATCTCCACCCGCCCCTTCTCCGGCGTGGTATCGCCGCTGAGCACATTGAGTAATGTCGACTTGCCGGCACCGTTGGAGCCGATCACGGTGACAAATTCACCGGCGGGAATGTTGAGATCGAGGCCACGCAGGGCCCGTGTCTCCAAGGGTGTTCCCCGGCCGAAGGTCACTTCCGCGGCGGAGACGGTAATCATGATGCCGCTCCGGTCGGTGTGGTGTCGGCTGCTCCTTTGCGCCGCAGCATGGTTTTCAGCGGATTGCGCGCACCGGGTAGGATGAGCGCGACACCAACCAGCACAGCGGTGACCAGATTGAGATCCGACGCCTGCAGCCCCAGCGCGCCGCTGTTGAGGGCGAGGGCGATCGCCAGGCGATAGAGGATCGAGCCCAGGATGCAGGCGACCAGCTTCACCAGAATCGATCGCGTGGGCAGGATGGTCTCGCCGAGAATGACAGCGGCGAGCCCGACCACGATGGTGCCGGTCCCCACGGTGACATCGGCAAAGCCGGCGGTCTGCGCGAACAAGGCGCCAGCCAAAGCGACCAGCCCGTTGGAGAGCGCCATGCCGCTATAGATCTGCCGCTCGGTGGCGATGCCCTGGGCGCGCGCCATGCGGGGATTGGCACCGGTCGCCCGCATGGCGAGGCCGAATTCCGAGGTGAGGAAGCGGCCGACCAGGACGGTGATGAAGATGACGAGCACGCCGACCACGGCGGTTTTGAGGCTGGCCTGGGCCGGCAGACCGAGCGCGGCGAAAGCCGGCTTCGCCCAAGCGAAATAATCGATCAGCGTATTTTGTCCCAGCAGCGAGACATTCGGCTTTCCCATCACCCGCAGGTTGACGGAAAAGAGCGCGATCATGGTGAGAATACTGGCCAGGAGCTGCAGGATGCCAAAGCGCACATTGAGCCAGGCGGTAATCAGGCCGGTGCAGGCACCGGCGATGATGGCGACAAGCGTCGCCGAGACCGGATCGAAGCCGCTGGTGATCAGGGTCGCAGCCACTGCGGCACCGAGCGGGAAGCTGCCATCGACAGTGAGATCCGGAAACTCCAGAACCCGGAAAGACAGGAAGACGCCAAGCGCCACCAGGGCATAGACCAGCCCGATCTCGACGGCGCCGATCGTGGCAATCAGGGACATGCCCGGCGCTCCGCTGTTCCAGCCAGCATTTATTCTCTCCGAAGATGGGAAATGACGCCCAGCTAAGTATCCCCCGGCGCCCCCGCTGTGAAGTCCCCAATTCGCTTGCTGCACCGCCACAATCGCATGGCTACGTTAAGGAAGGCAGGATAAATGAAAAGGCCCCCGGCTTATGCCAGGGGCTCCAATCATATTCCGTCCAAGCAATGAGGCCGGCCGGCGATTTATGCCGGAATCGCGTCTTACTCCACGACCTTCTTGGCCTGCTTGATCAGCGCATCGGGGATGGTGACACCCATCGCTTCCGCCGCCTTCGGATTGACGAAGAGATCGGTGCCGGAGGCATTCTGCACGGCGATGTCGCCGGGCTTCTCGCCCTTCAGCACGCGGGCCACCACCTTGCCGGTCTGCAGGCCGACCTGGAAATAGTCGAAGCCGATCGAGGCAATGGTACCGCGGGTGACGCTATCGGTATCGCCGGAGAAGACCGGCAGCTTGTTTTCCTTGCCGACGGCGACCACTGCTTCCAGCGCCGAAACGATGGTGTTGTCGGTGGGCACATAGATCACGTCGACCTTGCCGACCAGGCTCTGGGCGGCACCCTGCACTTCCGAGGATTTGGTGGCCGGCGCCTCGACCACGGTGACACCGTAAGTCGGCGCCATCTTCTTCAGGGCATTGAGCAGCGTCACCGCATTGGCTTCGCCGGGATTATAGGGCACGCCGATCTTCTTCGCCGTGGGTACGATCTGCTGGATGAGCTTCAGGTGATCGGCGAGCGGTGACATGTCGGAAACACCGGTAATATTGCCGCCGGGCTTGTCGAGGTCCTTGACGATCTGCGCACCGACGGGATCGGTCACCGCGGTGAAGACCACGGGAATATCCTGCGTGGTCGCGGCAACCGCCTGCGCTGACGGTGTCGCAATGGCAACGATGACGTTGGGATTCTCGCCGGCGAATTTCTGCGCGATCTGCGTCGCCGTGGCCGGATTGCCCTGGGCGCTTTCGTAATGGAAGGTCAGATTGGCACCTTCCTTGTAGCCGGCATCTTCCAGCGCCTTCTTGACGCCGTCGCGCGCCGCATCGAGGGCGGGGTGCTGGACGATCGCTGTTACATCCACAGTCACCATGTCGCCAGCAAGGGCAGCGCAGGAGCCGGCTGCTAACAGCGCCAGGGCGGTAGCACCGGCCAACGCCATTTTACGAATAAACATTCTGGATTCCTCCCCCATTTTCCTCTTGGTGTCTTGCTACCGGCCTGATTTGCCGAGCAGATGATCGTCATTAGCACGGGGATGGTGCGCGTCGTCAAGCAAGCGCCGCCCGCAAGGCAGCCATATGGCATGCGAGACATGCTGGTCCCGCGCAGGCACCCGGCTTGGCAAGGGGACCTGCCGGCACTAGCTTATCTTCATGGCCAAGAACTTTACTGAAATCGCCTATAGCGATGCCGTTCTTGCGATGCAGCGCAAGATGAATGCGGTTGAGATCAATGCCGAATTGCAGCACAGCATCGGCCGCAACAGCATCACGCCGGCTTTGGCAACCTATCTTGGCAGCCGCATTTCCTTTTATCTCGCCACCGCGTCCGCCGCCGGCCAGCCTTATGTCCAGCATCGCGGCGGTCCGCCGGGTTTCATCAAGGCGCTGGATGCGCAGCATCTCGCCTTCCCGGATTTCGAGGGCAACAAGCAGTACATCACGCTTGGCAATCTCACCGAGAATCCCCGGGTACAGCTCTTCTTCATGGATTACGGTAACCGCCAGCGCCTGAAGATCTGGGGCACGGCCGAGATTGTCGAGGATGATGAGGCGCTGCTGGCCCTGGTCACGCCGGAGGCCTGGCGGCGCCCGCTCAACCGCGCCATCCGTGTCACGGTCGAAGCCTGGGACGTCAATTGCCCGTCCTATATCCCGCAGCTCTTCACCGTCGACGAGGTGGAGGCGGCACATGCCGCGATGCTTAATCGCATCGCCGCGCTCGAGGCAGAGGTCGCGGCGTTGAAGCAAGGGGTCGCCGCGGGCAAGCGGCCCGGCCGCGATAAGAAGACCGGCAACCGCAAGGATCGCCCGGATAAATCATGATCAGCTGTGGGAGACCGGCTATCTCCGGTTACGGCACTGCGTGGCTGTCGCCGCGATGCCTGGCCTCCGCCGGCTCTTCCGCCTCGATCGGCACGCCGGGTTGCAACTTGCTGGTGCGGATGCCCAGGGCCGATTTGACATGGCTGACATTAGGCGCCGGGGTCAGGCAGGTGGTCAGGAACTTCTGGTAGGAGTCCCAGTCCTGGGCGACGATTTTCAGGAGAAAATCGGTCTCGCCCGCCAGCATGTGGCATTCCCGTACCAGCGGCCAGGTCTGCACCAGGGCCTCGAAGGCTTTCAAATCATGTTCCGCCTGGCTGCTGAGGCCGACATGGGCGAAGACGGTGACCCCATATCCCAAGGATTCCGGATTTACCTGGGCATGATAGCCCTGGATGAAACCGGCCTCCTCCAAAGCGCGCACCCGCCGCAAGCAGGGCGGCGCCGAAATGCCGGCACGTTCGGCCAATTCGACATTGGTCATACGGCCATCCGCCTGCAGATCCGCCAGGATGCGCAGATCGATTTTGTCGAGTTTGGCCCGACGCATGAAAGAAGCCCCTGTTTCGCCCGCGATTTTGCGCAACTATATTACAAGAAACTTCCTGGCAACAAGGGCAGTTCCGCGGATTCGCATTTTTGCATAACAGCGCCGGTGAGATGCCTGTCGCTTGTAACTATGGCGCCACAACCTTATGTTAGCAGCACATATCAAACACCGGATTCGGAGCTTTTAGTTGCACCGATGGGCCGGTTTCTCGACCTTTAGTCAGCTATCCGGGATTGCTCCATGGCTACGGAACATCGCAGCAAAGTTCTCATCATCGGTTCCGGTCCGGCCGGCTATACTGCCGCCATCTACGCCGCGCGCGCCAATCTGAAGCCGATTCTGGTTCAGGGGCTGCAGCCGGGCGGCCAGCTCACCATCACCACCGATGTGGAAAACTATCCGGGCTTCGCCGATGTCATCCAGGGTCCCTGGCTGATGGAGCAGATGCAGAAGCAGGCCGAGCATGTCGGCACCGCGATGATGTATGACACCATCGTCGAGGTCGATGTCAGCCGCAGGCCCTTCCGCTGCGTCGGCGATTCCGGCGACATCTATTACGGCGATACGCTGATCATCTGCACCGGCGCCCAGGCGCGTTGGCTGGGCCTGGAATCCGAGAAGAAGTTCCAGGGCTTCGGCGTTTCTGCCTGCGCCACCTGCGACGGCTTCTTCTTCCGCGATCGCGAGGTCTGCATCGTCGGCGGCGGCAATACGGCCGTCGAAGAAGCGATCTATCTTACCAATCACGCCAACAAGGTGACCTTGATCCATCGCCGCGACCATCTGCGTGCGGAAAAGATCATGCAGGACCGCCTGTTCCGCAATCCGAAGATCAATGTCGTCTGGGACAGCGCGGTCGAAGAGGTGCTGGGCGGCGGCGATCCGGTCGGTGTCACCGGTGTGAAGATCCGCAACGTCAAGACGGGTGCGATCAGCGAGATCGCCTGCGATGGCTTCTTCGTGGCGATCGGCCATACGCCGGCGACGGAGCTCTTCAAGGGCAAACTGCAGCTGGATGGCGAAGGCTATCTCATCACCCAGCCGGACAGCACGGCGACAAACATCCCCGGCGTTTTCGCCGCCGGCGATGTCAAGGACAAGGTCTACCGGCAGGCCGTGACGGCTGCCGGCATGGGCTGCATGGCGGCACTGGAAGCCGAGCGCTTCATCGCCGCCAATGAGGGGGAACACGCGGCCGCGGCAGAGTAAGCCGGGTCGTCAACGCGGCCGGCAAGGCCGATCGGTGATCAAATGGATTGGGACAAACTGCGCATCTTCCACGCCGTGGCCGAGGCTGGCAGCTTCACGCATGCGGGAGAAACCTTAAACCTGAGTCAGTCAGCCGTCTCGCGGCAGATCAGCTCACTGGAAGAAAGCCTCAATGTCGCCCTCTTCCACCGCCATGCGCGCGGTCTCATCCTGACCGAGCAAGGCGAGCTGCTCTATCGCACGGCACACGAAGTCTTTTCCAAGCTGGCGATGGCCGAGGCGCAGCTGACAGAGAGCAAGGATAAGCCCAAGGGCCAGCTGAAAGTCACGGCCACGCAGGCCTTCGGTTCCTCATGGCTGACACCGGTGCTGGGCGAGTTCATTGAGCTTTATCCCGATGTACAGGTCGATCTGGTGCTTGAAGACCGCGAGCTCGATCTCTCCATGCGCGAGGCCGATGTCGCCATCCGCATGGCGCCGCCGCGCCAGCCGGAACTCATCCAGCGCCATCTGATGACGGTGCATCTCAACGTCTATGCCTCGCCCGCTTACATCAAGCGCCATGGCATTCCGAAGAGCCCCGAGGAACTCGATAACCACCGCGTCATCGTCTATGGCGACGACACGACGAAGCCGCCAGTCCAGGACATCGACTGGCTGCTGCGGGCGGGCGGCAAGCGCGAGACCAATCAGCGCCGGCCGATCCTCAAGGTGAACAGCGTCTATGCGATTTTGCGCGCGGTGCAGAGCGGGCTTGGCCTTGCCTCGCTGCCGGAATACATGGCGCAGGAATCGACCAGCCTGGTGCGTATCCTGCCGGAACTGCAGGGGCCGCGCATCGACAGCTATTTCGTCTATCCGGAAGAATTGCGCTCATCAAAGCGCATCCAGGTCTTCCGCGACTTCTTGTTGCGCAAGGTCGCCGAGGGCAAGCTCACCTGAGCGGCTATGTCATAGATTGAGATAAGGGCCCGGTATCGCGCGATACCGGGCCTTTTCATGTCGGCCGGATCAGGCGGCTTCCTGCAAAGCCGCGAGATTGGCAAGGGTCGCCGCACAGGCACGCGCCACTTCCGCCCCCTTGACCACGAAATGGTCGAAGAAGAACTGGTGGTGTTCGGCGCTGTCATGGAAATGATGCGGCGTCAGCACGGCGGAGAGCACCGGAACTTCAGTCTCAAGCTGCACCTGCATCATGCCGCTGATCACGGCCTGCGCCACGAATTCATGGCGGTAGATGCCGCCATTGACGACGAGTCCGGCGCCGATGATGGCGGCATAGCGACCGGTCTTGGCCAGCAGCTTTGCCTGCAGCGGGATCTCATAGGCACCGGGCACCGCGATGACATCGACGCGGTCGGCGGCGATGCCATGCTTGGCGATCTCGGCCAGGAAGGAGTCCCGGCAGCGATCGACGATGTCCTTGTGCCAGCTCGCCTGAATGAAGGCGATACGGGACTTGTGTGCGGTGGGGGTAGTCGACAGGCTCTGATTCATCTTGGTTCCTCAACCTTGGGACCTGGGAATCAGGGCAACGGGCTATCTCACAATCAGACACGCAGGCTCTCCTGGCCGGCGGCGCAGATCGCGCGGTCGATATCCCGTTCTCTTTCATCCGGACTGTGACCGTCGGCCCCGGAATCGCACCGGATCTGCTGACCCTCGACCGCGGCTGATTGGCCCGACCGAGGCGCTCGCGGGCTTCTGCCGTCAGGCAGTTACCGCCGGTGGGGAATTGCACCCCGCCCTGAGAACATCGCCGCCAGAACCATGATTTCAGCCAGGCTCCGGCAGCACGACGGGCTTAGCGCTTTTCCTGGCGTGGAACAAGCCATGGCCCATCCAGCCAATCAGAATCAGCGTAATCTATTGATACGATTATAAAATACAAAAAGCTTGGGTGGCCACGCCGGCGACTCCGCTACCATCTGCTTGACTCACTTTTCCCAACTGAACTATCATTCACTTAATGAATGAATATTCATTTATATGGATGAGACATGCAGGCGATTGTTGAAACAGGTCGGAGTGGCAGGCCACTACGGGGCGAAGCAGGGCAGCGCAATCATGAGCGCACCCATGCCGCGATCCTCGACGCCACCATCCGCACCATCGCCGCTTTCAGCCTCTCCGGCACCACCGTGCAGCGCGTGGCCGAAGCGGCCGGTGTCTCGGTCGGCGCCGTGATCCTGCATTTCAAGAGCAAGGACGCCCTGCTGGTCGCTGCCCTCGAACTGGTGGCGAGCGATTTCGAAGTCGCGCGGCGGCAGGCCCTGCTGCAAGCCGGCAGCGATCCGGTTGCCGCCCTGACAGCGCTGATCGATGTCTCCCTCGATCCGCAAGTGAGCGACCCCGATCGCATCGCCGTGTGGTCGGCCTTCTGGGGCGAGGCGCAATCGCGCGACGTCTATCTGCGGCGGGTTGGTTCACTCGACACAGCCTACCAGACCGACATTACGCGGCTCTTCAACGAGCTGATCAAGCAGGGCGGCTATAGTCATCTTGACGCCGAGGCCATGGCGCTCGCCTTCGCCGGCCTGCTCGACGGACAGTGGCAGGACATCATGACCAAGGCGCCGGACTACGACCGCGCCGCGGCCCGCCGGATCGTCCTGCTGTTCCTGGCCGGGATCTTCCCGCGCCATTTCCAGCGACCTTGAAAGGATCATCGTGCCGATAGCGGTCGGCGCCTGCTTTCTTGCACCGCAAGCCAATACCGGACCAGCGCATCACCAAGTCAGACCATCGATATTGAGCGCATCGGATCAGTCAGCGAGAGGACATCGGATATGACGAACATCGACACCACCTCCCCCATCCGCGTCAACGTACCGGCCACGGATCTGCCGCGGGCCTTGCCGGCCTGGGTCTATCGCAATGCCGAGTTGCTGGAGCTGGAATACGAGCGTCTGATCCTCCCCTCCTGGCAGTTCGTCTGCCATGTCAACCAGGTGAAGCAGCCGGGCGATTTCGCCACGCTCGATCTGATGCGCGATTCGATCATCGTCATGCGCGGCAAGGATCAGGTGCTGCGCGCCTTCACCAATGTCTGCCGCCATCGCGGCGCCAAGCTGCTCGACGGCAGCGGCAGCTGCAAGCATCGCATCACCTGCCCCTATCACGCCTGGTCCTACAATCTCGATGGCAGCCTTTCAGGTGTGCCGGCGGAACAGACCTTCCCCGGCCTCGACAAGAAGGAATTCGGGCTGAAGCCGGTGGAACTGGAAGTGATCCTCGGTCTCGTCTTCATCCGTGTCATCGGCGGTGGTCCGAGCCTCGCCGAGATGTGGGGCGATTACGTCGATCTCGTCGCCGATTATCGCCTCGAGGAAATGGTGCCGGTGGAGGAACCCTGGACCGATACCTGGCGCTGCAACTGGAAGGTCGGCGTCGACAACAATCTCGAGAACTATCACATCCCGATCGGCCATCCCGGCTATCACCGCATGTTGGACAATGATCTGCTCGGCTTCATGAACGAGCATGGCGTTGCCGGCAGCAAGAGCACGCTGAAGGACAAGCTTTCCCCCAACTGGGTCGAGCGCAGCTATCAGCAGATGGCGCCGGAAGTACTGACCGATCTGTCGGAGGAAACCCGCCGCACCTGGCACTTCTTTTCCATGCCGCCCAATATCGGCATCGATATCTATCCGGACAGCATGGACGTGTTCCAGTTCCTGCCGCGCGGGCCCGAGACCTGTTTCGTGCGCTATCCGATCTATCGCCGGCCGAATGAGAACCGGGAGCAGAAGGTGCTGCGCTATCTCAATGGCCGGATCAACCGCCAGGTTGGTGCGGAGGACCGGGTGCTCTGTGAGCGGGTGCAGATCGGCCTTGCCTCGCAGGGTTATGAAGCGGGCCCGCTCTCGACCTATGAAGTGGCGTTGAAGGATTTCCATGACCGCATCCGCCGGGCCTGCCCGGTTACCAATCTGGCAACCGCGCCGGCGCCTGGAACATTGCGGGATTGCGACATCGAGATGACGGCGGATCAGGCTGCCTGAGCGCTCCATCTGCTGCGCCGGCCGGGCCTCTTCCCGACTGGTGCAGCCACCCTGCCGGGCTGCCCGAGAGCGATTGCCAAGCCACAGTTTCCAACGGAGTGTTCCTGGGAAAAGCGGCGGGGCAACTTTGCATGCACCGAGCGAGTCGGCGCCCGCCAAGCTGTATATGCCTAAAATCCCACGTATTTAAGGGCGCCGTACCAGCCAAAAACCCCGGTTGGCTAAATTAAACCTCAACATCAAATTATTGAAATAATTATGTTTATTAGCCATGCGCACGGCGCATGGGCGGGGCGTGAAATTCTGGCTGGTGGCACTGCGCTATTTTCATATTCTGTCAACGTGTGATTTAGCAACAAGCCTGTTGCGCTTTTGCAACAGATTGTTCTGGCGCCGAACCTGGCCCTGCGGGGCAGCTTCCGTGCCTTTTCGGAGCCTTGTGCTCCATGTGCATTCGGGCGCAAGGCCCGGATGAAGGGTCTTCGGATCCTACGTCTCCCAGACGTAAAGCCTCCCTGTTTAACTTGCCCCCGATCGTTTGGTCGGGGGTTTTTTCTTGCGCTTGATAACAGCCGGGTTAAGCCCGGTTGACACTGCGCGGCCCCCGCACCCAAGCTGAAATACCGCAAGCAGCAGAAGCGACAATGGCGACAGACCCGACCGCCAGCGACTGGCAGCAAACATGTCATCCCGACATGCTGAAGGTCCTGGCCTATTGGCAGAGCAAATGCGGTGACCGGACGATGCCGAGCCGGGCCGATATCGACCCCCTGGAACTGGCCGCCTATCTGCCGCAAATCACCCTTGTCGATGTCGTTCCCGATGCCCGGCGCTTCGTCTATCGCCTGGTCGGGACGGCGGAGGTGCGCCTGCGCGGCAAGGACCCGACCGGCCAAGCCGTTGCCGACAGCTTCTTCGCAGCAACACCTGCTGAAGCATTGAACCGGTATGAAAGAGTCTGCCGCACCTGCCTCCCTTTCTATGAGGAAGACGATTTCCAGGTGGTCGATCGCTATGTCAGCGAGGCCAATCTCTTCCTGCCGCTCTCCAATGACGGCAAGACCGTCAACATGGTCATGGTCTTTTCTATCAACCGCGACCTGTATCTGTGATCAACGCCATGCCGGCATGTCGCGCGCGTGTCACCTTACAGGCGTTTTGACGACGCCTCTTTGTCGCAGGTGCATCTTTGGCCCAGGCGCATCTTTGAAATCATTCATCATGGCGGGTCTCGCTACGCAGTAGCGATCCCAAGCCCCAATTTCGCCCAGGGAACAATCTCTCCTCTGAACCGGTTGCCTTTGGAAACCGCGCGGCGGAAGGACAGGTTGTCTCATGCACGATACCGATCTCCATTCCACAGCCAAAGTCGCCAGGCACCCGATCCACCCCATGTTGGTGCCATTTCCCATCGTCTGTTTCATTGGCACGTTGCTGACGGATATCGCTTATTGGCAGACCGCCGAAATGATGTGGGCTAATTTCTCTGCCTGGCTGCTGACAGCAGGTCTTGCCTTGGGTGCCCTCGCTGCAATAGCGGGGCTGATCGATTTCCTCGGCGACCGCGGCATACGGACGCATCGGAGTGCCTGGATCCATATGCTCGGCAATCTCGTTGCCTGGCTATTGGCGCTGCTCAATGCCTTTGTTCATACCCGTGACGCCTGGACCTCCGTGGTTCCGACCGGTCTCATTCTGTCGGCTTTGGTGGTTCTCATCTTGCTTTTCACCGGCTGGCTTGGCGGATCACTGGTCTATCGCCATCGCATCGGCATCGGCGGTTAGGAGTCTTTCACCATGAACTCGTATGACCGCGCTAAATGCGCATTCCCCCTTTTTGTCCCTCTGATGCTGGCAATGGCAATACTCGCAGGATGCCGTGACGAAAGCGGTGATCCTAAAGCACAGATCGGCCCTAATCCGACACTGCCTGAGCCGCAAGAATATCTTTTTCCACCCATGCATCTTGCCTCGGTCATCGGCTGGAAAGACGGTGAGGCGCCAACGGTACCGCAGGGATTGCAGATCAAGGCGCTCGCCACCGGGCTTGCCCATCCCCGTTCGCTCTACGTCTTGCCAAACGGCGATATCCTGGTTGTTGAATCCAAGGCGCCTCGAAGCGATCCAATCAATCGCCCGAAGGATCTCGTCATGCAATGGGTCGAGTCACTGGTGACCTCCGGCGGCAGCGAAGATGCCAACCAGCCCACCAATCAGATCACGCTTCTACGCGATGCCGACGGCGACGGCGTGCCGGAGACGAAAAGCGTCTTCCTCGATCATCTGCATTCGCCCTTCGGGGTCGCTTTGGTCGGCAACGATCTTTATGTCGCCAATACCGATGCGATCATGCGCTACCCGTATAATCCGGGAGACACCAAGATCACCGCCCCGGGGACCGAGCTGACACCCTTGCCCGGTGGACCAATCGATCATCACTGGACCAAGAGCCTGGTTGCCAGCCGCGATGGTAACCTGCTCTATGTCGGCGTCGGCTCCAACAGCAACATCACCGAGAACGGCATCGAAGCGGAGAAGAACCGGGCGGATATCTTGGAAGTGGATCGCGCGACGGGCCGGTGGCGCATCTTTGCCAGCGGCTTGCGCAATCCCAATGGCCTCAGCTGGGAACCGCAGACAGGTGCCCTCTGGACGGTGGTCAACGAACGCGATGAATTAGGCCCCGACCTGGTGCCGGATTATCTCACCTCGGTCAAAGATGGCGCCTTCTATGGCTGGCCGTACAGCTATTATGGCCAGCATGTCGATCCCCGCGTCATGCCGCAGCGGCCGGATCTGGTAGCAAAAGCTATTCCGCCGGATTATGCCCTCAGTTCACACGTAGCCCCGTTAGGACTGGCCTTCTATACCGGCACCAATCTCCCGGAGACCTATCGCGGCGGCGCTTTCGTCGGCGAGCACGGCAGCTGGGACCGGCCGCAGCTCAACGGCTACAAGGTCGTCTTCGTGCCGTTCGGCAACGGCAAGCCGAACGGCATGGCCCAGGATGTCGTCACCGGCTTCGTGAATAGCGATGATGAGGCGCATGGGCGTCCCGTGGGCCTCGCTATCGATAAATCCGGTGCCCTGCTGATTGCCGATGATGTCGGCAACGCGGTCTGGCGGGTGACCGGTAGCGGTAAGTAGTCTGCGCCGCTCAAGCAATACCGGTCTCCTGTCGCACGATGGTGCGGGAGACCGGTATTGCTTGCATCCGCGGGGCCTTTTCGGACGCGCGGTCGCATCGCGGATCAGCGATACAATTCCTCGCCCTGGATATCCTTGTAGATGCCGGCCACCTGCTCGGCATAGCCGTTGAAGAGCTGGGTATCGCGTTGTTCGCCTGTACCGAGGTCGCGTTCGCTGGCCTGGCTCCAGCGCGGATGCGCAACCGCCGGGTTCACATTCGCCCAGAAGCCGTATTCCGAAGACTGGATCGTTTGCCAGAAGGTCTTCGGCCGATCATCGGTGAAGGTGATCTTGACGATGCCCTTCGCCGATTTGAAACCGTATTTCCACGGCAGAGTGAGGCGGATCGGTGCACCATTCTGCTTGGCGATCGGCTTGCCATAGAGACCGGTGGAGATGAAAGCGAGCTCATTGGTCGCCTCGGCCATGGTCAAGCCTTCAATATAGGGCCAGGGATACCAGTCTTCGTTCTGGCCGGGTGCCAGATCCGGCTTCGAGAAGCTTTCGAAACGCAGATATTTGACGCCGGCTGACGGCTTCGCGTAATCGACCAGCGCCTTCAGCGGGAAGCCACTCCAGGGCACTGCCATCGACCAGGCCTCGACGCAGCGATGGCGATAGATTCGCTCTTCCAGCGGCATCGCTTTCAGCAGATCGTCAATGGCGATGGTCTGCGGCTTCTCCACCATGCCGTCGATGGTTATCGCCCAGGGCCGGATCGGCAGCGCCTGGGCCGCATCGGCCACATCCTTGGTCTCGCCGAATTCATAATAGTTGTTGTAATGGGTCGCCCGCTCTTCCGGCGTCAGCATGCCGTCGACTTTGTAGGCGTCGTTATGCTTGGCGGGATAAAGGCCGGCCGAGGGATCCGGGGCATCGGCCCAGGCGCGGCGACCGTAAACGCCCATGATGCTGCCGACCGCGCCAGCCGCAGCTGCGCCGGCCATGAACTGACGGCGATTAAAGAAGATATGTTCCGGGGTGACTTGGGAGGCAGGTATCTCCCAACCGCGCCGAACCCTGATCAGCATGGTCAAATCCTTCGGGAAGGGTGTGTTCGCGCAGCAATGTAAAAATGGGGACCAGGAGGCGCTGGCGGCAAGTCACGAAAACGTGAACGGCCGGGACTGAGCCCGGCCGTTCCGCAGAAATACCGAAGTATTCCAGTAGCTTACTTCAGCGCCGCGCAGGCCCGCTGGATCCGGGTGCAGGCTTCCGTCAGTGCCTCGGTCGAGGTCGCGTAGGAAATGCGGAAGAAGGGCGAGAGGCCGAAGGCCGAGCCCTGGACCGCGGCCACGCCTTCGGCTTCCAGCAGATAGGTGACGAAGTCGTCATCAGTCTCGATCTTCTTGCCCTGCGGCGTGGTCTTGCCGATCACCCCGGCGCAGGACGGATAGACGTAGAAGGCGCCTTCCGGCTTGTGGCAATGCAGCCCGTCCGCCTTGTTCAGCATGTCGACGACGAGGTCGCGGCGCTGCTTGAAGCTGACATTGTGTTTGGCGATGAAATCCTGCGGGCCGTTGAGGGCTTCAACCGCTGCGGCTTGGCTGATCGAGGTCGGGTTCGAGGTCGATTGCGACTGCACCTTGGCGATGGCCTTGATGAGCTGCACCGGACCCGCGGCGTAGCCAATACGCCAGCCGGTCATGCAATAGGACTTCGACACGCCGTTCATGGTGAGGGTGCGGTCATAGAGCTTCGGCTCGACCTCGGCGATGGTCGAGAACTTGAAGTCGTCATAGACCAGATGCTCGTACATGTCGTCGGTCAGGATCCAGACATTTGGGTGCTTCAGGAGCACATCGGCCAGCGCCTTCAATTCGGCCTTGGAATAGGCGGCACCGGTCGGGTTCGACGGCGAGTTGAGGATCAGCCACTTGGTCTTCGGCGTGATCGCCTTCTCGAGATCTTCCGCCTGCAGCTTGAACTGGTGATTGGCATTGCAGGGCACGATCACCGGCTTCGCATCGGCAAGCAGCACGATATCCGGATAGGACACCCAATAGGGCGCCGGGATGATCACCTCGTCGCCGGCATTGAGGGTCGCCATCAGGGCGTTATACAGCACCTGCTTGCCGCCGGTGCCGACCGTCACCTGCTCCGGCTTGTAATCGAGATTGTTCTCGCGCTTGAACTTGGCGCAGATCGCCTTCTTCAGGGCATCGGTGCCGTCCACGTTGGTGTACTTGGTATCGCCCGCCTTGATGGCGGCGATAGCGGCGGCCTTGATGTTTTCCGGGGTGTCGAAATCCGGCTCGCCGGCACCGAGGCCGATCACGTCGCGGCCGGCGGCTTTCAGCTCGCGGGCCTTCATGGTCACGGCAATGGTGGGCGAGGGCTTGATGCGCTCGAGGCGGTCGGCAAGAAAGGGCATGATTTTTCCGGTTCAGGCTAGGGACTGAAAACGTGCGGGACCTTACTGCCGCAGGCTCCGTCGCGCAACCGCAATACCGGCATGTGACCGTCGCGAAACTGCGACATCTCGCCGTCGAATCGCCGGTCTTGGCCGATCCGGGTATCCCCGAAGCCCTCAAGTAAAACTCCCGGGCAAAGCCCTAGGCAAACCGCCGGGCGCCGAAGATGCAGCCGACCACCAGAACCGCCGCCAGGACTGCCGTCGGCGGGACGCTTTCGCCCAGAACCAGCGCCGCGAGGCCAAGGCCGATGAACCCCTGGACCAGCTGCAACTGGCCGACCCGGGCGATGCCGCCCAGCTTCAGGCCGTGATACCAGAAGAAAAAGCCGATAAACATGCTGAACAGGCTGACATAACCAAGCCCCAGCAAGGGCCCTCGCCCTGCCGCCAGCACAAGGCCGAGATCGAGCCCGCTTTCCGTCCAGCGCCAGAAGAGGATCGCCGCCATCGCCGGCAAGGACAGAACAAGTGCCCAGCAGATCACCTGCCAGGAACCCAGCCGGCGGGCGAGCACGGCGCCTTCCGCATAGCCGAGGCCGCAAACAATGATCGCCACCAGCATGTCGAGATCGGCCGGCTGCAGGCCGATCGCATGGCCCTCTGCCTTGGCCTGGATCAGGGCATAGCCGACCACCACCGCACCGCCCAGGGCAGCAAAGCCCCAGAAAACCGGCTTCGGCCGCTCGTCGCCGCGCCACACTGCGGCGATCGCCGTCATCGCCGGTAGCAGGCCGACGAAGACGATGCCGTGGCTGGCGGGCACCAGGCGCATGGCATAGGCGCTGAACAGAGGGAAGCCGAGCACCACACCGAAGGCGACGATCACGAGCCGCGCCCATATCCGCCTTTCCGGCCAGGCCTGCCGGCTGGCTGCCAGCAGGACGATGCTGAGCAGTCCGGCAATGACGGCGCGCGCTGCCGTCACCAGCAGGGGATCGAAGACGGCCACCGCCAGCCGTGTTGCCGGCAAGGACCCGGCGAAGATGACGCAGCCGACGAAGCCGAAAACCAGGCCGAGCCAAGTTGCCCGTTTTGCCGAGGCAGTCCCGACCGCGGCGGGTGTCGCCAGTGACGGGCTGCCATTACGGACAGGATAACCACCCGCCATCTGATCGCGCAGATCATCCATCGGCTTCATCGGCCAGCTCCCTTCGTCATCCGATCCTCGGGGACAGGGATGGCGGAATTCTCGGCGCGCCAACAGAACCGGCAACCGTCCTGCCGATTATTCTGTACCGGTACATCTACCGATACAGTTGGCGTCGGTCGCCACGATGATGATGCTACGGTTCTGAATCCCTTTGACCTAGGCCTTCATTCCCGACGTTAGTCAGGGCCATAACTTGCATTTTAGAAAAAGCTTAAGGAATGCTGCCTAGACTTGATCCTGTGGCATCTCTGATGCCGATCGCAGCCCCCGCTCGATGGAGCGATTGACTGAACTGGAGGCTGACCGTGCGGTTTGCCAATTTATCGATTCTCTGGAAAATCCTCTGCGTGGTTTGCCTGCTGACCGTGATCACCGTAACGGTCGCTGTCACTGCTACGACATCGCTACGCAAGCTCAGCCTGGCGACCGCGGAATTGGATGATGTCGCCACGGCAGCGGCGCTGGCACCGCGCATCGCCTTCAATATCGCCATGATGAATCGCGGCGAAGTCTGGGTCGCCGCCAATCCGGATCCGCAAGAGATCAGCGCGACGCGAAACCTGGCCGAGCAAGAACGCGCGGAGACGCAGCAACATATTGCGCAGATCAAGCCGCTGCTCGACGAGAGCCAGACCGAGCTCATGCGCAAGGTTGAGACGGTTTATGCCGATTATCTCGCCAGTATGGAAACGACCCTGTCGACGGCGGAAAAGGTCGGATCGAAGGTGGCCGTGGAGGAGGAGCAGCAGCAGATCCTCGCCGCAGCCAAACAGAGCCACCAGCATGTCGAGAATCTGCGGCAGTTGATGCAGGACATGGGCGCCGATATCGACCAGCGCTCAAACGACGTTGCCCAGGAAGCGAGCGACATCTATGAGACCATGCGCCATGTCCTGATCGGTCTCAGCCTCGGCGGTGTCGTGTTAGGCCTCGCCCTCGGTTTCCTCATCGCCCAGTTCGGCATCAGTCGCCCGCTGCGCCGCCTGGTGGAGGTGCTGCGCAACCTCGCCGATGGCAATCTACAGGTCGAGGTCCCCGGCGCCGATCGGCGCGACGAGGTCGGCGCGATCGCCAATACCACCTTCGTCTTCAGGGAAAACATGATCAAGGCGCGTGACATGGAAGAAGTCGCCGCCGAACAGAAGCGCCAGACGGAGGTGGAAAAACGCCGCCTCATGCAGCAAATGGCCGATAGCTTCGAGGCCGATGTGAAAGAGATCGTGCAATCGGTATCGAACTCGGCGGAGGAGTTGCAGGGCAGCGCGACCACCATGTCCTCGATTGCCGAGGAGACTGCGCGCCAGGCAACCGTCGTCGCCTCGGCCACGACAGAGGCCTCCGGCAATGTCCAGACCGTCGCCACTGCCACCGAAGAGCTCAGCAGCTCGATCAGCGAAATCACCCGCCAGGTCGCCGAATCCGCTGCCATCGCCCAGGAGGCGGTCAGCGAAGTCGAACGGACGAATATCGGCGTCGCCGGCCTCACCGATGCCGCCGGCAAGATCGGCTCGGTGGCTCAACTGATCCAGGATATCGCCAGCCAAACCAATCTGCTGGCGCTCAACGCGACAATCGAGGCAGCCCGCGCCGGTGAAGCCGGCAAGGGCTTTGCAGTGGTGGCTTCCGAGGTGAAGAACCTGGCGACCCAGACGGCCCGCGCTACCGAGGAGATCACCGGCCAGATCGCCACCATCCAGCAGGAGACCAGCAATACCGTGACGGCAATTCGCGCCATCGGCGGCACAGTCATCCGTCTCAATGAGATCGCCTCAGGCATCGCTGCCGCGGTGGAAGAGCAAAGTGCGGCAACCCAGGAAATTGCCCGCAATGTGCAGCAGGCAGCGATCGGCACCGAAGAAGTGTCGCGCAACATTACCGGCGTCAATGATGCGGCGGCGGAAGCCGGCACGGCGGCAACCCAGGTGCTGGATGCCGCGAAGGACCTGTCGCAGCAATCTGCGGCACTGTCGTCGCAGGTCGACGCCTTTATCGGCCGCATCCGCGCCGGCTGACAGCGGCGGAGCCGGACCCGCCCTTCAGAGCTCCTTGCTCATATAGACCACGAAGCCGCCTCTGAACGCTTCCTCGCGATCGATGCGGTAGCCGAGTGTTTGATAGAAGCCGACATTCTGCGCGAAGAGCTTGTTGGTATAGAGCTCGACGCGTCGATGATCGAGGGCCGCAGCCATCCGTTCCACGTGGGCCATCAGATGGCGGCCGAGCCCCTTGCCTTGAAAGTCCGGCGATACCGCCAGGTTCTCGATCAGAATGCAGTCCGGCTGCGGAATGATCTCGATCAGGGCCGCCAGGATACCGTCCAGATACAGAAGGTCGATCATGTGCTGGCGAACCGCCACGGCATAATCGGCGGTCATCGGCTTCGGTTTGCGACCGATGAGCGGAACCCATTTCGCATAGGCGGCATCGGTCAGGGCGGCGATCGCTTCGGCATCGCCGGGACCGGCCCGCTTTATCTCTATTCGCTGTGCGGCCATCCGCGCCTCCCCTTGCCTTCCAAGCCAGGCGACAGACCTAACACGGGAGCCGTTCCGGTGGTAGCAGGCTGTCCTATGTTCCGGTACAGTTGGCAAACTGTACTGGCGGCCAGACGCAAGCGGGCGATAGGATGGAACTGACCCTCAATCGGGAAGACAACCGGCCGCTGGTCGAGCAGATCATGGCGGCCATCATCCACCGCATCGAGCGGCGCCAGTTGCTGCCCGGCGTCCGCCTGCCCTCGATCCGCCGCCTGGCGGAAACCATCGGCGTCAGCAAGTTCACTGTCATCGAGAGCTATGACCGGCTGGTCGCCCAAGGCTACCTCGTATCGCGCCCGGCCGCCGGCTTCTTCGTCGCCGGCCAGCGCCCGCCGCTCGATCTCGGCGAGCCGGATGACGACCGCAGCCGGGCCATCGATCCGATCTGGATCATGCGCCAGGCTTTGACGCTGGATGACCGCCTGATTAAGGCCGGTTGCGGCTGGCTGCCCTCTTCCTGGCTCGACGAGCCGCAATTGCGTCGCGCCTTGCGCCAGATCGCCAATGCACCGGGCAGCCAGCTGCTGGAATATGGCCAGCCGCTGGGATTTGCGCCGCTCCGCGAACAACTGACACGCCGGCTTGCCGCCATCGAGATCGACGCGCCGCCGCAACAGATCCTGCTGACCGATAGCGGCAGTCAGTCGATAGACCTCTTGCATCGTTACCTGGTCCAGCCGGGCGATACGGTGCTGGTGGACGATCCCGGCTATTTCAACTTCATCGGCAACCTGCGCAGCCACCGCATCCAGGCGGTCGGCGTGCCGCGCTTGCCCGACGGACCGGATCTCGACCGGCTGGCGGCGCTCGCAGCGCAGCACCGCCCGAAGCTCTACCTCACCAATGCCGCCTTGCATAACCCGACCGGCGGGCAGCTGGCCCCGGCCATCGCCCACCGCCTGCTGCAACTGGCCGAGACCCATGACTTCCTCATCGCCGAGGACGATATCTTCCTCGATTTCCAGGAACGGCCAGGCCTCCGTCTAGCCGCCCTCGATCAGCTGCGCCGGGTGATCTATCTCGGCAGCTTCACCAAGACCTTGTCGGCAGCCTGCCGCTGCGGCTTCATCGCCGCCAGCCGGGACCGGATCGCCGGACTCAGCGACCTCAAGCTCGCGAGCAGTTTCGGCAATAATGAGCTGTCGGCGCAATTGGTGCACCGCTTGCTGGTCGATGGCAGCTATCGGAAGCAGGTTGAGACCATCCGCCTGCGGCTGCGCCAGGCCATGGCCCAAGTGCAGCGACGGCTGGAAAGCTGTGGCCTCACCCCTTGGCTGCAGCCGAGCGAAGGCATGTTCCTGTGGATGCAGCTGCCTGACGGCGTCGATTCCGCGGATATTGCCCGGGCGGCGCTGGCCGAAGGCGTCATGCTGGCACCGGGCGATGCCTTCAGCACCAGCCGGAGTTGCAAGAACTTCCTGCGATTCAACGTGGCGCAAAGCCAGCCGCAGCGGGTGACGGAAATATTGCGATCACTGCTCGGCAAAACGCCGGGGCGCCGCCTCGTCGGCGCTTAATCTCGCACCTCGTGAGGAAGATCGACTATCGTCGCCCGGACGGTTGGAACGTCCGCTCGCTGACTTATTGCGGCATGGTCACGGTTATCTTTAGGCTCGAATACCACGCTGCCGCATTTGCCATGTCTTCTTCACTGAGCTGTTGCGCGACAATCGACATCTGGTCCTGCTGGCGGGCGCCGGACTTGAAGGCCTTCAACTGCTTGATGAGATAGCCCGGATTATCGCCGGCGAGATTCGGGGCGTCAGGATTCTTGGCGATGCCGTCGACGCCATGACAGGCCGCGCAGACGGTAGCGACCGTCTTCTTGCCGGCAGCGATATCCGCCGCTGCCGCCGGAAGGGCCAGCGCCGTCAGACCGATCAGCGTCATCATGAAACGCAAAGCATCTTTCATTCCACACCTCTCAACCGAGAACGCGTCAATGGGACGAGCGGGTCATATCAATGACCCGCTCGGCGAGAACTCGTTTTTGCTCATGTTGGCACGCTCTGCCGGCCGCTACTTCTCGTAGGAGATGCGGTAGATCGCCCCGGCGAAATCGTCGGAAACCAGGATCGAGCCGTCGCGTAATTGGGCGAGGCCGACCGGGCGACCGATATATTCGCCGTCTCCCGTCAGCCAACCGGCGGCGAATTCTTCCTGCTTGCCGGCTGTGCCGTCATCATTGAGCGGCGTGAACAGCACCCGCGCGCCGACCGGAACCGTGCGGTTCCAAGAGCCATGCTGGGTGGTGAAGATACCGTGCTTGTAGCGCTCCGGAAATTTGCTGCCGGTATAAAAGAGCAGGCCGAGATCGGCGGCATGGGCGACCGTTTCCACCACCGGGAAGACGACATCGGCCGGCGGCTCGCTGCTCTTGTATTCATTCGTACGGACATGGCCGCCGCCGTACCAGGGGAAGCCGAAACTCTGCCCCTGTTTGGTGACATGGTTGAGCTCACCCGGCGGGATATCGTCACCCATGCCGTCGACCTGGTTGTCATTGGTCCACAGATCGCCCGTCTTGGGATCGAAATCGAAGCCGACCGCATTGCGCAGGCCATCGACGAAGACTTCGCGATCGGAGCCGTCCTGATTCATGCGGATGATACCGCCAATGCCGTATTTCTTGAACGTATCGAGCTTCTCCGGCGGCGGCACGTTATAAGGCTGCCCCATCTGCACATAGAGCTTCTTGTCCGGGCCAACGGCACAGACGCGGGCGGTGTGATTATAGCTTTCATCGGCACCGGGAATGAGATCGCCGTCCTTCACCACGTCACCGGCGGCGACATCCGGGCTTTCATAGAAGAATTCCGCCGCCGCGAAGACCCGGATGCGGTTACGCTCGGCGACATACAAAAACCCGTCCTTGGAAAAACAGACGCCGTTCGGGATGACGAAAGTGAGCGACGGTGCGAACCGCTTGACCTCGTCCGCAACGCCATCCTTATTCCGGTCAGTCACCGCCCAGACCGCATCCTTGCGGGTACCGACAAAAGTAACGACGCCTTGCGGGCCGACCGCCATATGGCGGGCATCGGGCACGACGGCATAAAGGCTGATCTTGAAGCCGTCGGGCACCTTGATGCGCTGGAGGTTCTTTTTCAGTTGTTCCGCATAATCGCCGGTTTGCGGCACGGGCTGGAAGGCCGCCATGCCGGTGCCAGTCGACTGCATATTCTCCAGTTTCTGCATGTTATCAGAAGGCGCCGCCGGCGCCGTCGATTGGGCATGGGCAACATTTGTCAGGGCCGTTCCTGCGACCATTGCGCCGGCCGCTATCGCCACGGTCGCGATAGCCACCGCAGCAACGGATGAAAGCAACAAAGTCTTCACTTGCGCCTCCTTTTTTATGAGCCTGGGATATCGACAAGGGTTGTCCAGGCTTCCCCGCCTTGAATTTTTGCGATTGCTGGACGCTTAAAAATAGCATGAAAGAAAACCCCAGACGCGGCGCACCCCGAGCGGTCGGACGGAAAAAATCCTTTTCTAATAAGGAAAATCAATGAACTTGATCTAAAGGATGATATCGTGATGGAGAGTCGCGGCCCTCAGATACTCGCGCATAAATTTCTCTCTTTAGCTGCGCGTCGTCTTTCTGCGCCGGATCAGATGACAAGCGAGGATAGGCTCGCCGGCCATATGCCATCGTCTCGCGGTCCTTGCGGGCGGCATGCCTGGCAGGAGCCATGTCAGGAATGCGGAACAACCGATCCTTCCAGCGTCTTTAAGCGGCCCCCTTGGCAGGCTATATAAGGTGCCATGAAACAGTCCCTCCACACCGACCCCGTGATCGAAGAACGCCCCGTGACGGTCGTCCAGCCGACCGGCGGCATTCCCTTCAAGCTGGTCTCCGATTATCAGCCGGCCGGCGACCAGCCGCAGGCGATTGCCGAGTTGGTCGCAGGCGTCAATGAGCACGAACGCGACCAGGTCCTGCTCGGCGTCACCGGTTCCGGCAAGACCTTCACCATGGCGCATGTCATTCAGCAGGTGCAGCGCCCGGCTCTGGTGATGGCGCCGAACAAGACCCTGGCCGCCCAGCTCTATGGCGAGATGAAAAGCTTCTTCCCGGAAAATGCGGTCGAGTATTTCGTCTCCTATTACGACTACTACCAGCCGGAAGCCTATGTACCGCGGACGGATACCTATATCGAAAAGGAATCCTCGCTGAACGAGCAGATCGACCGCATGCGCCATGCGGCGACCCGGTCGCTGTTCGAGCGCCGTGACGTCATCATCGTCGCCTCGGTCTCCTGCATCTACGGCATCGGTTCGCCGGAAACCTATTCGACCATGACGGTGACGCTGAAGGTCGGCGACAGCCTCGATCGCAACGAGTTCCTGCGCCGCCTGGTCGAGCTGCAATACAAGCGCAACGAGGCCGCCTTCTATCGCGGTACCTTCCGCGTCAAGGGCGACAGCATCGAACTCTTCCCGGCCCACTTCGAGGACCGCGCCTGGCGCCTCTCCTTGTTCGGCGACGAGATCGAGGCGATCTATGAATTCGATCCACTGACCGGCGAGAAGGCCGCCGATCTCGCCGAGATCAAGATCTATGCGAACAGCCATTATGTGACGCCGAAGCCGACCCTGCACCAGGCGATCAAGCATATCCGCGAGGAGCTGAAGATCCGCCTCGCCGATCTCAACACCCAGAACAAGCTCTTGGAAGCCCAGCGCCTGGAGCAGCGGGTCAATTTCGACATGGAGATGCTGGAAGCGACGGGCAGCTGCGCCGGTATCGAGAACTATTCACGCTATTTGACCGGACGCAATCCCGGCGAGCCGCCGCCGACCTTGTTCGAATATCTGCCGCAGGACGCCCTGCTCTTCACCGATGAGAGTCATGTGACCGTGCCGCAGATCGGCGGCATGTTCAAAGGCGACTATGCACGCAAATCGACCTTGGCCGAATATGGCTTCCGCCTGCCCTCTTGCTGCGACAATCGCCCGCTCAAATTCGAGGAATGGGAGCGCATGCGGCCACAGACGGTACATGTCTCGGCAACGCCCGGTCCCTGGGAGATGAACCAGACCGGCGGTGTCTTCGCCGAGCAGGTGATCCGCCCCACCGGCCTGATCGATCCCGTCTGCATCATCCGCCCGACCGAATTTCAGGTCGATGACGTGATCGCCGAATGCAAGGAAGCGGCGGCCAAGGGCGAGCGCGTGCTCATCACCACGCTGACCAAGCGCATGGCCGAGGACTTGACCGAATACATGCATGAGGCCGGTGTCCGCGTCCGCTATATCCACTCCGACGTGGAGACGCTGGAGCGTATCGAGATCATCCGCGACCTGCGTCTCGGTGCTTTCGATGTGCTGATCGGCATCAACCTGCTGCGCGAAGGCCTCGACATTCCGGAATGCGCCCTGGTCTGCATCCTCGATGCCGACAAGGAAGGCTTCCTGCGCTCGAAGACCTCGCTGGTGCAGACGATCGGCCGCGCCGCGCGTAACGTCGACGGCCGGGTGCTGCTCTATGCCGATAACATGACGGAGAGCCTGCAATATGCGATCGACGAGACCAATCGCCGGCGCGAGAAGCAGCAGGCCTATAACACCGCCCATGGCATCACGCCGGAATCAGTGAAGAAGCAGATCGGCGATATCCTGTCATCGGTCTATGAGAGCGACCATGTGACGGTCGATACCGGCCTTGCCGGCGAATCGCATCTCATCGGCCACAATCTCAAGGCCACCCTCGCCGATCTCGAGAAGAAGATGCGCACGGCGGCGGCGGAACTGGAATTCGAGGAAGCAGCCCGCCTGCGCGACGAGATCAAGCGTCTGGAGGCGATCGATCTCGGCATTCCGGTCGAATACAACACCGGCAGCAATCTCTCGGCGCCGGGGGCTCCCTATAACAACCGCGACAAGCCGGGCAAACCCTCCATGGGCAACACCGTGCGCGGCCGCTCCGTCGGTGGCCGCGCCGGCTCCAATGCCGGCAAGAAGGGGCCGAAGAAGCGGCGGTGATCGTGACGGCGCATCCAATTACGAAGAAGGCTCCATGTCGAAGGTAACACGCGCCACACAAGCGCTTGAGAAAGCCCGCGTGTCCTTCTCGGTTCATTCTTATGACTATGACCCCGATGCCGACAGCATCGGCCTGCAGGCTGCGGCAGCCCTCGGCGAAGAGCCGGGTCGCGTGCTCAAAACCCTGATGGCGCTGGTCGATGGCAAGCCGGCTTGCGTCATCCTGCCCTCCGATCGCGAAGTGGCGATGAAGAAGCTGGCAGCGGCCCTCGGCGGCAAATCAGCCGAAATGATGAAGCCGGCCGATGCCGAGCGCATCACCGGCTACAAGGTCGGCGGCATCAGCCCGTTCGGTCAGATGAAGAAGGTGCGTACTGTCATCGAGCAAACAGCGCTCGAAAATGACTACGTCTACGTCAATGGCGGACAGCGCGGCTTGCAGGTGCGCCTTGCACCACACGATATTGTTGACGTCCTCTCTGCACTTGCTAAGCCGATTGTGTCTTAGAAGCAGCCTTTACGCCGCCCGCCACACCGTCGGGAACCAGTCCTCGCGCAGTTTCTCGCCATTCCGTTGATCTATGCCCGGGAAGGGCGGGGAGGTGCGGCCGGGGCGCTGGATATAGACGGCATCGTCACCCAGGAAGCGGGCCGAGAAGGCGCGGCGGCGGTTGGCGCCTTCGTTGCCCCGGGCACCATGCACGGTCCTGTAATTGAAGATGATGGCGTCGCCCGGCTCCAAAGCCGGGGCGAGGATCTCGAAGCTGCCGTCATCGACATCCGGGAGATCCATGAAATCCGCCTCATTGGCATAGAAATCCTCGCCGCCGGCCCAGCGCTTCGGTCGCACCAGCTTCGGCCAGAGATGCGAGCCGAGAACCAAGCGCAGCGTGTTCTCCTCGCTGACAGGATCGAGCGGGATCCAGTAGCTTCCCGTCTGCATGCCATCGACGCAGTAATAGGGCATGTCCTGGTGCCAGGGCGTCTTCTTCGCTGTTCCCGGCTCCTTGACCAGCAGGTGATCGTGGAAGATCTGCGACGAGGCGCTGCCCATCAACTCACCGGCGATCGCCGCGGCCGGTGAGTTGCGCATGAAATCGCCGAATTCGGCGATGCGCTGCCAGTTGCAGTAATCGTCGAAGAAGCTGCCGCCGCCATCGCCGGGGCGGACGTTCTCCGTTCCATACGGGCCGGGCTCCGCCATGTTGCGGGCACAACCAGCCCGCAGGGTCTCCACCCAGTCACGGAAAGCGCCGCGCAGGACGAGCGCGCCCTGGCGCTGGTAATCGGCAGCCTGCTCGGCGGTTACGTATTGCATCCTGGTCCTCATCCGGTGGTCCGGCAGCCGCACGGCTTGCCTCTATGACGGATAGTCTTGCCACGACCCTGGCATCATGAGAAATATATGATGCTTATACTAAGGCATAAGGTATCCATGATACCATTCACCTTCCGCCAGCTCGATTATTTCATCGCCATTGCCGAGCACGGCAATATCAGCGAGGCGGCGCGGGCCCGGCATATCGCTCAACCGGCCATGTCGATGGCGATCGCCCAGCTGGAAAACCTGCTCGGCACCAAGCTGTTTCACCGACGGCCCGGCCATGGTCTTAGCCTGACGCCGGAAGGACACCGGGTGCTGGCGCAGAGCCGTGCCCTCATGGCCCTGGCACAGCAGATCGCTCGCGGCCAGGCAGCGGACACGCCGCTGGAAGGCCGTCTCGCCATCGCCTGCTTCCAGGACCTCGCCCCCTACATCCTGCCGCGCCTGATGGCAGCGTTCCGCGGCCGCTATCCGGCGATCAGCCTGCATCTCATCGAGGCGGATTTCGCTGGTGTCCGCGAAGCCCTGCAGGCGGGCCGGGTCGAGCTCGCCATCACCTATGAGCTTGGCATGGAGGCCGATGTGCAAAGCCTGGCCCTGGCGGAATTGCCGCCCTATGCCTTGCTGCCGGCGGATCATCCGCTGGCCCGCCAGGCGAAGGTCTCGCTCGCCGCCCTGGCGCAGCAGCCGTTGATCCTCGAGGACATGGCGCAGTCGCGGGAATATTTTATGTCGCTGTTCTGGGCCCAAGGGCTGCGACCGCGCATCAGCCAATATACCCAGACCTTCGAGACTCAGCGCGGCCTGGTCGCCCACGGTCATGGCGTCGCCCTCTCCTGCACCCGGCCCAAGGGCGATCGCAGCTATGACGGCAAGCGTTTCGTCTGCCGGCCCCTGCGCGAGAAGCTGGCGCCACAGCGTGTCATCCTGGCACAACTGCCGGATCGCCCTGCCTCACCCTTGGCAGAGGCTTTCCGTACCTGGCTGGAGCAATGGATCCGCCAGCAACAGGCAGGCAAGGCACCGATGATTGCAGTGAGCTAGCTGTCGCAGCAAAGCATCAGCCGCCCGGGCGCGGCCCCGTGGCGAGATCGGCAAGATCACGCAGGCTCTGCGCCAATTCGCCAAGGGGATGGAACAGATAGGAGGCCTCGCTGGAGAGCGGCAGATCCGGCTGGCCCTCGATGATCAGGGCAGCCGGGGTCAGATGCTGCTCCGCATTCGGCTGAACAGCATGCCAGAAGGCGATGATCCGCGGATCGACTTCATCGATCGCCGGCTGCAAGCCGAGGCTGAGGCGCCGGATCCCTTCCGCCTTGGCCCAGGCCAGAATGCCTGCCAGCAATTGCGCCGCCGTGCCGGCGGGCGCCGTAGGCGACCAGCGCAGCAGATCAATCTCGCAGTCGCTCTTCCCGGCACCACACCACAGCACCGCGAAGGCGCGGATCGTCCCCTGATGGCGCAGGATGGCGACCGGGCAGCGCGCCACATAATCGCGGGAGAAATGTCCATGGATGACATGCTTCTCACGCAACCCATGCGCTTCCAGCCAAGCATCGGAGATGGCGGCGATCTCGCTCATGATGCGGTCGGTTTCTTCGCCCTGGCAGACGGCAAAGACAAGATCACCTTCCCCCCCGGCTGAAGCGATAGTCGGCAAAGCCGCACCCGGCGCCGCTGTCGCGAGCCAGGCTGCCGGCTCGACTTCCGGGAGCGAGAGATAAGAGCGCAAGCCGAGTTGCATCGCCTGCAGGCCGAGATCGAGATAGATCGTCATCTCCTCGCTGGCAGTATCGAAAAAGACCGCCCGTCCACCGCGGCGATCCGCCAGATCGCGCAAATCCCAGATGAGGTCGGCCCATCTCTCCCGCGGCCCGACCGGATCGCCGATGCCGATGAGACTGTGGCCATGGACGGCGTAGCTCAGCCCGGCATCCTGCTCCGCGCTCCACAGCAGGGACTTGTCACCGGTCAGGGCCAGATGCGATGTGCTGCGTCGCGCTTGCCGCACCAGCCGCGCCAGGCGCCGGTAATCGATATCACCGCTGATGGCGGTGCGCGGCTGAATGGCCCGCAGGCTTTGCCAGATCAGGGCACCGGCAAGGGTCACCAGCATGATGACGACGGCACGCAATGACCGCGGCGCATGACGATGCAGATCGAACTGCAGCAAGGCGGTCTGGTCGTAATTGAGGTGATGATAGGCGAAGGCCAGCAGCCAACACATGCCGAGCACGACGGTGACGATGCCCATCAGCCAGATCGGCGTCAGGCGCTGATCGATCAGACGGCCACCACGATAGAATTGCGGCTTGCAAGGAAGCAGAGCGAGGAAGAGCACAGCCGACAGGGCGGCGACTTCATAATCCAGGCCCTTGGTCAATGCCAGGATGGCGCCGAGGGCAAGCAGGATCTCCGTCAGCCACCAGGCCTGCCGCAGGCGCCGCGACAGGGCCCGGCCGAGCAGCAGCAGCATGGTGCCGGCGACCGCCGATGCCAGGTGCGAGGCCTCGACGATGCCATCCGACAGGAAATTGTTGAGGAAGGTCATGCGCCATTGCGTGCTGGGCAAGGCACTCGATGCCAGCTGGAGGGTGCCGGTCACGAAGGCCAGCATGGCGAAGACCATCGGCACCACCGGTGATCCACCACGTTCGACGCTTTCACTCAGCGCCCGCAAGCGGCCGCGATGACGGGCGGCTTCGGTGACGGCAACAGTCAGGCCGCCCAGCACCAGGGGTACGAAATAATAAATGAAACGGAACATCACCAGCGCACTCACGAGTGCCGGCAACAATTCTGGCGGCGGCGAGATCGAGAGCAAGATCGTTGCCTCGAAGACACCGAGCCCACCCGGCACGTGGCTAGCAACGCCGATGGTCATGGCGATGGCGAAGAGGCCGATCAACGCTAGGTAGCTGATATGGAGATCCGGCGGCAGGAAGACATAGAGCACAGCACCCATGCAGGAGACATCGGTCAGCGACAGCAGGGTCTGCGGCAGCAGGTGCCGGGTATCCGGCATGTCGATCTGGCGGCCAAGCAAGCGCAACGGGCCGACATGGACGCTGCGCCAGATAAAGATCGCCGCTGGCCCCAGCAATAAAACTCCCCCCAGCGTCTGGATCGTCCATTCGGGTAGCGTCGTCGCATGGCTTCCAACCAGGCTGAGCAGCGCGGTCTGTGCCGCCGCCAGGCTGGGATCGAGCAGGAAGGACAGGCCCAGCAGGATGCAGGTCGCCATGCCGAAGGTGCCGCTGAAGGAAAGCTGCACCTTCATCGTATCGGCGAAACTCAGCCCTTCGGACATGTAGTAACGGCAGCGCAAGGCGCCGCCGATCAGGATCGAGAAGCCGGTCGAATGAGCCACCGATTGGGCGATGAAAGATCCCAGTGCGGCACGCAGGAAAGAGATGCGCTTCCCGGTCGACCACAGCGCGACATAGTCCTGGAAGGCGAGCGCCAGGAAACTGGATGCCGTCAATCCCAGCGCCAGCAGCAGCAGGTTGCCGGGAATGGCGACGATCTCGTGCCGGACCTGGGAAAAGCGGATCGCCGAAACGCTGTGATGAATAGTCCAGAGCGCCAGGGCGAAGAGTCCGACGGCAAGCAACGGCACCGCCACCCGGGACACGATCGGCCGCCAACGCGCGATCGGGCCGCCTTGCGACAGGCTGCGCAGTTGCTCCGGATTGGTGGGACGATCCATCTCGTCAGCGCCCCACGAGATCACGCTGCAGGGACCGGCAGCCCACCGAACAGCACCACGATGTCGCGGGGCGGTGTACCGCTGCCGAGCGTGACAGCGGTCGGCACACCGCACCGGAGATAGCGCACCGGGTATAGCTGGCCATCAATTCATCTTCCCATTGCACTTGATCACTGTATTCAGCCGCATCAGATAAGGCGCTGGCGCGTCGGCGGCAAGTTTGGTTGCTTCTTATAGCGATGGGTAGCGCCCAGTCACAGCCTGCACAAGCTGTCCTCATCCAGGAATTATATGTCAGTATGCTGACAGTTCGGATATTCGCCCGTCGACTATTTTCCCCTGCCTGATTAGTCCGGATAGTTCCGTTCCCACCTCTGACAGGCGTCGCCGGGAGATATTCCGACGCACCAAAGCTTGCGCCCTCAGCCCCTTATCTTCAGGATGCCGCTATGTCGACGACCGATTCTCCCAAAAGCGCCCCGATTAAAACCGCGCTTGTCACCGGGGCCGCGAAACGGCTTGGCCGGGCCATTGCTTTAGCGCTGGCCGACCAGGGCTGGGATATTGCGCTGCACTATCACCGCTCGGCGAAAGAGGCGGAGAAGACCGCCCACGACATTCGGGCAAAGGGCCGCCGCTGTTATCTGGTTCAGGCCGATCTCGGCCGCGAAAGCGACGTCGAACAGATCATTCCCGCAATCGGCGCGGCGCTGGGACCGCTGAGCTGCCTGGTCAACAACGCCTCGGTCTTCGAGATGGACAAGATCGACACCGTGACGCGTGACAGCTGGGACCGTCACATTGAGACCAATCTGCGGGCCCCCCTGGTCTTGTCGCAGGCTTTTTCCCGGCAGCTGCCAGACGGAGCGCAGGGCAATATCATCAATCTTCTCGACCAGCGGGTCTGGAAACTGACCCCTTACTTCCTTAGCTACACCATAGCGAAAATGGGTCTTTGGACCCTGACCCGGACACTGGCTCTGGGGCTGGCGCCGCGCATCCGCGTCAATGGCATCGGCCCAGGCCCGACCCTCCCTAGCCCGCGGCAGAGCGACGAGCAGTTCCAGGCGCAATCTGCCGCAATGCCGCTAGGTCATGGCGCTACGGCAGAGGAAATCGCCGGGGCGGTTCTTTATATCCTGTCTGCACCGTCGATGACCGGCCAGATGATTGCACTGGATGGTGGCGAGCATCTCGGCTGGCAGGTTCCCAGCAAGGGATACCTGCCAAAAGAGTAGGGCCAAAGAGTCAGGCGAAGCGCGCTTCGCCGGTCTCTTGCCGGTAATAGTCAGGCGGTATATGACAATCCCTTTCCGGCCAGCCGCGAAGCCCAGAGCTGCGGTCGCCGGTCCCGACGGGCCCCAGAGTGCGGCCCGGCAATCTGCCCCAGGGTGCGGCATCTTCGTCAGGCCTGAGGAGGGCCTCAGCAGATGAGCCATGTCGAGAAAATCACCGCCTTGCCCGCGGCCGCCAGCCAGCGCGCCCTGAAGGTCTTCGTGCGCGATCTCGTGCTGCCTTGCCGCATCGGCGTCTATAGCCATGAGAAGCTGGGCACCCAGCGGGTTCGCATCAACCTGGAGCTGGTCTGCGCCGAACATCCGGCGATCAATGACGAGCATGTCAATGTCGTTTGCTACGACCAAATCATTACCGAGATCAAACAGCTGATCGCCGGCGAACATATCAATCTGGTCGAGACCCTGGCCGAGCGGATCGCTGGCCTTTGCCTGCAGGACTACCGGGTGCACCAGGCCAAGGTGCGCGTCGAGAAGCTCGACGTCTTCCCGGAGGCGGAAGCGGTGGGCGTCGAGATCGAGCGGCAGCGTCATCTGCGCTGAGCCGCAATCAGTACGGTGGCCGAGTCGTTAATGGCTCGGCCCGCCGATTCATCATTGTCCTGTCGCGGCACTGCAAAAATCCAATCCTATCAGCAGCCTTGCTGCGCTTCCTGAGCAAAGTTGTTCACACCGGCATTTGCCCGAGTCCGAACTGCTTAAGAGAGTCAAGGCCGATTCGCTTTGTGACTCTTTCTTTTCCGTCCCGTCAATATATACTGATATAAATCAATGGCTTAGAATTTTGCGCCTAAATTTTAGGCAATGAGAGGAAATGGCGGTTTTCCGGCCAATCGGCAATTTGCCCCGGATGTTACCGACAGATTTATCCACAGGTTTCGTGGATATCTGGGCAGTTGTCCAAGAGGCGCGGTATCCTTAATTTCCCCCTGAGGTTTGGACCAAGAAAGACGGCTACAACAGCCCATGCACCCCGAGAATTTTCACCTGCCGCGTTGGATTGCGCGTGCTCCGGAATGGAGGACGCGGCGGTCTGCCCTTGCCAAACAGGCACTCTTGGCGGGCGGGAGTGGTGTGAAATGAGTATCCATTTGCCGCCCCGCCGGCCGGATCCGTCCTCGGCTGAACCAGCCGCGCCGGATCACGCCTCCCCCAATCAGTCCCTGGCCGGGACCGCTGACGAAAATGCCACCAGTGGCACCGCCCGGATATCGGCTGCAGAGTTGGATCGGGTCGACGCCAGCCAGGACGGTGACGAATTGGCCAATGAGGCGCTGACGGGTAAGGACGAGGCGGACGACGACCAGCCGGGTGAGGAACTGGCGGAAGATGCCGAAGGCCCGGATCCGCTGCCGGTCGGGCGGCTGGCCCAGGGCGTCGACGTCATCAAGGAGAAGGTCCGTACCCTGCCCGGCGCGCCCGGCTGCTATCGTATGTTGAACAGCCGCGGCGATGTGCTCTATGTCGGCAAGGCCAAGGACCTGAAGAAGCGGGTCACGGCCTATACCCAGCCCTACCGGCAGCCGATCCGCATCCAACGGATGATCGCCGAGACGGCGACCATGGAATTCGTGACCACCCATACCGAGGTGGAAGCGCTTCTGCTGGAAGCCAATCTCATCAAGCGCTACATGCCGCGCTACAATGTGCTGCTGCGCGACGACAAGAGCTTCCCCTATATCCTGATCACCGCCGACCATCCGGCACCGCAGATCACCAAACATCGCGGCAGCCGCAACCGGCCCGGCGAATATTTCGGTCCCTTCGCCTCGGCCGGGGCCGTCAACCGCACCATCGTCGCCCTACAGCGCGCCTTTTTGCTGCGCCCCTGTTCGGACAGTATTTTCGCCAGCCGCACCCGGCCCTGCCTGCAATACCAGATCAAGCGCTGTTCGGCGCCCTGCGTGAAGCGGATCAGCGAAGAGGACTATGCCGAACTGGTGCGTGAGGCGCGGGATTTCCTGACCGGCGAGAGCCGCGACATCCAGGTCCATCTGGCGGCGGAAATGCAGGCCGCCAGCGATGCGCTGGAATTCGAGCGGGCGGCGAAACTGCGCGACCGCATCCAGGCCCTGACCCAGATCCAGTCGCGCCAGGACATCAACCTGATCGATATCGACGAGGCCGATGTCATCGCCATCGTGCAGGAAGGCGGCCAGAGCTGCATCCAGGTCTTCTTCTTCCGCAATGGCAGCAATTACGGCAGCCGGGCCTATTTCCCGTCGCATGACAAGGGTGCGAGCACGGCAGAGATTCTGGCCGCCTTCATGGGCCAGTTCTACGAGAACAAGACGCCACCGCGTCTGATCCTGGTAAGCGAGATACCAGCCGAGTTCGAGCTTCTCACCGAAGCCCTGACGCTGCGCGCCGAGCGCAAGGTGGAAATCGTCGAGCCGAAACGCGGCGATAAGCGCAAGCCGGTGGAACATGCTTTGCTCAATGCCAAGGAGGCCCTTGCCCGCCGCAATGCCGAGAGCAGCAGCCAGGCCAAACTGATGCGCGGCGTCGCCGATGTCTTCGGGCTGGAAAACCCGCCGGGCCGCATCGAGGTCTATGACAACAGCCATATCTCGGGCACCAATGCCTATGGCGCCATGATCGTCGCCGGGCCCGAGGGCTTCATGAAGAACCAGTACCGTAAATTCGCCATCCGGCGCGGTGCCGGCAATGACAATGCGGCCACTGGCAAAGACGAAAGCGTGGCCGAGGAAATCGAGGCGATTACAGCCGCGACGCCGGAAGTGACCGCCGATGAGCCGCAGGCGGATACGTCATTGCGCGAGGCGGCCGAGGCCCCGGTGGATTTCACCGCCGCACCGCCCGCCGTTGCCTCTACGGCCGCCCCTGGGGCCATCCCCGGAGCCGTCCCCGGCCTCAACAGCGATCTCGTCGCCGGCGACGATTACGGCATGATGCGCCAGGTGCTGATGCGGCGTTTCGGCCGTGCCCTGAAGGAAGACCCCGACCGCTCGCGCGGCGCCTGGCCGGACCTCGTGCTGATCGATGGCGGCCAGGGCCAGTTGCAGGCGGCCCTGGATGTCTTCGCCGAACTCGGCATCACCGATCTGGCGGTGGCCGCCATCGCCAAGGGGCCGGACCGCAATGCCGGACGCGAGCGGTTTTTCCTGCCCGACAAGCCGCCGTTCAGCCTCGATCACAAGGATCCGGTTCTCTACTACCTGCAGCGGCTGCGGGACGAATCCCACCGCTTTGTCATCGGCACCCATCGCGCCAAACGGTCGAAACAGATCGGCCAGTCGCTGCTGGATGAGGTGCCCGGGATCGGCGCCAAGCGCAAAAAAGCGCTTCTGCTGCATTTCGGCTCGGCCCGCGAAGTAGCCCGCGCCGGCCTCGTCGACCTGACCGCCGTCGACGGCATCAGCGAAGCGGTTGCTCGCAAGATTTATGACCATTTCCACGGTAATTGACGACCGCGGTGCAGCACCGCCGGTTGCTGGCGAAGATGTGACGCCCCGCCCCTTTCATGGCGCACCGGGTTCCTGCTATGGTGCCGCCACGTTTGCCGAAGGGCCCTGCCGATCATGATGAGTTTGCCGAATATCCTGACCATGTCGCGGATCGCCGCGATCCCCCTTATCGTCGGGTTCCTTTACCTCAGTTCGCCGTTCTGGTCCTGGGCCGCTTTCATCCTCTATGCGCTGGCCTGTATCACCGACTATTTCGACGGCTATATCGCGCGGCGCATGGAGCGGGTCTCCGCCCTCGGCCGCTTCCTCGACCCGATCGCCGACAAGCTGCTCGTCGCCGCCATCATCCTGGTCCTGGTCGCCACCCATCACATTATTGGCTGGACCACCCTCGCCGCCCTGATCATCCTGTGCCGGGAAATCCTGGTCAGCGGGTTGCGGGAGTTCCTCGCCGAATTGCGCGTCGGCGTGCCGGTCAGCGTGCTGGCGAAATGGAAGACCATGGTGCAGATGGTGGCGCTCGGCTTTCTCATCATCGGCGATGCCGGCCCGACAGCGATCGATTGTCCTCTGCTCGGCCGCATCCTGATCTGGATCGCCGCCGCACTCACCTTGATCACCGGCTACGACTATCTCCTCGTCGGCCTGAAGCATATGGCCGCCGACGACCGACGTGGTGCATGAGTCAGA